>Ga0172370_10010263_pt1 | contig 10774 bp, 5 predicted proteins | sample LakKiv5m_FD_114538 | JGI IMG/M metagenome (GOLD analysis project Ga0172370, IMG submission 114538) | Freshwater microbial communities from Kabuno Bay, South-Kivu, Congo - kab_022012_11.5m | ecosystem: Environmental > Aquatic > Freshwater > Lake | place: Democratic Republic of the Congo...
AGGCTTTGCTTGATTTTCCATAAACAAAATGTCCGTTCCTTCTAATGCCTTCTTGGTTCTCTGAATCTCCACTAAGTCAAGATCAATAAGTCCCTCGTCTCTGACACAAGGCGCTCCCGGAATGGTGCGAATCCATCTTCTAAATTCACCGATCCAGTTATGAGAAGCTTGTCCAACGACTAGGATGCAGTTTTCTTCGGTTTCAATCGATATCGTAGAAGGCGGGCTTAAGAGTCGTCTCGCTCTTTCGGCAACGAAATAGGGATCGACGGATTGGTAGGGTTCCCAGTGGAATGCGACTCGCGCATCGCGTAATGGGGTTGCTTTCAATATCCCCATGGGATCCTTGGCAAGAGGGTCAAGGAGACCGGACACCGCATAGTGGTCTCCCTTTTGTTCAGCCGACACAACTACTATTCCCTTTTCACGTCTCAGCGCTTCTATAAAATCCTGAAAGGCTTGTCGTTGTGCTAGGTCATCTTCTTTGAGGGCATTGGTACTAAATGCTTTCAATCCGGGGATGGCGGGCGCAATGCGACGGGCCTCGACAATCCAATCGTGTGGGGCTGAGCCTTCGGCCATTAGTATGCCGTCTCTTAACGTCAGCGTGACGGTCATCGGAGGCCTTAGTATTTCGAGAGCCCTTTTTGTTGTCAATCCTTGGTCCAGCGAATGGTAAGGAGTCCAATGGAAAACGACTGTGCTGGGGTCAACCTGGGCCTGCTCCAGGAGTCTAGTGGGGTCGTCGGCAAATTCGTCCCTCAGTCCCCGTATGACATGTTGACCGTCCTGCTTCTCGATGCCGGTAATGACTATGCCTTCTTGTGCATGAAGCAGGGATAGGAATTCCTGCCAGTGGAGGTATTCTCGAACTGAAAGAAAAGTCCAAAGGCCTATGCCTATAACGATAACGCCAGCAATTCCGACAAAAAGAGGTGAGAGTTTTTCTTTCTTCTCCATGTACTGGGCTATTAAACAATCTTCAAGCAGGGGCCGCGCCGATTCAAATGCTATGCAATCGCCTTCGAAGGATTCGAGCGCCTCATCGTATTGGGCGTGGATTTTTTCTATTGTTCGTTGGAGAACAGCACGATAACTTTCTGGAGCGGTTCCCCTTATCACGGCAGCCATTATGGCGCCGGGTCCTTGTTCAATCCATATCGTCAGGTCCCCAATCCTTATGGTTTCCAAGGAATCATGGTCCTGAACCTGGAAAGAATCGGCAACGAAATCCCGAATCGCGGTCAACATGCTTGAGACCATGTCTGCGTCTTGGCTATCGGCGCCCATCCTAACGACATGCTGAAGCATCAATCCAGTTTGCTTATGAATCAAGAATATTTGCTCGACTCGATAAATAACGCTGTGGAGAAGGACTATCTCAGGGAAGGGTTTTCGCGTTCGGACTGCCTCCCAACGCCATTTTAGGCCCTGCCAGGAGAAAGCGTTTTCGAGGGCCTCGTTTAGGGACTGGACCATATCCCGAAGAGCCTCGGATATAGCCTTTCGGATAGCGGGACCTATGACAGGAAAGAGGGCGTCGGCAAAAACCCTTAGATTTCGCTTGATGGAAAATCTTACGGCCTTCTCTACCGTGGGGGTCAGGGCTATGAAGAGTTCGTCGTCCGTTGCGGACCTGCGGACGATGGCATCGGGGAGGATGCGGCTTATCTCTCTTGCTCGTGTTTTCGGATCATCAAGCCTCGCTTGTACTTTCTCAACTTCGGCATCGAGAGGTCCTACGATGAGATCTCTCAACTCGTTGAATGATTCCTCTCCCGAGGATTCTTCATCGATTTTCAGATCTTCGCTTGGACGAACCAAGTAAGGCATTTTATTCATTGAGCAATTCGTTGGCAGCTACATCAAAATCAACTGGTGTCTTATTAATGCGCAAGGCCATCTCCATCAACAGTTCGGAGAGATTGGCCCGATCGACCTTTTCTCCCCTTAGTTCTTGCGCTTCCCTATCCAGTGATGCTGACAAGGCCTCATGTTTTTGTTGAATTTCTTCGGAGAGTTGCTTCGACAGGGCAAGTAGCTGATCGTTAAGTTCACGGACCTTTTTGTTTATATGATCTTCGGTTTCCACAATCCTCCTTTCCATTTCGGATGAGGCTTCCTTCGATTCTTGAGCCACCTCTTTGACAGCGGAATAGCGCTCGTTCTGTTCCTTCTGAAGCCTGTCGCTGAGTAATTCTATCTCCCTTTTAATGAAGGACTCCAACGACTCGAAATTCTTGCGTAAATCCTCCTTGAGGTCATTGACCTCTTTTCGCATTCGATCTTCCAGTCGGGAAAACCTCTTGTCATATTCCCGCATCTGAGTACCGAACAAAATGTCTCTAATCTTTTCTATGTTTCCCCCACTAGTCAATACAGATGCGTGGCCTTGAATCTGCTGGGCTTTTTTCTCATCTGTCGGGGCATCAGAGCCTGTTTTTTGCACGGGCGACGGGTCCTTATGCTCGAGATCATAGGTTGCCGCCGCGGTGCTGCTGGGGCTGTCTCCTGATTGAACAGTACTGCCTTTCTGTTTGCTGATGTTCATAGCATCTCACCTCTATATGATTCAGGAATTACTGAATTCTATGCCTAAGAGTGTTATATCATCTTGAGGCTGACAAGTGTCCCTAAATTCTGAAAGAGCCGAATGGATGAGATCTAGCAGATTATCGATTGGCCGATCCCTGGCATCCCGAACCAGGGATCTCAACCGGTCCGCTCCAAAAAGATCGCCATCTGGATTCTGGAGTTCGGTGACGCCGTCGCTATACAGTATGATTTTGTCGCCTCTTTGCAGTACCTTTTGATCTTCTTCGAAGGGAAGAATGCCCCCGATGCCTATGATGGTACCACCTTTGTCCATCAATTCTATGCCGCCATCCGGGTGGAGCAATATGGGCTCAGGGTGCCCTGCGTTGCTGTATGTTAAGACGCCTCTCACGCAATCTAGGACTCCGTAAAATATGGTAAAATATTTATCAAAACGCTCCATGGGAAACTCCCGATCTAAGGCTTGCAGCACTTGCATTGGAGAGGCAATAGACGCAGTGCCCGACGCTTGCAGCCCAGAATTCATAAGAATACCCGAGTACGGCTGGAGCATCTGGCACACGGATACTGCTAACATGGCTGCGGGCGCGCCATGCCCGCTGACATCGAAGATATATATTCCTAGATGGTCTGAATCAAGGGCAACCACATTGAACATATCGCCGGCCACTAACATGCACGGCTGGAATTTGCTAGACACCCGGAATCCCTGTATGGCTGGAACATCTTTGGGCAAGAAACGGGTCTGAATCTCGGCGGCGGCTTCCAAATCTTGGCTGAGCAGGCGTTGCTTCTCTAGGAGCAATTCATGGGCCGCCTTAAGGGCCTTTTGAGTCCTATAAAGGATTTCGTAATCCAGACCCTGTTCCCTGAACCGCTGGAGCAGACCCCTCTTTTCTTCATATTCTTCGCCAAGAAGCTGAACAAGCAGCACTTGCCGAGGACCGACATTCAGAGCCGAGAGTTCTAGATGGTATTCTGCACCAGACGCGTCCGACTCTACCCAAGGGCCGGATTTCAATATACTTGTAGTCTTTTCTAACCAAGATTGCTCAGCAAGAGGGAGAAAATTTTCGACGAAAGGCGAGAGAGCGTCGGGAACAATGAAACTGTCGTTAAAGGTGTCCGGACTAAAGATCCGCTTGAACCAGGCCGGGAGTGGTCCACGAACCAGAAACCTTCGGTCACCTTGTCGTTCAATAACCAGATACCCGTGCTTCGCTAGAATATCTCGGAAGACATTGTCATTCATGGAGAGATGCGGGCCTTTCACCCAATGTATAGCGATTGTATCTCTTTTCGCTGGATTTGGGCCATAGTACCTATGTATTGCCAAAATCACTCACGAGATTGCAAGCTTGGTCGCAATGAAACAAACGAATATCCTGTATCTGAAGAAGCCGAATACCACCTGACAATCTAAGCTCATGCAACCTATCGTCAAAAGAATGACTTCAATATAGAATTTCGTCTGCGAATCACCTAAGACCTGGTCATCTATGAAGAACTTGAGTCGATGGTTTCTCGTACTAGCATCAACAACTGCTTCACGTCGTATGGTTTAACGACCACTCCTGCCGCTCCTAGACCCAAAACTCTCCTTTTGATCACGTGTTCATGGAAACCCGTTACCACGAGAACCTTGGCTCTGGGATTCAATTTTAGGATCTCCATCAGACAGTGCTGACCATCCATTTCCGGCATGTTGAGGTCCAGCATCACAAGTGAGATGTCCGATGCGCGGTCTTGGTATATCGTCAATGCCTCTTTTCCATTGGACGCATCTAGGACCCGGTACCCGAAATTCGTGAGAATATCACGAGCCAATTCTCTAAGCACCTGTTCATCGTCAACCAATAGGATGGTTTCCGTTCCTCGCGGGGCCTCTGTTACTCCTTCTGAAGCCTTTTCTAACTCTTCCATTTGGACGGAGGGAAGGTAGATCTTAAAAACAGCGCCGCGGTTGGGCTGGCTAACGCAATCTATGTGGCCCCCATGCTGCTTGACTATCCCGTACACCGTTGCCAGGCCCAGACCAGTTCCCTTGCCTACTTCTTTGGTGCTGAAAAATGGATCAAAAATGCGCTCGATGGTTCGCTCGTCCATGCCATGCCCTGTATCCGACACAGTCAACAAGACATAAGGCCCTGCTTTGATTTCCGGGTGTGCGGCTAGGAAGGAGTTGTCCAACGATACATTCTCTGTCTCTATGGTGAGGGTTCCCCCCTCATGCATTGCATCTCTTGCGTTAACAGCCAAGTTCATTAGGACCTGGGTAATTTGAGACGGGTCTGCCATGATCTTGTTTACACGGCCTTTGGCGACGACAACAATCTTGATTGTCTTAGGGATACTGCGTGATAAAAGTTTGTGGACTTCCAAGACCTCCCTGGTCAAGTCCACAGGCCGAAGTTTTGGCTCAACCTTCCTACTGAATGTCAGCAAGTTTCGCACGAGGTCAGCGCCTCTCTTGCCCGCAGTGTGTATTTTTCGGAGGTCTTCCAAGTCCTGGGACCCATCGGCCTGGCGATTGATAAGGATTTCTGCGAACCCAATTACAGCCTGTAGCAGGTTGTTGAAATCATGGGCAATGCCGCCAGCAAGTGTGCCTACGGCCTCCATCTTCTGAGCCTGCAGCAACTGCTTTTCGAGGCTCTTTCGTTCCGAAATGTCTCTGATGGCAACCCCTCGAATCAGTTTACCGCCTTGGTAAAGAGGCCTGACTCGAATCTCCGTTGGAAAAGTTGTACCATCTTTTTTGAGCCCCATGGCCTCATATACCCCAGTATCTTCTGTTCTAATCCGATCTAGGACTTCGGGCAAAGAGTCTGGCAAAACCGTCCTATCCGGAATATACTCCCCAAGCAACTCATGCGGTTCATAGCCAAACATTTCGAAAAATTGGTCATTGGCCTCGAGAAGGATGCCTTGATCGTGGAAGATTACTGCCTCGAACATGACTTCGGCAATCTGTCGATAGCGGGCCTCGCTTTCTTTAAGGGCAGCCTCGATCCTTTTTCTCTCAGTTATGTCCCGCAGCACAACCACCATTCCAGCGGGTTTGCCCTCGACGTCAAGATATCTGCCAGCGCTAACGCTCACGTCGATAGGATGGCCATCCTTGGTTAGGCGCTGTGTCTCGAGAGATTGGCTTGTATCGCCTTCGTAGAGGACCTTCTGTATGCGAGCCACGGTCGATTGTCTATCCCATGCCGGCAAAGTATCGAGAGGCTTTCCTTCAGCCTCCTGAATTGTCCATCCGAACAGGGCAGTATGGGCTGGGTTGAGGTAACGCACCCTCCCCTGAATATCGTACACTACTATGGGGTCCGGAGAGCAGTTAAGAAGTGTGTGGTAAAGCTCTTCCTGCTCTTTGGCTTCTTTGAAAAGGCGCCTATACGATTCTCTACTAGCCTTTAATTCTTCCAGATATCGCTTTCTTTCGGAGATGTCTAGGATATTCACCATAATGGCAGGACGTTCCCGATACTGGATTACGTTTGTCAGTAGTTCGCACCAAACTTTCTCTCCAGACTTTTTCCTCAGCACCAGTTCATAACGAGACGGTAAGACATTTCCCGCCACACGCTCTTGGAGTAGCGCCTTTACCATCTCGTGATCACTACGGCGCACTGCATCCAGGATGTTTTGACCAATCATTTCCTCTGATGTGTATCCTAAGATATCAGTCAGCCTCTTGTTTACGTAAACAGCGACTCCGTCTTGGTGAATCACTATACCTGAAAGAGAGTTCTCCGTTATCTCACGATAGCGTGCCTCGCTATCCCTAAGAGAGTCTTCTATGCGCTTCCGGGCCGTGATGTCCCGCGACACGCCGTGGATGCCGATGAGCTTGCCGTTATCGTCCCGAATGCCTCTGACCGTAACCTCTAACCAGACCGTGCTGCCGTCCTTTCTGTACTGTTCAGAATTGACTGTAACGGTTCTATTAGGATCGTTATCCCCTTCCAGTTCCTTTTTTATCTCTTGGGCCAGCATTTCACGTATCATCACAAGGGATTGTGGCGTAACCATCTCTTCCAATGTTTGGCGATATCTTTCCTCCTGTGAGAAGCCCAGGAGCTTTTCTATGGAAGGGCTGACGTAGCTGGTCCTAAATTCGAGGTCAGCGGTCCATACCATATCTTCCATCATTTCCGCGATAAGCCTAAACTTCTGCTCGCTCTCTCGAAGGGCTTTTTCGTAGCGCCGCTGGTCTGAAATGTCTCTGGCTACATGAACGCTCTTTATTATTGTTCCATCAGAGTCTGCCCACGGGGTGGTACTCACCCTATAAGAGGCGTTGAGGCGAGGCTCAGTCATCTCGACCCAATGTTCTCGGCCATCTTTCATAGCCTGAACATGCGGGCAAAAATCGGGTGGTTTGTCGGAGCCGTGAACAGCTTCATAGCATTTCCGTCCCCTGAGTTCCTCGACCTCCACTCCTAACGTAGCCCCCGTCGCCCTGTTTGCCTTCATGATATTGTGTTCCCTGTCAAGTATCATGACGAGATCAGGGACTGAATCGAACGTCTGTTCCCAGTCTTCCTTGGCCTGCAACAGCTCCTGCTTTTTTCGCATGCTTTCAGTGACGTCTCGCGCGATACCGATGACAATTGGTATTCCGCCAGGCCCCCTCACCACTGTATTACGGTACGCCAAGAGTAGCTTCTCCCCTGAGCTATCTTCAACCAGCATGGTACCGTTTGCGCAGCCTTCCCGCTGAATTGTTTCCAAGTACGCGTCGAACAAATGGCGGACCTTAGGGGCCAGGTAGTCCCTTATACTTTTCCCGATCATGTCCGCAGGGGTCACCCCTAGCCATTTCGCGGGACCGGCGTTGACAAAGATAAGGTTTCCTTCCAAATCATGGGCGCAGATGGGTTGCTCGATGTTTTCCACGAGGAGCTTGTACCAAGTATCTACGAATCTCAGTTGGGCCTTTACAAGCTTTAGTTCAGAGAGATCTTGCACAACGCATCGTGTTTGCTTGAAGCGGCCGTCCGGGTATCTAATGATCCGCCCTTGAAATGCAGCGGGGATAATCGTCCCGTTCTTCTTTACAAGGTCAAGTTCCACGTTACTCTGGTAGCCTGACGATTTGATTTCAGAGAATTTCGAGCGAAAGCGTTCCGCAGATGCGGGGGCAAGGAAATCGCCAAACCAGCGGCCTATAACCTCGTCTCTTGCGTAGCCTGTTATGATAAGCCACGCTTCGTTGACTTCCAGGAGGTGACCGTCTTCGTCAAGTGATTGATACCCGCAGGGGAGTTCGTCCACAGAAAAGAGGGGTGCTCCAGAATATCCGGGGCTGCACTCTTCTGCACTGGCGGTGGTCGCTGAAGGAGCCTCCGTCTCGAAAGGGCTCTTCCCATTATCCACCGGCTTGGAACTAACTTCTCGTTTGGTTCTGTCGCGATCTTCCATGGCAGGCCTCTACAGGAAGGATTGGCAAGAGAAAATACCACATTAATTATGACACTTACTTAGCACAAAGAAAATCAGTTTCCAATGAGCTTCTGTTTAATGACCGCTGGCATGATTTTACTACATGCCGAAGTTTGGCGGAAGTTGCATCACTACTATATACCCTTTGCCAACAGAAATGGCCAGATTGATTCTTGGCCTTCGGCTCTTGGCAATGACAAGCTGGCCAACGGCGGGTCATTTCGAGTGAAGCGAAGTAATCTCGTGATAAGTTTCTAGAAAGGCTATATAGTATGGAAGTTGAGAGGCTCCAGGGGAGCGCTGAAGCAGTCTCCAGCGCGCATCTCTTCCTGGGCAAGAGAGAAAGGTAAACAACATTGAGCGCCAAGCAATGGGAAATAATTCATCACGGAGACGAAAACGGGAACGGCATGATCGTGAGGCTTGAGCTGTTGTCTGGCCGTGAGATAGTGGGGTTTGCTACGAAAAATGTTTACGGCGGCGCGTGGGACGTAGGGCCCACCTGGAATTACCTCATTAACGGCGATTCGCTAACCCTGGTGGATTCGGGCCGACGAGGCATGGGCAAACCGCTCGTGGACATGTTGGGGGCAGCCAACTTTAAGGCAGATGATGTGGCGAACGTGATACTGACACACGGCCACGAGGATCATGACGGCGGCTTGTACGAGCTTATGAGCAGGGTCAAAGTAAGCGCGTACGCGCACCAGGTCTATTGCATGCTCAATCGTGTGGACCCTACGAAAGCCCCTACCACGGACAAGGCCGAAATGCCGGCTGCTTGCTGGCATTGCCCCATGCCGAAGTCGTTCGCGGAGAAATACTGTCCGGACTATCACCACGACCGGAGGAGATTGACGGTCTTGCCTCTCGGCGCGAGGCAGCACCCATTTGATAGTGGGATTCAATTTTTTCATGTCCCGGGTCATTCACCTGACTCGCTTGCGATCCTTGTGGATGATGATGCACTGCTTATCGGGGACACCATCCTCCCAGACATCACGCCCCATCCCACTAGAGAACATACTTTCGAGCTAACCAAAGGAATGCTCCTTGCGGAATATAGGGCGCCTCAACAGCTCTACGGATTGAGGGCGTACATGCGGTCGTTGCAATTTGTCAAAGGCCTTGCCGCGAGGCAGGACGACCTTGTAGTGTTACCTGGCCACAGGCTATTTTTCAAAGGAGACTGGAATAAGTTGCACTTGGCAGAGCGGATCGAGGAACTGTTCGCACATCACCGTCAGCGCTGTTCGGACATACTCGATCTTCTTAAGACAGGGCCGCTCAGCGCGGAGGATATCGCAAGACGATACTTTGAACCCAGGCTTCTAGAGGGTTTTGGGATGAATATGGCAGTGAACGAAATCCTCAGCCATTGCGAGCTCATGGCCATGAGTGGAGACCTCGTTTCAGGTGGAAATGCCCAGTTCGAAGCCACCGGCAGCCGGCATTTTGATGCGCTCATTCTAAATTTCTCATCAACACCGGGTCTGAAATGAATCCCGGCGAGGTTTCTATAGCCGTTCCCGAGACTAGACGCGAGACGCGTGCATGAGTTCATCTCTCATTCCCGTGGAAAAGGTAATCTATGAATCCCGAATGCCTGATCAGGTAGCTAATGACAAGCCATGACCTGAAGCGTCAATACGGTAACTGGCCAACATACTCGAGGCCACTTGAATGGCCATGAGAATCAACGCAAACAGCTCTAGCTTCCTACAGAACTTTAGATAAACACTATAAGGTTCCAGAATAGCTAAGAATGAACCTAAACCTATGGTATGGCGTTCATAAGCGTATTGTAATGCGATTGATCTTCATACATCTGTAGAAACACCCTGTGCTTCGCGTCGTGGTATGTCTTGACAACTCCTTGACTCGGTCTGATCACCTTGTCGGCGGCACTCATTCTTCCCATGGCTTCAATCACGGAGGTGCAATCCCCTGCGGCAACCGCGCCCAGGATAGCCGAACCGAGGAGTACCGCCTCCGGTTCTTTAGGGAGCACCATTTTTCTGCCTGTTATGTCAGCATGTTCGCGAAGAAAAATCGGATTCTTGGAGCCGCCTCCGGTGATGAGGATGGTTTCGATGTCGAAGCCAGCGTCTGTCATGACATCCAGGATGTGTCGGGTGCCGTGGGCGACCGCCTGAACTGTGGCCAAATACAGCAGTGCTAGGTCTTCAATACTGTCACCTAGCTTCAGTCCTGAGATCATGCCGGCGGTATTTGGGTCGGCTCTGGGAGATCTGTTTCCGTGGAAATAAGGGAGCATGTGGAGTTTTTGGGTCAGTTTCGCAGGAAAATCTTTTCCTCCAGCAAGTCTGTCCAGGACCTCAGCGAGGATTTCATACACGGTGACTCCGCGTCTTGTTGCCTCCTCATCCAGGTCTCGGCATCGTGCATGGCTGAAGATAATGTGGTCTATGAGCGCTCCGGTCGCAGATTGACCTCCCTCGGTTAGCCATAAACCAGGGATCATGGCAGAATAAAACGGTCCCCAGACGCCGTGGATAAAGCGGGGTTCTTTGGACACCGCCATGTGACAGCTAGACGTACCCCCAATCAGGGCGAGCCTTTTATCGAGATTAACCACATTCTCTCCAGGCACAGCAGCCCCTAGTAGGCCGAGGCCACCAGCGTGGGCGTCGATGATCGATACCGCGACCGGCGTCCCAGGGTTCAGCCCAAAATCTGCTGCTGCAAGCCGGGTAAGTCCTTTGGCTATAGGTTCGCCCATAGGCCGGACGCGTGCGCCGATGCGTCG
>Ga0172370_10010267_pt1 | contig 10772 bp, 9 predicted proteins | sample LakKiv5m_FD_114538 | JGI IMG/M metagenome (GOLD analysis project Ga0172370, IMG submission 114538) | Freshwater microbial communities from Kabuno Bay, South-Kivu, Congo - kab_022012_11.5m | ecosystem: Environmental > Aquatic > Freshwater > Lake | place: Democratic Republic of the Congo...
CGCTCGGGCGCTCGCGGACGAGGATCTCCTCGGGTGGCCAGCCGAGGTACTCGGGTACGAAGAGCGGCACGATCACGCGGCCCGCGTGGCTCGGAACGGCGGCGAGCGAGGGAGCGCTCACCCAGCCGGTGGGGACGCGGCGGCCGAGCAGGAGGCGATCGGCGCTCCACAGGGCGCCGGCCACGACGAGCGTCCACAGCAGCGCGGCGATGGCCTTGCGCGGTGTGCCGAGTGCGCTCATCCGATGCCCCACAATAGCGCGCCGAGCAGCGCGGAAGCCCACAACGCCAGCGCCGTGCGGGGCGCGGGCGTCACGGGATGGTCGAGCAGCGCCCGGACACGCATGCGGGTGACGTACGTCTCGCCGCGCCGGAGCACGCGCGCGCGGGCCTGCTTGAGGGTCGCGCGCTCGCGTTCGACGTCGCGCACGCCGGCCTCATAGACACGCAGCAGCGCGGAGGCGAGCGACGCAGGCTTGCCGGTCACGCGTGCGGCCATGCGGTCGCAGGCCTCTTCGCGGGCGTCCACGAGCAGTCGGAACGCCACGAGCGCCGCGGGGCTCGGCGCCTGTAGGGCGCGCGCGATCCACAGCAGCAGCACACCGACGTTGCCGTCCTGGAAGAGGTGCGCGAGCTCGTGCGCGACCACGCCGTCGAGCTCGTCGTCGTCGAGCTGTCGCAGCAGCCCCCGCGACAGGAGCACACAGGGCTGCGCGAAGCCGTCGAGCGCGGCGAGCGGCGGCTCGCACTCGAGGCAGCGGATCTCGGGCCTGCGCCCGCGCGCTCGCCTCACACCTGCCACCGCGTAGCGCCCGAGCACGCGTTCGAGCGAGGCGTCGAGCCGGTCGTCGTGCAGGCGCGGCGCGCGGTGTCTCGCGCGAAACGAGCGCACCACCGGCCACGCCTCTTGCAGCAGGAAGATCACACAGGTCCCGCCGGCGAGCAGCGCGCCGAGCCCCGTCAGGGCGGGCCCAGCCGCGACGAGCGCATGCGCCCAGGCACCGGCGCGCACGACCGCGAGGGCCTCGGGCACTTCCGCCAAGCCGAGCAGGCGCAGCACGAAGAACACCGCCGGCCACGCGACCGCCGCGCCGAGCAGGGTCGCGCGCAGCTCCGGCTCCCGCGTCCACGACACGCGCACGAGCCCCCCCATCCACGCGAGCGCGATCACGCCATGCAGGCAGAGCGCGACGAGCTGGGTCTCGAAGGGCATGCGCACCATCACCGGCTACGATCCCGGCCCGCCCTAGATACGACGGGCCGGCCGCGGCGACAACCTCGGTCCAGGGCCTGTTCCTGTTGCGCGCGCCCGTGCGTCGCCGGGGACTGGAACAACGCGAGCGGCGGCTGCGCCCCGTCGGTATGCCCCATCACGGCCAACGTGGCGGTCAACCTCCGCTGAATGGATATTCAGTACGCGCCGCCCGCCGTCTAGGTACTCTTCCTTAGCGCGCCTCGGGATGTGTCCCGATACCGCGGCGTCCGCTTTCGATGCATCTTCGGGTCGAGGTCGCAGCGAACGCGACCCGAGACCGGGAGAGAGCCATGAAGACCTACGAGACGAACAAGCCCGCCCCCTACGGCGTGTACTTCTCCATGAAGCCCATCGACGTCCGCTTCGTCGGCGCGGAGGGGGAGACCCTCGAAGGGCCCGCGCGCTCCTACAAGCGGCTGTCGATGATCGCGGTGGCCCTGCTCGGGCCGGTGCTCGGCGGCGTGTTCGTGTTCGCGTTCCCGGCGCTCGTGCTGCTCGGCGTGCTCTACACGGTCATCAAGGGCGCCGTCGCGAAGGTCCGGACGAGCGCGGACGAGGCCGCCCAGGTCGCGTCGCTGCGGTGGGCGCCCGGCGCGTCGTACCTGAACAAGATCCACGATCCGAACGCCGGCGACGCCGGGGCGCCGCGCGCGGACGAGCTCGACGGCCTGCGCGCCGAAGTCGATGCGCGCCGCAGCACCGAATCGCAGGAGCAGAAGTGAAGCCGGCGCAGCGGCTGCTGACGGGCTTCGCCGCGGGGCTCGTCATCCTGCTCCCAGCTCACGCGGTCCTCGCGCAGTCCGACGCGGACACGACGCAAGACAAGGCAGCCGAGGCGGCGGCGCCGGGCGGTGACATCCGTTCGGAGGGCTGCCTCGAGTGTCACGCCGAGGACCCGGACGCGAAGGTCACGTTCGGCGACGGATCGAGCCGCGCGGTCCTCGTGGATCGCAAGACGATCGCGTTGTCTGTGCACGGCGGCGCGCTGGCCTGCACCGACTGCCACCGCGACATCGCGCGACACCCGCACGCACCCGTCAAAGCGCGCGACGCACGCGCCTACACGCTCGACGAGTCGCGCACGTGCCGGCGCTGCCACTACGCGTACTACACGCGCGTGCTCGATGGCATCCACTTCAAGGTGCTGGAGTCAGGCAACCGCAACGCGCCGACCTGCGTGGACTGCCACGGCGCGCATGACGTCCAGGATCCGAAGGGCCCGCGCGTCGAGGTCAGCCAGCGCTGCGCCCGCTGCCACGACAAGGTCTACGCCGCGTATGCGGGCTCGGTGCACGGCCGCGCGATGCTCGAGGAGGCCAACACGGACGTGCCGGTGTGCACCGACTGTCACGGCGCGCACGCGATCGCGAACCCCAAGGAGCCGACGTTCCGCACGACCACGCACCAGATGTGCGCGAAGTGCCACGGCGACGCCACGAAGATGGCGAAGTACAACCTGAATCCGGAGGTGGTGAGCTCCTACCTGCAGGACTTCCATGGCGTCTCGAACAGCCTGTACTCGGAGGGTGCGACCAAGGTCTACAAGCCGATGGCCACCTGCACCGACTGCCACGGCATCCACGACATCGAGAAGTTCTCGTCGGGTGACAAGGGCGCGATCCGGGAGAAGGTCCTGACCGTGTGCCGCGGCTGTCACGAGGAGGTCCCCGCGACCTTCGGCGACGCGTGGCTGTCGCACTATCAGCCGACGCTCGCGAGCGCGCCGATGGTGTGGTCGGTGAAGTGGGCGTACCGGATCCTCATCCCCTTCATCATGGCCGGCCTCGTGCTGCACATCCTGCTGCACCTGTGGCGGCTGCGGGCCCATCGATGAACCCCATGGATCGGAGGCACACCATGTTCAGAGAACCCCTCGTCAAGACCGGCCCCGACGGCGAGGTCCTGGTCAAGCGCTTCTCGCGCGTCCGGCGCTTCGAGCACTACCTCTGCATTGCCGCGTTCGTGGTGCTCGTGCTGACCGGTTTCCCGCAGAAGTTCCACGACAACAGCTTCGCGACCTGGGTCTTCGACCTGCTCGGCGGACTCGACCGTACGCGCTTCGTGCACCGCGCGGCGGGCGTGGTCTTCTCGTTGCACGCCTTCCTGCACATCCTCGGCTTCACGGTCGGCTTCGTCACGGGCCGCATGAGCCTCGACATGCTGCCGATTCCGCAGGATCTGCGCGACGCGTGGCACAACCTCGGCTGGTACCTCGGCACGCGGGATCGCCCGCCGGAGCTGCCCAAGTACGACTACCGTCAGAAGTTCGAGTACATCGGCATCGTGTTCGGCGGCCTGGTGATGGTGGTCTCGGGCCTCGTGCTCATGTACCCGAGCCTCGTCGCGGGCCTGCTGCCGGGCGAGGTCATCCCGGCGTCGCGCGTCGCGCACTCGAACGAGGCCCTGCTCGCGCTGTCGGTGCTGGTCGTCTGGCACGTCTACGGATCGCACCTGTCGCCGGAGATCTTCCCGATGGACAAGACGATCTTCACCGGCTACATCCCCGCGCACGAGCTCGAGGAGCGGCATCACCGCGAGTACAGGCGCATCTTCCCGCGCGGACACGCACAGGAGCCGCCCCCCGCCGCGAACGCCGATGCGGAGCCCCTGCCCGCCAAGGTCGCGTGATCTGCGTCACTCGTTCGGCCCGCGGCCTCCGGCGTCGATCTTCGGCGGCACGCGCACGTACTCCTTCATGCCCTTGGACAGCGTGACCTTGCCGCTCGCGTCGACGACCAGGCCGTGCACGTCGGTTCGTTTGTCGATGAGCGCGATGCCGGCCTTGGGTCCGAGCACGAAGAGCACCTTCGTCCACGCGTCGGCGAGCGTCGGATCGGTCGACACGACCGTCACCGAGATGACGCCCGTCGCAGGCCGTCCCGTGCGCGGATCGATGATGTGGTGGTAACGCTTGCGGGCCCTGCCCTCGCCTCGGAAGAAGAAGCGCTCGTAGTCGCCCGAGGTCGACACGCCGTGGTTCCAGACGTAGACCTGCCCCATCGTCTCACCGCGCGCCTTGCGCGGGTGCTGGATCCCGACGTTCCACAGCTGCGTGCCGCCGCGTTTGCCACGCACGACCATGTCGCCGCCGGCCTTCACGATGAACGTCGTCAGGCCCGCCTCGACCAGCTTCTGCGCCGCGCGCTCCATCGCGTAGCCCTTGGCGATCCCGCCCAGTCCCACCTGCGTGCCCGGCACGAGCAGGCGCACGGCGAGGTTCGACTTGAGCGCGATCTTGTCGCAGCCCATCTTCCTGCGTCGCGCGTCGATCTCCTCCGCGGTCGGAACAACCGGATATTTCGCGTTGAAATCCCATAGATAGCGCATCGTCGCCCAGGTGATGTCGAAGGCGCCCTTCGTCTCGCGACACAGCTGGGTGCTTTTGCTCAGCAGGTCGAAGGTCTCCTGCGAGACGTAGACCTCCTCCGTCGCGCCGCTCGCGTTGACCGACGCGATCTCGCTCGACTTACTCCACTCGCTCAGCATGCGATCGAGCCGCTTGACCTCGGCAAAACCGGCGTCGAAGGCCAGCCGCACCTTCGCGTCGTCCGCGTCGTCGGTGACGAACTCCACGATCGTGCCCATCAACAGGGTGTTTTCGCGGTGCAGATCCTTGTCCGACTGAGCCAAGCCGACGGCCGGTGCGAGCAGGGCCATCGCGAGCAGGGGTGCGCGGAGCAGCGACACGCGCGTCGTGGTCATCAGAACCTCCGGGTCGCCGACATGGCCGCCGATCGCAGCCGCGCGGCGACATCGGTCTCGTCGGGAGCCACGCGAAAGGGGCGCGCGTCCTTGCGCAACAGCGTGCCGACCGCGCGCGTGACGCCCGCGACGGTGAGCGGATACATCGGGAAGATCTCGGCCACCGATCGGATCGTGGGCTCGGCCCAGTAGCGATCGGGGACGGGGTTGAGCCACGCGCGCCGCTTGAATGCGAGCGCGAGCCGGTGCAGCCGCTCCAGCGCGGGCACGGGATCCTGCGTCGCCCACTCGATGCTGCCGTAGGGACCGAACATCTCGTGCGGGTTCATCCACGCGTCACCCACGCACAGCAGGTGCCAGTGCGTTCCGGCGATCTCCAGCACCTTGTCGAAGGGCACCGACTTGAACATCGCGATGTCGCTGTACAGCGTGCCGTAGATCGCGTTGTGGAAGTGAAACACGCGCAGCTCGCGCAGGCCGCCGCCCGCCTTGACGGCAGAGAGCAGCGCCTCCGCCGCGCGCGCGTGCGGGTCCATCGAGCCGCCCGTGTCGAGCAGCAGCAGCAGACGCGCCTGGTTGCGCCGCTCCGCGCGCTCGGCGATCTCGATGTCACCGCCGTTGCGCGCCGTTCGATCGATGGTCGCCGCAAGGTCCAGCTCCTTGCGTCGAACATCCCGCTCGAGCCGCCGCAGCCGCCGCAGCGCCATCGCCAACGCGCGCGTGTCCACTACGCGATCGGAGCGGTAGTTGCGGAAGCGCCGCGCGCGCGCCGACACGATCGCCTGGCCGTGCCCTTGTGCACCCTCGCCGATACGCATGCCGCTCGGGTGTTGGCCGCCCTGTCCGAAGGGGCTCGTGCCGCCCGAGCCGATCCACGTCGCGCCGCCGTCGTGCCGCTCCGCCTGCTGCCGCAGCCGCTCCTCGAACAGGCGAAGCAGCTCCTCGGGCGTCAACAGGGGCAGCCGCGCGAGATCCTCCTCGCTCAGCGGAGGCCGCTCGAGCGGCCGCGAGAGCCAGTCTTCCAGCCGCGCGCGCGTGTCCGACGGCATCGGCACGTCGGCGAAGAAGTGCGCGAACGCCTCGTCGTAGCGATCGTAGTCGGTCTCGTCGCGGCACAGGATCCCGCGCGCGACGAGGTAGAAGCGATCCAGCGAATTGGCCGCCAGGTCCAGCTCCAGCGCGCGCACGAGCGCCTGCCACTCGCCGAGCCCGACCTCCAGGCCCGCGCGCCGCAGGGCGTCCAGGAATCCGTTGAACACGCGCGCCTACCTCGGCGGCAGGCGACCGAGGCGCTTCGACGCGGCGGCCGTGTCCTGCTCGCTCTTGAGCAGCACGCCCATGAAGGGCAGCTTCTCCTCCAGCACATCGCGCGGCAGCCCCGAGCGGAGCAAGGCGCCTATCCAGTCGATGAACTCGCTCGTGGACGGCTTCTTGCGCACCTCGTCGAGTCCACGCAGCCAGAAGAAGCGCCGCAGCGCGCTGCCGAGCAGGGCCGCCTCGGCGTTGGGGTGATGCACGCGCACGATCCGCGAGAGCGACATCTCGTCGGGGAAGGCGATCCAGTGGAAGACGCAGCGGCGCAGAAAGGCGTCGGGCAGCTCCCTCTCGTTGTTCGACGAGATGATCACGATCGGGCGCTGCTCGGCCGTCACCACGTCGCCCGTCTCCAGGATCTTGAAGCTCATCGCGTCGAGCTCGTGCAGCAGATCGTTGGGAAACTCGAGGTCCGCCTTGTCGATCTCGTCGATGAGCAGCACGGTCCTCGCCTGGCGCGAGAACGCCTCGCCGAGCGGCCCGAGGCGGATGTACTGCCGGATGTCGCGCACGTCGTGATCGCCGAAGCGCGAGTCGTGCAGCCGCGCGACGGTGTCGTAGACGTAGAGCCCGTCAGCCGCGCGGGTCGTCGACTTGACCTGCCACGAGATGAGGTCGAGACCCAGATCCCGCGCCACGGAGGCCGCGAGCGTGGTCTTGCCCGTGCCAGGCTCACCCTTGATGAGCAGCGGACGACCGAGCAGGATCGACACGTTGACGGCCGCTTGTAGCGCCTCGTCGGCGATGTAGTCCGCCGTCCCTGCGTAGTGGAACGCGCCCGCGACGGGCGTGGTGAGCAGCGTGTTGCCCATGGTTCAGGGCACCTGTAAGGCGAAGAGCGCCGTGACCGGCTTGCCGCCCACGTCCGTCACCGTGAACACGAGGTAGCGTCCCGTCTCCGCGAAGGTCATCGCGGCCTTGGGCGGCTCCGGCGGCTCCGGCGTCTTGCCCGGCCTCGATGTCCTGGCGTCCTTGCCCTCGGGCTTTGCGCCGTCCTGTGGCGCCTTCGGGGCCGGCTTCGCCTCGCCCACGACGAGCAGCCGCATGTCGTCGCGCACCGCGAAGAAGCGCGCCGCCACGCCGTCCTTCGCGGTCGAGGTGACCGCCTTTTCGCCCCTCTTGAACGTCACCCACATGGCGACCGGCACGCCCGGCTTGATCGGCGCCGGCGCGTACCCGAGCGATCCGGACAGCGGCCCCTTGCTCCACGTCGAACCCGCCTTGTCCAGGTCATCCGACGGCGGCGCCTGCTCGCCCGCGGCCTGCACGAAGACCGGAATCACCGAAGTCGGCTCGTCCTTCTTCTTGAAGATGACATAGAACATGTGCCGTCCCGCGGCCGTGTACTTCGTCTTGAAGACGTGCGTCGATCGCTCGGGATCGCTGAGCTTGGTGGTCACGAGCGACTCGATATAGCCGAAGTCGCCGCGCACCTGGATGAGGTGCAGCAGGCCGCCCATCACGGGCTCCAGCTCCTTGATCGGCTTGCCGTCGGCGCCCACGGGCGTCACTCGGACGCTGAGCGGCTTGCCCGGCTTCGCGGGCGGCACGATTCCCTTGTCGTCCGGCTTCTCGCCGCTGTCGATGTTGAGCGCGATGGAGTTGGCGTGGGCCTTCGGCGCCGTGGCCTTGTCGGGCTGGGGGGACGGCGCTTCGGGCGCCTTGTCCGCGATATCCTGCGCAGCCTTGCCGTCGGGTTTGTCGGGGGCCTTGTCGCTGGCCCTCTCGGGCGTCGCGGCCTTGTCCGCCTCGCCCCTTGGCGCTTCGGCGACCGCCTTGTCTGCCGCCTTCGCCGCCGCCCTATCGGGCGTCCTGGCCGGCTCCTCGGCCTTGTTGCCACACGCGACGAGCGCCACGGCGAGCACGGCACACAGCGCGCTGAGGCGAGTCAACATCACCACCTTCGATACGGACATCGGTTCACTCCACAGCGTCGAACCCGGTTGACCGGGGCGGGTAATGGTACACGACATCGACGCGTCCCTCCAGAGCACTCTCACCCTGCGCGCACCGTCCCACTTGCGATCTCGGCCCCCACCGGCTACGCATTCCCTCGCGCGCGCGGCGTGGCCGTGCTCGCGCCGGGAGGGATGGCATGGCATTTGGCGGGTATTGGGGGCGCGTGCTGGAGGTCGATCTCGAGACCGGGCACATCGGACAGTCCCAGATCGAACCCGAGGTCGCGCGCGGCTTCATCGGCGGCGGAGGCTTCGCGGCGTGGTGGTACGCGCAGCACGGTGAGCCGCAACGGGACGCGCTCTCGCCGCGCAATCCGCTGCTCTTCTTCAACGGTCCGCTGTGCGGTTCAGGCCTGCCGGGCTCACACCGCTGGTCGCTGTGCTCCCGCGGATCGCAGACCGGCCTGTGGGCCGAGGGCAGCTCGATGGGCCAGTTCGGCCTCAAGCTCAAGGCGCTCGGTTGGGACGGGCTCGTGGTGACGGGCTACGCGCAGACGCCGAAGCACCTCGTTATCTGCGAGGAGGGCGCGGCGCTGTGGGAGGCCAAGGCGCTCGTCGGACGCGACACGTGGGAGGTGACGCGCTGGGTGATCGGCGCGACGGACGCGGCGCTCGGCCCGCTCGCGAGCAACGTCGCGATAGGCCTCGCGGGCGAGAAGGGCGTCGCTTTCTCTACGGTCGTGGAGGACGGCGAGCGCCACGTCGGACGGGGCGGCCTCGGCGTCGTGATGGGCGCGAAGAACCTCAAGCTCGTGACCGTGCACGCGGGCAGCCGGCCGCTCGTCGAGGCCTACCCGGCGGTCGCGGAGCTCGGCGCGCGCGTGCAGCAGACCGTGCACGCCGTCGCCGAGGACTGGGGTGGACCGCCGCTCGGTGGAGCGGACGATCTCGACATCGGCCTCGACATCGGAGCGGTGCCCTACCGCAACTGGCTGCCCTACGAGGATCGCGTCCTCGCGCGGCTGGCGAGCGGCGACGCGATGCGCAAGGCGAGCGCGCGTCCGGCGGGCTGCGACGGCTGCCCCACGCCCTGTCAGCTCGTGACCCGCGTGCAGCGCGAAGACGGACCGCGCGGCGACAAGGAGGTGCTCGGGCCCGATGCCGAGACGCTCATCTCGTTTGGTCCGCTGATGTGGGGCGCGGATCTGGAGGCGACGCTCGAGGCGCACGAGCTGTGTCTGCGCCACGGTCTGGACCCGACCTCGACCGGCGCCGTGTGCGCGTGGACCGTGGAGGCCGGCTCGCGCAACGTGATCAAGGCCGATGACCTCGGCCTGCTCGAGCTCGACTGGGGGCGCGTCGATCAGGCGGTCGAGCTCATCCCGCAGATCGCCGCGCGCAAGTACTTCGGAAACATCCTCTCCGAGGGCGTGCGTCCCGCCGCGCTGCGCACCGATCCCGAGGCGAAGAACTGGATCGCCGAGGTCAAGGGCCTCGAGGTACCGCCCTTCGATCCGCACGCGCACTGGGGCCTCGCGCTCTCGTTTGCAGTCGGCCTGACGGGCCCCACGCACCTCGAGCACCTCGTGCGCTACGTCGAGCTCGGGCGTCACGCGTGGGGCGATGCGGGCCTCGCCGTCTATGACGGACCGAGCGCCGACGACAAGGCGGAGATGCTGGTGCACACGGAGCACATCGGCCTGTGCGGCCTCGCGATGGGCGTGTGTTCGCACGTGCTGCGCGCGATGGAGGTCGGCCAGATCGCGGAGGCGATGCGCGCCGTGACGAACTGGCCGGATTTTACGGCCGACGAGGTGCGCTGGGCCGGCGAGCGCATCTGGCTCACGACGCGCGCCATCGACAACCTGATGGGCCTCACGTCGAAGAGCGAAGCCCTCTCACCGCGGCTGATGGCGCCGCGATCGCACCTCGGCAAGGAGGGGGTGCCGCCGATCCTGGACATGCGCCGTGACTACTACGCCCTCCGAGCGCTCAACGCGAACGGCGTGCCCGGCGCGCATCGCATGGCGGACTTCGGCCTCGACGCGCTCTCGGACGACCTCAAGCGGCTGCGCTGACGGGCACCGGCCAAGCGGTCGGACACATCGGCCGAGTCCTCCCCAAGATGACCGGCAGGGCGGACGAACCGATCGGTTCCCACTTTACGCCGAGAACATGCATGGAATAATGCTTTGCCGCCTCGTGACCGGGGAGGAGCACTCGAATTGACCGAGCCCACCGTCGATTCCCCCGCAGCACAACGGGATCCCTGCGCAGCCCAACTCGAAGAGGCGCTCGTCGACTTGCTCGAGGTCTGCGGCGTCGGCGCGACCATCGTGGACCGAGCCACGGGCACGATCTTCTTTGCGAACACGGCGCTGGCCGACTTCTTCGGCGTCGCGCGCCAGCACCTCATCGGCCGCCGCGCCACCGAGTTCTACACGCGCCCGGCCGAGCGACCCGTCGCGGTCGAGCGCCTCGCGGACACGAGCATCGTCCACGAGTTCGTGCTCGAGTACCGTCACGCGAGCGGCGCGTCGATATGGGGCAAGGTCCGCGCGCGCATCGCGCACTTCCGGGGCCGCGCCTGCAACGTGGCCTGGA
>Ga0172370_10010268_pt1 | contig 10771 bp, 9 predicted proteins | sample LakKiv5m_FD_114538 | JGI IMG/M metagenome (GOLD analysis project Ga0172370, IMG submission 114538) | Freshwater microbial communities from Kabuno Bay, South-Kivu, Congo - kab_022012_11.5m | ecosystem: Environmental > Aquatic > Freshwater > Lake | place: Democratic Republic of the Congo...
ATCGATTGTGTCCCACAGCGCGGTCTGCCAGGCATCGAAGGAGACCAAGCGCGGCTCGGCCTCCGGGCCCGTGTCGCCGCGGCTCACCACGGCCGTGAGCGCGTCGCCCTCGCGGTGCAACACCACCCACCGCGCCTGCACCGGCACGCGCCGCCACAGCTTGGCGAGCTCGTCGCTCCCTTCGGGCACGAGGCAGTCGTTGTCGGCGAAGATGCGCGCGAAGCGGCGTGCCTCCTCGGGGCCGAACGCGAAGTCGCCCGCGATCTCTTCGAGGCGCGTGGGTGTCTCGAAGCGCTCGACGAATGCCATCAGATCCGGCGACATCTCGAGCACGTTGCCCGTCAGGTCGTGGTAGAGGAAGACGCGTCCGCGCTGTGCGAAGAAAGACAGGTAGCGCGACCGGACGTGGGGCGGCGTTGTCATGTGGTGGCTCGCGCGGCATGGGCCGGGCGCGAGAGCGTGACGCGTGTGGAGGTCCGTTTCAAGCGGCGACGGTGCAGTCCCTGGTGCGACTGGGCTGTACAGGATATACACGCCCGTCCTGCTGGGGAGAGACCATGACCGCGAAGTCGCTTTGCCTGTCGTTGCTGCTTGGGGCGGCGCTCGTCCCGCTCTGGAGCCACGCGGAGCACCGTCCCCCAGCTCGCACCGCGCCCAAGGAGTCCATGAAGCCGCCCGCCAGCCGCACCGAAGCGATCGTCGAGAAGCGCCACGGGGTAGAGGTCGCCGACCCATTCCGCTGGCTGGAGGACGTCAAAAGTCCAGAGGTCCAGGCCTGGATGCAGGCGCAGGACGCCTTCGCGCGGGCTGCGCTCGCGGAGTTGCCGGGCCGCTCCGGGCTCGCCGCGCGACTGCGGGAGCTGGCCTACATGGACGCCGTCTCGGCGCCACGGAGCCGGGGCGGTCGGCTCTTCTACTCGCGCACACACAAGGACAAGGAGAAGGCCATCTACTACTGGCGACAGGGCAAGGATGGCGCGGAGCGGGTGCTGCTCGACCCAAACGAGCTCGCGAAGAAGGAGCCGACGGCCCTTGGCGTGGTCTCGATCTCCTATGACGGCCGGAAGGCCGCGTTTACGCTCAAGCCCAACAACGGTGACGAGGCGATCCTGCACGTGATGGACGTGGAGAGCGGGAAGTGGAGCTCGCGCGACGTCATCCCCGGAGCCAAGTACGCGCACCCCGTCTGGACGCCGGACAGCGGCGGCTTCTACTACATTCGCGTGCCGGTCGATTCGACCATCCCGGTGGCCGAGCGGCCCGGCTTCGCGGAGGCGCGCTTGCACCGTCTCGAGACGGATCCCGCGACCGATCCCGTTGTGCACGCGCGGACCGGGGATCCGAAGACCTTCCTCGGCATCGACCATTCGCGCGACGGACGTTGGCTCTTCGCGACGGTGGAGCACGGCTGGAACCGCACCGACGTTTGGTTCCAGGAGACACGCCTGCGACAGGATCCCGCACGCGGCTGGCGCAAGCTGGTCGCAGGCGTCGACGCGCGCTTCGAGGTGGTAGCCTGGAAGGACGCATTCTGGGTCTTCACGAACGACGGCGCGCCGCGCGGCCAGGTCTTCCGCGTCGATCCCAACAAGCCCGAACGCGCCGCGTGGAGGGCGGTGCTCCCCGAGTATGCCGACGGTACGGTCATGGAAGCCGTGCAACTCCTCGGCAATCACCTCGTCGTCAGCGTCCTGCGCAACGCGTCGAACGCGCTCGACATCTGGAGCCTCGACGGCAGGAAGGTCGGCGCGGTGGCCTTACCCGGCCTCGGATCGGTCACCTCGGTGGTCGGTGAGCCCGACGCGGACGAGGCTTACGTCGGCTTCAACTCCTTCGCGCGCCCGCCGGAGATCCGCCGCTTCTCGGTAGGCAGCGGCAAGGGCGCACTGTGGAACGCCGTGACGTTGCCCGGTCTGCCCGCGCCCGACGGCCCCTCGCCGTGGAACGTGGAGCAGGTGTGGTACCCGTCGAAGGACGGCACGAAGGTCTCGATGTTCCTCGTCACGCGCAAGGGCACGCGGCGCGACGGCTCCACGCCCTTTGTGATGTACGGCTACGGTGGCTTCCTCGTGACGATGGCCCCCTATTTCCAGGCCTCGCTCATCCCGTGGCTGGAGGCGGGCGGCGGCTACGCGCTGCCGAACCTGCGGGGCGGCGGCGAGTACGGCGAGCGGTGGCACCGCGACGGCATGCGCGACAAGAAGCAGAACGTCTTCGACGACTTCGTCGCCGCAGCCGAGTACCTCGTCCGGGAGGGCTGGACCAGGCCCGAGCGCCTCGGCATTCGGGGCGGCTCCAACGGTGGCCTGCTCGTCGGCGCAGCGATGACCCAGCGGCCGGACCTCTTCAAGGCCGTGGTCTGCCAAGTGCCGCTGCTCGACATGGTGCGCTACACGAAATTCGGCAGCGGCAAGACCTGGATCGAGGAGTACGGTGATCCAGATGTTTCAAGTGAGTTAAAATATCTGAAAACCTACTCACCCTATCACAGGGTGCGAGCGGGCGTGGCCTATCCGGCGCTGCTCGTGGCGTCCGCGGACACGGACGATCGCGTCGATCCCATGCACGCGCGCAAATTCACGGCCGCCATCCAGGCCGCGTCCTCCCGCGGTCCCACCTCGGCGTGGCTCCGCATCGAGCGCAACGCGGGCCATGGGGGCGCCGACATGGTCAAGCAAGCCGTCGAGTTGGGCGTCGACATATACGTGTTCTTCGCGGCCGAGTTGGGGCTGAGGCTCGAGGCCGGTCGCTGAGAGGCCTGGGATTCGTGCCGCCCTACTCCGAGAAGCCCGACGGCGCCTTGCTCGCCCCGAACTCGCAGGCCACCTTGCCGGTCGCGAGGTCGGCGATCTGCTCCTTGTGGACGAAGAACTTGGCGTCATAGGAGAAGAACCACCGGCCGCTCGCGTAGGTCATCGGGTGCTTGAGCGACACGTCGCCCGTCCCATCGACGTTCATGATGTGTGTGGCGGGTTTCGCGCCGATCGCGCTGCCGCCGACCGTCCACACGAGCTTCTCGCCGTCGGGTGACACGAGCGGCCCCACCGCCATCTTGTCGTCGCCTCCGGCCGTGAAGGGCACCTTGCCTTCGCCGATCTTCGTGAACGCAAAATCGTAGAAGGCGTAGCTCTCGGGCGTGGTGCCGACCCCGCCGCACAGGAAGCGATCCGCCGTCGCGCTGAGCACGCCGCAAATCAGATCGGCCGGCGGCTTGGTCTCCTGCAACGACCCGAGGTCGAGCAGCGTGACCGTGCTTTTTCCTATGTAGAGCAGCTTCGCGTCCGACGCCACGAACGTCGGCCACTTCATCTTCACCGATGTCGCCAGGAGCGCCGAGCCGTCCGACGTGTTGAGCACGTTTCCGTTGAGCTTGTCGTCGTTCGAGCTGGTGGCGATGAGCGCGCCATCCTTGGACCACCAGGCCATCGAGCCGGCTTTCGGCACGGGGACCTTTGCGCCCGTCGCGACGTTGAGCAGGATGAGCCCGCTCGGCTTGGTCGGCGTGAAGAGCCAATGGCCGTCGCGGCTCACGGTCGTGTTGGCGAGCACGCCGCTGTCGGCCTCGAGCAGGACGAGCTTCTTCGTCTTGCATGTGGCAGGGTCCATGGCGACGAGGTTCTTGCTCGTGTCGATGTAGAAGAACTTGCCGCTGAGATCCGAGGGGTTGACGCCCGAGTCCGAGCTGGACGCTCCGGTGTCCGTGCCCGTCGCGGCGCCATCCGAGGGCGAAGTGACGTCCGTCGCGGTCGCGGCACCGTCAGAGGCCGAGCCAGACGCGGCCGCTCCGCTGTCTCCGCCGCAGGCGGTGAAGAGCGCGATGGACACCGAGCAAACGACGACGCACGGGAGCGCGGCACAGCGGAGCATGGTGGACCTCCTGGTTGGAGACCCGAGCGTGCCACGGCTGAACCCTGCCCGCGATGACCGGGATCAGGTGCACGCATGGATGGGTGGTCCGTCGGCTACCGCGCCGCTCGCCCGCGCAGATGAAGGACGCCCAACTCCAACTCCAACTCCAATCCCAGACCTTTGCGCCTCCTCGCTCGACGCAGTCCTCGCGGCCCGTGGAGACCCCGGGTTTGGAGCCGCGCCCCCGGCAATCCAGGTCTCCTGACGTGCACCCAGCCAAGTCCCTGTCATTGCTGCCCACTGGCTTGGACACGGCGCGGACCGAATCCTGTCCGGTCTTCGTGCAGGAGCGAGGCGGCCGGGACGCCCAGATCCAACGCTACCACGCCGGACGAGGCGTCGTGTCTGGCATCGTTGTGTCCCCGAGCACGCCTTCCGAGCGGGAAGCGCGACTTTGACCGGACAGGTTGAACGCTCGGTGGGTCAGGAGGTCTGGAATCAAGCTTGACTTCCATACGGTTGCGGGCATCCTTCCACACAGGAGGTTTCCCGTGGCTACGCAGCGTCGGTCTTCGTCCGCGTCGTCTCCCGTTCCCCTCACCCTGGTCGCTCCCCCTCGTCGCAAGCCCCGCGCGCGACGCGCGAAGTCAGGGGACATCGGCCCGACGGCCACGCAGGAGGGCATCGAGGCCTTCGCCGTCGTGGAGGCCGCCGAATCGGCCGCGGAGGTCGAGGTCTCGGCGGTGCGCGACCTGCTCGCGGGCACGACGGACGCCGAGGCCTCGGCCATCCTCAAGACCGTGCTGCACGAGCGCAAGGGTCGCATGCCGGCCGCGGTGCTGAGCCCCGACTACGAGCTCTCCGACGATTGGCGCGAGGGCGGCTATCCCTACAAGAACCTGCTGTCGCGGCACAACTACGAACGCCAGAAGTATCGGCTCCAAGTCGAGTTGCTCAAGCTCCAGGCGTGGGTCAAGGAGACGAAGCAGCGGGTCGTGATCCTCTTCGAGGGACGTGACGCGGCCGGCAAGGGCGGCACGATCCGGCGCTTCATGGAGCACCTCAACCCCCGTGGTGCGCGCGTCGTCGCGCTCGACAAGCCCAGCGAGCTGGAGCGCGGGCAGTGGTATTTCCAGCGCTATGTCGAGCATTTGCCCACCGCCGGGGAGATCGTCCTCTTCGATCGCTCCTGGTACAACCGCGCGGGTGTCGAGCGGGTCATGGGCTTCTGCACCGACGGCGAGTACAAGGAATTCATGAAGCAAGCGCCCGACTTCGAGCGCATGCTCGTGGCGAGCGGCGTGCATCTCATCAAGTTCTGGTTCTCCGTGAGCCGTGACGAGCAGCGTCGCCGCTTCAAAGAGCGCAAGGTCCACCCGCTCAAACAGTGGAAGCTCAGCCCCATCGACCTCGCGTCGCTCGACAAATGGGAGGACTACACGAAGGCGAAGGTGGCCATGTTCTACCACACGGACACCGCCGACGCGCCGTGGACGGTCATCAAGTCCGACTGCAAGAAGCGCGCGCGGCTGAACGCCATGCGCTACGTGCTGCACCGGCTGCCCTACACGAACAAGGACCTCGGTCGCATCGGGCCGCTCGACGCGCTGATCGTGGGCCTCGCCAACGTCGTGTACGAGCGCGGCGAGAAGCGCACTGTGCCCGCCTCGTAGCGCGGCGCGTCACCTTTGATGTCCGGCGGCATCCCTGTCGCGCGCCCCCATCGGGCGCCGAGAGCCCGTCATGCCCGTTCCGAAGGAAGCCGAGGCCCTGCTCGCGCGCAAGGACGCCGCGACGCGCATCGCGGTCGTGGGCGCATCGAACGACCCGTCGAAGTACGGCCACACGATCGTGACGGACCTCGCGTCGCGCGGCTACGCGGTGCTGCCCGTCAACCCGAAGGAGGCGACGATCGCGGGATTGTCCGCCTTCGCATCGCCCGCCGACGTGCCCGACCCCGTCTCGATCTGGAACTTCGTCGTGCCCCCGAAGGTCACGCTCGGCGTGCTGCAGGGCCTCGATCCGGAGCGCGCCGGTGTCGTGTGGCTCCAACCCGGATCGTTCGACCCCGGGGTGCTCGCCTTCGCCCGCGGCCGCTACCGCCACGTCATCGAGGGGGACTGCATCATGGTCGTCTCACGCTGGGCCTAGGCGCGCCAGCATCCACCGGCGATTCTGGCCCCCGCCGAGATTGCGCGGGCTCGCCTCCTCCGCTAGCCTCCCGCGGTCATGACCGGCTTCTATCAGACGCTGACACCCTCCACGCTGCGTGCCACGGCGGCCACGGTCGGACCTTGGGGGCCCGCGCTCCAGCACGGGGGGCCGCCCGCCGCGCTGCTCGCCTGGGCGCTCGAGCGCGACCTGCCTGCGGGCGCTCGGCTCGGGCACCTCGCTTACGATTTCTACGGGCCGGTGCCCGTGGGCGATGTGACGCTGGAGACCGAGGTCGTGCGCCACGGCAGGCGGATTGGCTTGCTGCGGAGCGCGCTCTCGGTCGGCGGGCTGCGTGCGATGGGGCTCTCGGCGTGGCGTCTGGCGACGGCGATCGAGCCGACGCCCGGCACACCCGAGCGCGAGGCCTTGCCCGCGGTCCCCGGTCCGCAGCCGCAGCACATGTTCGAGTCCGTGCCTCATTGCGGCTACGGCGACGCGCTGGAGTGGCGCTTCACGGACGGTCACTTCGATCGGCCGGGACCCGCGACCGTGTGGACCCGACCGCTCGTGCCGCTCGTGGACGGGCTGGAGACGTCGCCGCTCGAGCGGTTGCTGCTCATGGTGGACTCCGCCAACGGCATCAGCGGGGAGCTCGATCCGAGGCGTTGGCTCTTCGTGCCGGTCGCGCTCACCGTGTCGCTCGGCCGCCACCCGCGCACTGAGTGGGTCGGCATGCGGGCGCGCACGGCGCTCGAACCCGACGGCCTGGGCACGACGCACGCGCTGCTCTTCGACGAGGCGGGCGTGTTGGGGCACGCGCTCCAGACGCTCTACGTGGCGCCGCGGAGCTGACTTGGCTCAGATCCCATTCGGCGCGTGGCGTGGTAAAATATCTGCCCGCTGCCGCACGGGCGGCCAAAGAGGCGTGATGAAGCGCAACTACCACTGCTCGATCTGCTCGGCTCTGCTGAACCCCGGCGCGAAGATCGTGCTGCGCGCGACGCGCGGGACCTCGGCGGGACTCTTCCTCTTCAGCTCCACGCCCGGCAACTACGAGGTCACGATTCCGGAGGGCTTCGAGCTCGCGAGAGGCCAGGAGATCACGTTCGGCTGCCCCGTGTGCGGCGCTGATCTGACGAGCCGGCAACGACCGGATATGACCGAGCTGCGCTTCTCGGGACCCGGCACGTCGACCGGCACGGTGGCGTTTTCGCGCACGTTCGGCCAGCACGAGACCTACTTCATCACCGAAGATGACGTCCGGCGCTTCGGCGAGCACGCCAACGACGTGGCGATGAATTTCTGGGGCTCGGGCCCGGAGGACTAGGCTCGGAGCGGTCCGCACGAGGCTTGCCGCCGACCCCCTACCAATGCTAACTCGTGCCGCGTATGGAGGTGGATCCATGGTGCGTTGCGAAGCCGAGGTTCAGATCGCCAAGCCCGTCGCCGACGTGTTCGCGGTGGTCGATGACGAGTCGAAATTCCCGCTGTGGATGGGCCTGTGCGCCGACTGCAGCCGCGGATCGAGTGGCGCCAAGGCCACAGGGATGCCGCTCCACTTCTCGCAGCGTCAGGGCGACACGGTGGGTGAGCTCGACGGTGAGCTCACGGCCTACGAGCCAGGCAAGCTCATCGCCATGAAGTTCGAGGACGCGTCGTCAGAGGTGATCATAGAACTCTCGCTCGACGCCAAGGGCGAGGCCACGTCCGTAAAGCTCGGCTCCGGCATGCAGCCCAAGTCCTTCTTCGGCAAGCTGACGGCCGGCTTCGGGAAAGGCGGGATGCAGAAGCAGGCCGAGAAGGACCTCGGCAAGCTGAAGAAGCTCCTCGAGCAGGGCTGAGCCATCCAGCGTTGAAGCCTTTCGGCGCGTGCGCCCGTCCCGTCACGCAGGAGGCGTGATGGCACGCACCCTGATCGCCGGCTGTGGGGACGTGGGTACCGCGCTTGGGCGCCTGCTCTGCGCCGGCGGACACGAGGTTTGGGGGCTCAGGCGGAGCGCGCGGGGCCTGCCCCGGCCGATCCGCGCGATCCAGGGCGATCTGAGCGACCCCGCGAGCCTCCGCACGCTCCCGCGGGCGCTCTCCGCGATCTTCTACACCGCGGCGGCGAGCGGCCCGACCGACGACGCCTACCGGGCCGCGTACGTGGAGGGGCCGGCCAACCTGATCGAGGCGCTGCGCCGCGCGGGGCAGTACCCTGGCCGCGTCTTCTTCACGTCGAGCACGAGCGTGTACGGCCAGGATGACGGCTCCTGGGTGGACGAGACCTCGACGACCGATCCAACGTCGGTGACCGGGCAACGTGTCCTGGAGGGCGAGCGCGTCTTTCGCGCGGGGCCGTTCCCCGCCACCGTCGTGCGCCTCGGCGGCATCTACGGACCTGGGCGCACGCGCCTCGTCACGCGTGTCCGATCCGGCGTCGCCCGCCTCGCCGCGGGCCCGACGGCCTTCACGAACCGCATCCACCGCGACGACTGCGCGCTCGCGCTCGCGCACATCTTCTCGCTCGACGCGCCGGCGGCGACGTACGTGGGCGTCGACGAGCTGCCCTGTCCGATCGACGATGTCTACCGCTTCCTCGCGGCGCGCCTCGGCCTGCCCGAGCCAGTGAGCGCCGCCACCCCTTCCGCGGCGGGGCTCGGCAAGCGATGCTCGAGCGCCCTGCTTCGCGCGAGCGGCTTCGTGTTTCGGTATCCGACGTTCCGGGAAGGCTACGCGGACCTCGCGAACGAGGGCCCCGAATCCGGCGCAGCGTCGGGCTGAGGCGACGCGGTCGGATCGCGCGGCAGCCGGACGACCATGCGCGTGCCACCTCCGGGCGGACACAGCGCCTCGATCGCGCCGCCGTGCAGCTCCACCACCCGCTGCGCGAAGGGCAGCCCGAGCCCCGTGCCGTAGTCCTTCGTGGTAAAGAAGGGCACGAAGATCGACTCCAGCACGTCCGGCGGGATGCCAGGGCCCTCGTCGATGACCTCGATGCAGGCAAACGGGCCCTTCGCCGACACGCGCACGCGCACCGAGCCGCGGCGTTCCATGGCGTGCGCCGCGTTGACGATGAGGTTGACGAACACGCCCACGACGTAGGCGCGATCGATGCGCGCGACGACGGACTCGCCCTCGATGTGAACCTCCACGCCTTGCAGGTCGGGACCATCGTGGACGAGGTGTGCGGCCTCCGCGACGAGCTGAAGCAGGTCCGTCTCCTTGAGATAGACGGGCCTCGGGCGCGCATACGCGAGCATGTCGCCGATGGTGTCGTCGAGCGTGGCGAGGCGCTGCAACACCTCACCGATCACCGCGCGGTTGTCGTCATCTCGGCCGAGCCGTCGCTCGAGGACTTGCAGCGCGCCGCTCACGCCGGCCAGCGGCGTTCGGATCTGATGGGCGACCATCGAGGCCATCTCGCCGAGCGACGCGAGCGCGGACTGTCGCCTCAGCTGCGCCTCGCAGTGCTTGCGGGAGTCGGCGAGCGCGCGGTCTCGCGACTCGATCGTCATGAACGCGGCGGTCGCGCCCACGAGCGCGAGCGTGAGGTCGCCGCAGAGGTGCACCGCGCCCTCGGGCAACGCGTCGGTGGTCCACGCGACGAACGTCAGGAACGCGGACAAGCACGCCAGCAGCATCAGACGGTGGGCTCGCGTGAACGCGCCGCGCCGCCCTGTCCGGAGGGTCGAGACCGGCGTCTTTCCTCGTGCGATCCGCGTGGACGACACAGACGCTCCGTGCGTGCGGCACGCACCCCGCGAGCGATCTCACGCCCGACAGCGGGACCTTGTCCAGGGCGAGCGGGCCGCGAGTGTCCGAGGTCACGGAATCGCGCTGATGCGGATCAGCATGCCTCCGAGACAGGAACGGACATGCTTGCGCGTCCCTCCCGCGCGGCGGGACACTCGCTCCGGGTCCCGTCGGCGCGCCACGCGTGTGCTGCGCGCCGGATCCCCGGGGGAAACATGGCCAACGCCCGCCTGCTGATCGTCGACGACGACAAGCTGCTCCGTTGGTCGCTCCGGGAGCGCCTGCAAGATGCCGGCTACGAGACCCTCGAAGCCGGTACGCTGCGCGAGGCGGAGGCCCGACTCGGCGAGGGCGTCGACATGGTGTTGCTCGATCAGCGCCTGCCCGACGGATCGGGGCTCGAGCTCCTGCGCAAGATTCGCAAGCACGAGCCGGAGCTGCCGATCCTGATGATGACCGGGCACTCGTCGGTCGAGCAGGCGGTCGAGGCGATGCGCGAGGGGGCCTACCACTACGCGCGCAAGCCGTTGAACCTGGACGAGATGTCGATGCTCGTCTCGCGAGCGCTGGAGGCTTCCCGCCTGCGCCGGGAGGTGCACTCGCTGCGCACGCGCAACCACGCGCCCTTCACCTTCAACGCGATCATCGGTGAGTCGCCGGCCATGCGGCAGGCCAAGGCGCTGCTCGAGAAGGTCGCGCGGACACCGGCCTCGACCATCCTGATCACGGGCGAGAGCGGCACGGGCAAGGATCTCGCCGCCAAGGCCGTCCACTACAACAGCGACCGAGCGGGCGCGCCGTTGATGAACATCACGTGCTCCGCGCTGCAGGAGACGTTGCTCGAGAGCGAGCTCTTCGGTCACGAGAAGGGCGCGTTCACGGACGCGCGGACGCGCAAGAAGGGACTGCTCGAGCTGGCCGATGGCGGGACCGTGTTCCTCGACGAGATCGGCGAGATGACGCCGAACCTGCAAGCGAAGATCCTGCGCTTCCTCGAGGACAAGGTGTTCCGCCGGGTGGGCGGCGTGGCCGA
>Ga0172370_10010273_pt1 | contig 10767 bp, 5 predicted proteins | sample LakKiv5m_FD_114538 | JGI IMG/M metagenome (GOLD analysis project Ga0172370, IMG submission 114538) | Freshwater microbial communities from Kabuno Bay, South-Kivu, Congo - kab_022012_11.5m | ecosystem: Environmental > Aquatic > Freshwater > Lake | place: Democratic Republic of the Congo...
ACGCGCCCAGCGCGCGCGCCGCCTCGGTGCGCACGCCGGGGCTCGCGTCGCGCCGCGCGATGTAGCCGATGGCCGGGACCGAGCGCGGGTCCAGCAGCGCCGCCAGCGTCTTCACGGCGGCCTTGCGCGCGCCCTCGTCGGGGGCGAGGAACACGGCCGACACCGACGGGAGAATCCGATCTCCCCGGATTCGAGCCATTTCCGCGCGATCCGTTTCCGCCTGCTCGCGCGCCGCCTTCAGCTCGGCGGCGGCCTGGTCCGCGCGGGTCTTCCCCGCCTGCAACGCGTCGCGCGCCCCGGCCAGCTCGCGCTCGGCGGCGCCGCGGGCGGCTGCGGCCTTCTCGAGCCCGTCGCGCAACGCCTTCAGCTCGGCTTCCTCCTTCGCCACGAGGTCCGCGACGAGCTCCCGCGCCTCCTCGACCGCCGCCGCGGTGCGCGCGTGCGACGGGTGCTTCGCCGCGAAAGAAAGGAGCTTCTCCGCGCGCGCCCAGCCCGCGAGGCCCGTCAGATCCTCGTCGAGCGCCCGCGACGCGGCATCCGCCCCTGCCTTCTTCGCCAGGGCCGGCGCGGGCGAGAGAGCCCCGACGACGGCGACGAGGGCGAACGCCCGGACGATGCGGTGCATGGCGCCTCCGCGGCTCCCGCCCCGCCGGGCGGGACCGATTCATCGGCCGGGAGTCTAGTACGACCCGTCGCGGCCCGACCTGCGCGTTGTGTACGGCCCAGTCCGCGGTGTGCGGATGCCCCTTGCTCCGACGATAGGAGATATCGACCTGAAGGTGATCCAAGTACCCGGAATCATTGACTTTTCGTTTTTCTCGGAACGTTCCGAGAGGGCGACCAGGCGCGGGGCGGACGCCATGCCGGCGCGAGATCCTCGACTCGTCGCCGGGTCCGTTGCGGACCCTGTCGACCGGTTCCAGTGGACGGCGGTTCCGGCCGGGCGCGGCGCGCCGTGTCGCCTCCGGGCGGGCTCTCCGTATCTGTTCTGGACGCGCGCGGCCGGCGCTCGTATTCTTTCCAGCCGTCGAGGGCGGCACCGTTGCCGAGCCCGGTGCCCGGGTCGCTTGAGAGGTCGGCGACCGGGCAGGGGCGACGCGAAGAACACAGCCGGATGCGCCCCGGAGGTTGCTCCCACGCAGGCTGCCAACGCGAGCGTTCCCACCCCGGCCTACGCATGGCCCCGGCGCGGCCGTGCGCTGGTTCCCCCGATCCTGCGCGACGTGCTCGACGTCCCGGCGCCCGGAGCCGGCGGCACGGTGCGCCTGGGCGAACTCGGACCGGATTGCTGGCAGCGCTTCGGCGACAAGCGCTGCCACGAGTTCGCCGACGCCATCTGCCGCACCTTGTCCCGCCGGCGCTCGAAGGTCGCCGACCTCCGCCTGCCCCCGCTGCCGCCGAAGCCGCTGGACCAGCTTGCCATCGGAAGCCACTGCCTCGGCCGGCTGCGTTCGCTCGCCTGGATGCACGACGTTTCTTCCCTTTCCGGCCAGAAGCTCGGCGTGCTGCTGGCGATCCCGCGATTCGGCGTCGTGTGCCTTCTGGATCTGCTCTGTGCGCTCGAAACCCCGCCGGCACCCCCGCCCGAGCGCCGGGCCTCGAAGCTGGAGGACCATTTCGACGCTCTGGTTCCGGAGGATGTCTCGTCGTGGCACCGGGGCATCGTGATGCGCCTTCTGGGCTGGGACGGCGCCGGGGGCGCGACGCTGGAGGCCATCGGCAGCGAAGAGGGCCGGACGCGCGAGCGCATCCGCCAGATCACCGTTCCGGTGGTCGCGCGCATCCGCGCCGCGCACCCGCAGGTCCTCTGGCTTTCGCCCGCGCTCGAGCTCGCCCTGCGCCTTGCGCCCGTTTCCGCCGACGACTTGGCGGGCGCACTCGCGGCCCGGCGGCTCGCGCGCCGGCCCTTCCATCCCGCGGGCCTTCTGACGGCCTGCGAGCTGCTGGGGCGCGAGGCCGGCTTCCGCCTGGATCGCCACGGCGGGGGGCTGTACGTCGTCCCGTCGGCCTTCCCTCCGGAGCGCGCGGTGCGCCGTGCCGCCCATGCTCTCTGCGCCGGCACGAACATGGTCGCCTTGGAGCGCCTGCGCGAGGCCGTCGGGATTCCTGCCGCGCCTCCGGCGGATCGGTGGCTGCGCGAGATCCTCGGCTCGGCCCGCTACCGTCCGGCCGATTCACGCAGCGCGCTCTACCGGAGCAGCGCCAAGTACTCCACGGTCGAAAGCGCGGTGCGCCGGCTGCTGTCGGTGGTGCGCGAGCTGCCGCTCGAAGACCTCTACCTCGCGGCGGAAAAGGCCCGCCGGGGCGCTCCGATGTCCTCCCGCGAGGCGTTCCGCACCGTCGTGGCCTCGGTGCCGGGCGTGCGCATCCGGGGTTCCGCGGCGCAGGCACGGGCGCTTCCCGACTGGCGCAAGGTCGTCCGCGGGGCCGAGCGCGTGCTCGTGGAGACCCTGCGGGACGAGGGGCCCTACGTTTCGTTCTTCGGGCTGCGCGCCCGGCTGCGCCGCGCCGGCTACACCGACGGCCGCACCGCCAGCCTGCTGCGGCACAGTCCGCTCGTGCGCGCCTACGGGCGCGGCATCCACGGTCTGCCGGGTCTTGCGGGCCCCGCGAGCCGCGACGACGTGGGGCTGGCGCCGCCCACGCTGCCCCGACCCGACGGGGCGTGGCTGCCGGAACGCGGCCGGGGCTGGCTGCGCTGGACGCCCTCCCGCAACCGGCCGCCGGGCGAAATTCCCGTGGCCGCGAGCATGTGCCCGTACCTTCCCCCGCAGTTGCTGGTGTTCGAATCCGGCGAGCCGCGGGCTGTGTGCGGTTGTGCCGCGGGCCGCGGGCGAATCTCGGGCACGGCGCACCTGCTGCGCCGGGTCGGGACGCTGCCCGGCAGCGCGATGCTCGTCTTCGACGCCGCGCGCGGGCGGGCCGTCTTCTGCGACGCCGGAACGGGACTCGAACTCGGCGCAAGGCTCGACAAGGCATGGAGGGAGCTCGACGCGGCGTGCGCCGCCCCGGACGAGGTGGGCGCGGCGCTGGTGGCGAAACTGGCGCCGCACGAGCGCTTCGCGCAGGTGCCGCGGCCGCGCGAAGTCACGCCGCCGGGGCTCGCCCGGTTCGCCGGGGCCGTGTACAAGGTTCTCTCGGTCGCCGGCCGCATCGGCCTGCCGGAACTCCGCGAGGCCGTTTCGCGCAACCTGGCCTACCGCGGTCTGCCGGGGCCCGGACTCGACGAGGTGCGCGATCTGTGCTCGCGACTGCCCGGCATCCGGGTCTCGGACGACGCGGCGACGGCCGAACCCGGCGCGTTGCCGGACGTGCTGTCGAACGGGGAGCGGCTTCTGCTGGAGGCGCTTGCCGCGCAGGGAACGCTGCTTCCCCGGGAGAGACTCATCCGGTTGTGCAGGGACCGCGGCACCTCCGAGAAGTCCCTGCGTCTTCGCATCGAGCGTTCGCCGGTGCTGCGCCGGTGGCGACCGGGGCTCTACGGACCCGTCGGCGCGCCGCTGCCGTTGCCAGTCGGTGCGGACGAGTCCGGCCTGCCGGCGGGGTGGTGGTCGCCGCCCGGACGGCGGCCGACCGTCGGCAAGGGCCGGCTTCTGCTCGCCGCGGGCGATCTGCCGGGCGGAAAGGCCGCGTGGTTCGCGTGGCGCCTGACGCGCGGAGCGCTCGTGCACGGACAGCTCACGGTGCCGGCCGAGTTCTACCGCCGGCTCCCGCCGCTCCTGAAGGTGCGCGACGCCGAGGGCAGGGCGCTTGGCGTCGTGTGCCGCCAGAAGGACAAGCTGGTGCTGGGAAGGCTGCGGCGATTCCTGCGCCGGCAGGGTTGCCTCGCCGGCGACGTGGTGCTGCTCGAAGTCGAATTCGCCCGAGGGAGCGCCGTCTTCCGCAAGGGGGACGTGCGGCTGCTGCAGCTCCACGGATTGCAGGACGGCGATCCGCAGGAAGGCTAGAGTCCGTGGTTCCGGGATAGCCGCACCCAAAGTCTTTCGGGCGCGGCTTTCGACGGCGGCCGCCGCGAGGCAGATTTGCTCCGACGATGGAAGATAGATGGTTCTGGGCGCGCAAGTGTCCGGAATCACTGACTTTTCGGTCTTCTCGGAACGTTCCGAAACGACGGCCGTCGTCTCGCCGGCGCCGGGTTGTGGCCCGCGCGCCGGCGCGATAGCCTCGGGCCAGTCGTCCGCGAAAGGGGTTCGCAACGCGTCGGCTGCTGCCATGGGTGCTCGCGCTGGGCGCGGCCTGCACCTTCCGCTTCGAGCGCGAGCTGGGCTCCGGGCAGCTCCGGGGCACGCTGGAATTCGAAGCGGCGGACGGCTCGCGCACGCCGGCTGCCGGGGCCGAGGTTTCGCTCGTCGGGGCGCCGCTGCGCGTGAAGGCCGATGCACGCGGGCGCTTCGTGCTGCGCGGCCTGCCGGGCGGCACCTACGGCTTGAGAGTGCGCTACCGGCCGGAAACAGGCGACGAGAGCGCGCTCGTGCTGCACCGCGTCGAACTGGCGGCGGGCGACGGGCGCGACCTGGGGCGCATCGCCATGGGGGCGCTGGGCGCCGTCGAGGGCGCGGTCGTCGGAGCCCCTGCGGCGGAGGTCTCGCTCGCCCGCACGGCGCAGGTGCGCGCTTCCGGCGGGCGTTTCTCGTTTCCGCGTCTGGCGCCGGGAGACTACGAGCTGGGCGTGACCGTCCCGGTGGAGGGTCGGCCGACGCTCTTTTCGGGCGGTTCCGTGCGGGTGCAGCCGCGCAAGACCGAGCAGGTGTCGCTCGACCTCGCATCGCTCGCGGTCGCGGGCGCCGGCCGCCTCGCGCTGCACGTGCGCATGGCGTCCGGAGGCGATCCGACGCAGGCCGAGGTGCGCATCGCGGGCGGCGCGCAGCCCGTCGTGATGCACCCGGACGCCGATGGCTCGGCGAGCCGCCCCGACGTGCCGCCCGGCGTCTACACGATCGCCGTGTCGGGTCCCGGGCTCGTCTCCGTGCAGGTGCCGCTGGTGGTCGTCTCGGGCGACGTGCTGCTGGAGGACGTGCTGATGGTGCCGCTGGACTGCGCGGGCGGCGACGCGGATCCGCAGTGCGCACAGGTGGATCGCTCCGACGACGACGCCGACGGCGCGCCGAACGCGGCGGACAACTGCCCCTCGGACGCGAACGCGGATCAGGCCGACGCCGACGACAACGGCATCGGCGACGCGTGCGAGCCGCGCCCGCCCGACTTCGAGCCGCCCGCCGCGCCCGCCTTCGACGCGGGGCCTCGCGTCGTCGGAGCCGCGAACGAGTACGACGTCACCGGCCTTGCAGAAGCGGGATCGACCGTGCGCCTGTTCGCCGGCGACGCGTGCGCGGGCGACGCCATGCTCGTTTCGACCGCTTCCGACGGCCATTTCCTGTTCCGCGTGACGGTCGGCGACGACTCGGTCAACGTGTTCACCGCGAACGCGACGGATCCCTCCGGCAACGTGTCGGCCTGTTCACAGCCGTTCACCTACGAGTGCGACTCGTCGCGGCCCGACGCGAGCGGCGCGGTCGTGACGATCGACGCGAGAAACGGTTGGATTCGCAGCCTTTCCGAAGTCGCTTTCTCGTGGTCGGGCTTCGTCGGAGCCACGCGGCACGAGTCGTCGATCGGCCTGGATCCGTCGTGTCTCGGCGAGATCCTGGCGGCGCATGCCGTGGACGCCTCGCCGCGCACGGAAACGGGCGTCGGGCTCGTCGAGGGGCGCCCGTACACGGTGTGCGTGCGCGCGGGCGACGCGTTCGGCGCGCCCAGCGACTGGGTCGCATCCGCGCCGTTCGAGGCAGACGTGACGCCTCCCGGGGCGCCGGCGGTCGCGGTCGATTCTCGCGACGACGGCGGAGTGACGCTCTCGGCTCCCGCGCCCGGCGACGCCTCGGGTGCGGATCCGGCCGCGTGGGACGTGGCGTGGTGCTCGCCGGCGCCGTGCGCCTTTCCGGATCCATCTCAGATTCGAGGTGTTTCGCTTCCCGTGCGGGCGGCTCCGGAGGGCGGCTGCGGCGAGCGCGTGTTCGGGGTGCGCGCGCACGACGTGGCGGGAAACACGGGCGCCTGGGGCACCATCGACGCGACGCCGTGCGGACCGGCGTCATGGTGCTTCGACCCGGCAGGCGCCTGCACGCCCAAGTGCGCGGAGTCCTCATGCGGGTCCTCCGAGTACTGCGATCCCTACACTTCCGGGCCGATTCCGATCTGCGTGTCCAGGTGCGAGTCCCTGGTGCAGCCGGCGCCCGTGCCGCCCGCGGTCGAGCTGCCGCCGCCCTGCGCGGCGGGCCACGCGTGCGAGCCCGAGATGGGCGAGTGCGTCGTCTGGTGCGAAGACAGCCTCTGCGGAGGCGAATACGCGTTCGTCGCAAGCCCTCCGGTGGCCGTGATCGTGCGTACGCTGGGGGAAGGCGCACTCGCGCTCAACACCGCGGTCGCGGCGCCTCCGGTGCAGGTGGCGGTCCCCGGAAAGGGCGGCGGCGGAGGGCTCGCGCTGAACCCAGCCGTCGCGTCGCCGCCCGTCGTCGTCGTGCTCCCGGTGGAAGGCGAGGCGAGCGGATTCGCCCCGAACACGACGGTTTCCGCGCCCCAGGTGCAGGTGGCCGTGCCGGGCAAGGGGGGCGGCGGAGGCCTTTCGATGAACCCTTCCGTCGCCTCGCCGCCGGCGCAGGTGGTGGTGCCCGCGTCGGGATCGGCGGCGGGCCTGCCTGCGAACACGACGGTGGCGCGGCCTCCGGCGCAGCTCGTTGTGCCCTTGATCGACAGTTCGACGGATCATCCCTTCGGCCCGACCGTGGCGGAGCCGCCGGTCGCGGTGGAGTACCAGCAATGACAAGCCGAATGCCGAAAGTCGAAAGCCGAAAGCCGAAAGCCGGCTCTCGCATCGCAGTCTTCGCTCTCCTGCTCGCGCCCGCGGCGGCGCTCGCGTTCGACTCGGGCAGCAACGGGAGCTACGGCTCCATGGACATCGTCGCGGACACGGTCCTCGACCTGCCGGCCGACGGCGTGTACCACTGCACGACGATCACCGTCGCGGCCGGGAAGTCCCTGAAATTCAGGCGGAATCCGCTCAACACGCCGGTGTACCTGCTGGCGACGGGGGACGTGGTCGTCGACGGCGCCGTCGACGTGAGCGGCAGTCCGGGCACGCCATACGCCGGCGGCCAGGGCGGTCCGGGCGGCTTCGACGGCGGCGGGCCGGCGCTCTTCAGCGGCGCGGCGGGCTGGGGCCAGGGACCGGGCGGCGGCGCGCCGGGGTCTGCCTCGTGTACCGTCGGGCAGTACGCGACGGGAGGCAGCTGCTCGACGAGCCGGGTCTACGGTTCGCCGCTCCTGGTGCCGCTGGTGGGCGGGTCGGGCGGCGCGGGCGTCACGGATATGGGCGGGGCAGGGGGCGGCGGCGCGATCCTCATCGCGTCGAGCACGTCCATCCGCGTGAGCAACACGGGCGCGATCCGGGCCGACGGCGGCTACGCCGGCTGGAGCGGACCGCACGGCAGCGGCGGCGCCATCCGTCTCGTCGCCTCGTCGGTGAGCGGCGGCAGGCCCGGCAGCGGGTCGAACGTCTCGGCCGCAGGTGGGTCCTACGGCATCAGCGCCGGCGCCGGCCGCATCCGCATCGAGACCATCTCGCGCAGCGGCATCGGCATGTCGTTCAGCCCGTCTCCTTCGGTCGGGGCGTTCCTCGTGGCGATTCCGCCCTCGGGCGGGAAGCTCGATCTGGTGAGCGTCGCCGGGCAGTCGATTCCCGTCGGGACCGCGAACCCGGTCACGGTCCTGCTGCCGTTCGGATCGAGCCCCGCACAGCAGGTGACGGTGCGCGCGACGAACTTCGTCGGGCCGATTCCCGTCGCGGTCGTGCTCACGCCGGAGTCCGGGGATCGCGTGGTGTACGAAACGCAGATCCAGACGAGCGGCACGCCGCCGACCGGCGACGTCACGCTCGACGTGAACTTCCCGGTGAACTCGGTCACGCAGGTGAACGCCTGGACGAAGTAGACGCGGGCGCGGCCTCGTGGCCGATCGTTTCCGCACGATTTCCCGCCTATTCCTGCTCGCGCGCGTCCGGATCCCTGCAATTCGGTGCGTTCCCCGCTTTTCGCCGTCTTTTTTCCCGTGTTTCCGAGGGGTTGGGCGTTTCGAAGGGGTGTTGCGCCGGCGCAACAGGCCTCTGCCGCGTTTTTCCCCAGTCTTTGCGGCAGGTTAGGCCTTGTCGAAGCGGGGAATGTTGGAAAACGCGGCCATCGCGCGCCGGCGCATCGCGATCGGCCCTCTTTTCGCACAGATTCCGCGCGCTCCGGTGGACGAAAAACGGCTTCCGTCCGGACGACACATGCGGTCCGGAAGCGGTGCGCCCGCCCGGTCGGCTGGACTTCCGTACCCCCGACCATCGGACCGCTTCCCGCGGCGCCCGCGACCCCGGCGGGGCATGATATCGAGCGTTCCCGGACGTTCCTCCGGCGCTCTTCCTCGGTCCGAGGGCCATGCGATGACCGACCTCGTTCGCCGCGAAGCCGAGTTCCTGCTCTACCAGACCGAGGACGGCCGCACGCGCGTCGAAGTCCGCTTCGACGGCGATACGGCGTGGCTCTCCCTCGGGCAGATGGCCGAGCTGTTCCAGCGGGACAAGTCGGTCATCTCTAGGCACGTCAAGAATGTCTTCGACGAGGGCGAGCTGAACCGGGCCTCAGTTGTTGCAGAATCTGCAACAACTGCCGCCGACGGGAAGACGTACCGGGTCGAGTACTTCAACCTCGACGTGATCATCTCGGTCGGCTACCGCGTGAAGTCCCACCGGGGTGCGCAGTTCCGCATCTGGGCCACGCAGCGCCTGAGCGAGTACATCGTCAAGGGGTTCGCGCTCGACGACGAGCGCCTGAAGCGGGGCGGCGGCGGGAACTACTTCGACGAACTGCTCGCGCGCATCCGCGACATCCGCTCGTCGGAGAAGGTCTTCTGGCGCAAGGTGCTCGACATCTACGCGACGAGCATCGACTACGACCCGCGCGTCGAGGCTTCGCAGCGCTTCTTCGCGACGGTGCAGAACAAGATGCACTGGGCGGCGCACGGTCACACGGCCGCCGAGGTCGTCGCCGCGCGCGCCGACGCGACGAAGCCGGACATGGGGCTCACGAACTGGCCGGGCCAGGTGCCGCGCAAGGGCGACGCCGTGATCGCCAGGAACTACCTCGACGACAAGGAGAATCGAGGCGCTGAACCGGATCGTCGCTGTCTACCTCGAGTTCGCCGAGCTCCGGGCGATGAACCACAAGGCGATGCACATGGCCGACTGGATCGCGAAGCTCGACGACTTCCTCAGGCTGAGCGACCGCGAGATCCTCGCGCACGCCGGCCGCGTCTCCCACGACGAGGCGACCGCGAAGGCCGAGAAGGAGTACGAGCGCTTCGCCCGGGAGCGCGCCACGCTGCGTCGCCGGTCGAGAAGCACTTCGAGGAGGCGGCGGCCGACGTGAAGCGGCTGGAGCGCGCGCGCCGCACGAGGCCGGAGCCGCAGAAACCGAAGCGGGGCAAGGAGCCGTGAACCCCGCGCGGGGACCTCGCCCCGGCGTTCGTCAGTCGCGCGCCTCTTCCTCTGCCGGAGCACGATGCTCCTCAAAAGGAAGCGCCGTGACGAACCGAGCGAGCCGCCTGGCCTCGTTCGGGGCCAGGTCGGCCGGAAGTGCGATTTCCGCCAGGAAATCGGCGCGTACAAGGAAACGGTGTGTCAGCACGGCCCTCTCCACCGGTGCCCCGTCCGGCGGCCTGCCGCAACCGGGCGACGGCAGGGCATCGACGCCCTCCCGAGCCGCCGACTGCGCTGGCTTGCCCGCGTCTGCCCGCGCCTGTTCGGCCTCGCGTTCCTCGAGGACGTCCTCGTTCCGCAGGCCGGAGAGGGCTTGGACCACCGGTTCGACCAGGGATGGGTCGAAGCAAAAGCGCATCTTAGCGCCTCGGCGCCCGACAATAAAGCGCCCCAAGCGCGCGCCATCCAACTTGCGCATGAGACGCAACGCGGCCTGTTTGGCCGCCAACGCGCTGGCATTGTCGTTGTAATGTTCGTAGTGTTCCCGATTGTACAAAAGGAACGCCGTGACCAAGGGATCAACCGCGACTTCCCGTGACGGGGTGCGGCCGTCCTTCAACATCCTTCGCAGGGCTGCTGCCAGCGGTTCGCGGAAGCCGGGAACGTGCTCTTTCTCTAGCGCCTCCGACAACACAGCCTTCGCTTGGTCGGCGTCCATAAGGCTTCTTTTGGCCGAACAACAGTGTCTTGTCAACCCCCGCTTCCGGCACATGGGCGCCATAGAGGCGCCACGGGCGCGTTCTCCGTCCGCGCCGCCGCAGCGCCTGCGAGCCGCCGCTCCCCGGACCTGCTGCGGCGACGAACAGCCGAGGCGCCTGCGCCCATCGCAGTGCTCGCGATCGTGCTCGCGCCGGTGGCAGGGATCGCGTCGCAGGTGAACGCCTGGACGAAGTAGGGCAGGGCGCTTGCCCGCGGCGGATCGATTCCGCCTGATTTTCCGTCGATTCCGGCTCGCCTGCACCCGGAACCCCGCGATTCGATGCGTTCCCCGCTTTTCGCGGTCTTTTCTCCCTTGTTTTCGAGGGGTTGGGCGATCCGACGGGATATTCCGCCGGCGGAACACGCCTCCGCCGCTTTTTTCCCCAGTCGTTGCGGCAGGTTAGGCATTGCCGAAGCGGGGAATGTACATGTTCGGTGAGCAGGGCGGAGAGGCGAACGGAGTCGGTAGGACGGGCGTGCCCGTCGTGCGCCGCGCC
>Ga0172370_10010275_pt1 | contig 10765 bp, 9 predicted proteins | sample LakKiv5m_FD_114538 | JGI IMG/M metagenome (GOLD analysis project Ga0172370, IMG submission 114538) | Freshwater microbial communities from Kabuno Bay, South-Kivu, Congo - kab_022012_11.5m | ecosystem: Environmental > Aquatic > Freshwater > Lake | place: Democratic Republic of the Congo...
GTCTTCTCGTCCACGTCCGAGCCGGCGGCCATCGGCATCGACGCGATCTTCAGGGGCGCGGGCGCGCCGGCCCCGAGCAGGACGGCCAGGACCAGTGCGTGCATCGTTTCCCCCCGGAATGAAGGCGTTTCAGCGCGAGCGCGCGAGGTCGGCGGGCGTGTCGAAGTCGCGGCAGACGGCCTCGTCGCCGGTGTCGAAGGGACGCACACCGCGGCCCCACGAGGACAGCAGCCTGTCCAGGCGGTGCTCGCCCTCGGGATTGGCGGCGTCGAGCACCACGGCGTCGATGCCGGGCTGGAAGAGCACCACCGGATGTCCGTTGCGGTCGCCGAAGCGCGGCACCACGGCGTGGGTGGCGGAAGCGTCGTTCGCCTCGGCCACGAGCATCTCCAGCGTGTCGTCGCCGACGAGGTCGTTGTCCACGGGGATGACGAGCACGGGAGCGGCCGAGAGCGCGAAAAGGCCCAGCACGAGCGAGTCGAACATGGGCGCGTCGCGCTCGGGCTGGATGACCACCGTGACCGCGCCCAAGCCGGACGGCAGCGGTGCCGCATCCTGGCGCCGCGCGATCGCGATGTCGTCGCACCCCGCGCGGCGCAGCGCGTCCACGTGCTCCTCGACGAGCGTGCGTCCGCCGAGCTTCAGGAGCGCCTTGTCGCGCCCCATCCGGCGGCCCTGGCCGGCGGCGAGCACGAGCGCGCAGGGCGGCTTCGCCATCACCGCGTCCTCCGCACCGTGTCGGGCCTGCGCGCCATGCTCTACGCCGGGGCCAGGAACTCGGCCAGAAGGTTGCCCGCCACGGACAGCCGGTATGCGGCGGTCGAACGCACGTCGTCGATCGGCCTGATCTCGGCTCGAAGCGTGTTCGCCGCCTCGCGCACGAGCGCGGCGTCGAGCTTCGCGCCCGTCAGCAGCGCTTCCGTCCTGCGTGCGCGCACCGGGACGGGCGCCACCGACCCCAGCGCGATGCGCACGCTCCTGACGCGGCCGCGATCGGTCTCCAGGAGGCCGGCAAGCACGACCTTGCTGATGGCCTGCGCGCGGCGCGTGCCCACCTTGCGGAAGTACTGGCGCGCGCGCCCGGGCGGCAGCGGGGCCTGGACCGCGGTCAGCAGCTCGTCGGGACGGCGGTCGATCCGTCGATACTCCACGAACAGAGTATCGAACGGCACGCGGCGCACTCCGGCGGCGCTGCGCAGCTCCACGGTTGCGCCCAAGGCCAGCCACACCGGGAGAGAGTCGCCCGCGGGCGAGGCGTTGGCGATGTTGCCGCCGACGGTGGCGCGGTTCTGGATCGCCGCCGCGCCGATGGTGCGCGCGGCCTCGGCGAGCATGGGCACGCGCGCACGCAGGCCCTCCGAGCGGGCCAGGTCGCGGAATGTCGCGAGTGCGCCCACGCGGAGCCGATCATTCTCCACCGAGACGTAACGCAGCTCCGGACGCAGCCGGTGCAGCGAGAGCACCGGTCCGGCGAGGTCCCGGCCGGCGTTCAGCCACACGCCGACGTCGGTGGCGCCGGCCATGGGAAGCCACGTGCGCCCGTCGCCCAGGCACGTCACGGCTTCCTCGACCGTCGCGGGAACGCCCACTTCGAGGTGCGAGAGGAGGCCTCTCATCGCGACCTCCGGCTCTTTCGTGAAGTCGCGTTCACCGAGCGCCTCGCGGTCGCGGGCTTCCTCGCCTGGCGCGCGGCAACCGCTCGGCGGGTGCTGCGGCGCGCGGGTTTCTTCGGCATCGGCTTCGGCTTCGCGGGGCGGCGCGCGCGGCGTGCGGGCTTTTCCTGCTCCGAGACGGCGTCGAGAATCGCGGCATAGCCCGTGCAGCGGCAGATGTTTCCGGCCAGGGCCTCGCGTGCGCTCTCCCCCGGCAGCCGCCCTTCGCCGTCGAGGAACCAGCGCGCGGCGACCAGCATCCCCGGCGAGCAGACGCCGCACTGCGCCGCGTTGTGCTTCAGGAACGAGCGCTGCAGCGGCGAGAGCGCGCCCTTCTCCGATAGCCCTTCCACCGTGCTTATTTCGGCGCCGTCGGCCTGCACCGCCGGCACCAGGCAACTGTTCACCAGCTCTCCGTCCAGGAGCACGCTGCACGCGCCGCACTCGCCCTCGCCGCAGCCTTCCTTCGTCCCGGTGAGGCGCAGATCCTCGCGCAGCACGTCCAGCAGCCGCTTCATGGGCGGCACGTCGACGGCGTACTCGCGCCCGTTCACGCGCAGCGACAGGTTCATCGCAGCACCTCCTGCACATCCGCGCCCGAAAGCAGGGCCGAAACGCGCTCGGGGGTGGCGGGCAGGTCGTGCACGAGCACGTCGACGGCGTCGCGGATGGCCGCGACGATGGCACCGGCCGGGCCGTCGAAGGGCAGCTCCCCGAGCCCCTTGGCGCCGAAGGGCCCCAGCGCGCACGGGCGGTCCAGGAAGCGCACGTGCATGCGCGGCGCGTCGGCGCTCGTCGGCAGGATGTAGTCCGACAGGCGCGGATTCCACATCGTCCCGTCGCGGAGCCGAACGTCCTCCAGCAGAGCCCAGCCGACCGCCTGCAGCGCTCCGCCCTCGATCTGGCCACGGGCGAGCACCGGGTTCACGATCGTGCCCGCCTCGGGGACCATCCACAGATCCGTGACGCGCGTTTCACAGGTGACGAGGTCGACATCGACCTCGGCGACGGTGGCCATCCAGGCGTAGGTGCCGTACGCCGAGCCCGTGTACGTCGCGTCGTCGAACTCGACGCCGGCAGGCGGCACGTAGCCCACCTCGGCGCGGGGCGATTCTCCGCGCGCGTGCGCCCCGCGCACGGCCTTCTGGAATGCAAGGCGGGAGCGCAGCGGGTGCCCTTCGCGCTCCTCCAGCTCCGCGCGCAGTTTCGCCGCGGCCTCGCGCAGCAGGCCGCCGACGATCATCGTCGTGCGCGAAGCGACGGTGGGACCGCTGTTGGGGACCACGAAGGTGTCGGGCTTGTCGGATACGACGTCGTCCACCTCGATCCCCAGCTCTTCCGCGACGAGCTGCGACAGCACCGTGTCGCGGCCTTGGCCTATCTCGGCCGCCGCGGCGAGCAGGCGCAGGCGTCCGTCGGGCAGCGTGTCCACGGCCGCGCGCGAGGCGATGTTGCGCTCGCCGTTGCCCGTGAAACCGGAGCCGTGCAGCACCACCGAAACACCCAAACCTCGGCGCACCTGCCCACCTGCACGGTTGCGGCGCCATGCGGCCGCGCGGCGCGCCTTCCAGCCGGAAAGCTCCAGCGCCGACTCGAACGCGTCCCGCGCCGCGACGTCGTCTCCCAGGTTCTGCCCCGTCGCGGTGGTTGCGCCGCGATCCATGAGGTTGCGCCGCCGCAGCTCGACGGGGTCCATTTCCATCGCGGCGGCGCACGCGTCCATGTGCGCCTCGATCGCGAAGAGCGTCTGCGGCGCGCCGAAGCCGCGGAACGCGCCGGCGGGCACGAGATTCGTCGCGTACGCCCGCGCCTCGATGTCGGTGTTCTCGCACCGGTACGGGCCGCCCGCGTGCAGCGCGCCGCGCGAGAGCACGACCGGGGACATGGTGGAGTAGGCGCCGCCGTTCATCGCGACGTCGACGATCATCGCGACGAGCCGGCCGTCCTCGTCGAACCCGGTCTCGATCTCGACCTCGCCCGCATGGCGCTTGGGCGTCGAGAGCATGTCCTCCTCGCGGTCGTAGACGAGCTTCGCGGGACGTCCCGTGACGCGCGCGACGAGCGCCGCGTGCGCCGCGAGCACCGAGGGCCAGTCCTCCTTGCCGCCGAAGCCGCCGCCCGTCTCGCACTGCACGACCCGAACTTTCTCCGCGGGCAGGCCCAGCAGCGGCACCATCGCCTTGTGAACGTAGTACGGACACTGCATGGAGCCCTGCACGACGAGCGTGCCGTCGGGCTCGAAGCGCGCGAGCACGCCGCTGTTCTCGACGTACGCGTGCTCCTGGGCCGGCGTCGTGTAGCGGCCGCGCACGCGCACGGCCGCATGTTCCATGGCCGCGCGCGCGTCGCCGCGCCGGATGCGGCAGTGCTTGAAGACGTTGTCGTCGCCGAAGATTCGCACGTCGCCGCGGCGCGAGTCGGCGATGGTGAGCGCCGCGGGCAGCGGCTCGCAGTCCACCTCGACCGCGCGCACCGCGCGCTCCAGCAACTCGCGGTCCTCGTGCGCCAGAAGCAGAATCGGCTCTTCGCGGTGGCGCACGAGGCCGTCGGCGAGCGCGGGCTGGTCCTGCAGGATGTGCTGCACGAAGTTGCGGCCGGGAATGTCGCGCGCGGTCACGACGGCGATGCGACTCCAGTCCACCTGCGGGCCGAAGCGCACGCCCGCGACGCGCCCGTGCGCAATGCGACTGCGGATGGTGCGCACGTACACGCCGCCCGCGGGCAGCGGCACGTCGTCCACGTAGACGGTGCGCCCCAGCAGCTTGTCGGGCGCTTCGCGGCGCGGCACCGGCGTTCCGACGACGGCCCCGCGGAACCGCGCGGAGGCGGTGCGGCTGGCGGTGCGTCGGGCCGGCGTCGCGGCCTTCGTGTTCGGACGCGGCATGGGCAAGGGTTATCCCACGCGGCTTCGAAGCCGGCAAGACGGCGCGCGCGCGCCGGGGCGACGGGTGCGGATGGCCTCAGGGATGCTGCGCAGGCGTGCGGAATCCGAGCACCAAGGTCGCGTCGTCGCCCGCTTCGGTGCCCGTCCACACGGGCTCGCCCGGACCGTCGAGCGCGCCCGCCGCCTGCAGCGCAGCGGCCAGCGCCCGCGCCGCAAACGCCGCGGTGCGGCCCAGCGCGTCGCGCCCGTCGCAGTCCGGTTCGCCCAACTCGCGCCCGATGCGCGCGGCGACCCCGCCCCACGTGCGAGGGATCGTTTCGGCGCAGAACGTCGCGTCCAAGCGATCTTTCATGTCGCCATCGAATCCGCACGCGGTCCGCGTCTCGTCGCGGTCGGCCAGGTTGTCGAGATCGCAGGCGGAAACAGGGGAGAAGGCAATCGACGGCACGATCGCCGCACCGCCGCCGCACGGCGCGGACACCGGTGCGGCGTCGGGCCCCGCGGACGCGAGCAGGCGGTAGCCCCACGCCGTGTCGCCGTCCGGAAGCGACCGCGATCCGGCCAGATCCACCCAGAAACACGCGTCGACGGAGAACCCCAGGTAGGTCGTGCGCACGGTGCCCAGCAGCTCCGGCGCGGCGGTCGGCGGTGTCCGCACCCACGACGAATCGCGGCAGATCGGGGGCATCGGGCGGGATCCCGCCGGGCGGGAACGGAACGGGATGGCGAGCTGAAGCCCTGTCGATAGCCGCGGCAGCGCGAAGACGCCGTCGAAACGCTCCAGCAGCGTGTCCGCCTCGAGCGACACCGAGTCGCACTCGCCCGAGTAGACGGGCTCGGCGGTGCAGGGATCGCGCGACACGAGCCTGCAATCGCCCGACGCCTCGACCGTCCGCGACACCTCCGTGCGCTGCAGGACCCGACGTGCGCGCCGCAGGGCGGTCCGCGTCAGGGCCGGCATGTCCGCGTGTACGATCCAGGTCCCGTCGTCGCCCCGCTCGACCTGCGGGGGCGGATCGAGCCCCGCGGCCGCGAGCCATCGTCGGCCCGTTTCGGCCCGGTCTTCGCCGTCGAAGCACGTGAACTCGGATTCACCGTCGCCCGGAGCGTCGAGCAGGCGGCACGCAATGCCTCCGTCGAGTTGTGCAGAACCGCTGTCGGGCAGCATGGTCTCGGGCGCGGCGCACGCGAACGGGAGCACGACGGCAATCGCGGCGGCGGTGCGCATCGGGGGCAGTGTACGTCTTTCAGGCGAAAACGCCCGCGATCGGCGCGCCGCACGGACAGCGCCCGTCGACGAGCGCGGATCGCCGAAGGGTCAGGCCCTCCCGCTCCAGCACCCGCCGGCCGCAGGAGGGACACGCCGTGTGCGCCGACTCGTGTCCCGGCACGTTGCCCAGGTACACGTACTTCAGCCCCGCGTCGCGGGCCCTCGCACGCGCCTCGTCCATGCGCGGCACGGAGGTCGGCGGCAGGTGCGCGAGCCGGTGCGCCGGGTGGAAGCGCAGCAGGTGGAAGGGAACGTCCGCGCCCAGGTGCTCCACCGCCCACTTCGCGAATCGCCCTATTTCCTCTGGCGAATCCGACAGCCCGGGCACGAGCAGGAAGCTCGCCTCGAGCCACACGCCCTCCTCGCGCAGAATCTCCAGCGTGCGCAGCACCGGCGAGAGCCGCCCGCCGCTGACCTCGCGGTAGAACGGCTCGCGGAAGGCCTTCACGTCCAGAGTCACCGCATCCGTGACACGACACAGCTCCCGAAGTGGGGCAGGGTTCACGTAGCCCGCGGTGACGAGCACGCTGCGAACGCCGAGCGCCCGTGCCTCGCGCGCCGTGTCGCGCACGTATTCCCACCACACGAGCGGCTCGGAGTACGTGAACGCGAGCGACGGGGCGCCGCTCTGCGCGGTCTGGCCTGCGAGCCCGCCGGGCGCGGCGTCGCGGCCGTGGACGTCGGCGGGGCGCGCCTGCGAGATCTCCCAGTTCTGGCAGTTGAGGCATCGCAGGTTGCAGCCGCCGATCGCCACCGACACGATGGGCGTGCCCGGAAGGAAATGGTACAGCGGCTTCTTCTCGATCGGGTCCACGGCGAGCGAGCAGAGGTTTCCGTAGGCGACCGTGTGCAGCCGGCCGTTCTTCACGACGCGCGTGCGGCAGAAGCCGCGGTCGTTCTCGCCGAGGATGCACGCGTGCGGGCAGAGCACGCACTGCACCAGTCCTCCCGCGCGCGCCTCGCCCCACTCGGCCTCGCGCGAGTACGCGTCGAGCGCGCCGGGCGCGTCGTTGCGGAAGCCGACGCCCAGGCCGGGCTCCTCCTGGCCCAGCACGAACTCCGCCACCGCGTCGCGCCCCAGCACCGCGAGGCCCGCGCCCGCGAGGTACTTTTTCACGAACTGGCGACGGCCCGGCACCGGGGGACCTCCCTCGGACGCCGATGGTAGCGCTGGGAGCGCACGGCAGAAAGCCGGAGCAAGGGCGGGTCACAGGAGGCGCAGGAAGTCCTCGACCTCGATGCCCGCGTCCTTCAGGATGTGCGAGAGTGTGGAGCGCTTGACCGGCCGGTGTGCGGGCACAGTCGCTTTCACGGTCCTGTCCGGTCCGTGCCGCTCGAGCCGGATGTGGCTGCCGCGCTGGCGGCGGAGTTCGGAAGCCCGTACGCACCAAGGCGGCCAGGACTTCGGGATAGGCGAGCGAGGGGACCTTGCTCACAGAGCGAGCTCGCGCACGAGAACAGGCTTGCCGGGCGGAAGGCGACGTGCCTCGTTGTCTTCGAGACACAGCTCCACGGCTTCGCGGATGTTGGCGAGTGCGTCCTGTTCGGAGTCGCCGTCGCTGACGCAGCCGGGAAGCGCCGGGACGTAGACCGTGAAACCGCCCTCGTCCGACGGCTCGAGCACGACTCGCAGCGTCATCTCAACTCCCTCCGGCGTCCGCCCCGCACCAACAATAGCAGCGCACGGGCGACGAGCGCCACGCGGCACGCGATCCAGAGGCATGGCGTCGCGCCGGAGAGGCGAGTGCGCGGAGGACCGGTGCGCACCGGTCCTCCGCGCCGCGCGGCCTTCTCGCTCCCTACTTGCCGGCGGACGCGGGGGCCGCCCTCTTCGCGAGCTCCAGGTCGATGACGATGGACACCTCCTCGCCGACCACCACGCCGCCCGTCTCCAGCGCGGCGTTCCACGCGAGCCCGAAGTCCCTTCGGTTGATCTTCGTCGTCGCCGAGACGCCGCGCTTCACGTTGCCCCACGGGTCTTTCACCTCGGCGGTCGGCCCCTCCACGTCCAGCACGACCTCGCGCGTCGCGCCGTGCAGCGTGAGCCTGCCCGTCACTTTCAGGCGGCCGGCGCCCGCCTTCTCGACCCTCGTGGACTTGAAGACCAGCGTCGGGAACTTCGCGACGTCGAAGAATTCGGCGCTGCGCAGGTGCTCGTCGCGCTTGGCGTCGCGCGTATCGATGCTCGCCGCGTCGACGGTCGCCTCCACGGACGACTTCGCGACGTCGTTCTCGTCGAGCTGGAGCGTGCCCGACACCTTGCCGAACTCGCCCCGGACGTTGGAAACCATCAGGTGGCGCACCGAGAACTGCGCGCTCGAGTGGGTGGAGTCGATCTCCCACGCGGAGGCGTGCGCGAGCGCGGGGACTGCGAACGACGGGACGGCGACGGCGGCGATGAGGCGGTTCATGATTCTCTCCTTCGGAAAGAGGTTGGGTCGTGCGGGCGGACTGCACAGCAAGGCCCGTGCCGGGCGCGAATCCGCGCCGCACCCGCGCACCGGTCGCTCGACTCCGGGCGCACAAAAAGCCCCGCGCCCTTCCCTCGGGACGAACGGGTCGGGGCTCGGGTGCGCCAGCTCGGCAGGCATGAAACGAACGACGCGGAGTCAATCATTCTGATATCCTCGTCCATCGGAACGATGGGAGGCCCGATGCGCGCCGACGAGATGGACCTGAGGGAGCTTCTGGATCTGGGCGGGGGCGGCGGCGTGCTGCGCTTCGCGGGCCAGAGGGCTCTGCTTCTGGACGCCGTGGCGCTGGGAGTTCTGCGGCGGGAGCTCATCGAAACCATCGGGCTGACGGCCGCGCGCGGCGTGCTCACGCGCTTCGGCTACGCGCACGGCTGGCGCACGGCCGAGAGCCTGAAGACCGCCCTGCCCTGGGACAGCGAGCGCGAGTGGCGCCTGGCCGGCGCGCGCCTGCACATGCTCCAGGGGCTCGTCCGGGTCGACACGATCATCCCCGACGCGGCGCAGAAGCCGCGCCTCTTCGCCGAGGCGCTCTGGCACGACTCGTACGAGGCGGAGCAGCACCTGCTGCACCTGGGCCAGTCGGACGCGCCCGTGTGCTGGACGCTCACCGGATTCGCCAGCGGTTACCTGAGCTTCTGCAACGGGCGCGAGATCTACTGCGTCGAGGACCGCTGCCGGGGACGCGGCGACGCGGCCTGCCACGTGATGGGGCGCCCCCTCGAGGAGTGGAACGGCGCCATCGACGCGGAGCTTCCCTTCTACCGTCAGGGCTGTCTCAACGAGGCGCTGGCGCGGCTGACGCGCTCTCTCAAGCAGGCCGAGTCGCGCCTGCGCCGCACGCGCCGGAGGCTGGGCGACGACGACGCCCGGCCGCGCAGCGACGCCATGCAGCGCCTGCTGGATCTCGCTTCCCGCGCGGCGAAGGTGGACGCCACGGTCCTCGTGACGGGCGAGAGCGGCTCCGGCAAGGAGCGCGTCGCGCGGCTCGTCCACGAGCAGTCGGCGCGGGCCGCGGGGCCCTTCCTCGCGGTCAACTGCGCGGCGGTGAGCGAATCGCTGCTGGAAAGCGAGCTTTTCGGGCACGTGCGCGGCGCGTTCACCGGCGCCTCCGCCGACCGCGCGGGCCTCTTCGAGGCCGCCTCGGGCGGCACGCTGCTGCTGGACGAAGTCGGCGAGGTGCCGCTCCACGTGCAGGCGAAGCTGCTGCGCGTGCTGCAGGAGCGCGAGGTGCGGCGCGTGGGCGAGAACACGAGCCGGCGCACGGACGTGCGCGTCGTCGCCGCGACCAACCGCGATCTCGCCGAGGAGGTGGCGGCGCGGCGCTTCCGGCGCGATTTATTCTATCGACTGAAGGTCATCGAGCTGCGGGTGCCGGCGCTGCGCGAGCGGCCCGAGGACATCCTGCCGCTGGCGCGGACGTTCCTCGCGGCGGCCGCGGCACGTGCGGGCCGGCGCGTGACGGGCCTCGCGCCGGAGGCGGCCGGACGGCTCGTGCGCCACGCGTGGCCGGGCAACGTGCGCGAATTGGAGAACGCGATGGAGCGCGCGGTGGCGCTGTGCGAGGGCCCGCGGGTGGAGGAACGCGATCTGCCCGACGAGGTGCGCGCGGGGCCCTCGCCGTTCGCCCCGGGTTCCGTGCGGCGGCTGGAAGAGGTCGAGCGCGACTGCATCCTGGCGGCGCTGGAGGCCAACGGCGGCCACCAGGCGCGCACCGCGGCGGCGCTGGGAATCGGGACCGCGACGCTGTACCGGAAGCTTCGTCGGTATCGAGCGAAGAAGTGAGCCGCGCGGTTGTGGCGCCTACTGCGCCGCGCGATAGCGGACCCGCACTTCCATGTAGTCCATGCCGACTTCGGCGTTCCCCGTGCCGCCGGCGGGGCGGCACTGGAAGGCGAATCCGTTCGCGGATTCCGCGAAGTAGCGGCGCGCCTCTTGCGCCGACGCCGCGGTCCAGTCCAGGAGCGCCGCCGGCGGAGGCGCGAGCCGCGGCTGCGATGCGGCGACGGTCGCAGTGTTGGACGCGAGTGTCGTCCACGAGGACGTGGCATCGGTGCGCCATCCGGCCAGCGTCGCGCCCGCGTCGCCGGTCGCCCACGGCGCGACCCTTGCTCCGCAGTGCGCCCGCACGCGCAGGCCCGTCACGTCGGAGGCGAGGAAACCCGCACCGGACGCGGCCGCCGTGAACCGCAGCGCCGGCGGTCCTCCCGGAGCCGCCTCCCGCACGCCCTGCCGCTCTCCTGCCGCGTCCGTCCCGCCGAAAACGACCAGTCGCCCGCGTGCACCGTCGTACGCCATCGCATGAGCCGCGCGCGCCACCGTGCTTTCGTCCTGCGTCCACGTGGCACCGTCCCATTCCCACGTGTCGCCGAGCGGGCTTCCGTCGGACCCGCCGAAAAGGACGACGCGGCGTCGCCCTGCATCCCACGCCATCGCGTGCGACGAGCGCGCGGAGGGCCCCCCAGTCGTGCCGGTTCGCTCCGCCCAC
>Ga0172370_10010277_pt1 | contig 10763 bp, 10 predicted proteins | sample LakKiv5m_FD_114538 | JGI IMG/M metagenome (GOLD analysis project Ga0172370, IMG submission 114538) | Freshwater microbial communities from Kabuno Bay, South-Kivu, Congo - kab_022012_11.5m | ecosystem: Environmental > Aquatic > Freshwater > Lake | place: Democratic Republic of the Congo...
GGAAAGCCGTCCGGAGGAGCCGCCGGCAAAGCCGGAACCCCAAAAAACGGAGAGGCCCCCGGAACCGAAGAAAACCACGGAACCGAAGAAGCCGAAAGACGCCAAGCCGACAGCCAAGGGGAACGGGAACGTCCGGTTCACCCTCGTCCCGGCGCCCCCGCTTCCGGGAGGCCCCAAGAAGTAGATGGCTGTCGAAAAACAGATACTGATCCGCTGCGGATGCGGCAGGCGAACCCGGAAAATCCCGGGAGAGAACTACGGCGTTTGCCGCTTCTGCCAGCGCGAAGACAAGATCTGCGCGCGGCCCGGGTGCGGCAAGAAACTCGACGAGGACGCATGCTGGTCCAAGGTCGGCTTGGTGTGCCGATCGTGCGCGCGCCATTACAAGCCGGCCAAGAAATGCGCGCGGTGCGGCAAAAAGACGGTCCGCCTCTCCAGGGCCCTCCAGGAGGAGGGCGGCGGCAGGCCGCTTTGCGACACCTGCCGGAAGAAGCTGGTCAGCGCCAACTGCTTCTATTGCCGAAAGCACCGGTCGGTCTACAAGACCGACGACAACGGACGCCCCGTCTGCAAAAAGTGCGCGACGACGGGAGCGGCCCCCATCATCTGCAGAGGGTGCGGAGAGGTCCATCCGGAGTTCATCGCCGGCAGATGCTACGACTGCTACTGCCTGGACCTCGCGCTGCGGCGGCACGCAGACATCCGGAAGGAACTCCGACAGGAGTGGGTCCAGGATCTCTTCGACAGGTTCTACGACTACGAGGCGGAGAGGACCCCCTGGAAGCAGCATTTCTCGACCGCCATCCTCCAATACGGGAATTTCTTCAAGACGATCGACGACAACGTCCCCGAACCCGCCGCCCTCACCCAGCGGCGGGTGTACGAGATATTCGACCCGAAGGCGCTCAACCACTTCAGCGTGCCGTTCCGGTTCCTCCTGCACTCCGGGACCATCCCCGGAAACGAGGTGGAACGCCAGGCAATCATCGCCGAGCTACGACGCAAGCGGGCGTTGGCCAAGCTCGCGGGGAAGTGGTACGAGCAGGACATCCACCGGTTCGTCGAATACATGGACCTGCTCCACCAACGGTACAAGGAAGCGGGCCACGACAAGATCCATCCGCGGACCATCATCAACAACATTTGCGAGATCGCCGCCTTCCTGGACTGGCTTGGTACACCGGAGGCGAATGATCTCTACAAAATCGCGGCGGCGAAAAAGACAGACGAGGAGTGGATACTTCCCCTCCCTCCCTGCGACGTCCGGGACCTCCGGCAGATCGGCGCGTGGCACTTCAAGGAATATCTCAAGACATACCCGCGGAAGGAAAAGTCGGTACCGCGGTTCATTCGCTATCTGAAACACGTGGTGAAGCTGTTCCGCCCGTTCACGCTCCACGACGTGCTCGACTGGATCGAGGCGGACAAGACCGGCAAGCCGATCACGAAGACGCCGACCAGAAAAAAGGGCCGCAGATGGCGCGGAGCGAAATGGACGGACACCAATGTCCCTACGGACAAAATCCTCCTGCAGCGGGAATACCAGGCGCACCTCGCGAATATGGAGAAGGTCGGCAAGAAGAACCCGCGGGAGGCCCTGATCTGCCTGTTCGCGTTGCTGTACGTGCAGAAGCAGAAGGACCTGGGCGAGCTGCTCGTCGACGATTGCTCCGTCGACAAGGACGGTTTTCTCTGCGTGAAGTTCGGCAAGGAGCCGGCGCCGCTGGACCCCAGGGCCGCCAAAATCTTCAAGGGCTACCTCGTCCAGCGGGAGGAGACGCAGAAGAAACGGAACGACACGGAGAACCCATACCTGTTCCCCGGAATCCTGCCGGGGAGCTCAATATACATAAAAACGGTGGACCGCTACCTCCGCAAGCACGGACTAAACGTGACGAAGGCCACCGTCTCTGGGCTGTACTACAACTTCCACGCCGGCGAGGCCCACCCGAAGATCATCGCCGACGGGCTGGGCGTGGACCCCTCCACGGCGATCCGGTACCGGAAGGAAGCCGGCGGGGACGCCCGGGACGAACTGCGGGCACACCTCCGCGCCGAGAAGGAGAGGCAAAAGACGGACCGAGGAGAGGAAGAGGCCGAATGACCTTCGGGACGTTCTGGACGTACGTCATCGAATGCGACGACGGATCGCTCTACACCGGCTCCGCGGCGGACCCCGGGAAACGGTACGAGGACCACGCCTCTGGCACCAGCCGGGCGGCACGGTATTTCCGGGGAAGAAGGCCCGCCCGGATCCTCGGGAAGAGGGAATACGACAGCCGGGCGGAAGCCTACCGGATGGAACTGGCCCTTAAGAAGATGTCCCCCTGGGAGAAGCGCCTATGGGCCCACGTCGAAGGAGGAGGGCCCGATCCGGGGCCCCGGCCGGAAGGCGACCGCAGGCCGTCGCCGAGGCGGCGCCGTGCGAAGGCGAAAGCCGGGACGCCCAAGCCCCGGAAGGTCCGGCTGAAAACGATCCTGAAGAACGTCGAGCAGGAAATGGCGGAGCGGCTGCGGGCGGAAAGAGAAGAATAACCCCCCGTTTCCAAGATCCTCAAACCGGTACTACAAGAAGGCCGGCCGGACAGGGACAGAGCCATCGCTACACGGAACTGTCGCCGGAGTGGTTCAAGGATTTCTGGAGGGACTGAGGGGATCTAAATTTCGGTGAACTCCGAAAACCCCGACCGCGGTTTCGTTGGAACCATCTCATTCCTGCGGAGCATGAAAAGAGCCTTGCAGGACATACACCGAAACCATTTCGCATCTCCCACCAGCGTGTGGACGGCAGCGGTGGCAACCAGCTTGAGGTCACCCTTGCAGTCGGGGCAGGATTTGGACAACAACGTCGCGTGCTCTTTGTCGTCTTTCAGAAGCAATCCGCATTTCGGACAGTCGAACTTCACACCGGCCCGAATTGCCGCCTTCTTGTTCAAGTTGTCTCTCCTTGGGCGATGGGGTCTGAAGCGGACGTGATCCCGATCTATCGTCCTGCGCCAGGGCGAGATCGGCGCTGCTTTTTTGGTCCGTCCTCAATCCAATCCTCTTCAAGCCCACGGAGGATCATCTTTCGGACCACGTATGACGCAGTTCTGTCCTCCCGCTTGGCAATCTCCTCAAGCCGAGCCTTGACGTCTCCCTCGATCCGGATCGTGAGAACTGCCTTTCGCATGTCATCTACTGTATGACATTCCTCCTTGACAAATCAAGCGCGAGATGAAATTGTGTAAGACGATGTCATCTACGGTATACACATTGGGTTGAGGGGAGAGCATGAGAAGCGGAAAGCGAGAACCATGCGCGGGTGGTAGAATGAGGGTCAGCCCAGGGAATACGGGCACGAGGTCTGCATCCAAGAAAAGCAACCTTCTTCACATAGAAAGGCGAACGTCGCGAATGAGCGTATGGGATCCCAGGGTCGAGGTCGAAACGAACCACTACAACTGGACGGACCATCCCGTCCTCACCCCCCCCACCAAGCCTCTGGCAAACGACCCAAGCAGCTTCTTCATGGTCGACCTCTTCTCCGGCTGCGGGGGGTTCTCCGTCGGCTTTGAAAGTGTGGGGTTCAAGAGCATTCTAGCGATCGACATCCACCCGCCCTCCCTTGAGACCTTCGCCGAGAATCACCCGGGATCGGCGACCATCCGCGGAGACATCCGGAAGATCCCCACCGAGATGGTTCTGGAAGCCTTGGGTGACAAGCACATCAGCATCGTCACCGCCGGCGTCCCTTGCCAGGGATTTTCGCTCTGCAACAGGAAGCGTCACGACGAAGACAAGAGAAACTTCCTTTTCAAGGAGTTCCTGAGGATCGCCGACGCGATCAAGCCCGACGCGGTGCTTCTTGAGAATGTCTCGGGCATCCGTTCCGCAGGGAACGGCTCGTTCACCAGGGAAATCGAGAAGGGGATTGCAACCCTCGGCTACAGAACATCCGTGCAGGTGCTGAACGCCGCCGATTTTGGGGTTCCCCAGAAGAGAACCAGAGTGTTTTTCGTGGGGGTACGTCCGGGGGTTGAGTTCTGCTGGCCGGGAAAGACCCATGGCCCAGGGAAGGCTCCCTATGTAAAGGTCTGGGATGCGATCGGCGACCTGCCTCCTTTGGAATCAGGGGAGTCGACCGACAAGTACATCTCAGGCCCCAAGACGCCCTATCAAAAGATAATGCGGCTGGATGCGGTCGTCCTCCTCAATCACGACGCCCCATCCCACCCCCAGGAAACCATCGAAAAGATCAGGAACACCAAGCCTGGGGAACCCATGTATCCGAAGTTCAAACAGCGGATCCGGTTGCACCCGGAAGATCTGAGCCCAACGCAAGTTTCCGGCGGGATCCGTCCCCAGTTTCAGTTTGGCCATCCGACGCAGGCCCGTGGGCTCACCGTCCGGGAACGTTGCCGAATTCAAAGCTTTCCAGATGTTTTCTTCGTCTCCGGAGGCACTTGCCAAGGAAGGGTGCAGACGGGAAACGCGGTGCCGCCGTTCCTGGCAAAGGCAGTCGCAACCTCTATCCTTCGCTCTCTAAAGGGTGAGGTATGGGCGACGGAAGAAGACGGTTTTTCTGCCCACCAACTGGCTCTGCCGGTTCGGTAATCGAACTCGCTCGGTTGGATGACCATCCCGAGGGAAAGTCTCCGCCTCATCAACAGCCCGTCGAAAAAAAGAACCTTTCGCAAGGCAATCCTGCATTGGGGTGCCAAACACCGGAGATGCTACCCTTGGCGTGAACCCGGAGCCACCCCTTTCCACCTCCTTGTCGCCGAGATGCTCCTCAGAAAAACCCGGGCGGACAACGTCCTGCCAGTTTTCAAATTCCTCATGAACCGGTATCCCGATGTTGGCGCGCTTGGGCACGCCAGGACCACGTCATTGGAAAAAGCGCTTATGCCGCTGGGGCTTCACAGGATACGGGCACGGGCTCTTAAGGAGATCAGTAAAAGGGTATCGGATGCGGGAGGGACAATCCCGGACAAATACGAGGATCTTGTCGGGCTTCCCCACCTTGGTCGCTACGGAGCCAACGCCGTGCTGTGCTTCGCCTACGGAAAACCCAGGCCCATCGTCGACGGAAACGTGATCCGGTTGTGGAACCGAATTTTCTCCATCCCGCCCCCCAGGGAGACACACAAGGACGAGGGGATCTGGGAGTTCACTGCGAAGCTGTTACCCAGGGGAAAATCGAGGGATTTCAACTTGGCTCTTTTGGACTTGGCCGCGCTGGTGTGCACCCCCAAGAATCCGAATCACCAGGAATGCCCGGCGCGGCGTTTCTGCCAGTTTTTCAGGAAAGAGACAAGACGCAAGGGAACAACCTACCGGCGCTGAAAGAGCCCCTTGAACACCGGGTCACCCGCTGGACACAGTGCTTGCCCTCCCCCCTCCATGTCCACTATGGAAAGGATCAGCAGGGACCCGTGGCTGCGCGCGCTGCCGGAGTGAGCGAGTGCACCGCGGAGCTTTGCATCGAACTCCTCTTGGCCAACCTGAACCCTGTGGCGTTTGAAAAGGTTCCTCTTCAACATCTCGTTGTAGAGCTCCCTCCTCTTGCCCGCGTCCGACAGTATCCCCAACAGCTTGGCCTCGTCCATCTTCGAGAAATCCGGCTTGCACTCCACGATCATCGTGACACCGTCCCTGTGGGCGACCAAGTCCGGTTTGTACGCCCCCTTGCTCCCGATGCTAACCCTGTTCGGGTCCTTGATCTCGATGACCGGAAGATGGTTGCAGCCAGAGGGGGGTTGGCCGCCAAGCAGCGTCCAGCCGTTTGCTTTCAGAAATGCCTTGGCGCCGATGTATACCTCGTCCTCTTGGAGCATAGACACCTACCTGAGCAGATCCAGACCGTCTTTGAACCAGAAGCCATTAGCGGTGATGTACCAGTTGCAGCTCTTCGTGTTCGGATTGTTCGGGTTATTTTTATACCACTCCTCCCGAGTCAGATTGGGGAAGCGCAGAACAAGGTTTGTGTGCTTATCTGCGGGGTCCGCACCATTTCTGCAGAGGAGGTAGTCGTAGATGAACTGCATGCCCGTGTAGGGATCCTGTCTCTTGCAGTTCTCCGGTGTCATGCCGATCTGGTAGAGAAGGGTGTTTGGGCGAGACATGAACCGAGCCCTGATCTCCTTCTGCGACGTCCCGTTGATGTACCCATCCAAGGATTTTGAGAGCATAGAGACGACGGACCCCGGAGGTCGGGCGTAAGCACCGCGCCTTGCCAGCCTCGCCTTGTACTCGTCGTCCATGATCTTCTGCTGTGCCCGTATCTCCCCGCAACCGTTGTCGTGGCTGGTTTTCAGGTAGTTGTCGACGACCGCCTTGACCCTATCGTCCTCCGTCCCGTCATCCACCAATTCGCCATGCGTGTCCACCGGCCAATTCACTGCCAGAATGGGCACGCGATGTATCCTGGTCATCGCCGCGAAGGCTTCCAACAGCCTTATGTTCAAGTTGCAAACACCGGAGTATGTTCCGTGTTTCCTGGCATCAAAGGGGAAGAACTTTATGGTGAGAACATTGCTCTCCACGGCCCGGACCAGGCGAGCGATCCGCTGCCCCACGTTGTGGCCTGTGGGAACCTCGCGTGTCTTCTCGACGACCATGACCGGCTTCTCGTCCGCGAGGAGAATAATGTCCGGACGATCGTAGCGGACCAGATCATCGACAACCGACGGGTTCGAGCCCCGTCCGCCGATGAGGTGAAGGGTCGCCGCTGACAGGGAAGCGGACAACCCCTTGAACCAAAGGCCCTCGACCCGGTTATCGCAGTAAATCGAATATTTGAGCATTCCCGGTATGCCTCCTTTGCTGAGATGACGCGATCAAACAAATTACCCCAAAACGGCCAGCATTAAGGTAGACGGTAAGTTCAACGGGAATTCAAAGTCAACGATTTGTTTTTCCGGGGGAAATCTTGTTCCAGGCAAGGCAAAGCCCCATTTCGGCTTGCATCGACAAACCTGTTGACCTTACCCTGCCCCTCAGGGGGTTCCTCTAAAAAAGACTTCAGAATCGGGGCCGTAAAATGATCGATCCAATTCTTTCGCTGGCGTTCTCCATCCACTCGAACAAGGGGGTGTACGCCCTGTTGCTGGGTTCCGGCGTGTCCCGCGCCGCCGGCATACCGACCGGCTGGGAGATCGTCCTCGATCTGGTCCGCAAGCTGGCCCATCTGAAGGGCGATGAGTGCGAGCCCGATCCGGCCGCCTGGTTCACCGCGACGTTCGGGAAACCCCCGGATTACTCCGAACTACTCGACATGCTGGCGAAATCCCCCGCCGAGCGGAACCAGTTGCTGCGCGGTTACTTTGTGCCCACAGACGAGGAGCGCGAACATGGACAAAAAATCCCAACGGGGGCCCACAGGGCCATCGCAGAGTTCGCCAATCGGGGATACGTCCGGGTAATCCTGACCACAAACTTCGACCGGCTCATGGAAGAGGCTCTCGCCGAAGCGGGGGTCGTACCGACGGTCATCAGCACCCCCGATGCGATAGATGGCGCGATCCCTCTGATCCATTCGAATTGCATGGTCGTGAAACTGCACGGGGACTTCCTCGACACCAGAATCAAGAACACACCGGCGGAGTTAGAGAGGTACGACTCCCGCACCGACATCCTTCTCGACCGCGTCTTCGACGAGTTCGGCCTTATCGTGTCGGGGTGGTCGGCCGAATGGGACACGGCGCTGCGAACCGCGTTGGAGCGTTGCAAGAACCACCGGTTCTCCACCTATTGGACCTCAAGGGGTGATCCCTCGGCGACGGCAAAAAAGCTCATTGAGATCCGGCGAGCGCAGGTTGTGACTATCAAGGGGGCGGACGCCTTCTTCACGCAGGTCAAAGAGAACGTTCTGGCCCTGGAGTCTTTCCCTCGGCGCCACCCGTTGTCGGAGAAGGTCGCCGTGGCAAATCTCAAACGATACGTTGCCGACGACCGCCACAAGATCCTTCTCCACGACCTCGTGATGGAAGAGACGGAAAACGTCCACACCAAAATATGCGGGCCGGAGTTTCCTGTCCAAGGCATAAATCCGGATGCATCGACGGTTCCCGACCGGGCCCGGAAATACGAGTCATCCATGGAGGTTCTTCTTTCCCTCATGATCCACGGTTGCTACTGGGGGGAGAAGAAGCATATAGGGCTGTGGGTGAAGTGCATCGAGAGACTCGCGAACCCGGAAGGGGAGAGGTCCGGCTACGACGCATGGTTGAACATGCGCCGGTACCCCGCTCTCCTCCTGCTGTACGGCGGCGGGATCGCCGCCGTTGCCTCCGCGCAAGATGACACCGTTTCCGCACTCCTCAGGGCTTGCGTTCCAGAAGACGGAAAGGACCATCCCGCTGCCTTTGAACTGAATACGCCGTCCGTCATGAAACCAGGAGTCGGAAAACTGTTGCCGGGCATGGAAAGACGCTATACTCCGGTGAGCGACCATGTCCACGCGTTGCTGCGTCCGAAGATCAAGGACATCATTCCCCAGGAGAGTCAGTACGACACGCTCTTCGACCGGTTTGAGTATCTTCTGGCCTTGGTCTGCGCTGATTTTCTCGAAAAAACCGAATCGAGGATATGGTGCCCTGTCGGGCGATTCGGGTGGAAGTTCCGCCACGACCACCACCGGCGTGGTGTTGCCCACCAATTCGCAGAAGAGATCGAAAAACAGGGTGGGCGATGGCCGTTCCTGACTGCGGGGCTATTCGACGGCTCATTGGAGCGGTTGAAGCTCATCAAGCAAAAAGTCGATGAGATGGTCGGCCAGATGCCTTGGTATTGAAACCGGAACAATGTCTTGCTTTGACAACCGGGACGATTGTAATCTCTCGTCAACCGTCGATGCGACGTTCCGCCCCCCTTGTTCGTCTAAACGAGAAGAGGCGTGAAGTCACGCCGGCAATCTTCCGATAAACATTATGGATACCGGCGGCCAACGACAAGGACGCCATAACCGTCACGGACACGGGCGAGGAATCGAAGGCGGGATTCGAACCGGCATCCAGGGTACCACCGGTTCAAGAGGTCGATAAGGAATCATGGATCAAAGCAAGGTCGACATCGTCATCCAGTGCGTAATGGCCGCGGCCGCGCGCGAAGACGATTACACAAATCGCCAGCTTGGCCCCATCCACATCCTCAAGTACATATACCTCGCGGATCTCGCCTACGCCGAAAAACATCAAGGAGAGACGTTCACCGGAATTCCCTGGGAGTTCTACAAATTCGGGCCGTGGTCCTTTGACGCCCACCAGCGGATCGCACCCGTCTTGAAATCGATGGGCGCGGACGAGAAGGTCTATCATTCGAAGTACGAGAACGACACCGTACGGTGGATTTTCACCGACCAGGACCTGTTGGACGAACTCGACCCGAAATTGCCCGGGGAAATCGTCCGCGCTGTCAAACGATCCGTCCACGAATTCGGGTCCGACACCTATGGACTCCTTCACCACGTCTACCTGACGGTGCCGATGCTCAAGGCGGCTCCTAAGGAACGCCTGGATTTTCAAACCGCCGTAACCGAACCCGTCGAAGAACCTGTCGCGATTGAAAAACCAAAGATCATCGAGAAACTTTCCTTCAAGGAGAAACAACGCCGCAAGGGAATCATGGCGAACCTCAAAACGCGAATTCAAGAGCGCTTGGAAGACGCCTCGAAATCCCGGAAGATGATCGTCCCAACGCCGCCGCGCTACGACGACGTGTATTACCAAGGGCTCAAATGGCTCGACGACGAGGACGGAGGCCCCCTGCCCCCGTCTTCCGGAGAGATCGTGTTTTCAGAGGACATCTGGAAATCGCCACACCGGAGCGATCCGGGTGTTTCCTGAAGATTCCCTACAATATTACGTTGGGGAATGGTGGACACCGACCAAAGATGGGAAAATTGCACGTGGGCGCCTGCTTTGGGCAAACACGATTCGTCCGGAGATAATCCCGCAGGAACTGGTCCCCGAAGGCCGCGGAGAAGATTCAGGGGATCATTCAAGAGCCAGATTTACCCTGAGGCAACTCCGGATCAACGAGTCAAAACCAACCTCCAAAGGTATGCCGGTAGCGGGAATGCCGGAACGTCCAAAGGAAAAATACATCGCATATCGAACCAAGCGAAGACCTGCCTTGGTGATAGGTCCCGGGGGTCCAAAAATCCCCAAGGATCTTTACCGGGGAGGGGCCAACGAGCATTACGCTCCGTATCATCTGGTCGCTCCTTACTATGGTGTGGACCAGGATGGCATACGGGGAGGATACAACCCGAAATTCGTTGAGCGGGTCAGACAATGCGAGTACCCCAACTTTGTTTGGGATAAACTCCCAATACCCACCGACACCGAGGAATCGGTGCTCCGTCTGGACCATATCCAGCCGATAGGCACGACCGCCGCAACGTATATACTTACCGATTATTGTCTGTCAAAAAAAGCCTTGAGGGTTCTTGACGATTGGCAGGGATGGCTGCAAACAGAATTACTACCGGAAGATAGCGCGATTCACGAATTCAGGGAGGGTATAAAGGATTTTTGCGGGGCATAAACAACAAGTCATACCGGGGCAATTTCCTTACATTCGGGAGTTCCCCGGTAACATGCGGGAGTTTTCCCTGTATACTCTTCACCCCCTCCGGGTGAACACGGATTCCTGAGGTAGATTATGGGTTTCCAGCATGCAAAGAATTCGAACCGGCGCTGTCTGATCTGACAGCGGAGGATTGACGGATTCTTTTCTGGCCCTCCAGCGATACGTCCACCCGGCACTGCGCATGAAGA
>Ga0172370_10010279_pt1 | contig 10763 bp, 8 predicted proteins | sample LakKiv5m_FD_114538 | JGI IMG/M metagenome (GOLD analysis project Ga0172370, IMG submission 114538) | Freshwater microbial communities from Kabuno Bay, South-Kivu, Congo - kab_022012_11.5m | ecosystem: Environmental > Aquatic > Freshwater > Lake | place: Democratic Republic of the Congo...
CTTTGAAGACTGCGAAGTCCCGGTTGAGAATCTCTTAGGGGAGGAGAACAAGGGGATCCGGGTCCTCATGAGCGGACTCGACCGGGAGCGGATCGTCTATTCCATCGCCCCTATCGGGGTGGCCCAGGGGGCCTTTGATCTGGCCTTCCGGTATGCCTCGGAGCGTGTTCAGTTCGGGGCGCCCATTGTCAGCTTTCAGATGATCCAGGACATGCTGGCCGACATGGCCGCCAAAATACAGGCCGGAAGACTCCTGGCCTACTGGGCCGCAGTGATGGCCGATTCGGGAAAGCGGGTCCGTCTGGAGGCGTCCTATGCTAAACTTTTTTGCGCAGAGGTGGGGGTGGAGGCCGTGGGCAAGGCCGTGCAGGTTTTCGGCGGATACGGGTTCATCCGGGAGTTCCCCATCGAACGGATGTACCGCGACGTGAAGGGAATCGAGTTTGGGGCCGGCACCAATCAGATCCAGAAGCTGGTCATCATGAGCGAGCTGATGCGGAAAAGAAGTGACTAAAGCGAGCTAAATCCTCATGAAAACGGGGATTGTCATCCCCGCGGATGAGAATAGACCCTCCCGTAAAAACGGGACCATCGAACATTGAACGTCCAATCCCGCCGCCGGCGGGAAACGTCGAATGTGGAAAGTACAAGCCCTCAACCTTTGAACCTCTGAACCCTGGAAAACCTGTTTTCAGGGCAAAGGTTTAGAAATTTAGTAAGGGTTCACAGGTTCTGGGTTCAACGTTCAAGGTTGGGGAAAAAGACAGAATTGCCGAACCGAAGACCTGCCGAAAATAGCTATCTCTGCCAGATAGGTTCCAATGGGCCACTGGTTTTCCGGCGGCAACGGGGAGTGAGGGGGTTTTCATAGGACAACGCGCCACCAAAGTGGAATCCGGGGCGGGAGAAATGCAACCCTGAACCCCTGAACCTTTGAACCCGTGAACGGTTACGAAATTTAAAACCTTCTATAACTTTAGTTCACTTTAGGCACTTTAGTCACTTTAGTAAGGAGGAAGCCATGGAAAAGAGGATCTGGCACAAGGCGTATGCCCAGGAGGTCCCGCCCAGTCTGGACTACGAAGAGATCACCCTTCATGATGCGCTGGAGAGGACGGCCAGGCGGTTTCCCCATACGGTTGCCCTGATCATGATGGGGAAGAAGATCACCTACAGGGAATTGGATGAGCTGGTAAACCGTTTTGCCGGGGCCCTGACGGAGCTTGGCATCCGGAAAGGGGACAAGGTGGCCCTCCTCCTTCCCAACATGCCCCAGGTGGTCATCGCCTCCTATGCGGTCTTTCGGCTCGGCGGGGCGGTGGTCATGAACAACCCGCTCTATACGGAGAGTGAACTGGAACACCAGCTCAATGACTCGGATTCTCGAATGGCCATATGCCTCGATCTCCTGACGCCGCGAATGCTCAAACTGAAAGAGAAGACCGGGATCGAGTCCATCATTGCCTGCCATATCCGCGACTACCTCCCGTTCCCCAAAAAACAGCTCTTTCCCCTTGTCAAGAAAAAGATGCACCGGAACACCGATCCAAACGAGGGCGTCCATGATTTTCTGGATCTTGTAAAAAAATATCCCCCCACGCCCCCGAAGGTCTCCGTTGACTTCGATGACCTGGCCGCCCTCCTTTATACGGGAGGGACCACCGGCGTGTCCAAGGGCGTCATGCTGACCCACCGCAACTGCAGCATCTGTGTGCAGCAGTTGCGGGCGTGGATCTTTGATGCAGTGGAGGGAGAGGACAGCATGCTGGGGACATTCCCGGCCTTTCATGTGGCGGGGTTCACGACCGGCATGAACACCTCTATTTTCAGGGGACTCACCTATATTCTGATCCCGCGTCCGGACCCGGGCGTTGTCCTCGAAATGACCCGGAAATACAAACCGGATTGGTTCCCCTGCGTCCCGACCATCTTTGTGGGCGTGCTGAACCACCCGGATTTCTCCAAGACCGATTTCTCTGGCGTGAAGGGGTGTGTTTCGGGTGCAGCGCCCTTGCCCGTTGAGACCATCAGTCAGTGGCAGGAGCGGGTGGGGGCCGGCATCGTGGAGTGCTATGGCCTGACAGAAACGGCCACCCTCTCTCATGCGAATCCCTGGAGGGGAAAGACCAAGGTGGGCAGCGTCGGCGTCCCGGTTCCGGATACGGACTGCCGTATTGTGGATGTCGAGACCGGGACCCAGGACATACCCTTGGGCGAATCAGGCGAGATCCTGCTGAAGGGTCCCCAGGTAACCCAGGGGTACTACCATAATCCCGAGGAAACCGCCCACTCCATCCGAGACGGATGGCTCTACACCGGGGATATCGGCTACATGGATGAAGAAGGGTACCTGTTTATTGTGGACCGGAAGAAGGACATGATCATCGCAGGCGGGTACAATATCTATCCAAGAGATATTGATGAGATCCTCTATGCGCATCCCAAGATACAGGAGGCGTGCGCCGTGGGGCTTCCCGATCCGTATCGCGGAGAGACCGTGAAGGCGTTTATTGCATTGAAGCCGGGGGAAACACTGACGGAGGCGGAGGTGATCGCCTTTTGCAAGGAGAAGCTGGCCGCATACAAAGTTCCAAAACAGGTGGAATTCATGGAGGAACTCCCCAAGAGCACGGTGGGAAAGGTCCTGAGGCGAAAGCTGCGGGAAATGGAGATTGAGAAAACGAGTCGAAAATAGGTGAGTTAGATAGACGTTTGTGCTTATGGCGACCGTACAGTTTTCTTTGTGTGAGAAATTTTTGGGTGCGGCCGTTAGGCCGAGTTGGGAGGAGACATGGAAGCGTATGATGCGGTAGTGATCGGGGCGGGCAACGGGGGACTGACCGCGGCCGCTGGCCTGGCGCAGAAGGGCCTGAAGGTCCTCCTGCTGGAACGGCACAATATCCCCGGGGGCTGCGCCACCAGCTTCTGCAGGGGCCGTTTTGAGTTCGAGGTGGCCCTGCATCAGCTTAGCGGGATGGGGACGACGGAAAGGCCTGGGCCGCTCCGAATGCTGCTGGCGAGCCTCGGGGTCCTTGAGGATCTGACCTTTGTGGAGATGAAGGATCTCTTCAGCGTATCCATGACAGACGGGTTCCGGTTGACTCTCAGGGCGGACAAAGATCAAGTCATTTCCGAACTCGAGCAGAGATTCCCCCATGAGAAGGCGGCAATTCACCAATTCTTCGATCTCGTGTACGCCTACGCCAATAACATGTTGGCTGCCTTCTTTTTCAAGGACCCGGCCCCCTCACGGGAGAAGTATCCGGTCCTCTACAGCCATGCCTTCAAGCCGGCCAGCGAGGTCCTGGACGAGATCTTCACCGATCCCCTGTTGAAAGGTCTCCTGTCTGTTTACTGGGGATATCTGGGTCTGCCGCCCAATCGGCTCTCCTTTGCTTACCTGGCCATGCTCCTGTTCGTGTATATCGAGTTCAAGCCGTTTCACATCAAAGGGGGTTCCCAGGCCCTCTCCAATGCCATTTTGAACCGGTTCCTTTCCAACGGCGGCACAGCCCGGTTCAACGGCGGGGCAAAACGGATTATCGTTGAAAACGGGGCGGTCCAGGGCGTTGTGACCGATGACGGCGACCGCATTCAAACGGAACACGTCGTTTCCAACGCGTCGCAGGTCACCACCTATGCCCAACTCATGAATCGTGAAAACATCCCCGACCAGGTCTTCACCGAGATGGGCGGCCGGAGTCTCAGCCCGTCGGCCTTTACCCTGTTTGTCGGTTTTGACTGTGAGCCCGGGGAATTGGGGATCACGGGATCCACCAACTTCCTGATTGACTCGTTTGAATTTGACGACAGGATCTTCAGCCGGATGCGGAGTGTGGACATCACGGGCGAAACCATGGTCCTGAGCTGTTATGACGTGGCAGACCCCGATTTTTCGCCGGCCGGAGCGTGTCAGGCCAATATCGTCACCCTGAAATACGGCGAGCCGTGGATGCGCATTCCCCCGGCCCGATATCACAGCGTTAAATTCCAGTGCGCTGAATCCATGCTTCGGCGGGTAGAGGCCATTTTCCCAGGCGTGAGGACCCACATCGAAGAACTGGAGGCGGCTACACCCCTCACTCACATGCGCTACCTGGGGCACCCCGAGGGCGCGATCTACGGGTTTGAGCAGTACACCAAGGACTCCATGTTTTTTCAGCCGGGCCGTTACGCCCCGATCGAGGGCCTCTATTTTGCCAGTGGTTGGATCGGGGACTGCGGGTTCCAGCCCACCCTGAACGCCGGGATGTCGGCGGCCAAATCAATTCTGAAAAAACTGGATGCAGCATAAGGAGAGACCATGAGCAAGGCGATTTTCGAGGCGTTTGATGGATACCAGGGCATTGTGGATGAGATCGACTTCAGCCGGAAACACGGGGTGGACTACACGGTTTACCGGGACTCGGTGGATCAACAGATCAATCTCCTCCATCCGAGCCGCATCTCCCTTCGGGTTTCGGACATCATTGTGGAGTCCCCATCCACCAAGACACTGAGGTTCGTGTCCCAGGACGGGTATCTGCCCCCCTTCCTGGCCGGTCAGTACATTGCCTTCTTTCTGGAAGTTGGGGGAGTGCGAACCCGTCGGCCTTATTCCCTGTCGTCGCCTCCCAACCAGACCGGCTATTACGATATAACGGTTAGACGCGTAGAGCGAGGTCGGGTATCCAACTATCTCCTCGATGAGGCGAGGCGGGGGGACATCCTGGAAGGTTCAGGCCCGTCGGGTCATTTCTATTTCAATCCGGTGTTCCACGACAGAACCCAGGTCTGCTTGGCCGGAGGGAGCGGGATCACGCCGTTCATGAGCATGATCCGGGAGGCCGTCGAGTGCGGGCTCGACAGGACCTTCTATCTTTTCTATGGGAACAAGACCCTCGATGAGGCCATCTTTCATGATGAATTGGGTCGGCTTTCAGGGCGATTCCAAAACATCATCTATGTGCCGGTCATTGAAAATCCCCCGGGCGGCTACGCGGGTGCAACAGGCCTGATTACCGGCGATCTCATCATGAAGACCATCGGCGACGTTGCTGACAAAACCTTTTATCTCTGCGGTCCCCAGGGGATGTATGATTTCTGTGTGCCCGAGCTTCAACGCATGGGCGTCCCGCTGCGGAAGATTCGGAGGGAGATCTACGGGCCCCCGGCCCATATATGGGAGGACCCGGCATGGCCGCGGGAGATCAAGGCGGAGGACCACTTCCGCGTCAGGGTGGCCGGTGGAAAACCGATCGATGCCCGGGCGGGGGAGCCCCTCCTCACGGCCCTGGAAAACGCCGGCCTCCGGGTCCCGTCTCTCTGCCGGTCGGGCGAATGCAGCATGTGCCGGATCAAGATCCTATCCGGAAAGGTCTTTCAGCCGGCCGGGGTCCCGGTCCGAAAATCAGACCGCCAGTTCGGCTATGTGCACGCCTGCGTTTCCTTTCCGATAGAGGATCTGGAGATTCTGACTTGATTCTGAATACTGGGGTTTGTTGAGTTTGTTGGGTTGGTTGGGCTTAGGAACCCTATGCGCTATGCCCCATGCACGATGCTGTTGACCAATAACCGATAACGTCTTTTACCTTTCAGCTTTGAGCTTTGAGGCTTCAACTATCTGACAATAGAACCAGGAGGATCATATGAAGCTACTGGTCGTTTACTACTCGATGTATGGACATGTCTATCAACTGGCCCAGGCCGCCGCTGAAGGGGCGCGGTCCGTGCCGAACGTGGAATCCATGCTTCGACGGGTTCCAGAGACCCTGCCCGAGGACGTGTTGGAAAAGATGGGCGCCTTAGAGCCGCAAAAGGCACAGGCAGAGGTGCCTGTGTGTGCGATCGAGGAGTTGGCAAAGGCAGATGCCATCATCTTCGGAACGCCAACCCGCTTTGGAAACATGTGCGGTCAGATGCGTCAGTTTCTGGATGCAACGGGCCAACTGTGGGCCAAGGGGGCCCTGGTCGGCAAGGCGGGGAGCGTCATCACCAGCTCCAATACCCAGCACGGAGGCCAGGAATCCACGATCCTGACCTTCCATATTACGCTGCTCCATCATGGCATGGTGATTGTCGGTCTGCCATACGCGTTTCAAGGACAGTCGTTGATGGATCAAATTACCGGCGGCTCTCCCTACGGAGCCTCCACCATCGCAGGAGCCGACGGTACGCGATTACCGAGTGAGAATGAGCTTGCCGGTGCTCGATACCAGGGTGAATATGTGGCAAAGATCGGCCAGAAACTCTCCAGGACATAAAAAAGCCCATCCCTTCTTCTTTGCACATATCGCACGTGGGTGCGGTTATGATCACGACGACCCACCAGGCCTTTTTGGGCGCTTTCCGGCCATTGCCTGACGGGTGATAAGCGGGTCCCACGGATTTGGGCCGACAACCCTGCCCCCGAACCCTGATCTGTGGACAGGCTCTTGCCGTGTTGAACCCAAAAGACTGCCATGATCCCCTCCTGACAGGTTTAATGATTTCCTTCGACGTCTCGTCCTGCCGGCGCGACTCTGATCGACACCCTTGCCTCAAAAATCAAAACCAACCCCCTGGGATGTCAACGCTGGTCTCCAACGCTATTTTTTGAGCATATGCTCAAAATAAATCCTTGACAGGCAAACAGCGAGAATTATATTATGAGCGCACGCTTATAACTGGAGGCAACGATGCCAAGGCCGATAAAGCTCAGATTTGTTCAGGGACATCCCATTGTGGACGCCTTTATTCCGAACATCGTGCCGCCCTGGGGAACAGCGGAAGTGACGCTGTCCATTGAGGGTCTTGAGGCCATCCGGCTGATCGATTTTCAGGGAATGGATCAGGAGACGGCCGCCCGCATGATGAATGTCTCGCGTCCTACATTTGGGAGGATACTGGCCGAGGCGAGGGCCATTGTGGCCGATGCCCTCGTCACGGGCAAGGTGTTGCGAATCGAGGGCGGTCATTTCGACATGCCGCCCAGGGGAAGAGGAAGGCATCGCCGATGGAGAGGCGGGCCCATTTAACAGAGAGGAGGTATTCATTATGCCAAGATTCGATGGAACAGGACCTATGGGTGCAGGGCCCATGACCGGAGGAGGTTGGGGGTATTGCAATCCTTCCGGAAGGTATGTTGGAGCGCCGCGATACGGCTTGGGCCGCGGCTTCAGAGGAGGATTCGGCCGCGGCGGTGGTGGTAGAGGCGCACGGGGTTATGGAAGAGGCCTTGGCTGGCGGGGCGACTATGCCCCTGCAGCAGGGGGGTATGGGCCTGCCTATGCTGCCCCCTATGGGAACCCCTATCCGATGAACCCTGATAACGAGATGGCCATGCTTCGAGACGAGGCGAACGCCATCAAGAATGAACTCGACGCCATCAACAAGCGCATTGGAGAGCTTGAGGCGCAACCTTCGGCATCCTAACAGAACCAAAAAGGAGACTCCCGTGTTTCCGGCGATGTGTACGAATTCCCTGAGGCACGGGGGACATTCTATTCCATGGGGAGTATCCTCACCGAAACAGACGCCTCTTGCTTGAACCGCTCGGCGTCTTCTATGGACCCTACACCCTTCCCACGTGCATGGGAATGGCTAGCCTGGGGCGGATCTGATCAGCCGCAGATACGGCCTCCTCTGCAGTCATGACGTAAAAACCGCTTACGGGCAAAAGGCTGATATCGGCCTTCACGGACGCCATCTCCGGGATCGGATCAGAATCGCCGGCATGATATACAGAGCGCAATAAATGCTTGAGTATAGAGGTGTCTTGCGGAATGGCAAGGCCAGCAAGCGGCCAAATTCGTATTGGTCTGCCCCCTTACAGCCCTGAACTCAATCCGATTGAACGGTTGTTGAGATTGACACGAAGGCTCACAAAAAGGTGGCCCGTAGTTTCCCCTGCCGCCGAGGGCCAGCACCGTGGGATGCCAACCCCGCCACATGGGTTCTTTTCTGACAAGCGTCATCACCAGCAGGCCAGACCGCCGAATAAAAAGCGATAAAACATGGTGGCTGTGGTGCCGGTCTGGACCAGTTTTGCAAAAACCGATGCAAAGCTGATGAGAAAGGCGCCGCAAAGCAAACGAAGCATGCAATCAATCCACGATATGGGTTATGGAACCAGGCAGCGAACAGATGGAACATGATATAGCCTCCAAAAAAAAGTTCTTGGGATTCCGGCTATACATCGTCTTGTTTTCAAGGTGTTATCCAATCGATAATCACAAATCTACAGAGTCATACGTAGGCCTTCATACCTTCTGCCAGGGTGTTCACCATGCGGAGAAATGAGTATTCATCCGGATCGAGCAGCGTAAACCTGAAGCCCTGCAGATCCGTATTGAATGATGAGAGGGGCACTACGCAGACCCCTGTGGCCGCAAGAAGATAGTACACAAAACGCTTGTCAAGGGAGATCTTCCCGTTTGACTGAAGAAGCGATTCAATGAGTGAACGGATATTGGCGTTCTCGATGGGCAATGACTGGCGTGTTGAAAGGACGCCTTCCCTGAACAGGACACTCATATAGAAGGCCCCGTTCGTGCGGTTGATCAGGATGGAAGGGATCTCCTTCAGTGTGTTAAAGGCCGTCTCTGACATCCGTTTGTAGCGCGCCTTCCGTTTCCCCACATACGCTTCATGTTCAGGGTGATCGAAGATCAGAGGGATGACCTTCTGCGGAAGCGTGGTGGAACAGACCTCCACCATCTTGGCGTTGAGAATGCTCTGCGTGTAGGTCTTGAAGGCCGGGTCCCTTTCCCGGTTGTACAACTCGATCCAGCCGCACCGGGAACCCGGCCACGGCAATTCCTTGGAGATCCCTTTCATGGCAATGCCGGGCACATGTCCGATCACTTCAGCAAGCGTACGGGTCCGGGCGCCCTCAAAGGCCAGGTTTTGATAGATTTCATCCGCAATGATAAAGAGATCGTAATCCTCCGCAATCTGCACGATTTCCCTGAGGATCTCTTCCGGATAGACCGCCCCCGTGGGATTGTCTGGATTGATCAGGAGGATCCCGGCCACGGCCGGGTTATATTTCACCCGCTTCCGCAGCTCAACCGTATCCGGGTACCAGTGATGATGGGGGTCCAGGGGATAGGTTACCGGGGGGACACCCGCATGAGCGGCTTCCGATGATGAATGGGTGGTATAGGTAGGCGACGGCGTAATGATTCGCGCCGTCCGCCTCAGAAAACCGTACACCTTGGTGATGGCATCTCCGAGGCCGTTAAAGAAAATAATATCATCCGCATCGATTCTTGCGCCTCCCAGACGGTTGTTCCTCTCTGCAAGGTATTCCCTCGTTTCGAGGACCCCCTGACTGGGGCAATAACTGTAGGCGCAGTCCTCCATGCTGGCACGGGATACGATTTCCTTGATCCATACAGGAACCTTCTCCCCCTTGGCCACTGGATCGCCGATATTTTCCAGGTTGATATCCGCCCCCAGGGCCTTGAGCTTATCCACTACCCTCATGATGTTTCGGATTTCATAATTGAGTTCACCCGCACCGATATGGACGATTTCCGTTCTCATGACATACCTGTCCTTTCCATGTGTCTGTCTATCCTAGCCTTGAACCCGGAACCTGTGAGCCCTTACCAGCCTTTCAGCCCGATATGCCCCAGCTCAGGCTCCTCGCCAAATGCGCATGACGAAGGGTTCATCACCCCGTAGGCGAAAATCATTGGATTCACGTGATAGCTGGCTCTGCTTGGGTTTCCTTTTCACAACCCTGAACCTTGAACCTCTGAACCCATTCTCACGGTAAAAAAAGGCCGCCTTATGAGCAGCCTAAAAAAAAGGCCGCAGGCATTGCCCGCGGCCCCTGAATCATCGATGTTCGATTTAAGGTATGAATCCCAGGAGCAGGACCGCGGGCCACCGGGCAGAAGCTGCCGCGGCGGCGTTGATAGCTATTGCTGGGCAAGCGGTCCTCAATTTCCTGGTTATCATCCTCATCCTCACATCAATACAATGTTAGCACGTCACTGCACTCACCGGATGAATGCTATGCAAAAGAGCGTTCGATGTCAAGGTCAAAATGCCATGCTAACGATTTTCGATTCGTCGGGGATGTACAGGGGTTTCTTTAGGAATGCTTACATGGATTCAATGGCCGGCAACTCAGCGGAGACAAGGCGAAGCCGCCGGCTCAACCCCCTGGCCATGGCTTCCGCTGTTCCGATGGACGCAAAGGCCGATACCCCGAAGGCAAGTGCCAGGGGAAGGGCAATCACGGCTGCGGAAATGCCCCCGGAGATATCCCCCTTGATATTTTTGAATATGGCATATGGCATGGCGCTTTCTACCATAACCCCAATGAGGCCGCAATCAGAAAAACCGCCTGTGATTTCCATAAGCATCAGGAAGCCGGCGTCTTATGAACAACGCAATTGAAGATTCCCCGCATCAAGCCGCGTGGAATCCTCCAAATGTAAGGAATTTTGTCCATTTTAAAATTCGCTCGCTAATCCCGCTTCAGCGGGACAGCCAAGCTACGGGGAATGGGCCCGCTGAGCATTTTCAAAGGGAAGTGAAAGGTATTTGCACCCGGATGCGGGTTGTGATAAAGAGATAGTTACCCCCTGAAACCTGCTGATTACAGGATACCGTATGTCAAGAGGCGAGGCCATTCAACCACCATCCATGTCCAGGTTTTCTGAACGTTTTGTCCGGGCCTTGAAAAGCGGAGGGGTGACCCATGTGTTTGGCATCCCCAGCATCCACAATATCGGCCTCTACAACGCCCTTCGGGAGGAGCCGTCCATTCACCATATCCTCTGTCGTCA
>Ga0172370_10010281_pt1 | contig 10762 bp, 9 predicted proteins | sample LakKiv5m_FD_114538 | JGI IMG/M metagenome (GOLD analysis project Ga0172370, IMG submission 114538) | Freshwater microbial communities from Kabuno Bay, South-Kivu, Congo - kab_022012_11.5m | ecosystem: Environmental > Aquatic > Freshwater > Lake | place: Democratic Republic of the Congo...
GGCCTTTAATACTGCCTGACTGCTCACTCCGGAATCAAACCAGACATCTAAAATATCCGCTCCTTTGGAAAAATTCTTTCCCTGGCAATGCGGACAAACTGTATCCGCATTAAGAAAATCCTGCAGGGGTCGCTCAAACCAGCAATCGGTTCCGTCTTTAGCCGTGAAAGCGGCAAAATTTCTGATTACCGCAGTAGATAAAAATTCTTCCTGACAATCATTGCAGATTAAAGCCGGAATCGGCACACCCCAGTAGCGTTGGCGCGAAAGACACCAATCCGGACGCAAGGAAACCATCGCGGCAATCCTTTCCTGACCGGCAGGGGGAACCCATTTAACATTCTGACGGATTATCGAAAGCAGCTTATTTCTTAAATCATGGTGCTCCATATTCAAAAACCATTGTTTCGTCGCCCGGAAAATAACCGGAGTCTTACAACGCCAACAATGCGGATAGGTATGCACAATCTTGGAATTAAAAAGCAGATCTTTGGTGCTTTCTAATTGTTCCAGAATCGGCAAATTTGCGTCATAAACATGCCGCCCCTGAAATTTTCCGGCCGTAACATCAAAAACTCCCCGCGCATCTACCGGCATAATTATATTTAATTTATATTTAATCCCGGTAAAGTAGTCTTCGTTGCCATGCCCCGGAGCAGTGTGCACTAAGCCGGTACCCTCCTGGCCGGAAACATAATCCGCCAATACTACCCTGCCCTCTCGAGCAATAAAAGGATGCGTATAAACCAGACCTTCCAGATCCTTCCCTTTTAGCTCTTTGATAACTTTATGCTGAACAATGCCGCTATTGGTTAAAAAATTAGTTAGCAAATCTTTAGCGACAATCAAATTCCCCTTTTCCGTATGCAGATAAAGATAGCTAAAATCCGGATGTACGGCCACCGCCACGTTGGCCAGCAGCGTCCAGGGAGTAGTTGTCCAAATCACCAAAAAACTCTCAGGCTGAAAACCTCCGGCCGGTTTAATTCTGAATCTTACATAAATCGATGGCGAGCGGTGTTCCTGATGCTCTACCTCGGCTTCGGCTAAAGCCGTCTCGCATTTAAAGCACCAATTCACCGGTTTTAGCCCGTGATACAAATAGCCTTGTTCATTAAGCTTAGCCAAAGCGTTAAGAATACTTTCTTCATAATCATGGCTTAAAGTGAGGTAGGGATTTTCCCAATCCGCGAAAATACCCAGCCGCTTAAATTGTTCTTTTTGCGTTAAGACATATTTATTGGCATAGCTAAATGCTTGTTTACGAAAATCTAGCTGTGAAATCTTAGACTTATGCGTTTTTAATTCTTTAAAAAGCTGATGCTCAATCGGCAGGCCATGGCAATCCCATCCGGGCACATAAGCGCAGGCATAACCGCGCAGAGTTTTATATTTAATAATAATATCTTTTAAAGTTTTATTCAAAGCATGGCCGATATGGATATCGCCATTGGCATAAGGCGGGCCGTCATGCAAAACATATTTTGGCTTAGCGCCAGAATCGGCATTAATCAACTTATAAATATCTTGCGCGATCCAGTTTTGCAAAATAAGCGGCTCCCGGTTAGGCAGATCCGCCTTCATCGGAAAATCTGTCTTTGGTAAATTTAAAGTATGTTTATACTCAGAGCTATTTGACATATTTACCTATCAAAATGTCCAAATCCTTCTTAACTTTGCCCGAAATAAGTTTCCGGTCTGTAACCAGGGCGAATTTTAAGGCCTCGCCACAGCTACATTTACGCTGAGAGCTTAATCCCTGGATTACTTTACAAATAATTTCCTTGGCATGCTGCACATTCTTCTGCAAATTACTTATCACCATTTCTAAGGTTACGCTGGCATGATCTGGGTGCCAACAATCATAATCCGTAATACAGGCCAGTGTAGCATAACAAATCTCCGCTTCCCGGCAGAGCTTGGCCTCCGCCAGATTCGTCATACCGATCACATCCATATTCCAACTGCGGTAAAGCTGACTCTCCGCTAACGTAGAAAACTGCGGGCCTTCCATATTAAGGTAAGTTCCCGTTTTATGCATATTTAAATTTAATGATTTACCCGCCGCGTAGATACCCGCGCTAAGCTGCGGGCATACCGGATGAGCAAAAACAATATGGCCGACTACACCTTGGTCAAAAAAGCTCATCTTGCGTCCGCAATTTGTGCGGTCCACGAACTGGTCAACCACCACAAAGTCCAACGGCTTTAATTCTTCTTTTAAACTCCCGCAGGCAGTAACCGAGATGATTCTTTCAACTGCTAATTTTTTCATCGCGAAAATATTAGCCCGATAATTTATTTCACTGGGCGATATGCGATGCCCTAAACCGTGACGCGGCAGAAACACCACTTCTTGGCCTTCTAATTTTCCAATAGTAAATTTATCGGAAGGCTCCCCAAAAGGGGTTTTCACCTTTAATTGCTTAATAATTTCCAGGCCTTCGATTTTATACAACCCGCTTCCGCCAATAATCCCGATTTTAGACATTACTCTTAACCCCCTAACCCTAATTCACCTGCGCGCTTGTAAGCCATTTTTACCGCTTCATTCACCGACCCGCCTGCTTCCAATACCTCCAGGCCGGCTTGGGTTGTGCCGCCTTTAGAAGCGACCATTTTGATGATCTCCCTGCAGGTTAAGTTTCGTTGAACCAACATCGCCATCATACCGTCAACTGTGCCTTCCGATAAAAATTCCGCTTCTCTTCGATCAAAACCCAAACTCACCGCAGCGTCGGCTAACATTTTAATAAATTCAAGCCGCAAAGAAGCGGCATTCTCCTTTTCTTTTATGTAGTAACAGAAAAAAGCCGGCCCGCTTCCGGATACAGCGGTTGCCGCGTTAATCATTTCTTCCTTATCCACAACCAAAACTGTGCCTAAATTGCTAAAGATATCAAAAGTTAACTGCCAAGCTAAGTTTAAATCCCCCTGCGCAGTATTATCGCCTTTAAATAAAACCGAAACCCCCCGGCCAATTTGAGCCGGCATATTCGGCATCACTCTAACAATACGTATTTTTTCTCCTAAACGGTTCCTTAAGTATGCGGTAGTCACCCCGGCCGCAATAGTAATTACCAGTTTATCCTGTAGGAAAGGCTTTATTTCAATAAGCAGGGCGTCGAAATCCTGGGGTTTAACCGCTAAAATAATAATCTCCGATGCCTCAACTAAATGCGCCGCTTCAATCGCCACGGAAATATTTTTCAAACCGGAAATTTTATTTTTATCCTTATCAAAAACGCAAACCGCATACTTATCGCTGATGCGCTCCGCAATTGCCCTGCCCATATTTCCATAACCAATAATACCAACCTTGATCATTATCAACCCTCGAAGATCTTTCTCCCTAACCTGATCATATCCGCGCCTTCTGCAATGGCTGCCTCAAAATCACTAGACATCCCCATCGAAAGCAGCCAGCCGGGATTTAATTGATCACGCAGCTGCCGAAGTTTAGAAAAATATGGCCGCGCTTCATTGGCCTGCTCCAACAGCGGAGCAATCGTCATTAAACCTTTTATTTTCACATTCTTAAATTTCGTAATTTCCGCGCAAGCCTCCAGCAGAAGTTCCGGTTTAAATCCGAACTTCCTCACTTCCGGAGAAGTTTTAACCTCCAGAAGGATATCCTGGATTTTGTTTAATTTTAAGGCCTGCTTACTGATCTCTTGCGCCAGACTAATGCTGTCTACAGAATGAATAAGGTCAAATATTTGCAGGGCTTCTTTAACTTTATTCGACTGTAAATTCCCGACCATATGCCACTTTACATCGGGAATTTGTATATATTTACTCAGGGCTTCCTGCACCCTGTTTTCACCAATCTGCCTTAAGCCTGAACTAACTGCTTCTTGAATCTGAGAAACCGTCCGCCCCTTGGTTACGCAAATAATCGTAATTTTATCCGGATCAACCTTGATCCTCGCACAAACCTCCGCAATCCGCCCCTTAATTCCCTCTATATTCTCTTTAATCATAGTTTAGTTAATATATTATACACAATAACCTAAACGGGTCAAATAATATAACCTCAGCTCGCCCAAGCAACTCGCCCACGCTTTCCGGCTTTTGCTTCAATCGTTTAACGCGGGTCCTGCCGATTAATCTACTTACCCTGTAAATACCTCGGGGTCCTGCCACTGCGGCACCCTGCCGTGCTCACTGACGTTGCGCGCGTCAGGGTACCCGCCTCCGTGTCACCCCTCGGCTAATGGTTATTTATTATGGCTGCGTCTTGGCAGTCATTCGCTAACCAGATGCTAATTTATAAGCTTTCCGGCTTTTGCTGGAGGCACAATGAGAAGATTTTCGGCAGTTGTGTGCAAGGAATTACGTTGAGCGCAGGCGGTGTCTTTTCTTACGTAAGGAGCCGCGCCGGAGCGAAACGTAAGCCGCCGCACACGGCGAAAATCTTCGTGCCGGAAGCGAAAGACGGAAAGCTAGGACGAATAATGCTTATAATGAGTTTAAATCAAAATGGTTAGAAATATTCCTGATAGACTTCTTTAAAACGGTTAATAGCTTTGAAAAAGAGATTCTTGGCAGGCTTCACTAAAGCTAAATTTCCTACGGTTTTATTTTCCAAATCCTCGCAGATCATCCCCAGACAGGTCAGATAAGTCAAATACTTTTGCCCGGATAAATCGGTATTCTCTTTGACGAAAGAGGCAATTTGCGGGTTATTAATTCGCCCGATCTCAACCGGTATCCCTATCACACTCTCCATCATCTCAATAAATCCGTCGGTCAATAAAGTCTTGCCAACCATAATAAAATGATCGATTTCATGCAGTACCACTTTTGGCTCAATCGCGTCCTTAATCTGCGTACAAATTAAGCGGCTGGCATTAGTCGCCATCGCGGCAACCGCGCGCTGCTTGATCGGCTTATAAAATTCATCTTTTTTAACCAAAATTTCCTTATCCTCAGGAATATTATTAACCTCGCCGATAATTCCATAAGAACGTTTGATATCCTCTGCTAATTCAAAATTAATTTTTAGGCCATCCGAGAGTTGCTGCGTCATACTATTACCTCCGCAAGGCAAAATTTGGATGCTCTGCAGAAGCCCATCTTTATAAACCAGCAGTTCCGTTACATCACTGCCCACATCGCAAAATATACTTAGGCCGCGCTTCTCTTCTATACCAAACACCGCTTTGGCAGTAGCCAGAGCCGAAAAAGAAAGGCTCCTAATCTCATATCCGGCCTGACTAATCACCCGGCTTAAACTCTGTAAAGATGCTAGACGGGCACAGACCAAATATAAATCTACTTCTAATCTATGGCTATATAAACCCAACGGATTAATCACATTACTTTTCGAATCAATGGTATAACTGGAAGGAATGACATGGATTATTTCATCATCGAGGCTTGAGCCAAGAATACGCGCCTGTTCATTCGCCAGCGCGATATCGGTAGAAGTAATCACTTTATTACCGCGTTCCGCCAACGGAATAATCGCATGGCTGTGTTTAGTCGAGATATCCTTGCCGGAAAAATTAGTATGAATAAATTTTATTTTTAATCCGGATTTAATTTTTAAGCTCTTAAGGATTTTAGTCAGGCAAATAACCAGCTCGGTGGCATCCACAATTACGCCTTCCTTAACTCCGCGAGACGGCGAGGAATCAAATAAAATATTGCTTATTTTATTCTTTTTAATTAAAGCCAAAGCCACCGATATTTTATTTGAACCGATGTCTATCGCGCAGATATAACCATGATTAAACATTGTTTAACTCTCCTGTTGAGACGGCAGCCTCAAGGATTATTTTAATTAAGGCTTATTGTTTAACTTAATTAACGGCTCCTTAAACCTCAGATCAATATACTTAATATTCGTCCATTCCTTGCGTTCCTGAGTCACCAACCCCCCCAAAATCATCATTTTCTGCCGGATGTTATTAAATCCGGTAAGCACTACAAAACCCAGCCACTCTGCCGCCGGCGCGGCTAAAGCGTAATTGGCAATTTGCTTAGGTAAGAGTATAAAAAACCCCGCGCTTTGCGGGCTGGCCACGTCGATTCTTTTTAAACTAAACCCGGCAAAAGCCTTATTCGCCTTAAACTCACTAATAATGGTCAAAGCCAAACCAAGCTCTGAACGCTTATAACTTATTCCCGGTTTAGGAGCAAATATCTTAGTTTCTAAACCATAAATTACCGGTAACTCCAGTGCCTCAGTCGATGCATCCGGTAAAAAAAGCACCCCCTGTTCATCAATCGCAAAATTCTTGTAAAACTTAACCAAAGCCACCGGCTGGCGTTTTAAGAAATCTACCACTATGCAATTAGGCAGAACTCTGGCAAACCTTACCTTACGACAATCCGGGCATCTTAAAAAAACTACCCGGGCCTCATTACTTAAATTTAAACTAAAGATATTGCTGCCTTTTAAATATTCAAATCGCTGATCAGAATTTCTGACGATAACCTGCTTTACCGCAAAAAAATCCGCCGTCGTTAATACTTTCCAAATATATCCTATAATAAATAAGAAGGCAAGTGAAATTATCACCAAAAAACTGATAATTTTTACCGGTAAATCAAACTTTTGTTTTCTCACCCCGCCCTCCTTTCTTGCGCTTTTTAGCCGCTCTTTTAGCAGAGTGGGATTGATATGCTAATTCCAATAATTTAAGACAAAGTTGGCTAAAATCAATACCCACAATTTTAGCTGCTTTGGGCAGGAGACTGGTAGCTGTCATACCCGGGATAGTATTAACTTCTAAGATGTACAGACAGTTATCTTTAGATAAAATAACATCCACCCGCGAACAACCAGAGCAGCCCAAAAGCTGATGCGCCCGTAAAGCTGTTTTTTGAATCTCTAAAGCTATTTGCGCATCTAACTTCGCCGGAATAATATATTGCGTTAAACCTGTCTGATATTTAGCGTCAAAATCAAAAAATTTATTATGCGGAATAATTTCAATTACCGGTAAAGCTATCTTATCCAGTATGCCCACCGTAAGCTCCCGTCCAGAGATATACTCCTGTATAATAATGTTTTCGTCAAATTCGAAAGCCAATTGGATCGCGGCCGGTAACTCCTGTTGACGCTCGACCAGTGACAACCCAATGCTTGATCCATGATTAGCCGGCTTAACCACCAAAGGATACCCAAGCTGATTGGTAAAAACTTTTTCTTTCTGATAAGCGGATTTTTCCAGAAATTGAGATCGCGGTACGCGCAATCCACCCTGAGAGAATATTCCCAGCGAGCCAATCTTATCCATTGCCAGCTGACTTGCTCTAACCCCGGAAGCAGTAAAAGGCAGCTGCATCCCTTCGAGAATGCCCTGAATTGTCCCATCCTCGCCAAAACGGCCATGCAAAGCGATAAATGCGCAATCTAAATTATGCTTTTTTAATAAATTAACATTCTGCAGTAAATTATCCGTAGTGATGTCGATCGGGATTACCTCTAGACCGCTCTGCTTAAGCGCAGAAAAAACCGCCTGGCCGCTTTTTAAAGAGATCTCTCTTTCTGAGGAAGTTCCACCCATTAACACACCGACTCTACCAAAATCCGTTATTTCCATATTTTTATCTCAGTTTCTAAATTAATTTTAAATCTCTTATTTACTTTCTTTTGTATCAAATCCATCAGCGCTAAAACATCTTTGCACTTTGCTTTTCCGGTATTCAAAATGAAATTCGCATGCTGCTTAGAGATAACTGCTTTGCCCTTGGCCCTTCCTTTTAATCCGCAAAGATCAATTAGCGTTCCAGCAGAATGCCCCGCGGGATTCTTAAAAATACATCCGGCGTTTGGCAAATTATGGCCGCCTTGAGTCTGTTTACGCTGCAAAAGAAAATCATTTAACTTAGCCACAATGACCTTCTTTGAGGCAGGCTGTAATTTAAGTTTAGCCCAAAGAATAATATACTTATGCAAATTAGATTTCCGGTAACCAAACTTTAACTGCCTGGTTTGTAGAATCTTTGATTTTCCGTGATCATCTAAAACACCTGCTTGTTTTACCAATTCACCGATAGAGCTGCCCCAAGCACCGGCATTACCAACCAGACAGCCGCCTAATCTCCCAGGGATACCAATTAAAAATTCCAAACCGCTTAAATTATTTTTTTCGGAAAACGAAATCAAAGAATTCAGCTTTATACCGCTTCCGGCCGTTAGATAATTACCACAAGCTGAGCTTTTTCCAAAATCCCCGCGGCTTAGGCTAATCACCAATCCCTCTAAACCTGCGTCGCTCACCAGGATATTACTGCCGGCTCCCAAAATAAAAATACGTATTCCAGAACGTTTTGCGAAAATCAGCGCTTCTTGCAATTCGCGGAGATTTTCCGGCTGGAAAAAATATTCCGCCGGGCCTCCAATTCTAAAGCTCGTATAACCGGCCAGATTAACTTTAGTTTGTATTTTTTTACTTAAACTCTGCGGCCAAAGCATCACTCACCCTCACGATATCCCCCGCGCCTAAAGTCAACACCAGATCACCGTCTTTAATTATACCTAAAACATGGGCCAGGAGATCTTCTTTGGCTAAATATAAAATTTCTTTATCCGGATAAAATTCTTTTATTTTATCCAGCAGCGCCTGGGCATTTACTCCTTCGATCGGCTGCTCGCTCGCCGCATAAATATCGGTAATCAGCAAATAATCCGCCTGCGTAAATGATTTAGCAAAATCATTTAAAAGCAATTGCGTGCGGGTATAACGATGCGGCTGAAACACCACGATTTTTCGTTTAACTTTTAAATTAGCTACGGCGGCTAATGTCGCTTTTATCTCGGTGGGATGATGCGCATAATCATCAATCACCAGATATTTATCACTTTTAAATTTAATCTCAAGCCTGCGGCCAGCGCCTTTATACCCGGCTAAACTGCTGCGGATATACTTTAAATCAATCCCCAACTCCAAACCCAAGCTAATTACTGCCAAAGCATTTGAAATATTATGTTTCCCCCCTAAAGCCAAATGAAAATGTGAAATAAATTTATCTTTAAAATAACCATCAAACTCTGATTGCAGTCCCTTAAATACAGGGTTTACGGCATGAATATCTGCTGAGCTACCCAAACCGAAAAATAAGTGTTTCTGATCATAATCGCGCATTATTTCTAAAAGGTGAACATCATCAAAGCAGGCAAAAACACAACCGCCCGGCTGCGTGCGCTTAATAAAAAGCCGAAAAGCATCTAATTGGTTGTCAAAATTATGATAATAATCCAAATGCTCCTGGTCGATGTTGGTAATAATAGAATACTTGGGCGTATAATTTAAGAATGATCCGTCAGATTCGTCGGCTTCCGCAACAAAAAACTGGCCGCTTCCTAAACAGGCATTAGTTTGAATATTATTTAGAATGCCCCCAATCGCTACCGTAGGGCAAAGCCCGGCTTCCAGCAGCAGATAAGAAATTAAAGAAGTGATTGTGGTTTTGCCATGACTGCCGGCAATAGTGATCGCTGTTTTTTGCTGCATTAACTCCGCCAAGGCTTGCGCCCGTTTGATCAAGGGGATGCCTAAAGCTTTAGCCTGAGCTACCTCAGGATTATTCTCGGCAATCGCCGAAGAGTAAACCACCACATCCGGATGGACGATATTTTGCGCCTGATGCCCTAAAAAAATCTCCGCCCCCAGACTTACCAACTGCCGGGTAATAAGATTTTCTTTTAAATCCGAGCCGCTGACCCGGAACCCGCTCTTGAGTAACAAGTGCGCAATCCCGCTCATGCCAATTCCGGCGATTCCAATTAAATGGTAATGTTTTTTCATTGTAAAATATACGCCTTCCAACCAGCTTCAAACTCTCCTAAACTATCAAAGGAATAAGCGGATCTCAACGCTCTGGCCAAATCTTTACGATCCCTTAAGTCCTGACAAAAAAATACAAATTTATCCTTACCGAACCTTTTCACCAGATAATCCAATATACTATATGCTTCAAGATAAAATAACTCAACCTTCTGTTTATCCTCTGTCTGCCTTAAATCAAAACTATTTAATTGGTTTATATCCATAAAAATATTTGCCTTAATTTTACTCACCAAATAATTCTTCACGGATTGGCTTTTTGAGCGCCTTTCCTGAAAAGAAGCCGCCCCCTCATCCAGCCAAAGCGGAACTGCCGGGTTGTTAAAACCAACCATCTCTCTAAAAATAATATGCGCTAATTCATGCGCCATGACATTATCGAGTAACCCGGGAGCCAAGGTATAACTTTGAATTGATTTGTTGCCGATCGATACCACTCCGATCGACCAATCTAAATCACGATGCGCATTCCGGTATTGATCTTGAGTATCAAAAAGATAAATTTTTGCGCGATTATCCCAAGTCCAGAAATTAAAACGATTAAATCCAAAATCTTCGGTAATTTCATTATAATACTCTTCCGCTTTTTGAGTTAGCTGATTCAGCAAACCTTCAGGAGCCTGCTGATAGAGAACCACAAAATGCGTGCTTTTAAACTCACGCCAATCCGGATTTTGCGCAAACACAACCACCGGCATAAATATAAACAGAATTAATAACTTTGATTTAAGCATTATCTTAAACTTAATACTTCATCCGCCAGCATTGTGGCAGCATCCCAAACCGGTAATGCTTGATAAGCCTTTTGCATTACTTTAAGTTTTTCATGATTACAAAAATATTCATGCAGTCTCTCTTTTAATTTAGGCGCGCTTAAATCAGCATCAAACAATATCTCCGCTGCGCCAATACTCGTTAGAACCTGGGCATTCGCCAACTGATGCGCATAAGCAAAAGGA
>Ga0172370_10010282_pt1 | contig 10761 bp, 9 predicted proteins | sample LakKiv5m_FD_114538 | JGI IMG/M metagenome (GOLD analysis project Ga0172370, IMG submission 114538) | Freshwater microbial communities from Kabuno Bay, South-Kivu, Congo - kab_022012_11.5m | ecosystem: Environmental > Aquatic > Freshwater > Lake | place: Democratic Republic of the Congo...
ATAATTGTTCTTCCTTTTTCATATTTTATTCCAGCGACAGCAACATCTTCCACGCATCCGCCACATCTCCCGCATCAAGCAACTGCTGCGCATTCTGGTGAATCATTTTCTCCAATTCTTTTTTATCGTTTCTGTGTAACTCAAATATGCGTTTTATTCCCGGCTGTTCCTTAAATGCTGCTATCTCTTCTTTTGAAGGCAGCGATTCCACGTTCCCAAGTTTACCCAAATCATTGCCAGTAAGTATATCGCTGTCTTTTATTTTTTCAGGAATAGCATCTATGCCAATTCCCTTTCCGCTTGGCTTTGCCACCTTAAACAGCGAACTGCCCGAAGCGCGGCAATACCAGTCGCCTCCCATGCGTCCAACCAAATCAATCTTGTTGGGATCAATATGTCCGTTGGCATCGAGGATATCTTCACTTACATGCATCATCACAATTTCACAAATCACAAGATTACCCGCACCGCCTTCTTTTCCCATGGCGACAATGTCAATCACTTTACATTCCATCTGCACAGGCGATTCGGCAACACAGTGTGGTTTCACCAGTTCAGATTTTAAAGGGGTAAGTCCTGCCTTTACAAACTCATCTATTCCCTTAGGATATTCAGTGCTGGAGAGTGAGCTTTGCTGCACAAGGTCGAAATTCACCACATTAATCACCACCTCTTTGGTTTCAATACAATTGTCTAAAGTGTCTTTGGTAGTGTTTCCCCTCACCCTGCGCGCAGGCGAAAAAATAAGCGTAGGCGGATTAGAACCAAAAGCATTGAAAAAACTAAACGGGCTGAGGTTGGGATTACCGTCTTTGTCCATCGTACTCGCTAAGGCAATTGGTCTTGGCGCTATGGCGCCAAGCATGTATGCATGTAATGTTCCGGTTGATACTTCACCGGGTATTATTTTTTTCATGGTCATAAATTGAGGTTGCAAAGTTATGTTTAAATGTGCTGCATGAAAACATACCTGGCGCTTATTTGTTTACAAACTCAAATCCTTTTGTTTGAATAAAAATCTATCTTTGCGCCCTGTTTTAAAATACCACATGCGGATGTGGCGTAATTGGCAGCCGCGCCAGACTTAGGATCTGGTGCCGAAAGGCGTGGGGGTTCGAGTCCCTTCATCCGCACTTATTAACTTAGGAATAGAAATGTAAGGCATGGGTATAAAGATTGAAATAGCTGAATCCAAAAATTAAATGATGAACATTAAAGAAGAAAGAACAGATGCTTTGAACGGAAGCATTATTATTGACCTGAAAACAGACGAGTATCTTCCCCAGGTTGAAAAAGCGCTCAAAGATCAGCAGAAAAAAGCTTCCATGCCTGGTTTCAGACCTGGTAAAGTTCCTTTCGGAATGATTAAGAAAGCATATTGGAAACCTGCTTTGGTGGAAGAAGTGAACAAGATAGTTTCAGAAAGTCTTCAAAATTATATAAGCGAAAAGAAACTTAAAATCTTTGGCAACCCGCTGCCCAATAACGAAAAATCACGGCTGTTTAATTTTGATAATCCTGCCGACCTTAGTTTTGTTTTTGATGTGGGTTATGCTCCCGAATTTCAGTTGGATATTTCACAGGAGCAGACTTTTAAATATTATGAAATAAAAGTTACGGAAGAAGAATTGGCTCATGCTGTGGATAACATCGCTAAACGCAATGGTAAATTAGTGGATGTTGAAGTTGCCGGTGAGCATGATCTGCTGCATGGAATTTTCACAGAAGTTGATGACAACGGAAACGCAGTTGAAAATGGGATTGTCAGTCATGCTGATGTTGCCCTTGCCAGGGTTAAAGATGATGGACTGAGAAATACGCTTTCGCTTTTAAAGAAAGGTGAGCATGTAATAGCGGATCCTGAAAAGTTAAGTGATAACGCAACCGACAGGGCAGCCATGCTGGGCATCACTAAAGAACAGGAAGAAACTATTGCAGGCAGGAAATTCAAATTTGAGTTGGAAGCCATCAAACATCTTGAACCGGCTGAAATTAATGAAGAGCTTTTAAATAATATGTATCCGGCAGGTGATGTAAAAAACCTTGAAGACCTGAAAAAGAAGATTGAAGCCGACATCAAAAAGTATTTTGAAGTGGAAAGCGAGCGCAAACTGAAGAACGATGTTGTTCTTGAACTATTGAGAATATCCAATCTTTCCCTGCCCGATGAATTTCTGAAACGATGGATGCTTAACATCAATGAAGAAGGTGCAACCAAAGAGCAGATTGATCAGGAATATGAAAATGGTTATAGAGAAGGTATGAAATGGCAGTTAATAGAAAATAAGATTATTACAGACCATCAAATTCATGTAAATGATGAAGAAATAATAGAAGAAATAAAGAAAGATATTTTGCGCCAGTTTGAATATTATGGAATGTCAGATCCGGGAGCAGAACTAATGCAAAGCATGGTTACCCGCTTTTTACAAAACAAAGAAGATGTGCGCAAAATAACTGATCGTTTGTACGACAAAAAAATATTAGCGCTTTATAAAGAGAAATTTAACATTCAAAAGATAGAAGTTACACAGGAAGAATTTTATAATTTAGCAGCCGCTCAATAGCGTGACGAGGGGCGAAGGACGGGTGACGGGTGAACTAAGAAATTAAAAACTAAAAACTATTATTATAATGCAAAACGAATTTCGTAAATACGCCATAAAACATCAGGGAATCAGCAGTCTTTATTATGATGATTATACAAAGGCGATGACACCTTATATCATTGAAGAGCGTCAGTTGAATGTTGCGCAGATGGATGTTTTCTCCCGCCTGATGATGGATCGTATCATTTTTCTGGGAACAGCCATTGACGAACAGATTGCCAATATCATCCAGGCGCAGTTACTTTTCTTAGAATCAACTGACCCGAAAAAAGATATTCAAATCTATCTGAATTCTCCGGGCGGATCTGTTTATGCCGGTCTTGGCATTTATGATACCATGCAATACATTTCACCTGACGTAGCTACTATATGCACCGGGATGGCTGCCAGCATGGGAGCGGTATTAATGTGTGCAGGAACAAAAGGTAAACGTACTGCGCTGAAACATGCACGTGTGATGATTCACCAGCCGATGGGCGGAGCGCAGGGACAGGCTTCTGATATTGAAATCACAGCGCGTGAAATTCAGAAACTGAAAAAAGAACTTTATGAAATTATTGCTAAACACTCAGGACAAGATTATCAGAAAGTGGAAGCTGACAGCGACCGCGATTACTGGATGATTGCTGAAGAAGCAAAAGAATACGGAATGTTGGATGAAGTATTGGTAAGGAAAGAGAAATAAATAATAGCCACAGATTTGCACAGAAAGAATAATCTGTGAAAGAAATCAGTGATAATCAGTGAAATCTGTGGCATAAAATATAATCATGCTAAAAAGAATCCTTTTTTCAGTTTTAATTGTAGCCGCTTTTACGAGCTGCAACAAAAACAAACATGTTGTGGAATATGTAGTGGATTGCAATACCTGCACCATCAGTTATTGGGACGAGAACTCAGTTTTTGTTGACCGTATTCCTTCAACAGGAAGTTGGACATACAGCTTTGAAGGTACACAGGATAATAAAGTTTCCGTTGCTGCCCAAAGCCAGCTTTGCCTTGATACGGCAGCATGTAATGATACATTACAATTGTTTGCCGACAGCGTTTTTGTTTCCATAAAAGTGGATGGAAAAGTGGAGGAAACGGCAAGCCAGGGTAACAAACCTTTTGCGGCTGCCTGGGTAGAAATTTTCTTAGAGTAAACACCAGACTGTTAATAATATCTGATCGCTTTCATAACCCTACGGGCATTTTCAGGGTATAATTGTCATTATTAAATTATAGTTTTTATCTTTACAGTTCCTACACTCCCTTTTTACCTATGGAAAAAGAAAAAATAAAATGTTCGTTCTGCGACCGCGATAAGCGCGACACGGCAGTTCTCATAGCCGGTATTTCCGGTCATATCTGCGATAAATGTATTGAACAGGCGCAGTTCATCATCCGCGAAGAAATGAGCGGAAAACAACAGGGGCAGTTCTCTAACCTGAACCTGCTGAAACCGGTTGAAATCAAAAAATACTTAGATGATTATGTCATCGGTCAGGATGAAGCAAAGAAAGTCCTGTCAGTGGCGGTTTACAATCACTTCAAACGCCTTACCCAAAAAATAGGCAGAAAAGAAGAAGAGGTAGAGATAGAAAAGTCAAATATCATTATGGTGGGCGAAACAGGCACAGGAAAAACACTGCTGGCGCGCACCATTGCCAATCTTCTGCATGTACCTTTCTGTATAGCTGATGCCACTGTTTTAACTGAGGCGGGTTATGTGGGCGAAGATGTGGAAAGCATTCTCTCACGCCTTTTGCAGGCTGCAGATTACGATGTTGCCGCTGCTGAAAGAGGTATTGTTTTTATTGACGAGATTGATAAAATTGCCCGCAAAGGCGACAATGCTTCCATTACACGTGATGTGTCGGGCGAAGGTGTGCAACAGGGATTATTGAAACTGCTGGAAGGCTCAACAGTTAATGTTCCCCCCCAGGGCGGAAGAAAACATCCTGAACAGAAATTAGTTTCCCTGAATACAAAAAATATACTTTTTATCTGTGGAGGCGCCTTTGACGGAATTGAAAAAATTATTGGTAAGCGCATGCTCACCCAGTCCATCGGATACACCAAAGACAAAGGAGCTGAAAACGTTGACAAAACAAATTTCCTGCAATACATCACCGCTCCTGACCTGAAGAAGTTCGGACTTATTCCTGAGTTAATCGGAAGGTTGCCGATAGTTACTCATCTCAACCCACTTACAAAAGACACACTTCAGCGTATCCTGGTTGAACCCAAAAATGCACTTACCCGTCAGTACGTAAAGTTGTTTAAAATTGATGGTGTTGAGTTAAAGATTGAAAAAGAAGTGCTGGAACTTATCGTTGATAAAGCGATTGAGTTTAAGCTGGGCGCCAGAGGGTTACGTTCCATCTGCGAAGCCATTCTGCTTGACACCATGTTCGATCTGCCTTCCCAAAAAGAAACCAAGAGCGTGAATATCACACTTGATTTTGCTCACGAAAAATTAGAGAAAGCGAGGATTACAAAGCTGAAAGCTGCGTAGATTATGAAACGTCATGCTGAACTTGTTTCAGCATCTCATTTTTTTAGACTCTGAAACAAGTTCAGGGTGACGGTATATTATGCCATCTTCGATTCCCTTCTCAGTTCATCCGTAGTTTTAGAAGTACCGTCATGGCTCCAGCCCGGAGGCATAAGAATGTATTTCAGTTTGGTTTTTAAATCAGGCGCTCGTTTCAGATCGTGCCAGATAGAAACGAATTCGTGGCTGGCAATTTTAAAAAGATTATAAGTGTGTATGTTTTTGGTTAAGCCATAAACAACAGGCTCAGATTCTTCTTCCTTTGCAAACGTTCCGAACAGTTTATCCCAGATGATAAAAATGCCTGCATGGTTGCGGTCGAGGTAGCGCACATTACTTGCATGGTGAACGCGGTGATGTGAGGGTGTGTTCATAAACCATTCTAAAAAGCCAAGTGTTTTTATTGTTTTTGTATGTACCCAGAACTGGTAAATCAAACTGAAACTCATCATCATCATTACCATCAGCGGAGGGAAACCAATTAGAGGAAGCCATAGCCAGAAAATGTTTTTATAAAAAAGTTCTGTCCAGCTTTGGCGCAACGCAACAGCAAGATTATAATTTACTGATGAATGATGGTTTACATGCGCAGCCCAAAGGATTCGTATGGTATGGCTGAGCCGATGATGCCAGTAAAAACTGAAATCATCTAAGAAAATTATCAATACCCATGCCCACCAGTATTTCAGATTGTCGTGCATGCTCATTACATTAATTTGTTTGAGTACAGGAAAAATGGCATACTGATTAATCCACATAAAAATTACAAAAGCAACAGCCTTAACACCAAAATCTATCACCAGCGATACCAATCCCATCCCAATGCTTGCAATACTATCCTTAGGTTCATGAACGTTCATTTTCATTTTATTACTCACGTAAATCTCAATGAAAATTAATGCAAGAAATCCCGGGATAAACCAGACTGCAGGTTCTTGTAACGGCTCCATCTTATATGTTTTCTATTTCAAGCAAAAATACCTGAATTAACTTTTTGCTGAACAAAATATTTTAACTTTGCCACCTTCGTTGCCCGGGTGGCGAAATTGGCAGACGCACCACCTTGAGGGGGTGGCGCCTTTACAGGTGTACGAGTTCGAATCTCGTTCCGGGCACAAACAAATGATGAATTCAGAATTTATAATACAGAATCGATAAGCAATATGAAAAATATAACACTGGTTTTATTGCTCTTCTTTTTTTCAATTTCTGTTTCAGCACAAAAGATTTATTTCTGCAAAGGCTACTCTGATACCGGAGAGCCAAAAGGCGTTTCCGATAACTGGACTTTTGATAATAAAGCAACAGAAGTTTATTTTCTTTACAACAACGGGAAAACAACATTTGACTTTGCTTCCGTGTTTTTTCTGGTGGAAAATAAATCAAACGGAACTTCGGATAAGGTAGAATTTAAGGTGGCGCAAAACCGTAACTGGGATGCGATGAAATACACTTTTAAAGAAGCCGGACAATACATCGTTTCAGCATTGGGAAATGAAAATAAATTGCTCGCAATAGCGGAAATTAAGGTTGGTGAGATTAAAACAAAAGAAGTGGTGAAGGAAGAGATAAAAAAAACAGAAACTGAAGTGAAAGATGTGAAAAAGGAAAAAGAAGTTGTACAGGTGGAAGTGAAAAAAGAAGAGCCAAAAGAAATTATTGCTGAAAAAAAAGCAGGGCAGGTTGACATAAAGGAAGTAAAAGATGTATTGTATTATGATGAATTGAAAGTAACTTTTTGTGAACAGATGAAAGGAGGCGAAATTATCAACCCTAAAAATGATTTTAAAATGAGTGAGTTGGGCGCTTATGTTGAAGTAGTGCTGCAAAACACAAAGCCTATGAATACCGATATTATTAATGTTGATATCTGGAAGAAAGATGATGGGGGTACATACAACGAGTATGCGGGCGATAAGCAGATAAAGCTTAACAAAAAAAACAAACAGGTGAATTTTCACTATTCTTTTTTTAAGCCGGGAGAATATAAGATCTCTTTTTTTAACAACGATAATGTGTGGATGACCACAGGTTATGTCAGCATTTCCAGGTAAGCATTAATCCTATTTTATTTTTTCATTTATTGAGATTTTTCTATAATTTTATTTCCGGAAACATACTAAAACTAAAAAACTATGAAAAAAATATTTCCAACTGTTACTATTATTGTATTCCTGCTTTTTGCAGGTGCATTAAACTCTAAGGCTCAAACCAGTTATTCTGCTACAAGAGGCATAACGCTGAAGTTCAAAGGAGATGATGGAACCAACGGTTGTTCTGTTACCTGGAACCCCGGAAAGAAGGTTTACTACGCCAATATTGCGGGGAATGAAGTTTACCCGCTTGAAATGTTTTCTGAATCAGGCAAAAATTTATTTGCTGGCGAGGCTGGCTATGATTCAAGAGGTTTATGGTATAATCCTTCGACACAAAAACTGGAAGGGAATGGTTATTCTGATAATGGTATTAAATCATATCAGATTGAAGGCAACGGAAAGCCGGGCGATTTATCAAGTGTTTTTGATGGTGCAGGACATCAGCCTTCCGACCAAAGCGTTGGAACTTATGACCAGGCAAAAAATCAGATTGTTTATTTTAATGAAGGAGCAATATGCAGGTACAACAGGGACAACGGAAACTCTGCCGGAATTAAAAAACTGAAACTTAAAAAAGTTAATATGCCTGATATTAATTCTACAACAATAGTTTACACGGGCAGAGCGGGAGAGGAATTTGGTCTCCTGGATTATATTTCCAAAACGGTTTACCTGCTTAATGAAAAAGGTAAGGTTAAAGCCAAAGTAATTTTACCTTCAGATGCTGTTACCCATGACATGTTCCGCTTCTCTTTTGCTAACGGAAAAATATGGCTTTATGATGTAGATACACGTAGCTGGACTGGATACACCTTCTGAACTAAGTAGTATTGTTCATTTCTTCTTTTAATTCTTTGTACTTTGTACTTTGTACTCTGTACTTTTCCATCTACTTTTGAACCTGTGAACAATCCGGATTATTTAAACGACCTGAATGAGAGCCAGCGCCTGGCAGTGGAGTGTACCGAAGGTCCGGTAATGATTATTGCCGGAGCAGGTTCAGGTAAAACGCGGGTACTCACTTACCGTATAGCTCACCTGATGAGCAAAGGCGTGGATGCGTTCAATATTCTTGCACTTACATTTACCAACAAAGCTTCGCGAGAAATGCGTTCACGCATTGAAAACATTATCGGCAGCACAGAAGCACGCAACCTGTGGATGGGAACCTTCCACAGCGTGTTTGCAAAAATTCTTCGCTTTGAAGCAGAGAAATTAGGCTACCCTTCCAACTTCACTATTTACGATACTGACGACAGCAAAAGCCTTATCAAAAGCATACTGAAAGAAAACAACATGGACGATAAGGTTTATAAACCGGGAATGGTATTGAGCCGTATTTCAGCGGCAAAAAGCAGTCTGATTCCTCCGCAGGTTTACATGAATGACTCGGAAATAGTTTCACAGGACCGAAGCAGCGGAAAACCTTTGCTCGGTGAAATTTATTTGAAATACAACACACGTTGTTTCAATTCGGGTGCAATGGATTTTGATGATCTGCTTTTTAATACCAATGTGCTTTTAAGGGATTTTCCTGAGGCGCTTTACAAGTACCAGAACAAGTTTAAATATATTTTGGTAGATGAGTACCAGGATACCAATTTCTCGCAGTATGTGATCGTGAAAAAACTTGCTTCCCTGTTTGAGAATATCTGCGTGGTGGGAGATGATGCACAAAGTATTTACGCCTTTCGTGGCGCCAATATCCAGAACATTCTGAACTTTGAGAAAGACTATCCAGATCTGAAAACATTTAAGCTGGAACAGAACTACAGGAGCACGAAAATAATTGTGAATGCCGCCAACAGCATTATCTCTAACAACAAAGAACAGTTGGAGAAAAATGTCTGGACTCTTAATGCAGAAGGCAACAAAATAAAAGTGATGCGTGCGCTCACTGACAACGAAGAAGGCGCTATGGTTGTCAATTCCATCTTCAGCATAAAAATGAATGAGCAACGCAGGGACAAGGATTTTGCAATCCTTTACCGCACCAATGCGCAAAGCCGCGCCATGGAGGAAGCGCTGCGCAAGCTCAATATTCCTTACCGCATTTATGGCGGGCTGTCGTTTTATAAACGCAAAGAGATAAAAGATCTGCTGGCATATTTCCGGATTGCCATTAACCCCAATGATGAAGAAGCGCTGAAACGCATCATCAATTATCCTATGAGGGGTATTGGGCAAACCACCGTGGATAAAATAATTGTTACTGCAAGTGAACAGGGGAAAAAAATATGGGAAGTGCTGCAAAACCCTCTTGCATTTAAAACAGGAATCAACAGCGGGACTGCTTCAAAAATTGATGCTTTTGTCACCATGATACGCAGTTTTAATATGGAACTGAAAATCAAAAGCGCTTATGAACTGGCTGAGCGCATTGCTGTTTCTTCAGGCATTCTGCGCGACCTGAATGATGATAAAACGCCTGAAGGCGTGAGCCGCACCGAAAATATTCATGAGCTGATGAATGGTATCCGTGAATTCTCGGAAACTGAAGCTGCCGATGAAAACGGTGAAGCCATTACCCGTTTGCGTACACTTGATGAGTTTACACAGGACATTGCCCTGCTCACCGATGCTGATGAAAAGGATAAAGACAATATAGACACTGTTTCACTGATGACCATACACAGCGCGAAAGGATTGGAGTTTCCTTTTGTATATGTTGTCGGACTTGAGGAAAATCTTTTCCCTTCTCAACTTTCTTTAAATTCCCGAAGTGATTTAGAAGAAGAGCGCAGGTTGTTTTATGTGGCGCTTACCAGGGCTGAAAAACAAGCTATTCTTACTTATTCCGTTTCGCGCTACCGCTGGGGAAACCTTACCGGCTGCGAGCCTTCGCGTTTTCTTGAAGAAATAGATTCACAGTATCTGGAGTTTGAAGGATTTGACCGGAAGGCTCCAAAACCTGCGCAGGACCATCATTATAATGATATGGATTGGGAAAATTTCCGCAGACCAAGTAACGGCAACGGTAATGGTTTTCAGTATAAACCAAAACAGGCTGCACCTAAAACAACCTACACACCGCCAGTTGTTCCTAAAAACATAGTGAATGTAAATAAAGCTTCTTCCGCATCTTTTACAGCCGATGATGCTGAAGCAATCATGAAATTGCAGTCAGGCATGCAGGTGGAACATGAAAAATTTGGGATCGGGAAAGTGCTGAATGTGGAAGGGATGATGCCCAACAAAAAAGCCACTGTGTTTTTTGAGGGAGTGGGGCAGAAGCAACTACTGCTGAAGTTTGCGAAACTGAAGATAGTTGGGAGTGGGAAGTAGGAAGTAGCAGTAGCAATGGTAAAGCAAATAAGCGATACACTTCTTTCGTGTTATTCCTTTAACCTGCCTGCCTTAAAAAAGTATTTCTTGTAATAAGCCTCTGAAAGGTCGCTGATGATAACGCCTGCCTGCGTGGTGGCATGTGCAAATTTTCCGTCCTGCAAATAAATTCCAACATGGGAGATTTGACCTTTCCTTATTTTAAAGAAAAGTAAATCTCCTTCCTGCGCTG
>Ga0172370_10010284_pt1 | contig 10758 bp, 10 predicted proteins | sample LakKiv5m_FD_114538 | JGI IMG/M metagenome (GOLD analysis project Ga0172370, IMG submission 114538) | Freshwater microbial communities from Kabuno Bay, South-Kivu, Congo - kab_022012_11.5m | ecosystem: Environmental > Aquatic > Freshwater > Lake | place: Democratic Republic of the Congo...
GAAACCATTGCCAGACAGTTAAGAGGAGTTTTGGTCGGGAAGAATATTACAAAGATAGAAGTGTTGAGAGAGAAATCTTTTGTAGGTATTCCTTTGGAGGTTAAGAATAAGAAAATTGTTGAGATTTGTAGAAGAGCTAAGGTTTTGCAAGTAAAATTTGCAGAATTTGATAAGTCGTTGTTGATTCATTTAAAGATGACTGGTCAGTTGGTGTGGCGAAAAGGAAAAAATCAGATAGCTGGTGGACACCCAAGTGAGGATTGGGTGGCGGAACTGCCCAACAAGCACACAAGAGTTGTATTTGATTTGGTCGATGGATCAAAATTATTTTTTAATGATTTAAGAGTCTTTGGTTGGGTGAAGATAATTGACAATGGAGAATGGATAATTCAGAAAACGAAGATGCCACCAGATGTGATAGATGAGGAATTCAAACTTGAGTATTTTAAAAAAATATTGGAAGCCAATAAACCAATTAAGTTATTGATTCTTGATCAGCAAAAAATAGGCGGGATGGGGAATATTTATGCCAATGATGCGCTTTTCGATTCAGGAATTGACCCAAGAAGAAAAGCAAACTCTTTGAATAAGAAAGATGTGAAAAAGCTATATAACTCGATGAAAAAAGTAATTGAGACGGGAATTAAGATGGGTGGTGCAAGTGCGGCAAACTTTGTCCACGTATCAGGAATGGGGGGAAATTACCAGGATCATTTTTTAGTTTATAAGCGGGAAAACGAAAAATGTTTGATTTGTGGGAGTAAAATCAAGAGAATTAAAATGGGTGGTCGGGGAACCTTTTACTGCCCTGATTGCCAGAAGTAAGGAGTATGCTGACAAGTTTGGAACTAAAAGATTTTCGGAGTTACGAAAATCGGGAATTTAAGTTTGAAGATGGGGTGAATGTAGTTTGCGGTCATAATGCATCGGGGAAAACTAATTTACTAGAGGCGGTTTCTTTGCTGGCAACTGGCGAGAGTTTTAAGGCGCAGAGAACTGAGGAGATGATTAGGTTTGGATCAGAGATAGGAAGAGTTACAGGGAGAATTTTGAGAGATGGCGAAAGCGACAACTTGGAGGTGATGGTGACAACGGGTATGGTCGGCGGAGTGAGAACTTTAAAAAAGAAATATTTAATAAATGGAACCGGTAAAAGAAAGAAGGACTATCAAGGACAGTTCGCGGTGTCGATTTTTCGTCCCGAGGATATGGACATGTTGACGGGAACACCGGATCATCGAAGAAAGTATTTAGATGACATCTTGACTCAGACGAGTGAAGAATATGTTCGGAGTTTATCGACATATCAGCAAGCATTAAGGAGAAGAAACAAATTATTAGATGCTGTTAGAGAAGGGCTGGCAAGTCGTTATAGCTTAACTTTTTGGGATGGGTTGTTAATAAAGCACGGTCAGCAGGTCTCGTTGTTTAGACAAGATCTGATTAAATTTATAAACCGACTTTGGGAAAGGAGTGAACTGTTTAATAAATTGGAATTAGAGCATGACAAGAGTACTATTAGCGATGAAAGACTGGCACAGTACAAGGAAGAAGAACTGGCAGTTGGCTATACTTTAGTGGGACCACATAAGGATGATTTGATAGTCAGGGAACAGAGTTCAGAGGGCAGAGTACAGAGGGATTTGGGGATATATGGATCGAGGGGGGAGCAGAGAATGGCAGTACTGGCGTTAAAACTGGGAGAGATTTATTTTTTAGAAGATAAAAGAAATGAGAGGCCTCTACTATTATTGGACGATATATTTTCAGAGTTGGACGAAGTGCATAAAAGCGAAGTGCTGCGGGTGATGCAAAACCGTCAGGTTTTGGTGACGACGGCTTTGGAAAGAGACGTTGACCTGATAGGTGACTGCAATAAGATACTTTTATAATGTTGAGATTCTCCGCATAATGTGCGAAGATCTTAGTGAATGTACGAACCCAAATGGACGATTACTAACAAAATTCTCTGGTCGGTGGGGAAGATCGAGGCGGCACTGGAAGTACTAGAAATGGGGACGATGACCGCAGATTGGGAAATGAAATTTCGGGAGGATGCGTTAATTAGGTCAGTGTCAGCGTTATCAAAGATGGAAGGGCATATAGTAAATAGGGGTGAAGTGGAAAAGTTAATTAGAGTTGAGGCAAGTCGTGATGAGCGATCGGAGGAAGTGGCTCTGAGAGCGGGAGTGGTGGCGAAAGAGCGAGAGATACAGTCGATTTTGAATAAGCAAAGTGCTTTTAAGTATGTAGAACAGATAGTGAGACTTTCAGAAAAAACTGGTGTTGGAGACCTGGGGGAAAGAGAGCTGATGCAAATTAATTCGTTATTATTGGAGAAGATATGGCCATCTCATTCTTTGGGTGTATATAGGTTGGCGGGTGTTGATGATAAAGATTTTTTTTCATCTTGTGTAAAGGTTCCACCGTTATCGATAGAGGTGCCATATCAGATGGAGGATTTTTGGTTGTGGTTTAAATCTGCATCAAAAGAGAAGCATTATCCAGTGATAATGGCGGCACTGACAGCGATAGAGTTGGCACGGGTGTTGCCATTTTCTGGGTCGAACGGAAGTACGATTACCTTATTTGCCGAGCTTTTAATGGGAATTAATGGGAGAGGTTTTAAACGGACGATTTCTTTGTCTGATATGTGGATGTCGCGGAGTAGTGAATTTAATCATGCTTTGGGTGAAACTATTAAGGAGGGTGAAAATGTGACGGAATGGGTAGAGTTTTTTTGTGACGCTTTTTCGAGTGAGTGTGAGGGTTTAAAGGTGAAGATAAAACGATTAGGTGGAGGGAACATACCAAAAACAAAATGGGGCAAGCAGGTGGCTTTGACGGAAAGGCAGATCATGTTGATGGAAAGTTTCCAGACGAGAGGTGAATTAACGATGACGGAGACGAGAAATATACTACCAATGGTATCTGAAGATACAATATTACGAGATTTGGCAGGACTTATGGTCAAAAAGTTAATTAAGAAAAAAGGAAAGACCAAGGGGGCTAAATACGTTTTAACGAGAGCAATACTATGACATTCCAAGACTTATCTAATCGGCTGGTTCAATTAGATGAAACCTCATCGAGATTGAAGATGACGGAATTTTTGGTTGATTTAATTAAACAATGTAATGAGAGCGAGATCGAGATGGCGATTAATTTGGTTTTGGGTCGATTGGCACCCTCTTATGAAAATCTAGAATTTAACTTAGCGGAGAAAATGGTGATGAGGACAATTGCCAGTTGGATGGGGGCGGAGCAAGAAAAAGTTCTGGCGGAGTACAAGAGGTTGGGAGACTTGGGGGAAGTAATCAAAATGATGGGGAAGTCAAAGGAGTCAGAGATTAGACATAATGTGTTGTTTGTTTTTGAGGCGTTAAAGACTATAGCACAAGAATCTGGAACTGGAAGTCAAGAAAGGAAGATGAATCTTTTAATTAACCTTGTAAACGAATTATCTTCAGTTGAGAGAAAGTACGTGGTGAGAATGGTTTTGGGAAAACTGCGTTTAGGATTTAGTGATAAGACGGTTTTGGATGCCTTGTCGGTGGTTTCGACGGGTGATAAGAGTGAGAGAAAACTTATCGATGCGGCATATCAGATAAGGCCGGATGTGGCGGTGATTGCTTCGTTGGTTAAGAGAGGTGGAGTAAAGGCACTGAAGAATATTGAAGTTAGAGTGGGGGTACCCGTTATCCCTGCTTTGTGCCAACGTCTAAACTCTGCAGAAGAAATTATTGAAAAGATGGGTGAGGTGGGAGTTGAAAGAAAATTTGATGGAACGAGGGTGCAGATTCACTTCGATAGAAATCAAAAATGGAGAATTGACAATGGAGAATTGACAATGGTGAAGACGTTTACGAGGAATTTGGAAGAGAATAGCTTGATGTTTCCCGAGCTATTTTCGATGGAAAAATATGTTGAGGCAAAATCATTGGTTTTGGATAGTGAGGCAATTGGTTTTGATCCAAAGACGGGTAAAACATTGCCTTTTCAGATGACCATCACACGCAAAAGGAAACACGACGTAGCAGAGGTTGCGAACAATGTTCCCTTGAGATTTTACGTTTTTGATATTTTGGAGGTTGATGGAGTTTCGATGATAAATGTGCCTTACGACGAGAGGCGAAAAAAACTAGCTAAAATTATTAGAAAGAATGATGTTCTGTTGATAGATGAAGTGATTAGGACTGATGATCCGGCAGTGCTTCACCGGGAGCATGAAAGGTTTTTGAAAGAGGGTTTTGAAGGGGCGGTAATTAAGAAATGGGATGGATCATACTTGCCTGGACGACAAGGGTGGAACTGGGTAAAAATTAAAGAAAGTGAGGGGACGTCGGGAAAGTTGAGGGATACCTTGGATTGTGTGGTGATGGGATATTACCGAGGGAAGGGCAAGAGAGCTAAATTTGGGATAGGGGCGTTTTTAGTTGGGATAAGAAAGGGGGAGTCGGTGGTAACCATAGCTAAAATTGGAACTGGACTGTCTGATGAACAATTTGGGGATTTGAAAAGACGGCTGGATAAATTAAAAAGTGAGAAACTGCCAAAAGAATATCTGATAAGTAAGGGATTGTTGCCTGATGTGTTTGTCAGTCCTGAATTGGTGGTTGAGATTGCTGCGGACGAACTGACAAATAGTCCGATACATACGGCTGGATTGGCACTTCGATTTCCGAGATTGATAAAAATTCGTGACGACAAGAATTTGGATGGGACAACGACACTAGGAGAGCTGTCTCGTTTCGGGTAAAATGGGTGAATGAGTGAAATAATCAAAGACTTGGTTGATCTTTTTTTACACATAGACAAAAACTTGGTGGCGGTGGTCGCCTCGTACGGTGGATGGAGTTATCTAATTTTATTTTTAGTCATTTTTATGGAAACTGGATTGGTGGTGACGCCATTTTTACCAGGTGATTCTCTAATCTTTGCGGCAGGAGCTATTTGCGCAATGGGGTCGTTGTCCATTTATTGGCTAACGGCATTATTATTTGCGGCAGCTTTTTTGGGTGATACGGTTAACTATTGGATAGGACATTTTGTTGGTCCTAAGGCCTTTGAAGGTAAAAATAGATTACTAAAGAAAGAGCATCTATTAAAAGCTCAGGTTTTTTATGACAAACACGGTGGTAAAGCTATCATTTTGGCAAGATTTGTGCCAATAGTCCGGACTTTTGCACCTTTTGTGGCTGGAGTGGGAAAGATGGATTATAGTAAATTTATTTTTTATAACATGATTGGTGGAATAATATGGGTTTGCTTGTTTGTATTTTCTGGATTCTTTTTTGGAAATTTGCCCTTAGTCAAAGAAAATTTCCACAATGTGATCATTGTGATCATATTAATTTCAGTTTTGCCCATGGGATGGGAATGGTACAAATCTAAAAAGCGTGGATGAAATGGAGGATTTTATTTTCTCAGTTTCAATCTCCCTTGATGGTGATTTTGTTGTTGTCAATGGGTTTGACTTTTTTAATTGATGAAGCTACGGATGGTTTTTTTATTCTGGGTGCGATTCTTATTAACGCCTTGGTGGGGTTTTTTCAAGAAAATGGGGCTATCAAAAGACTGGATTCACTTAGGGCATTGGTTGAGGAAAGAGCCTTGGTCAAAAAAGGCGGGATTTGGCGGGAGGTGAGCGCTAGGGAGCTTGAGGTTGGGGACATAGTGAAGCTTTCGATTGGTCAGAAGATACCGGCGGATGGGGTGATCTTAGTGGCAGACAAGTTGTTGGTGAACGAGTCCATACTAACAGGAGAAAGCGTGTTAATGGTAAGAGCAAAAGGTTCCCCTGGCTTGATGGGATGTTTGGTGGAGCAGGGAATAGGGGAAATGGAGGTGGTAAGAGTTGGCAATGATACTCGTTTGGGGTCATTAGTATTAATTACACAAAACGAAATCGAATCATCACCTTTTAAAAGAAAACTTGATAGGTTTTCAAAATTTTTGGCGGTGATGATTTTGGTAATTCTGGCAATTTTTTGGGTGACTAACCTGTACGCTGGTCGTTCTGAGAGAGAACTTCTTCCCTTAGTTACAGCCTTGATGGTGGCGGCGATACCTGAAGGCATGATAATAAGCGTGACGCTGGTGCTTTCAATGGGTATGCGACGCCTTTTGGATCAAAGAGCGGTGGTGAAAAGTTTGGTGGCAGCCGAGGCGTTGGGAAGTGTGACGGTGATTTGTTTGGATAAGACGGGAACGATTACTTTAGGTAAAATGAAGGCGATAAAAGTTGAGGCTTTGAACAGGAAAGATGAGGATGAGATATATAGAGAAGCGTTGTTGTGCAACGACTATCGTGATCCTTTGGAGTATGCGATGGCTGATTATTCTATAATTAAATTAGGAAAAAATTCTAGACGAGAGGTTGAGGAGAGATATCCAAGGATAAGCGAAGAACCATTTGATCCTGAGAAAAAGATAATTATTACGGTTCATAAAATGCCTGACGGTAAGGACTTGTCGATAATGAGTGGGGCGCCGGAGGTAGTGTTAAGCAAGTCGAAAGTAAAAAGTATAAAGGAAAAAGTAGAGTGGGAGAGAAAAATAAAAAGGGCGGGAGATAGGGGATATCGGATGGTGGCTTTTGCAAATATGGTGGGGAATGGTGAGTACAGGTTTTTGGGACTTATTTTGTTTGTAGATCCAGTCAGGGAAGGGGTAAAAGAGTCACTTCGAGAAGCTAAGCTTAGGGGGATTAACCTAAAGATGATTACGGGAGATTATAAGGAAACGGCTTGGGTGGCGATGCAAGAGGTGGGGTTGGTGAAAAGAGGTACACCGATTGACGATGAATTGGCGATGACTGGAGAAGAGTTGATATCTGGGGATACAGAGAAAGTAAGAGAGAAAATTCATAAGGCGATTTTGTTTGCCAGAACAACCCCCGAACAAAAATTGACGATTGTAAATGCCCTACAAGAGAGTGGGGAGGTGGTGGCGATGATGGGGGACGGGGTGAATGATGCGCCAGCTTTGAAGAAGTCGGATATAGGTATAACAGTATTTGAATCGAGTGATGCGGCGCGTGAGGCGTCAGACCTGGTTTTGCTTGATAGTAATTTCAAGACAGTAGTGGGGGCAATCGACAGTGGACGGGAGATAATGGTGAACGTGAGGAGAATAATGGTGTTTTTGTTGAGCGGAACATTTTCTACTTTATTTATTATTTTGGGGACGTCGGTTTTGGGAATTCGATTCCCATTATCGGCGACTGCAGTCCTATTGATTAATTTGGGGGTGGAGACATTGCCATCTGTACTAATATCACTTTGGCCTGGTAGAGTAAAATCTGGGAGTATATCGAGACCAACCAGCGGTGGTTTAGTTTGTACCGGAGGTGTGGCATTAATTTTTATTCTGGGGTGTTTTGTGGGTTTGATGGGACTTGGGTTGTATCAAGTTAGCGGATTAGTGTCTTGGTTAATTGGCTGGTTGGTGGGGATGCCAATAATAATCTTGGGGGCATTAGGAAATGGACTGTTTGATAATGTGATTAAATGGAGATATGGTCGTTAAGTTGGTGTTGGTGGTTTTCTTTTTGTTGTGGGTGGTGTGGGGGAGCAGGTTTGTGATTGATGCTTTTGAGAGATTGTCGACAAAACTAAACAAAAGTTCAAAGGTGGTAATGGCGGCTTTACTGGTGGCTTTGGGGACGTCATTGCCCGAGCTGTTTGTGGCAATTGCGTCGGGATATTCTCATCAGGGTGAAATATCCCTGGGGAATATTTTGGGTGCAAATATAGCCAACGCTTCGTTGGTGATAGGAGGGGCAAGTGTTTTGTCCGGATCTTTGGCGGTAGTGGGTGATTTTGTCCATTGGGAATTTATGATGGCCTTTGTTGCTGGACTTTCCCCTTTTTTGTTGATGATGGATGGAGAGTTGGGGAGATTGGATGGGGCAATCTTGGTGGTGATTTATCTGATATATCTTCGAGATATTTTGGGTGATTGGCGACAGAGGAGTCTGGTCCATTATCAGGTGGTCAGACACGGCTTGTTGTCACAGTTGCGCCGGCTACATCGTAAACACATAGATGGGGTTATTTTAAAATTAGTATTTGGAATATTATTGATGATGCTTGGATCGCATTTATTGATTAGGACGGTGGTGAATTTATCGGCGGGGCTGGGGGTCTTGCCTGTTTGGATTGGAATTTTCGTTTTGGCTTTGGGGACGACGTTGCCAGAGCTGGTTTTATCGATGGGGGCGATTGCCAAAAAGGAGTCGCTGTTGGTCTTGGGAAACCTTTTGGGGAGCATTGTGGCTAACTCGACCCTGATTGCCGGTATATTGGTTTTGATCAGCCCGGTGAAGCTGGTTCGAATGATGCCGTATTTGACTTCATCAATCGGTTTTGTAATAATTTTTTCGATCTTTTGGTTGTTTTCTAATCAGAAAAGGCGACTTGAGAGGTGGGAAGGTATGGTCTTAGTGGGGATTTATTTCATTTACTTGGGAATCTCGATGTTTTTAGTTTAATCTTCTTCAAGATTTAAAAAGGCTTTGAACTTCTCAATTATTTTGGGATCTTTAATGGTAGTTTTTAGGGTCTGGTCTATAAAGTTAATAATATCGTAGGATTTGGGATGTTCTTTTTGAATGTTTCCACCCATCGGATATTCTTTTACCTGATCTACTTTTCTATTAGTTAAGTATTTTAAGTTAAGGACAGCGTATTTTTGTATTGATTTGATTAGTCCGTCTCGTCTGAATCTCCTGAGAGAATATATAAATCTTGGCTCTTGGATAATTTTGAAATTGAAACCTCTTTTTACGGATTGGCGAATGAATTCAGTATCTTCAGCGAACCCAACTTTGGGATTAAAACCACCGACAGTCGAAAATACCTTTTTTTTACAACCGATCAAAGCACCCACTGCCCCAGGAGTATTTAATTGTTTTAGCGCTTCAATTTCTAAGTTATATAAAGTAGCGATGGCCTTATCACTGGCTAGATTTGTGTCAGGTAGAAACCAAGTTGTGTAAACATCTGAAGGATTAACTCTTACTTGATAATGTAATCCTTCCAAAAAATATTTTGGCAGGCGATTGTCGGCATCGTTAAACAATAGGTGTTTGCCTTTGGCTATTCTGGCACCATTGTTTCTTTGTATAGATACATTTCTTGAGGAACTTATGATTGTTAAGTTTTTTATTAGGTTACTAAAGCTTCTGGCTTTTTTGACGGTTTTGTCTTGAGAATTGCCGTCAACAATAATAACTTCAAAATCTTGAAATGTTTGCCTAGAAATATCCCTTAGGAGAAGTGGTAGATATCTTTCTTCGTTCAAGGCTGGTATTATGATCGAGAAAAAGGGCTTCACAATGTAGAATTATAACTGCTATGAAAATAATTGTTGGTTTGGGTAACCCTGGTGATAAATATGCAAAGAACCGGCACAATGTAGGTTGGATGGTTTTGGATGCAATTCAGAGATCAGGGGTCAGAGATCAGGGGTCAGAGATCAGGTTGTTGAAACCAGATGTTTTCATGAATGAGTCGGGGATTGCGGTTAGAAAAGCGGTGAATTTTTATAAAGTTTTGCCGACGGACATTATTTTGATACACGATGATTTAGATATCAAATTGGGCGAGTTTAAGATAGAGATGGCGCGAGGGCCAAAGCAGCATAATGGTGTGGCATCGGTAGAGAAAGAATTGGGGACAAAGGATTTTTTAAGAGTAAGAGTTGGGGTAGACAATAGGAATCCACGGAGTCAAGAATCTACGAATCTAAGTATAAGAATACCGGGAGAGAAGTATGTGTTGGAGAATTTTACAGAGGATGAGAGAAGGATACTTGGCGGAGTAATAGTAAAAATTGTGGACGAACTAAAAATAAAGTATGCGATTAAGTAATCATTGGGAAAAGGGAATTAAGGCTATATATCTAAATTCGATGTTGAGGAATATGGCTGGAGCCATTGCGGGGATATTTTTACCTATTTATATTTATCAATGGGGAGGACTAAAAGCAGTGGCGGTGTTGGTTGCCCAGGTTGTCGATTATGACAGTAGCTGGAAACAGAAACGAAATGGGGGTGAAGGTGGGGTTATTGTTGTTGGTAGAAAAGACTTCGTCGATATTGGGACCCTTGATGACAGTGGGGATGTAGAAAGAAAGCTAGCTAACACCTACCCCTTTTCGCCGAGTACGGCTCGTTCCCCCTTATAAAGGGGGAATGGCATACGAATATATTCTGTTCCCAACCCTCTCCCCTTTATAAAGGGGGAATGGTTAAGAAACATCTCGTCTTTACCCTCTCCCCTTTATAAGGGGAGATAAAGAGGGGTATAAAAAGAGTAGATGACTATTTTATATAACAAAAAAGGTGAAACTGTTAAACGGAAGGTCCTTCGAAATAATTCACCGTTTTGTGAGAGATTATTGTGGAAACATTTGAAAGGATCACAGATGGGATATAAATTTCGAAGACAATATGGGTTTGATTCATATGTTGTTGATTTCTATTGCCCAGATAAAAGAGTTGTTGTAGAAATCGATGGTCCGTCACATGACATACAGCTCGACAAAATACGACAATCACAAATTGAATCATTGAATATTAAATTCTTAAGATTTATCAATGATCAAGTATTGTATGAACGAGAGATAGTGTTGGAGGTAATTAAAAGAAGTTTGGGATAATTGATATACCCCTTTCTGTCGATTACGACAGATTTCCCCCTTATAAAGGGGGAATGGTAGAAACTGTATATTCTTCCGACTCTCTATTGTAAA
>Ga0172370_10010287_pt1 | contig 10758 bp, 9 predicted proteins | sample LakKiv5m_FD_114538 | JGI IMG/M metagenome (GOLD analysis project Ga0172370, IMG submission 114538) | Freshwater microbial communities from Kabuno Bay, South-Kivu, Congo - kab_022012_11.5m | ecosystem: Environmental > Aquatic > Freshwater > Lake | place: Democratic Republic of the Congo...
AAATCGGCCATATGCCAAAAACCGGTTGGTTAAAAGGCACGGTGGAATTGAATGAAAGAGGCGAGATTAAAACGGATAAATTAACTAAAACCAGTTTAGATGGAGTTTTCGCTGCCGGCGATTGCGCTGATACTGGTTATAAACAAATGATTATTGCTGCCGGTGAAGGCGCTAAAGCGGCCTTGGCAGCCGATAAATACTTAGCAGCCAAACGCGGATTAACTGCTAAACCTGATTGGGGAAAGAAATAATTTAAGCCAACGTCATTCCCGCCTACGCGGGGATGACATGAAATCAAGAAACGCGGTCGATTGGTCGCGTTTCTTGATTTTTTTGCCATTTTTTAGTATATTTAAAGCAATTAAAAGGAGCAAGTCTAATCAAAATATGCCAAAAATCGAGTTATCCAAGGCTTATGAAGCTAAAGGAGTGGAAGATGGAATATACAAAAAATGGGAAGATTCAGGTTATTTTAATCCTGACAACCTGTCTACCGGACAGGCAGGTTTGCCCGGTGATCGCCAAGAAAATTTCGTGATTTCAATGCCGCCGCCGAATGTCACCGGCGTTTTGCACTTAGGCCATGCTTTTGAAAATGCCCTGATGGATATCCAAATCCGTTATCAACGGATGCGCGGCAAGCGAGCCGTGATTATTCCTGGTACTGATCACGCCGCTGTGGCGACTCAAGCCAGAGTTGAAGATAATTTGAAAAAACAAGGCATAGCCAATCCGCGTCAAGAATTAGGTCGCGAAGGGTTATTGTCTAAAGTTCGAGAATTTGCCGAAAATCATAAAAAGATTATGATTGGTCAAATCAAAAAAATGGGCACATCTTGCGATTGGTCGCGCTTAGCTTATACTTTTGATGAGGAAAGATCCAAGGCAGTCAATGAAATTTTCCGCCGCATGTTTGCTGATGGTTTGATTTATCGCGGTTATCGCGTAATTAATTGGTCGGTCAAAGGACAATCAACTTGCTCTGATGATGAACTCGAGTATGAAACCCGTAAAACCGTTGTTTACACTTTCAAATACAGCGACACTTTTCCTATTGCTATCGCCACTACTCGTCCGGAAACTAAATTAGGCGATACTGCTGTCGCTGTTAATCCTGATGATGAACGCTATAAGCATTTGATTGGCCAAGAGTTTACGGTTGATGTCGGCGCGGAAAATCCTTTGACTATAACTATCATCGGCGACAAAAATGTCGATGTCAATTATGGCACTGGCGCGGTCGGCGTGACACCGGCTCACAGCGCGATTGATTTTGAAATGTATCAAAACAACAAGGAAATCGGTATTATTCCGGTAATCGGCAAAGACGGTAAAATGTTAAAGTCTGCCGGCCAAGATTATGAGGGATTGACAACTTTAGAAGCGCGAGAAAAATTTGTTGCCTGGCTGAAGGAAAAGAATCTTTATATCAGTGAAGAAGAAGTCGAGCATAATGTCGGCACCTCTGATCGTTTTAAGGATGTGGTTGAAGCTCTGCCAATGGATCAATGGTTTGTTGATGTTAACAAAGAAATTCCCGGGCGTGGCAAATCTTTGAAAGACTTGATGCGTGAGGCAGTGACTATCGGACATGGTGGCCATAAAAATAAAATCATCAAAATTACTCCGGAAAGATTCCATAATACTTATTTGAATTGGATCGATGGTTTGCATGATTGGTGCATTTCCCGACAGATTTGGTGGGGTCACCGGATTCCGGTGTGGTATTGCGATGAGTGCGGCGAGATTTTTTATAGCGATAATACGCCCTCTGCTTGTCCGAAATGTTCTTCGGCAAAATTAAGGCAAGACGAAGACACTTTGGATACTTGGTTTTCTTCCGGCGCTTGGACTTTTTCGACATTGGGTTGGCTCAGTGGCAATGAAGATTTGAAAAAGTATCATCCGACGACTTGGATGCAAATGGGTTATGAGATTTTATTTTTCTGGATGGCTAGAATGATTTTAATGACTACTTATATTCTAGACGATATTCCTTTTAAAAACGTTTATATCCACGGCATTTTGCGTGCCAAAGACGGCCGTAAATTTTCCAAGTCATTGGGTAATGGCCTTGATCCGCTCGAGGTGATTGAAAAATATGGCACGGATGCTTTGCGTTTGAGTTTAATTAAAGGCGTGACGGCTGGCAATGATTCTAGATTTTATGAAGAGAAAGTTGAAGGCGCGAGGAATTTTGTCAATAAATTATGGAACATCTCCCGTTATATTCTGTCGACGATTGAGGATGTTAAGATTATTGCTGATCAGCCGGCTACTACGACCTTGGCGGATGAATGGATTTTGAATAAATTATCGCAAACTACTGCCGTTGTTAGCGCGCAATTAGATAAGAATGATTTTTCCGGCGCTAGTGAGACTTTATCGGAATTCACTTGGAATGATTTTGCCGACTGGTATTTGGAAATTGCCAAAATTGAAAAAAATAAGGATGAGATTCTGCTTTATGTTTTGCAGTCGCTGTTGAAACTATGGCATCCATTTATTCCGTTCATTACTGAAGAGATTTGGAATAATTTTGGTACCGGAAATTTATTGATGGTAGAAGTTTGGCCGGAAATAGCAGTTAAAGACAGCGGCCATAGCGTATTTATGAATAAGGTAAAAGAAATATTCCATTTGGAAAATGATTCAAAGATTAAGAATGACCATGATTTTGAAATAATTAAAGAAGTGATTACGGCTATTAGGAATTTAAGAAGCGAAAATAAAATCGAGCCGGCTAAATTGGTTAAGGTGGCGATAATCAGCCAGCAGCGAGAATTATTTGAATCGCAAATTGAAATTATTAAAAAATTATTGCGTTTAGAACAATTGGAAATCAAACTTGACGGCGAAAAACCAAAAGGCGCCGCCGTCAGAATAATTGATGGCGCGGAAATTTATTTGGATTTAGCCGGATTTATTGATGTGGCGGCAGAAAAGGTGCGCTTAAATAAAGAAGTTGGTGACGTCGAAACGTATTTGAAAGGATTGGAGATAAAATTAGGAAATGATGATTTTGCTAAAAATGCTCCAGCGGAAATTGTCGCTAAAGAGCGGAAAAAAATGGCTGAGAGCCAGGAGAAATTGAAAAAGTTGAAAGAGCAATTGAACTCGTTATAATAATCGTTAAAAAAGTAAGCATTAAAATATATGGCAGTACAAAAAGTCATTACCGACGAAAAGTTGATTGATGAGCTTTTGGATCGCGGGGTGGAAAATATTTATCCTGATCGCGAGTCGCTCAAGAAAAAACTGATGTCAGGAGAAAGAATCAGGCTTTATTGCGGTTTCGATCCGACTGCAGAGTCGCTTCACATCGGTCATGGTATCCAGATCAAAAAACTGGAAGAATTCCGCAGGCTAGGACATGAAGTGATTTTTCTCTATGGTGGATTTACTGCCATGATCGGTGATCCGACCGATAAAGGCGAGGCGCGTAAAGTTTTAACCAAGGAAGAGGTAAAAAATAATATGCGGGGTTGGAAAAGCCAGATTAGGCATATCATTGATGTTCGGAAAATCAGTTTTAAGAACAATAATGATTGGCTTTCTAAATTGAGTTCTGCCGAGTTACTTAGGTTGTCATCATATTTTACCGCTCAACAGACTCTGGCGCGCGGCATGTTTAAGGACAGATTGGCAGAAGGCAAGGATTTGTTTTTGAATGAATTTATGTATCCATTAATGCAGGCGTACGATAGCGTGGCGTTGGATGTGGATTTGGAAATCGGCGGCAATGACCAAATGTTTAATATGTTGGCTGGTCGGACACTGATGAAGAAGATGAAGAATAAGGAAAAATTTGTTTTGACGACGAAATTATTGGAAGATCCGACCGGCAAGAAAATGGGCAAGACCGAAGGCAATATGATTACGCTTATTGATTCGCCCGAAGACATGTTCGGCAAAGTGATGAGCTGGCCTGATACCATGATTGCTGTCGCGTTGGAGATTTTGACTGACGTGCCAATGGCTGAGGTTGAGGAAATTAAAAAACAAATTGAAGGCGGCGCTAATCCTCGCGACGCCAAAATCAAGTTAGCTTACGAAGTGGTGAAGATTTATTTGGGTGAAGCGGCGGCGCAAAAAGGCCAAGCGTATTTCAAAAGAGTAATTCAAGATAAAGATAAGCCGCTAGAAATTCCGGAAGTGAAAATTGATTTTAGCGGTGATAAAATTGGCGTGGTGGAATTATTTGCCAAAGCCGGACTTGTTTCATCTAATGGCGAAACGCGGAGGCTGGTGGCAGAAAAAGGCTTGAGGATAAACGATAGGACAGTGGAGTCATTTGAAGAACAGATTGCCATTCCAAAAGAAGGAGTGTTGCTCCAAAGAGGGAAAAAGCAATTTGTAAAAGCAATTAAATAAGTTTAAACAAAAACAGAGCTGAAATTAGCTCTGTTTTTGTGTTGGAATGCGTAATTTTGTTTTGAGGTCATTGAGCCGCAGATAGAAACCGCGGGAGTGGATGGAATTGAGTTTCAGTCTTTTAAAATCATAGTGATGCAGCCATTCATGAAGTAAAGTGTCAACGAAGCTTTTAGCAGCTAGAATTTGTCCGCGCGCGGCGGTGCGGTTATGGATGGAAATGGCTTTAGCGCTGACTTTATAAACGCCATAACGTTTCATGACAATTTTGCCGTCGCGTTTGCGATGGATTTGGTTGTCGTCAACGATGTTAAGCTCCACGATTTCAATTCCGGCCAGATCAGATAGTTCATCCAATAATTCTTCGCCTAATTCTTGCCGTTCATCGGCAGCTTGTGAAACAAGCAGTTTTTGAGTCAGATCAACGGCCGTATCAGAAATCGGCATTTTGATTTTAGTGACGGAATTGCTGTATTCGTAATTTGATTTTTTGAAAAAAAACATAAGTTTATTTGCCACTTCTTTAGAAGAAGTGGCGCAAGAATTTTGGATTCCGGCCTTCGCCGGAATGACGAATATATTACTTCTCCAAAATCCAAATTCGCCGCCAGACTTTTTGATTTTCCCGTTTATAAAGAAGTGTGCCATCATCTAATCGCTTAAAACCGATTTTTTTAATCCGCAAATCCAAGTTCATTTGATAAATTTCTTCGCGCAAATGCCACTCGGGAATCACGATGACAATTCGGCCGCCAGCCACTAAGATTTTTTTGAACTCGCTAAAAGCTGTAAAGTATAATTCTTCCAGTTCAGCCATTATTTTTTTAAGCAAATCAATTGATTCATTGCCTCGCATCGGCTTGCCTAAATACGGTTCGGTAATTATGGCATTAACACCGGCCGGCACGACTTGCGACAGCTCTTGGACGTCGATTTGATTGACGTGCGGAGTAAAGCTTTTCAGTTTCAATTTCTTTGCCAGCCATTCCAAATTAGCTCGGCTGTCTTTAACGGCTTTGGCCGATAAGTCTGTGCCGAAAATTTTTGTGTAGCCAAGCGCCAGGGCTTCGGATAAGATAGTCCCGGAGCCGCAAAAGGGATCGAGTAAAATTTGGTCAGTTCCAATTTGTGCTAGATTAATCATCATTTTGGCGACTTTAGGCGGCAACATGCCGGATAAAGCATCGGCGGCCGGACGATTAAAGTCGCGTTCAGAATATTCTTTGAAATTTTGCGCTACGATAGTCAAGCCGAACCAGCCGGGTATGACTAGAAAATCATGGCATTTTTCTTTGATGATGATTACTGAAGAAAGTGTCGGCTCTCGACTAACGACCAATCTAGCTGACATGCCTTTTTCTTTTAGCGATCCTTTTATTTTCATGCCGACATTTGACGGTTTTTGGCCGTAAAAACTGAAACCGAAATTGAAGCGTTTGCCGATCGGCGTCGTTGATGCAGTTCCCAGCACTGCTTTCTCATTCAGGCTTTGACCGATGACGATGCCGATCTTGATTGTGCCGCCTAAACGATTAATGATTTTTTGGCAATCGAATTTTTCGCTATCGATTACTAAAAATTGCGGTTGGCTATCAATAATTTTAGCTTTCGGCAAAACTGCGGCAATCTCCGCGCGTGATAATTCGGGATTATTTCCCAAGATGAAGATGTATTTCATAATAATATTATCTTACCTGTCTTTTGATAAAAAAACCAGCCCCGTTAAGGGCTGGCTCGGTGAATTTGGAAACAAATTAGTATAAGTAATAATCGGGTTGAGAAACTGCTGATTCCCGATAGGTCAGGTCACGACCAGCACTAAAAGGATAAAGATCATCAACCACAACTACATTTTCCCAACGGAAGTTATTGGCTCTAAAACCATCAGCTGACACCCAGCGGCGATAACCGTTTTCCAAATAATAAATTTCAGAGCTATCTTTTTGTTTGATTAAGGTGCCGTTTGGCAATTGGCTGTAATAATTTATGACACAAGACTTATCTAAGGCGTAGTCAGAAGCAAAAAAGTTGTTAATATTGATTACTCTTTTGCCCCAGTCGTTGCCCCAGCCACTGGCGCCATAGCATAATTTTCTGTTTGGGCCTACAGCATAAACAATTTCACTGCCGCTGAATTTGATCAATTTAGTACCGGCGCGAGCAGTGATATTTTTGCCGTAACGGATGTTGTCCATGTCATATTGAGAGATGGTTTGGATGCTCTGGTCTTTCCAAGAACCGTTATACCAAGTCCAAAAAACATTAGCGCTGACCAAGGAGTGACGCGTGCCATCTTGGCCGATGTAATAAATAGCCGGGTTATTGGCGGTTTTGACTAAATCGCCGGCTTGCGGCCAGTAGGCCATAGCGGGATTTGCCAAGGCCATTAAGCCTATGGCCAAGCCTAAGGTTAATAAGGTTTTTTTCATATATTTTGTTTATTTTTAAGGATATCTTTAATATAGACCTAAAGTTAGAACAAAAAAAGACCACTGTCAAGGGTAGCTGGTTATTATGCATATAAACTCGATCTAAATAAAAACCTCCATATTTCAGGAGGCGGTCGAGGTGCGGATTGGTGGATGCCAAGTGATTGGCGTTATGACAAACGTCAGTCGGCAGTGATTGTATCAATGAGGCCGAAAGCCAAGGCCTCATCGGCAGACATTTCAGCGGCTAGGCGACATTGAGCCGCCAGCTCCTCGTTTGATTTGCCAAGACGGCTTAAGGCCCAATACAACTGTTGCTTGGCGTCTTCCAGTTGAGTGAACAAAGAGTTCAGTTTTTCCGGATCAATAAGAACGTCGTAGTTGATTCGGTTAGCCGTCTCCGGATGATGAATCATCAACCGAGAATGAGGTTTGGCAACTCTAGTGTCGCAACTCTGTAAAACAATGACGCCGGCAGATTTAGCGACACTGGAAACGATTCCAGTGATATGCCCGGGATAATCCCGAAATAGGTAGAAAAGCCTCATGGCTTGCTCCAAGTAGCCGCCGGGAATGTTAATCTCGATGGTAATGTCCGGACACTCTTTTTCTGTTAGTAGAATTAGCGCCCGTTTAGCATAAGACACCATTTTTTCATCGACCATTCCACACAGATATAGTCGATTTTTTTCCAGCAACCCCGCTTGGAGGTTGCTCAGTTCTTGTAACATAGCAACCTCCTGCCCTTAGGGCGTTTATCTCAATTATTTCGGGGCTTTCGCCCCAAGGTACTAGGAATAATTTAAATTATCATCTTTCAAAAAAATTGTCAAGCCCAGCCCAAAAAGTATCAAGCCGATGTATTGCGTCCAGAAATAATGATCAAAAAAGCTGATTATCAAGATAATGCCTAGCGGAGCTATAAATAAATCTTTTTTGTTAAGTCTAATCGTCGAGTAGAATAAGATTATCACTAAGCATAAGCCGACCAATCCCAGTTCAGTTAAAATTAATAAGTAGCTATTATGAACCGGCTGCAAATCATAGGCTGAAGCACTAGGATTGAGATTAGCTAATGTCGCAGTATAATTGTTCAGGCCGACACCCAAAAGCGGATGACCAATGATGATATTTTTTGTAATTTTTATTTGGCTAAGGCGATCGACAGCTGAAATGGCTTCCAAGCGATTAGAAAATTTTGAACGAGTGGCGACAAGCGGCGAGAATATATATGTTAATGCCGTCAGCGTTAAGATAATGCCGAATATTAGAGTGACGAATCTTTTTCTTTCTTGATGCGGCAATTTTTTAAATCCATAATAGACAAAAAATGGCAGAGTTATGGTCAGGCTCAGACAAGCCGAGCGCGAAAAAGTAAAAAATAGTCCGGCAGTAATTATCAAACAACTAACGAGAATTGCTAATAACTTTAATCTGGATTTCTGGTCGTTTAGCCAAAGCAGTAAACCGGAGACTAGTCCCAAGGCTAAAAATCCGGCTAAAATATTAGGATGATTAAAAGCGCCATAAGCCCTTAGCCATCGGCCATCAGCAGTTTCAATAACGATATCTCCCAAAACTCCGGCGCTATGATTAGCTATGCCGAGCCATTTATTGCTGTCAATGGTTTGTGTTAAAAATTGTTGCGTGGCGAGTAGTCCTTGTATTCCGGCTGAAAGTAGCAGCGCCCAAAGAATATTTAATTTATTTATATTGGCGGTCAAGATAATTAACATCAATCCGGCTCCCTCAAGCAGGCGCAGCCATAAATAAAATCCGGCCAAGCGATCGCTTGACCACAAAATCGATAAGCCGCAGTAAGTTAAAAAAAGCCAAAGAGAAATGATAAATAAATTTTTTGTTCCCGTTATTTTGAATTTTTTCATCAAGCTAGGGACTTCATTTATTTTAAAATTTGCTATTAGCCAAATGACAGCGATAAGTCCGAGCAGGATTTCAGTGCCGTAAATTTGCCCGGTAAGGAATTGTGATTTGGCGCCATTGATTGATTTTTCGTCAAAAATATAAACCGTTTGCCAAGGCAATATAAAGATATAGATTAAAATCAAATAATTGATGATTTTATCAAAGTTTTTTTTCATATCCCATCGGCAGCTATTAATTTTTGATAGCGACCCTCAAATTCTTCATTGAACTTTTTTCGGCAGTCATTGGCATGAAGTTTAATGGTATGTTCGCCCAGCACGACCTTGCCGTCAAATTGGTTATTGAGGTATTTTTTAGGCAATATTCTCATTTGCCATTTTTGCAAAAATTTTTCTGACAATGGCGATAAGATTCTTTCTGATATTTTTTTAATTAATGACGGCCGGTTTGGAGATTTTAGATTAACATCTTTGATCGGCTGCCAGTTGGGCAGCAGATTATTCAAGTAAGGACTGCTTTGGAAAAACTTTTCCGCCAGATTGTCTTCTGAATATAAGAAATTAAACGCTGCCGTACCGTAATAATAGTAATAATCGCCGGGCAAATTGATATTTGATAAATCAAGCGCGGCTTCATCAATCAAATAGCTGGCGCATAATTTATCTTGAGAAATCCTATCGGTCGGCCGCAAATGGAACAGCTTTAAGATAATGTTCAAAAAGAATCTTAATGACCAGACGCGATTCTTGGCTGTGATAATAAATAGGTCAATGTCGCTTTCTGTTTTAACATTTTTTAAAGACAGTGAACTGAATATTGCCACCGCCCTGATCCAAGGCAAAAGCCTCAGCCAAGTCAAATGCCAATGGATTTTTTTTAACTTAGGAACTGATAAGCGATAGCGAGTCAGGCGCGTCATCACTAAGTTTTCTCGGCCAGTTAAAAAATATAGCCCTTGTTTTTGACTGATTAAATTATCAAGTCGGTTGGAGTTTAAGGCCGTTATGACTTCAGTGACGCTAGCATTAATCTCCAAATTATTTTTGATTTCTAAAGCAGTCAGTGGATAATCCAAAAGATCAAAATAACTCAGGCAACGCAGGATTTTTTGTTCTAAAATAGATAGTTCCATATGTCTGTAATATAGCACAAACGACCGCAAAAAAACACCCGTGTTAAGGGTGTTTCGATTAGGCCACGACCGGAATCGAACCGGTGATAAAGGTTTTGCAGACCTCTGCCTTACCACTTGGCTACGTGGCCGTAAAGGCATAAATAATATAACAGAAATTAGGGATTATTTCAAATGTAAAGCACCTCCCGAAAATTGGGAGGTGCTTTGAGTATTATCTGATAGCCAATCGTCTGGCGCAATACCAAGCCGACCAGTTGCCGTCTCTTAAACGTTTGGCAATAGCCCATTTGGTAGCGGCTTTGTAGTCCATTTTTTCTTCAGCGGAAATATTTTTATGGATAGAATTGATCTGCCATAAGCCCATATCAGTAGAGCCGTTTTTGTTTCGGCCTAGAGCCTTAGGATCCCAACGGCTTTCACAATGAATGATTCGATTGACTTCTTCAGGATTCAAACCGGCAGCTTTGGCTTCTTTAATCACAAACTCCTTCATTTCTTCTAAAGTCGGAATATAGTTGTCAGACACTTTAACAGAGTTTTTTTCCGCCTCATCGGAGACGATAAAGGAAATGCCAAAGTTAATGCTTGGATCAAAAATCAAAATATCCGAAGAAGTGGCGGCTGCTTGGTAGTCAAACGGCTGAGCATTAGCAATTTGCGGTAAAGTCAAATTCAAAATCACAGCAAACACTATGGCGACAAGCAGGGATTTTTTAAGTTGGCTTTTAAGGTTAGTCATATGGTTGTTATTTCCGGAAATGAAAACATCCTAATTTAGCTTAGGATGATTCTTGACCGAATAGACCATTGTATCACATCAAGCAGTTTTTGTCAATAGTTTGAGGTAATGTGCACATACATATGGCGGTTTTTCCAAAAATATGGCAAAATCAGTCACTATGTGTACAACACTGCCTAAGGATGCCCTCGAAG
>Ga0172370_10010289_pt1 | contig 10757 bp, 9 predicted proteins | sample LakKiv5m_FD_114538 | JGI IMG/M metagenome (GOLD analysis project Ga0172370, IMG submission 114538) | Freshwater microbial communities from Kabuno Bay, South-Kivu, Congo - kab_022012_11.5m | ecosystem: Environmental > Aquatic > Freshwater > Lake | place: Democratic Republic of the Congo...
AACAATTTAGCTGATATAGACAGTGCAATTGATTTTTACCGGCAAGCTATTCAACAGATACCTAAAACCCACAATGAGCGATCGATGTATCTCAATAACCTGGGCAATGCATTCCATTTGCGAAATGAACGATTTGGTTTTCCTGATGATTTGAACCAGGCTGTACTTGCATACGAGGAAGCGATAGAACTAACCCCATTAGAGGGTCATACACTTATGGCTGGACACATTAGCAATTTGGGTAATGCACTAGTTAGTCGATTCAGACTCCATGGTAACCTAGCTGATCTTGAAAGGGCGATTTCCATGGGCCAACAAGCTATTGCGTTGACGCCAAAGGAACATCCTGAATTGGCAGGGCGACTCTCAAATCTAGGGATTGCACTTTTTCGTCATTTCGAACATTTGGGCAATGTTCAAGATATTGAGAAGGCAATTGCTTTTTATCAAAAAGCTGTAGATTTAACTCTTAAGGACGACCCCGAATTATCAGACCGTTTACACAATCTGGGATTTGCGCAATTCCAACGGTTCGAGAAATTGAACCAAATAATGGATCTTGAGGATGCAATTACTAATGAAGAAAAGGCTGTACAGTTATGTTTAGAAAATAACATTGCCCGATCAAAATTTCTCAGCGGTTTGGGAAATGCACTTTTACGCCGTTATGAGTGCATGGGTGATTTGGTGGATATAGTTGAAGCAATCAATATACACCAACGAGCTATTGACCTGACTCTAAATAGTGATCCAGAACTGGCAGGTCGCTATAATAACCTTGGAATTTCACTTCAATCTCGATACAAGAGTTTAGGACAAATAGCTGATCTTGATCAAGCAATAATTTGCTTTAAAAAAAGTGTTCAGATGATTTCTGAAGGTCACATAGATAAACTAAAGTTTCTCAGTAATCTCGAAAATGCACTTACCCAGCGCTCACAATATACTGGTAAAACACAAACCACTTGAGTTATCACAAAGAAATCTGATTTTGATGCTGGTTTTTTATAATGATACATACGATAAGCATGGCAATCCACAAAAATCTTTAATTACAGATGGATGGCGAAATTAAAAGAAAGGAAGATCGTTATGCCAGTATGTAAAGGGTGCGGGGGTAGTTACGAGGAGTCTTTTAGATTTTGTCCTTATTGCGGTAGAGCAGCTCCTCTACCTTCAGTAATCAAAATCGATGTAACTTCAGATGACTGGGAATATTGTGAAATTCAATTGTTTTCCGTCCAAAAACCGACCATCTTCTTGGATTTATTTGGGGACAGGAAAATTTTTCAGGCAATCATGATTACCAAAAATGGTCGTGTTAGCGTTCGTGATTCTGAAGAATTAATTAATTATCCACTTTCATTATCAACATTACTTAATATAAAGAAAAATGATTTTGTTGGTGATTCTTTTTATGATGGTACATACAATAAGCATAACAATCTCCTTAAATCTCTTGTTACAGACGGATGGCAATCAATAGGGAGGGGGAAAGAATGGTATAACGAGAGATTTCGTCGCCGTCTGATAAAAAATTCTATAGAGATTTGAAACTTTTAATAACTTCAACACAAAACATATATAGGCCATAATATCGGCTCTTGATGTGAATTAATACATCAGCGATTCACCATCATTGAATCGCAATTCAGTTCTAGCCCTGCCCGGTATGTCATCACCTCAATGGAGAAAATTCCAATCAAATTTTCCCTGTCAATTTAATAAAGTACCATTTTCTTGCGAGTAACTCTGGTAAATTGATATTCTGATTGAGATTATTAATATTTTTATGATTATCTTTTGGAGTGTATATTGCCTTTTATCGCCATATCATCCGAAAGATTAGTCTGCAGTGCCAAGTAGTAATTCTGGATCATGTGCTCAAGATCTAGATAACGACTCTGACAGCCTTGCATACTCACACCCCGTATACGTTTGAGTCGACATCCTCCCAGACAAAAGCAAAAATACGGACACTCTTTACATTTCTCCAGGATCATTGGTGTTTCGTGCCATTTTTCAAATTTTTCATTCAGGTACAAAATTCCCCCCTGGCCCAACCAACCGACATGGACTTCAGGTTTTCCTGACGGGCTGCATTTATAAACTTGCGTGTTAGGCCCAATTTGGAAATTTGGTTTTTTATCCGCGCAGCAATAAGTGCATTTCTGGTTGGAAAGTTGTACAGAATAATAGGCAAAACCCATCTGTAAAGCCACCGCATATATTGCATGAATTTTTCGATATAGCTCTGGGGAAGGTGGTTTGGGGAGACCTTCGATTGGCATAATATTCAGCTGAACTCTCGACCTATATTCCAACGGAATTACCAAAAATAAATCGCTAATGACCTCTATGGTGTCATCAGATACATTTATCCTTAGGGTTAGGCGTGTATCAGGAAAATCAGCCAATAGGATCAATATATTTCTCAGGATCTGTGCGTGGGTTGGTGAACCATTTGCGCGAACACGTAACCGGTCATGAGTAACTGCTGGTCCATCAATAGTGACGTGAAAATAGCGGATTCCTGCTTTTATCAAACGAGATATATTCTGAGTGGTCAAGAGGTAGCCATTCGTAGTAAGAAAGCTGTAGAATCTCAAACCTTTCCGTGTACAGATATTACCAATTTGAGGGTTTATTCGCTCAATGAAATCCATACATAACAGCGGTTCCCCGCCAAACCAAGTTAAATTGAATTGTTTATAGTCTCCCAAGCTATGTTCAAGAAACTGGCAGATCCGATTTCCATCTTCATCGGACATTTGGCCTTGGACAAAATCAACATAACAATAAGTACAACGAAAGTTGCATTGATAGGTCGGTGAGATCGTCAGATCCAATATTGTTGGATGTTCAGATTCTTGCACTCCAGCTTCTATAATTGCAGTTACTTCATCACGATCAGCTGGAATTAAAAAACCGCCAGTCACTAGGGCTTGTACGAAAGCATTATCCCAAGAGACATTATCGTTCGGATGCTCGAAGCACTGTTGCGCTTGGTAGTATTCTTGATCATCAATTTCGTATAAAGCTCCAGACAGCCCATTGAAGATCAAGTATTTCTTATTGGTTAGCTGGGAAGAGAAATTGTATCGTGATGGTTTAAACATGAAATTTTCTTTTTTAGGGAGGGCAGGGAAATAGTGCGGCTTATTTCCCTGCCTCAGTCGTTTGAATACCTAACAGCTGCAATTGCAGCCGCATAGATGGTCGACGCAACATTGACCTTGTGCAATAATCCCTTGTTGCACGTCTTTAGGCTTGGCTTCTTCGCTTACCGCGATGAGAAGTTCTTTTTCTTCTTTTGGCTTCGCGATGACCTTCATAGCATTTACTCCTTCATTAGGGTCTTCATTTTCATTACCGATGCCGCACACGACTCGATGTTTGGGTATTACTTGGATTGGACTTGCCTTAAGATTACTTGATCCAGGTTTCCAAACGCTACTTGCTTTAACAGATATGACGTATTGGTTGGAACCAATGCGCAAAAACTGCCGGTACCATGTTTCTCTAAACGCGTCTTCCTGCATCCGCCCATACATAGAGGCAGAAAAACACAGGAATTACATTGTGTCTCAAAGAGATCCATATCTTTCCATGCATCCCAGTTTTGTTGCTCATGGATCAACTTTCCTGTCGAAGTCAGTGTTCCTACCCGCTTTTCAGGCTCAAACCGGCTAACACTGCATTTGTACACGTCACCAGTGTAGTTAATTATGTACTGATTTGTACGCTCAGCATAACAATAGACAGTTTTCCCCGGATTTAACCCAGACCCAACTAACACAACGTCATAGCCTAGATTTTTTGCAATGCGATAATCATTCGCAGTTGCTTGGGAGATTTCCTGGGAGGATAGGTTCCCAGTAGCACTTACCTCACAGCTTCCAAAGATTGGCTCGAAAGTAACACGTAATTGGGAACGGATGTCATCTGGAAAGCTCTCTAATAACTGAGGAATGGTATGCAAATTTTGATGGTTATAGTTCACACGCAATGTAATTTTATTCCGCCGATCAATCCTGGCAGCTCTGACAATGTTTGTGAATAAGCGCTGGAATGTTCCTTGTCCATTTTTTAATAATCGCATTGCATCATGCGTTGTTGCAGTGCCATCAATTGTAATTTGGAAATCGAAAAGATCGCAATCGTTTAAAGCCAAGATGGATTTTTCGCTTAGGAGATAGCCATTAGTGGTCATATGAAAAACATACTCTACACCAGATCTCCGTGCTAGTTCTTGTAAGTGACGTGTGATTGCAATAACTTGTTGGAACCCCAAAAGTGGCTCACCCCCAAACCAATGAAGCATCACAAATTTAAAGCGTGGAACCTGATCGTTAAGCCAAGCTTTGAGTGCATCTTCTACGCGTGAATCCATTTTGCCTGGTTTGTGCGTTTCATAGCAATACGTACAAGCAAAGTTGCAATCCAAGGTTGGCATAATGATCAGATCTAAACGATTCTCATCTCTGATTCCAGCCAGTTTGCGCTGCCTGATTATTTCCAATTCATCAATATCATCCATAATAATGTTCTTCTGATCGATGAGTGTCTGGCGAATGGAGGTTATTTTGGATTCAGAAAATTCGCCGTTTGGATCAGCCAATAGTTTATTAATGGAAGCCATCTCTCTTGTAGTGCAGACAGTCAAACTCCCATAAAGGGAATTAAAAAGTATGGTTTCTTTTGTATCAGGGTTATCAACACAAATGTTGTAATACGATGTTTTCATCGGCTGTCACTCCGTAAAATGAAAAGAAATAAACCATAAAACATCAAGCTTGAATCCTATGATTGTGCACCCTTTATTGGTTTTACCCCGCAAAAACAGAAATTAATTAGCATATATAAGATCTTCTTCGCAAGGTTCAGGAATAGAATAATCTGCTACTTCTGCTAGGTCCTCCCTCATGGACAATATCCCTGCGTTCTTCCTGTGTGTTTCATCCGCGTTATTTATCTCACAAATTTGCGAATATAAATGCTCTAATGTAAGGATCGCATAAAGGTTGCGTTTTAATTCTCTAAAAGGCACGATACAGAAATTTTTATAGATCATATTATTTGAAATCTGCATTTCTAACTATAAAGTATAATCCTTTTAATATTTCTTGACGCTGGTTCAGAGGAAGAATATGTTGCTTGATCAATTTGCGAAAGAGCCTCTCAAATCCCTGCAATATGCTGAGCGGTACGTAAATGATGGGTCGCCTAGTGGTTTCGCAAAAACAACCTCTGAGGCAACTAGTCCGATTGGAACCAGTTCTTCTTTTCACTTATTTGCTGCTACTGCACCTGCAAAGTTATTCAGTTCTCTAGGATATATACCCACGTGGCCGGGCGAAGAATTGCAGCAAGAATGGATGTTAATCCATCCTGATATGGTTAGTGCCAAAGAACTCCTCTATCCTCAAATCCGAATTCAACCGATGGAAAAATTGCAAGTAGTCCCAACCTCAAGTGGTCGAACTGTTCAATTTGTATCAAGAAAATCGTCTGACTATGTAAAGTTACACTACAAGGGCATTCTTGGAAGATTCGAAAGGGATCTGCCGTTACGTAAAGCGTTTATCGGGCCTGAGGTGAGTCAGATTATCGAGACGGGTTTTAGGGAAGGAATTATCGGTAATGAGTTCGCTATCATGCCTGAAACTGGCGCACGCGTATTACGAGTTCCTAATCAAGGATGTGAATGGGGTATGGTTTGGAGATCAAGTCAAGCAATCGGGCCGACCACCACAAAAATTCAATACATTATCCCGTTATTCTCATTTTTTTCCCATGATCGGTTTGCTCCCAAGGATCCTTTACTTCTTTCTCAATTAATAAGCCTATCCAATCAACCGCCGATAGATTTCATCCTTCAAACTCTACTTTCTCCGATTCTAAATGCTTTCTTTGCTCTCATTTCTAGATTAGGTATGCTTCCAGAATGGAATGCTCAGAATCTGCTCGTTGGTATTGGGGAGAAATCGGATACTGTTGCAATTATCGCTCGTGATCTTGGAGAAACCGATCGGGATTTGCAGATACTAAGAGCTCGTGGATTAAGAACAGACTTTACTACATCCCCTTTCCGATGTATCGATGAAAAACGCGAAGATTATTATGCAATTCATAGCTTGAAATTCGATTTTAAACTGGGAGAGTATGTTATAACCCCCCTTCTGTCCACAACAGCACAATTGTATAATATTGAAATCAACAAACTTCAAGAGGCCGTGAAGGATTTAGTTGCACCTCATCTCCAAGATTTGCCAAACGACTTCTTTCCTCCTGGAAACATCTGGTATCAATACAAAAATGTTATGTTTGATGAACTTTATTATTATCCATGCAAAGAGCCAAAGTATCGACCAAGTGGATAATCTCCTCAATTGATATTCAAAAACTAAGCATGAAAATTACTGTCAACCATATTTGTTAGTCAGTTGAATCATTTGATATAATTTTTTGAAAAGCACTAGTATAGTTGTCAAACTCAACTCCAATTATTTAATTCGATAAACAATTACATTAATCTAGGAGGGTTTTTAATCAATGGATGATATTATCTTGGGTAAATTGTTTGATCGCTATAAAAACGGAGAAATATCAAAAGATGATTTAATCGCTCGATTAAGAACCCTGCCTTTTGAAAACATAAATGGGTTCGCTAACATTGATAACCATAGAAACCTACGATGTGGATTCCCAGAAGTTGTTTATGGGCAGGGGAAAACCCCAGAGCAACTCATCTTGCTCGCGAATAAGTTGGCAAATAATTCAAAGAAGGTTCTGATAACTCGCCTTGAACCTCATATTTATCTTCAAGTCCAATCAAAAATTCCTTCTGGAAATTACAACGAACTTGCTCGGATTTGGACCTTCGATCAAACAGAACAACTACCGAGGGTTTCAGGTATAACTATTCTCACTGCCGGCACAATTGATATTCCAGTAGCTGAGGAAGCTCGGATAACCGCTGAATTTATGGACAACGATGTTTTCACGCTTTATGATGTTGGCGTCGCTGGTTTACATCGCTTATTGAGCCATCTTGAAGCGATTCAGAATTCACATGTTCTTATTGTAGTTGCCGGCATGGACGGAGCGTTGCCAAGTGTTGTTGGTGGTCTTGTTTCTGTCCCGGTTATTGCTGTTCCGACTAGTCAGGGATATGGCGCAAGTTTAGGCGGAATTGCTGCCCTCCTTAGTATGTTAAATAGTTGTGCAAGCGGAGTTTCAGTAGTCAATATTGATAACGGTTTTGGAGCTGGAGTTATAGCAAGTAGAATTAATCACATTACGAGGTCGATATGTTGAGGTCGATAGAAAAATCAAATTCTGCCTTAGGGGTGGAGTTGACCTCGAAATGGATTGCACTCAATTCGGTTATTCGCAATATGAATCAAGTTGCAATAGCTTTCTCGGGGGGAGTGGATAGTAGCTTATTAGCAGCCGCAGCTTTTTTTGAACTTGGTGAAAATATGGTAGCTATTCATATTCACTCGCCTGTTAATAGTGAAGAAGATTTTAACGACGTCAATGAAATTGCCAAAAAGGTTGGATTCCATTTAGTTGTAGTTGAATATGACGATTTGGAAAATCCAATTTTCACTGCTAATCCCCCAGACCGTTGCTACCATTGTAAATTGGGACGTTTTCAAGTAATCCAAAAAATTGCAGGCCAATTAGGAATAAATCATTTGCTCGAAGGTACGAACGCAGATGATAACCCTGATGATAGACCTGGCTACCGAGCAGTAATCGAGTCAGGTGGCCATAGTCCTTTACGTAATGTTGGATTGGGAAAGACAGATATCCGTAAATTGGCGCAGTATATAGGTTTGCCAAATTGGAACCATCCTAGTGCCCCGTGCTTAGCAACACGATTCCCTTACGGAATTCGTTTAACAGCTGAAGGATTAATGAAAATAAAAATTGGAGAAAGGCAATTAAGAGAGTGGGGATTTCAAATCGTTCGGATGCGTGTCCATTCTAATATCGTTCGTTTGGAGATTGGCGAGGATCAATTAAATCAGGCAATAAACCTTCGAAAGCAGATAGTTTCATTTTTCCAAAAGATGGGGTTTGTGTATATTACTATAGACCTTGCTGGTTACCAAAGTGGTAGTATGAATATTCACTTAGATTGATGGTTCCTTAAAACATGAATTTATTTTACGCCTAGGGTTATTTGTTTCTTTGGCGCTAGTAGGAAATGTTTCCAATTCTCTTTGTGAAATGTTCTTGCAATAGGGAGGTATTCATCACAAGGTCCACACACAGTACTTTCAAATTCAGGACAGCTCTCAAGTAATCGATCCGCATCAAGTATCTTGGTTCGCGCTATTTCGCAGGCGATCTCCATTTTATCAAGGTAAGTCAAATTTTCTCGAATTACGGCTTGGGCTTGTTGTGTTTCTAGAAATTGTCCGTGCGATGGAAGGATGGTGGCCGCTGGAATAGAATGAATCCGGCGAAGAGCATTCATATAATCATATGGATTTCCGAAAGGAGAAATATGGGGTACAGAGCGCATTTTTCCCCGCCCAATTGCTATATTCTCACCAGCTAATAAAAAGGTATAGTCAGGCAAATAAATATAAATACAATCAAAAGAATGGCCACCGACATAACCTATTTCAAAATTCATCCCTCCCAACTGAAAGTTTTCCGCATGGCTTGTTATATAATCCGTTCACCATGAACTCGCTGGAAAACGTTTTTTTTCTATCTCAAGCATTCTTTCTTGGGATCCAAATAATAGCGGTTGGGCTAATGACAAGAGATGATCACCTTCACAATGATCTTGATGACAATGGTTATGAATAATCCATCGAACATGACCAATTGATGTTGCAGTGGTAATTAATTCATCCATCAGAGATTCATAAAGGGTGTCTACCAATATCAAATCTCCCCCAATTGGACCAAGAAAACAAGCATTTACTTCACTGATGTCTCCTGAATAATAAACATGAATTTCAGGAGCGAGGTGAATTATCTTTCCATTCATATCACATTGCCAAATCTTGGCTGAAATTTTTCTTACTTTGGTCCAATGCACGCATTTGACCACATCCCATTCCAATATCGCGTCCAAAAGGGTTGAAAATCGTTACAAATTCAGCCCCAATGTTTTTCTTTAGTGTATTGATAAAAAGTTCGAATGTTTCATCAGAAGCAGGAATGAGCTGCATGCCAGTTACCGGATTGAGCGGAGAAATGCGAATAATATTGAACCAATCCATGTTTGCCTGAAGATAATCTGATAATTTCAAAGAATGATTGTATGTCGAGTTTTCTTTATGCGCAACATAATTGAGTATTACTCTACAACCAGTCTGTTTTAAAGGGCGCCACCATTGAACTGCCTTCCAAGGATCTTCTGCTTGAGGAATTAACAACCGCCGAGTTATTAAGTCTGGCCCGTGAAGAGAAATCATTACTTTTTCGATTGAAGTTTTTCCAGATCGCTGTTCTTCTATTACTCTTTCAGTCCATTGACGTGGAGCTATTGATGTCATCGAATATCGTTTGATCACATTCCTTTGTGCAAGCGTTAAGCAAGCATTACGTACGGCATCCCAATTTGCTGAACAATCACCAATTCCGGAGAAATCCAAGTAATCTAAAGTTTCTCCAGGAGCTACGTCAGCCCTAACACATTCGATCGCGTCAACAATTTCTTCATCAGTAATATTACGTATAAATGGTTTCGGCGCATAGGTAGTAGCACAATGTCTACATTGAAAAGCACAACCTGCCTGAGCACTAGCACAAATGCCACGATCATTTCCCATGTCCAGGAATGCTATTTCAATTGTGCAGTCTGGCTCTCCTAATGCTAATAAATATTTACGTGAATTCGGATTTGTTTGAGAATTGGTAATTCCCATTACCTGTATATTTACCATCTCTACTTCCTTTCAAATCCAGCGATTTCTCCAGGGCGTAGAAATTGCTGATGAATTGATCCTAGATTTTCTATTCGAGTTGATGGCCGGTGTTCCAAGAATACTACATTTCTTGGATTAACCTTCCTCACAAATGTTAATATTTCCTCACGACTTGCTTTTCGTGGTGGAAGACATAATTCTGCCACGGTAAACTGATTTGGTTCCTTTGAACGAGAATTTGATCGTGAAAATGATAATAAAGCTCTCGCGGGAGATCCATTAATAGCGTCTTCACCAAGCCATACAATGGCTTTTGATCCAAATGATTTGTTCTGAACAAGCTTTCCTGAAGGGCTATCAGGCCAGAGGCTAGCAGATCCACAAAGGAAGAGTTCAGGAGAGTTTCCTTCTTTACCGGATGTATACCAAGGAAATTCAGAATTAGGCATTACCCATGTTAGTTTTTCCAGTTTTTCTTTTACTGGGGAAATGGCTTGGCATAACGCAAAAGAAAAAGGATCTATGAGCAGTCTGCATTCAGGAATTGCATTCCAATCATTTCTCCCTAAGTCAAGAAGGGTTTCTTGAAGCGCCCCAGCAGGTTGGAGAGGAACAATGATCTTCTTGGCATCAGTAGAAAATAGTATTGAAGTCCAACCTGTTGAAAATTGCTTCGAGGGAATTATCCTTTTATTAATTTTTAGTAATCTTTCAGGTGGTAATTGCGTGATTAAAATGTCACATTTTGTCAATTCAACAGAAAAACCCGGATTACCACCAAATGAGTTTATACTACAATCACTCAAATAGAGTATCGTGCATCCATTCCAAGAAATTCGCAATGCAGAAGCGCCATAT
>Ga0172370_10010291_pt1 | contig 10754 bp, 9 predicted proteins | sample LakKiv5m_FD_114538 | JGI IMG/M metagenome (GOLD analysis project Ga0172370, IMG submission 114538) | Freshwater microbial communities from Kabuno Bay, South-Kivu, Congo - kab_022012_11.5m | ecosystem: Environmental > Aquatic > Freshwater > Lake | place: Democratic Republic of the Congo...
CGCTTCAAGCTGCACTATGGTGACTTATCTGACACCAGTAACCTTGTTCGCATCATTCAAGAAACCCAGCCTGACGAGATTTACAACCTCGGTGCCATGAGCCATGTGGCCGTGTCGTTCGAAAGCCCTGAATACACTGCTGACGTTGACGGGATTGGTACGCTGCGCATCCTTGAAGCCATTCGGATATTGGGCCTTGAGAAAAAGACGCGTTTCTACCAAGCTTCAACATCTGAACTATATGGATTGGTGCAAGAAATTCCACAAAAGGAAACCACTCCGTTTTATCCCCGTAGCCCTTACGCTGTGGCCAAGCTGTACGCCTACTGGATCGTGGTGAATTACCGGGAAGCCTACGGTATGTATGCCTGTAACGGCATTCTTTTCAACCACGAGAGCCCCCGACGCGGCGAAACCTTCGTCACCCGCAAAATTACCCGTGGCTTGGCCAACATTGCTCAAGGGTTGGAGCCGTGCCTGTATATGGGCAATATGGATGCGCTGCGCGACTGGGGGCATGCCAAAGACTATGTGCGCATGCAGTGGATGATGCTGCAGCAAGAGCAGCCCGAAGACTTTGTGATTGCCACCGGTGTGCAATACAGCGTGCGCCAATTCATCCAGTGGAGCGCGCAGGAACTGGGCATCACGCTGCGCTTTGAAGGCCAGGGCGTTGATGAAGTCGCCGTCATCGATAGCATCACGGGCGACAAGGCCCCATCGCTCAAAACTGGGCAGATCATCGTCCGGGTCGATCCTCGCTACTTCCGCCCTACTGAGGTGGAAACCCTGCTGGGTGACCCGTCCAAAGCAAAGGACAAGTTGGGCTGGACCCCCGAAATCACGGTGCAACAAATGTGCGCCGAAATGGTGACTGCTGATTTTTCCGAGGCTCAACGCAGCGCACTACTGAAATCACATGGTTACACTGTTAATGTCAGTGTCGAATAAATATCTTGGGGTTGCACTTGGTCATTGAGATCGCCCTTGATAAACCGCATATTAAAACACCGCAATGCCATGATAAGCAAACTAGTTTCAATTGTGATGCCGGCGTACAACTGTGAGGATTACATAGCTGAGTCAGTCGAATCCATTCTTGCACAGACTTATAAAAACTGGGAACTGGTCATTGTTGATGATTGTTCGTTAGATGGAACAGGCGATATTGCCGCCAAATATGCGCTGGAAGATAAACGGATTCGATTCTTTTCGATGGAGCGAAATTCCGGACCTGCTGTTGTTCGCAACAAGGGTATTGAAGAGTCGCGCGGCCAATATATTGCCTTTCTGGATAGCGACGATCTTTGGACGCCCCGAAAGTTGGAAACTCAAATTAGAATGATGCAGGAGCGTAAATCACTGTTCTGCTTCTCGAGCTACACTCCATTTCGATCAAGAGATCTTCCGCTAACCATCGTTTGCGCGCCTGTAACAATCGGATATAACAGGATGTTGCGTGGCAGTGTCATTGGCTGTCTCACGGTTGTTTATGATGCATCGATAATCGGGAAGCGATATTTCTCTGATGGGCAAAAAGAGATTGCAGGAACAGTGTACTCAAAGATAATAGATAAACTGGGGCACGAGGATTACATGCTCTGGTTAAATATACTTAAAGACTGCGAAGGTGGGAATTATCCAGGCTGGTCGGTGTTGGGTATTAATGAATCACTCGCATTATACCGGCTTCGTCAAAATTCATTCTCTGCGAACAAAATGAAGGTGGCCCTTTATCAGTGGATAATCTATCGAAGGTGCGAAAAGCTCAGCTTGGCGAGAAGCATTTTCTGTTTTACCAGTTATATGATCAACGGAATATTGAAGCACAATAAAGCCAGTATTGATGGCAAGCGTGTAGTCGAATGATGTCACGTCCGAAATCCATGTTGCATATTTTTACCGGAGGCATGGTTTCTATTATCCTGCAAATTCCGAAGTTTAGGCTAGATATTGAGGCCTGCCGTTTTGTCTTGTATCTCGCCATTTTTGCAGCACTTTCGGCTTTGTCCAATTATTTTTCTGTCCTCGGTACCCCCTTTTTTTATATTGATCTTATTCTACTAGCCCCTTTCTTGCGCTATGAATGGGCGAATATTATGATGGGATTATCAATTCAGACATCGATAATGCGGCTTGTTCAGGGGATTTATGGATTTGACCAGTTGTATATTTCAGGATATTTCCTGCTGGCAAATATAATTGGCTTTCCACTGTGGGCAACTTTGGCAAGTTTGGTTGCTGTGGGTGGCAGCCTGTTTTTGGTATTAAATGCAATCCGCTTCGTTCCCCGTTTCTATGTGCGAATCAATTTGCTGACTTTCCTTCTTATGCTGCTCGCCTGCGTTGGTGTCAAGCTACAGGAAGATAACTCTAAAAGGAATCTGATCGGAACTTCATTCGGTTATCTCTTCGGGCAACTTCGTTTCTCAGAGATGTTTTATGGTCGTTACGAAATTCCAATGCTCAGTGAAGACCCCTATCCTGGGCACAGGGGATCTGCTTACGCCATGGAGCACGAGACAAATCTTGTTCTGGTCGTCGTTGAATCGATGGGTGTGCCGCGTGTTGGTCAGGAGATGGATAAATTGTTTTCCGGCTTTGATTCGCCGGAAATTCTAAAGAAATATGAAGTTATTGAAGGTGTTGTTCCAGCTCGTGGATCGACCATCCATGGCGAGATCCGGGAGTTGTGTGGCGGGCGCCTTTCCCATGGCCTTTTTGGTGGGAGTGGAGATGGATGCATTCCGGGCATGATGAGGAAGTCTGGGTATGAAACCACTGCGATTCATGCCAATTACGCGAAAATGTATGGACGTGATGAGTGGTATCCGAAGATCGGATTTCAGAATTATGTCAATACCAATTCAGGCCAACTGCCATATGATCATTTCGATGACCGGTGGGGAAGCGCGCTGGATACGTCACTGATTGAATGGCTTGGCTCCCGGCGTGAGCGGCAAGGCAAGACTTTTCAATATGTTCTGACGGTCAGTACGCATCTGCCGGCCGTACTGCTTCAAGGGGCAATTGAATGGGAATCATGCAAAGAGCGCATGACGGAACATGCCTGCACTCATCTGGCAAATTTAAAGCTGGTTCTGGACAGGATTAGTAAATATGCTGTGAGGCGGCCAAATACAACTTTTGTGATTGTGGGGGATCACCCCCCTCCATTTGTAAGCCCTGCAAGCCGGGCTGGTTTCAAGGATTACGAAGTTCCGTATGTCATCCTGCAGCCCAAGATCATTCTGCACTGATACATTGAAGTTTTTCATGAAAACGGTATTGATTGTTGGTGGTGGTTTTTTTGGGATGTATCTAGCGGAGCACCTTTCCAAAAAAGGCTGCAAAGTTGTACTTGCCGAGAAAGATCGTGATTTTATGCGGCGGGCTTCGCTGGTTAATCAGGCGCGTGTGCACAACGGCTATCACTACCCGCGTAGTGTCTTGACCGCGTTGCGGTCAAGAATTTCATTTCCCAGGTTTGTCGAAGAATTTGGCGAATGTGTTGATAGCCAGTTCGATAAGTACTACATGGTTGGTAAAGTGCTGGGCAAAGTTACCGGGAAGCAGTTTGAAAAGTTCTGTCATCGGATTGGGGCTCCTTGTGAGCCGGCACCCAGCAAGATCACAAAATGGGTTAATCCCAGCCTGATCGAATCGGTTTACCAGACCGTTGAATATGCTTTTGATTCTGTAAAACTGAAGGAACTGATGGTGCAGCGTCTTTCGGTCGCAAATGTTGATTGCCGACTTGGAACCGAAGTGATTTCGGTCCGACCGGATGAGCACAGGCGTCTGAATGCAATTCTCAGTTATGCGGATGGTGGCGAAGAGCATGTAGATGGGCTGGATCATGTATTCAATTGCACTTACTCCATGATCAACGCCATCAATATCCGTTCCGGGATTGATATGACTCCTCTCAAACATGAAATGACAGAAATTGCGCTAGTGCAAATTCCAGAAGAGCTGAATGGTTGCGGCGTGACGGTGATGTGCGGCCCGTTCTTTTCCTTCATGCCATTCCCTTCCCGCTCCTGCCATTCGTTCAGTCATGTCAGGTATACCCCGCATTACGAGTGGCATGATTGTGAAGGCAAGCCCTATATCGATGCGCACCGTCATTATGATCAGGTCGAAAAGCAATCCGCATGGGGATCAATGTGGCGCGATGCGGCGCGGTACATCCCGATTCTGGAAGAAACCCGTTATCTGGAATCGATCTGGGAAGTAAAGACGGTTCTGCCTCGCAGTGAATCGGATGATTCCCGCCCCATTCTTTTTCGTCCCAATCATGGTTTGCAGGGGTATCACTGCATCATGGGTGGCAAAATTGACAATGTATATGATGCGGTTAGCGAAATTGACCGCGTTGGATTGGTGGATTGAAAATGAGCAAAAGTGATTCTTTTGTTTCCGTGGCGATGGTAACGGCAAATGATGCGGCAATTATTTTGCCGACATTGCACAAGTTGTATGCCTATCTAAAAGAAAGTTTTGTCGATTTTGAAATCGTGATTGTCGATCAGCATTCCAGGGATGGAACGGCAAAGTTGATCGAAGGCGAGCTGGAGGGCTGTACATCGGTCCGGCTGATTGAGCTGGCTTTTCCGGTTGCATTCGATGTAGCCATGGCTGCCGCACTTGAAAACTCGATTGGTGATTTCGTTGTGGTGTTTTCACCGGGGCAAGACCCGGTTTCATGCATTGGTAAGCTGGTGCAGCAATGCAAAGCTGGCTCTGATATCGTTGTTGGTGTTGCCTCGCAACGGGACTCGCTACCCTATCGCATGTTTCGGCCGTTTGCGGGCCATTTACTGGGCGCGATTGGCTATGATCTGCCGCGCAACGCCACCAACCTGCGTTGTTTGAGCCGGAGAGCGGTAAATGCTGTAACTCAGGCTGGCCGGTTCCATCACCAACTTTTCGTTCGCATGGCGAAAACCGGTTACCCCTCCTCGGCTTTTGCGTATGAGCAGTTGGCTCTACGAGATCGCAGATGTCTGGCATCCGGGGTGCAGGATGTCCTCCGCTTGATCGTTTTCAACTCCACTAAACCATTGCGCTGGATGAGCGGGCTTGGCATGGCGATGGGCTTTGCAGTTCTTCTGCTGGCTTTTTACAACCTCTTCTCCGGGGTGGTGAAGACGGGGCACCTCGATAGCTCGGCCGTGATTCTGCTGTTTTTCTCGTTCATGTTTGTGACCCTGTTCATCATGCTGGCTTTCTTTGGCGAATATCTGGGCCGCTTGCTGGATGATCGTGGCGAGCAATTCTTATATTCGGTTGTGTATGAGAAAAACAGCTCGGTGATGCTGGATGAAAATCGCGTCAATGTGCTTAATGACTCCGAAGCTCGCGAACCGGTACTGATTCAAACTGGCCGCAACCGTTAAGGAACGGAAATGGAAAAGCTTGCTGTTTTCGTCAATACGTCCGATGGTTTCGACGATTGCTGGGCGCCTTTTTTTCGGCTGTTTTCCAAGTATGGTGGCGATCTGAATTCCTCAACGGTTTATCTGAATACTGAGCGCAAGGATTATGCCTTTGAGGGAATCTCTCTGGTTCCAACCAAGGTATGGTTCGATGGCGAGCCTCGCCCGACCTGGAGCGAGTGTCTTTCTCGTGGTCTTGCAAAGATTACCGAACCTTATGTGCTCTATCTCCAGGAGGACTACTTTCTCAGGCAGGCCGTTGATACGGAATGGCTGGAGCGCGCATTGAAGATTCTTGAGTCCGAGCCTGATGTCGGGGTGGTCTATCTGAATCGTTATGGTCCACAATTCCGGAATGAGATTCCGCGTCCGGATGGATTTGTAGAGATTCTTCCACCTGCCAGTTACCTGCTTTCCACGCAGGCTGCGATCTGGCGCAAGGATGTGCTTGCATCGCTGGTCTGTGACTGGGAAAACGGCTGGATGTTTGAGAAGTTCGGGTCGTTGCGTGCCCGCAAACTGCCGCGTCGTTATGTTTCTGTGAATCTCGATGTAATGCAGAGCCAGCCGGTTTTCGAATATATATATACCGGCGTGATCAAGGGGAAGTGGAAAATCGACTGCGTCGAACTGTTTGCCAGAGAGGGAATCGAAGTCAATTTTGCAAAACGTGGATTTTATCAGGAACGGGGTCGTCTGAAATCCCGCATTGAAGTACTACGGAAACTCTTTGGCAATCCGGGCAATGCCTGGCGCAGTATCAGGACACTGGTTTGAATCATGGGCAAGCTTCCCTACCTGCTGGTTGCAGAAAAAAGTCTTCTCAAGATCATTGGTCAGACCGTCTCGGCGCTGGAAAAACATGCCAATCCGGCCGGAATCTATGTGGTTGTACCGGGTGGGCAACTAAAGACATTCCGGGCTGTGCTCACGGATCGGGTCATCCTGGTGCCGGAGGAAGATGTACTGCCGGAATGGCCTTTGGCGCGCGTTAAGTCCCTGCTGCCAAAGCAGCCAGGGCGTGCAGGCTGGTATCTCCAGCAGTTTCTGAAGCTGGGTTTTGGCAAGTATTCCGGCGTTGCCCGTTATGTGATCTGGGATGCCGATACGATCATGCTTCAGCCCCCGGTTCTGGAAAGAAGCGGTCGCGTGGTCATGAATACGGCCAGGGAATATCATCAGCCGTACTTTGATACCTTCCGGCGGCTCTTTGGTGTTGCACCGACTTTGCCGCGCTCCATGATTTCTCAATACATGCTGATCGACAGTGCCATTTGCTGGCAGATGCTGCAGGAAATCTGTGCGCGCGGGCAGGGGGCGGACTGGGTCGAAGTGCTGCTGCGGGGATTGCCTGGTACTTCGATCAGCGAGTTCAGCGAGTATGAGACCTATGCCAACTACCTGGCGCATATCAATCCGGTCGGGATCGAGCTGCAGGCCAATAAATGGTTCCGATATGGATCAGAGATCTTCCCTGATCAGGGGCTGGTTAGTCTGGAGCAGATTGAAAAACGGTTTGCCGGGTATGGCTATGTGGCGTTTGAGAGGCATCCGTCCAGTGCGGGGCGCTGGTTGGGTTCTCGCGCACTGTTGATGCTGGGCCGTTGAGTATGGCAAGCACACGTCAGTTCAAATTTTCGTTCGGAAGTCGCCTCTTAATCACCTTGGTGTCGGCCATCTTGGTCTCTTCAGTGATTAACATTATCTTCCTTTCCGAAATAAAGAGTTTGGAGTCAGGCATCCAGAGCGAGTACTTAATCGATGGATATTTTTACCTGCACCTCGGGCAGGAGGCCCTGCGGATAGCGGGCCGCGATGGAATTTCACTCTACATGGCAGCCGACTCAATCCGCCCAAATATAAGCTCCAGCGGCATTGTGTTCCTCAGCAGCCTGACGAGTGCGGTTGTCCCTTGGCCGTGGCTAGTGCCCACGTTCTTCGCATGTATCTATGCGGCGCTGGTTGTCGTCTTGTCTCGGACCTACCGTGTTGAGAGGAACTTCTACCTATTGTTTTTCTCGGGATTGTTGCCCTATCTCTACATCCCGACCAAGGAGGCCTTCTTTACGATAGGCTTGATGCTGGCGTTGGTCTGCATCCGCCGATCTGCTCTGATGGCTTTGCTTCCAGTTGCCGCTGGCATCATGTACCTGGCGCGTCCAGAAGCCTTCTTCATACTCGTCTCCTCTTTCACAGGCTTAGTGCTGCTGCGCGGGTGTAGTCGGGCAAAACTGATGCTACTCATGGCGGCTGCGATCGGCGTCTATTGGGTCGTTTTGCGAGAAATGGTGGCAGCTACCTCGAGTCTGTTCCAGCTCGCAGCGGAAACTGCAGAGACCGGATTCTGCAACGTCGGACCTCTGTCTGTGTGCATCCCAGATAGCGGTGCCACAGAATATATCTACATGCAACGCCTGCTATCGCTGCTGGGCCTGCCGCTGAAGTGGCTCGCAGACATTTACCAGTTGCTCGCCGACGACACGCTTTCACCTTCGGCATGGATTCTCCGCTTGGCGCTTGGCATGCAGCTCGTAGTCATCATAATCGCACTGCGACAGCGGATCCGCTCAGGGCGGCCTCTAGACACCACGCAGGCCGCGCTGCTCATCTTTGCCGGACTTTATATCTCGATCTACTCTACGGTGCTCTACTACCAAGTGACTAGACAGGCACTGCTTGCTCTACATATCGTCCTGCTGGCAATGCTGATCGCAGATGCACCACCTGTTTATTGCAGGCGATCCCGCTTCCAGTTTTTTCCCTCCAGACCACAGCCTTTCCCCCTTTCCCACTAGGAAGTTTCCTACATGCGTCAACAATTCAAATTTCGTCAGCCCGGATTAGACCTGCTCGCTGGGCTATGGCGTGTCCGTAAGCTTCAGCAACTCATCAAGGCGCGACCTAATCTTTTCCTTCCGGCGGCGGATACGGTTTCGCTGGAACCGCTGATCTTCGGTACTTACGAGCACGGCGTCAGCAAGTTAGTTGAGCACTTTAGTCAGCAAGGTTATCGCGACGCCTTCTTTGACATCGGCGCCAATATTGGCCTCTCCACGGTCTTCTGCGGTGAGTACTTTGAGCAAGTTTTTGTTTCGAGCCTAACCCCGTGCTGTTCGACGTACTGCGCGCGAACACACGCATGTTGTCATGCAAAACGACGCTGTTCGACTTCGGCCTGGGTCGCGACGACCGGTCGTCCACCCTCCGTGTTCCCGAGCACAACGTCGGCGGCGGCTATGTCGCTGATGCCGACAACACCCTCTCAGAAAATGAGTTGGCGGCGAAGGATGGCATCTCCCAAGGCGGTATAAATGACAACTACGTTTCGATGCAGGTGCAGATTAAAAGCGGCCGAGTGGTGATGGAAGGCATACTTTCGAAGTTAGCCCCCGACGCCAGGCTTCTATTCAAAATTGATGTCGAAGGTTACGAGAAGGTTGTTTTAACCGAGATCGCGGGGGCACTTCGGCCATCACACAGCGCTGTCATCGTGTTCGAGAACTTTTCCGACGAGATAACGCCCACCTTCATCCACTCAATCTTCCCAAACGTCAAATCGATCGAACGGCTTACCACGAATCTCGCAGTACTACCCTCAAAGCTACACAAGCTTGTTCGTACGCTGATATCTGGCCGCGTCTACTCGCTAGAACCGGAACCTGTTAGGTTGCTGGGTGAAGTCGTAGTCACGGTTGGATAGCATGCTTTTTTGTCTGCTTAATGACCGGCTGTTCCCGTGCCCCCGCACGCATGCATTGCACGTGCGCAAGTTGGCAGAAGGATTTATCCAGCGCGGCTTTCACTTTAAAGAGATTACAGCGGATGAGTTACAACACCTCTCCAGTGTCGACGTTGTCTACATCTCTAATCATTTCAGTACAGAACCTCTTCACCGCTTGGTGAAGGTGAAGCTGCAGGCACGCCTGATGGCTTTACTCCATAACACACGGGCCTCACCTGTGTTGTGGAGCTTCCACACGACGGCCGACTGGGGTGCATTGAAGACACTTCGGCAGAGGGTGCTGCATCTGGGCGAAGACCTTTACCCGGAGGCGGTCCAGGCCGAACCGGTGCTGAGTCGCTTCCGCAGCGATTTCAACGTCCTGGCCCTGCGGTACGCGGCGCCGTTCCACCCGCAGTTGGCCCCCCTTTTTGATCTACCTAAGGAGTACGACTTCAACTTTATAGGTCACGGCTACCAACGTGAACTTACGCGGTACTGTGAACAACGTTATCACTGCATGATCCGCAATACTCCACCCAACGTAAGTGAGGCATTGCGAGTCAATTCGTTTCGTCGCTCACAGATCAATCTGGTCTTTCATGCGCCAAGCAACATCAGCAAAGGCATTGTTGTCGAGCGCTTTGCCGAGGCGCTCTCAATGGGTGGGATTGTTTTTCATGATCACCCGAGGATTTCAGGTGAGTTTCCTGATCACCCGTCTCTTTTTCATGTAACCACCCCAGGAGTAATCGATCAGGCCTTTGCTGCGGTGATGAGCCGAAGCGAAGCCGAACGCAATGCTATGCGGGCGGCATCCTGGCAGAGTTGGAAACAGGCCGGGCTCTCTTATTTCGATCAGGCCGGCCGAATTTTGTCCGCACTAAAATTTGATATTTAAATAGCATGAAGACCATTCTGATCGGTGCGACTGGATTCGTAGGCTCTAACTTGCGGCAGCAAATGCAATTTGATGCCTTGTTATCCTCAAAGAATATTGGTGACTTCAAAGGGGAGAATGTCGATCTGGCACTTGTGGCGGCTGGCGATGCGCGCAAGTGGTATGCGAACCAGAGTCCGGAGGAAGATCGCGCCCATATCGAAAGGGTGATTGCAGATATCTCTGCCATAAATATCAAGCGGGTTCTGCATTTTTCGACCGTAGACGTCTATGCATCCAAGCAGGGCGATGAGGCTGCACTTGCAGGCCAGGTCTCTGCAGATGCTTACGGGGGGCACCGTTATCTGATGGAGCATGCACTTAAGGAGCGTTTTACGGATATGGCAACGATCCGCCTGCCTGGGCTGTACGGTCCCGGGCTCAAGAAAAACATCATTTTCGATATTTCTCAGGGGCGGGAACTGAACGGCTTTAATCCTGATTCGGCTTTCCAGTGGTTTGACCTGCTTGAACTGAAACGTATCGTCGATTTTGTCGAACGCACCGGGTTGAAAGAGCTGAATGTCTGTGCCGAACCGTTGGCCGTATCGGAGCTGCTGGAAGGGCTTGGGCAGGCCCTTTCGCAGGTTTCCGTAGCTGCACCGTTGATTCGTTACGATATCCGCACGGCCCATGCTGCAGCGTTTGGCGC
>Ga0172370_10010295_pt1 | contig 10751 bp, 10 predicted proteins | sample LakKiv5m_FD_114538 | JGI IMG/M metagenome (GOLD analysis project Ga0172370, IMG submission 114538) | Freshwater microbial communities from Kabuno Bay, South-Kivu, Congo - kab_022012_11.5m | ecosystem: Environmental > Aquatic > Freshwater > Lake | place: Democratic Republic of the Congo...
AATGGTTTCCAGGCATTGCTTCCGGGCATTGAATCATGGTATGAACTGGGACATAAAACCAAGGCGGGAAAAAGCAAGGGAGAAGAAAGGATGCTGTCTGTTTCAGCCCATGTGAACCAGATAATGGAGTATGTACCCTATTTTCAGGCTAATTTTATTTTCGGGCTTGACAGCGATGAAGGCGATGAACCTTTTGAGCTTACCAAACGGTTTATTGACCATTCACCCGCAGCCTTTCCGGCTTATTCCCTGCTCACTTCCTTCGGGCAGGCAGCCACGCTGAACCTGCAATACCAGCGCGAGGGACGCCTGCTGCCTTTCCCTTTCCATACGCTTAACAACCATCTCGCGATGAATGTAAAGCCTAAGAATTATGACTGGATAACGTTTTATAACCACCTGATTGATGTAACCGAACATTCATTTTCGTGGAAAGCGGTGAGGCGCAGGTTCAGCCATTCCACCACCTACACCACCCGATGGATGAACTTTATCCGTGCTGTTTCCAATGAAGGTGTTGGAAGAATACGCCTGTTCAGAAAGGTGCGCCACCTGCTGGAAACCAATAAACAATTCCGTGATTTTTTTGAAGGAGAAAGCACTCGGCTTCCCGCGTTTTATCATGACCTGATAAAGAAAGACTTAGGTCGCATGTGGGAATGGCTTCCGGAAGGAGCATTGGAACATGATGCACTGGCTTATAGGAAGGAAGCTGATGAAACGAAGGCTTTATAATATGCTCCCCATCACCCGCTTCAACTTCTCCGGGTAATTCGTAATAATCCCATCCACACCCCAGCGCAGGAGTTTTTTCATCACCTTTTCATCGTTCACTGTCCATACATAGATTTGTTGTCCGCGTTTGTGCAGTTTATTCACAATGCGTTTGCATGCAAATTTCTGTTGCGGGTTAATGCCTGCAATTGTTTTATAATGATAAGCGCTGCCCCAGTGCATTTTTCCATCATTATAAAGCGGCAAGCCCGGCACATTGCCCACCACGAGTTTATAAACCGGCATGGTGGTTTTTGTTTCCAGCATTTTGTTAACTGCCACATCGCTGAACGATTGCAGGATGCACCAGTCTTCCGCGCCCCTGCGTTTAATGGTTTCAATGGTTTTCTGTTCTATGCCCGGATATACATCACTTCCGTCTTTTATTTCTATTACCACTTTCACTTTTCCGTTTACGGTGTTAAGCACTTCATCTAATGTAGGCACGGGTTCTCCTTTCCATTCTGCTCCAAACCAGCTCCCGGCATCGGCAGTTTTTATTTCTTTCAGCGTATGTTCTTTGATGTTGCCTTTCAATGTGGTGGTGCGGTCCAGTGTGTTGTCGTGAATAACGATCAATTCCCCGTCACTGCTCAGGTGCACATCTAATTCCACTGCGTCTGTGCCCATCTCCATTGCCTTCTTAAAAGATGCCAGCGTGTTTTCGGGTGCGCTTCCCGAAGCACCGCGGTGAGCGATGATAAGGGTTTTAGTTGTTTGTGCAGAAAGTTGGTTTGTCATAATGATAAGCAACGATATTATACAAAATCTGAAATTCATCTTAGGTGTTTTTTTCATACTTAATACACTGTACTCAATACTCTGTACTTTTTCAGTTAATATTGCAGCCAATGAGCGTGAACAATAATAGGAAGAAAATTTTAAAGCTGCTGGCAATATTGATAAAACTGGCAATTGTTGCAGTTGCGTTCTGGTTTATTTACAAGCAGATTTTTGTGAAGGAAGAGAACGTAAGCATCAGGCAGGGTTTGCTTGATTTCATTAACCTTCCCATTGATTACCGTTGGCTGACGCTGGCTCTTTTGCTCATGCCACTCAACTGGAGTCTGGAAGCAGTGAAATGGAAAATATTGGTGCAGCGGCTTGAAGCGGTTACGTTTATGAAATCACTGAAAGCTATTTTTTCCGGTGTTACGGTAAGTGTCTTCACACCCAACCGTGTAGGCGAATATGGGGGAAGGGTTTTTCACCTTGTGAAAGCCAACATCATTAAAGTAACCTTGCTTACCCTTGTGGGAAGCTTTGCGCAATTGCTAGTAACCATTGTTACCGGGCTTATTGCGCTTGCGTTTTTTCTGCCGGCTTACAAATCAGCGCCCGAATATTTTGGAAATGCACAGTATGTTTTGTTGTATGGGCTGGGAGCTTTGCTTATTATTTTTCTGAATTACCTGTTTCTCAACAGCGCTGTGTTATCTTCCCTTGTCTTGCGTATGAAGTTCCTTGGGAAATACCGTGGCTACGGAAAAATATTCCGCCTGCACCAGGCAAAAGACCTATTGAGAGTTTTGCTACTCAGTTACGGAAGATACGCTGTTTTTACTTTGCAGTTTTACCTGCTGCTTCGTGTCTTTGATGTGAATATTTCCTTTTTCCCTGCGCTGATGATGATCTCCATGAGTTACCTTGTGATGACCATTATTCCTACCATTGCCATCACCGATTTCGGGGTGCGCGGCTCAGTGTCGTTATATTTTTTCGGTTTGCTTTCTGCCAACGAACCCGGGATACTTTCCGCATCTTTTGTGTTATGGCTCATTAACCTTGCGCTGCCGGCTTTTATCGGCACCTTCTTCGTTTTCAATCTTAATTTTTTCAGGCAAGATAAAGAATGAGCATAGTTCTTTTTATTCTTCTGTTTTTTCTGATGTCGGCTGGCATTTTGTATGCCATGATGATGCTGACATTTACATTCAAATGGTTGTCGCTTCCGGTTTTTACAACAAAAAGTAAAAAATCTGAAACTGTTATCACCATTATTATTCCTGCCCGAAATGAAGAAGCATCTGTTGAAGAATGTCTGCAAAATATTCTATCGCAGAATTATCCGCACAACCTGACTGAAATTATTGTTGTGGATGATAATTCAACTGACAACACGGCAATGTTGGTCGAGAAAATAATTGCAGAAAATAAGGACAGAACAATTCGTTTACTCAAATTAAAAGATGTAAGTGCAACAGCAGTATTCAAAAAGAGAGCCATCACCGAAGCGGTGGCTGTGGCAACCGGGAAACTGATTGTTACCACTGATGCGGATTGCCGGATGGGAAAAGAATGGCTGGGCAGCATTGCAGCATATTATGAAACGCATCAACCCAAAATGATACTTGCTCCGGTTACTTTTACTGAAGAGAAATCAGTGTTTGAAAAATTGCAGACGCTTGAGTTTATAGGTTATATAGGGGTAAGTGCGGCAGCAGTGGCAATGAAAAACCCGCTGATGTGCAATGGTGCAAACCTTGCTTATGAACGTGAAGCATTTAATGCTGTTGGTGGTTATGTTCACAATGATAACCTTGCTTCGGGCGATGATGTTTTTCTGATGCTGAAAATAAAAAAGATGTTTCCGGGAGGCATACATTTTCTGAAAGCTAAGGAAGCCATTGTAAAAACATTTGCACAGAAAAGCCTAAATGATTTTTTCCAGCAGCGCAAACGCTGGCTTTCCAAACGTCCGGGCTACAAAGACTTTTCGGTGATAGGAACAGCCCTGCTGGTTTATGCTTTCAACTTTTTTGTGTTGCTGGGATTTGTGCTTTCATTTTTCACTGCGGGTAAATTCTTTTTAGTTTTATTTACTTTGTTGTTTTTACTGAAGTGCGTTTCAGATTTTGTTTTTTTATATCCTGTTGCAAAGTTTTTCGGGAGAAGAGAACTGCTGTGGTGGTTTTTGCCTGAACAGGTTTTGGTAATTATATATGTAACCCTGATGGGAATTATTGGAAGCAACGGGAAATACAAATGGAAAGGAAGAGAAATTAAATGAGCAGCAATAAAAGCACATCCCTATCTCAACTTGCCTGGCAGCGTTTCAGGAAGAATGGGATTGCCATGTTCAGTTCTTTTGTTGTTTTGCTCAGCATATTAATAGCTGCATTGGGTTACCTGGTTATGCCAGATTCTACGCCCAATGCCAACGAACAGATTTTGGAAATAGCTGCTCAGAAGCCCGGTTTTTCAGTTGCTATCCTGAAAGTTCCCAAACAGCAAAAGCCTGAAAACTTTAGTTTGATGCAAAAAATATTTTTTGGCGAGGAAAGAGATTATTTTCCTGTTCCTGTTTTCAATCATGAGATAAAAGGAGATACTTTATTTGTGGAAACCTACACCGGCAGCCTGCCTAATGACGGAGAGATAAAGAAATATTCAGTTAAAGATTTTTCGCAACCTGTTGAATCAAATTTTCCGCAACGCACTTTTCTTTTTGGCACAGACCGTTTTGGCAGAGACATGCTCAGCCGGATGATTTTAGGCACACGCATTTCGCTTGCAGTTGGTTTTATTGCTGTTATCATTTCCCTGATTGTTGGTATTACACTTGGCGCCTTTGCAGGTTTTTTCCGTGGCTGGATTGATAATGTGGTGATGTGGTTTGTAACAGTAGTTTGGTCAATACCATTACTCTTATTAGTGATTGCAATTACACTGGTGATGGGCAAAGGTTTCTGGCAGGTGTTTGTGGCGGTGGGGCTGGCAATGTGGGTGGAAGTAGCACGTATTGTGCGCGGACAGATTCTTGGTATCCGCGAAAAGGAATTTGTTGAAGCCTGCCGTGCCCTGGGTTTTTCGGGTTTCAGAACGGTGGTAAAACATATTCTGCCCAACATCATGGGACCGGTGATTGTAATTTCAGCCGCCAACTTTGCTTCAGCTATATTAATAGAAGCGGGTTTAAGTTTTCTTGGAATAGGGGCACAACCACCCGTTCCAAGCTGGGGCGGAATGATAAAAGATCATTATGGATACATTATATTGGATAAAGCCTACCTTGCTTTTATTCCCGGAATGGCGATATTAATTATGGTACTGGCATTTACACTTGTCGGCAACGGAATTAGAGATGCATTGGACGTAAAGGCGGATAAATAGGTATAGGGAAATAAGGGTATAAGGGTATGAGGTATATTTATGACATGACTGCCATGAACTCACTTATTAGCTGCCATCATCATCTTCCTGTCAGTATCAAAATTTCTGGCACAGAAACGATGAACAGAATTTCAGGAGACATTATAAAACTCCTGAAAGGATTGGTTTTATTGATGTTTCCAATCTTTTAATCTTTCAAATTTTCCAACATTCAAAACTTTGGCACACATGATTAGCATGGTAATTGTCTTTTGCCAAACCGACAAACAAAAAATATTAATTAAATCACAAAAAACTTAAAACAATGCAAAACGAATTTAAAAAATTTCTGTACGCAGGTGTTGACCTTGCAGCAGCAGTATCTGAAAAATTTCAGAAATCAGTTACCGAACTGGTAGAAAGCGGTAAAATCTCCAGCACTGAAGGTAAAAAATTAGTGGATGAATTTCTTGACAAAACTGAAAAAAGAAAAGAAGACTTTGAAGCCAAATTCAAAGAACTGAAAGAAAAAGTAGGTATCACTAAAAAAACCGAAGAAGAAGAACTGGATGAACTTCGCAAAAAAGTAGCTGACCTGGAAGCAAAAGTGAAAGCTGAAAAGCACACTGCAAAAGCAAAAGCAACAGCCTAAACGCTGATGGTTTTAAATGGTAAAGGAAGGACGGGATGACCGTCCTTCTTTTTTTTACACGATGAGATTATCGAATTAAATACAAACAACGTAAAAACGATTATTATTTTTCATATTTTTGTTTTCTGTTATGTTACTGAAACATAAAAATCTACAAACATTAATAAAAAACATTGGCTATACAATGTTCTTTGTATTTTTATTATTTCAGCAGAAATCTTTTGCACAACAACTCATTTTTGCAGGAAACGATACAGTAGTTTGTTCTAATACACCTATTACACTTACAGCAATAACGCAGGGACAACTGGGAATAAGCGTAACTCTTTCTGACGACCAATATACAGGAATTGTTCCTCTTGGATTCACGTTTAATTATTTTGGAGTTGATTATACTGATTGCCTGGTTTCATCCAATAATTATATTACTTTTAATACAGCAAGTGCCGGAGGTTATTCGCCCTGGAGCATTCCGGGTCCGATACCCGGAAACGGTGTTACTGAACTGTTAAACTCAATAATGGGTCCCTGGCAAGATATATTACCTCCCAGTGGTGGTGCTGTGCGTTATGCATATTTCGGAACGGCTCCGAACAGGGTATTTGTAACTTCATTTTGTTCAGTAGCCATGTTCTCCTGCACATCCTTATATTTTACAAGCCAGATAAAATTGTTTGAAGGAACCAATGAAATTGAAACACATATTGGGAACAAGCCACTTTGCACTACATGGAATGCAGGGCAGGCAATTCATGGGATACAGGACGCAACAGGTACCATAGCATTTGTTGTTCCCGGAAGAAATGCCCCCACTCAATGGACTACAGTTGCTGACGGTTATCGTTTCACACCAACAGGACCCAACACTTATTCAATGGCACCTATTCCTTTTAATCCTTCAAACGTTGTAAGTATTGGAAGCGGAGCAACTGTTAACTGGACGCTTTTAAATGGAACAAATGTTGGAACAGGTTTCAGTATTACGGTTCAGCCAACGGTTCCTACATATTACATAGCTTCAGTTGAGTTTGAATGTAGCAACCTTATTTACAGCGATACGGTTCTTGTTGGCATTTCCAATACCAGTCTTACCACATCATCAACGGATGTGCTTTGCAACGGAGATAATACCGGAACTGCCTTAGCGGAAATTACCAGCACATTCGACCCCTATAATTATGTATGGGAAAATTCTTCAGGAACTGTTATCCGCACTATGAACGGAGTAAACTCAACGCAAGACAGCATTTCAGGTTTGGTGGCAGGAAGTTACACGGTTGAAATTACAGACAGCATGGGTTGTGTACTTACAGAGCCAATTATTATTAATGAACCTACCGCTATTGTAGTTGACTCTTCTCATACCGATATTATGTGCAACGGAGAAACTAACGGAACAGCAAATGTAGTGGTAGGTGGGGGAACACCTGCTTATTCAGTGGAGTGGAATGACCCGCTGCATCAGACCGGAAACAATGCAACCAACCTCGGTCCCGGAAATTATACCGCAACCATTACAGACGATAACGGATGTATTTTTGAACAGGATTTTACTGTTACCCAGCCCACCCCTTTAGTACTCGTGCTGTCTTCACGTACTGATACCTGCGAACAATCAATAGGAGATGCTGACGTTTTTGTTTCCGGTGGGACTCCACCTTACAGTTACGGTTGGCAACCTGTTGCAGGAAACAATCCGGTTTTAGCGGGGCTTGCAAAAGGAACTTACAGCGTATTAGTTACTGATGATAATGGTTGCAAGGATTCTGCAAGTGTGAATATTGGAAATATTCCTTCACCGGTTGCTGAGTTTGAATTCAGAATCAATCCTGATGATATTTTTAAACCCTTAGTTAATTTTGACAATGAATCTATGGATGCCACTACTTATTTCTGGGATTTTGGTGATGACTGGGGAGGAACTTCAACTGATACTAATCCAACTTACAGGTATGATACCGCCCGTACATTCCCTGTTATCCTTGTTGCATACGGACTTTATGATGGCTGTGTGGATACAGCCATACATTTTGTAACCATCAACCCGGTTTATACTTTTTATATCCCTAATGCATTTACTCCGGGCAGCACTGATGACCTGAATGATACTTTCGGACCTGTTGGAAATGCTTATGATATTGACAGCTATTACATGACCATTTACGACCGCTGGGGAAATATTATTTACCAGACCAGCGATTTTGTAAATGGTGGCTGGGATGGCATTTCGCACCGGACATTGCAACCCGCGCCCGGAGGAGTTTACGTTTACAGGATTGATATAAAAACCTTCTCAGGTTTTGATAACCATAAATATGTGGGGCACGTTACCCTTGTGAGACAGCGCTGATTTGAGATGACAAAAGAATATTGCAGACAAAGAATGAAAGCTTTAAAATGCTGCATTCTTATTCCAACATACAACAACGACAAAACGCTTGAAAAAGTAATTACCGAAGTTTCGGAATATTCGGAAGATGTGCTGGTGGTGAATGACGGTTCAACTGATTCCACTATCCATACACTTGCCAGATTCGATAATATCCGGGTTGTTACCTATTCTGAAAATAAAGGAAAAGGTTTTGCATTGCGCACCGGATTTATAGCTGCACTGAAAAATGGTTTTGAGTATGTGATTACCATTGATTCAGACGGGCAGCATTTTGCGGATGATATCCCGGTGTTTGTTGAAAAACTTGAAACGGAGAAAAATACCATCATCATCGGGGCGCGGAATATGAACCAGGAATCAGTTCCCGGCAAAAGCAACTTCGGGAATAATTTTTCTAATTTCTGGTTTAAAATCAATACCGGCATCGCAGTTCCTGATACGCAAAGTGGCTACAGGCTTTACCCGGTAAAACTTCTGGAAGGAATAAATTTCATTACCCGCAAATATGAGTTTGAAGTAGAAGTGATTGTACGTGCGGCATGGAAAGGCATTGGAGTAATTGCTGTTCCCGTGAAAGTTTATTATCCGCCCACTGAAGAAAGAATAAGTCATTTCCGCCCGGTGCCGGATTTCAGCAGGGTGAGCGTGCTCAATACTTTCTTAGTCTTAACAGCCTTTTTATACATCAAGCCCCGCGACTTCTTCAGAGGTCTTAAAAAAAAAACTTCAGGGAGTTCATCCGCGAACATTTTCTCAATTCAACGGAGCCTGATTCAGTAAAAGTATTTTCGGTGATGTTAGGCATTTTCATGGGAATAGCTCCTTTCTGGGGCTACCAGATGCTGCTGTGTCTTGCTGTTGCGCACTTTCTGAAACTGAATAAAGCCATTTCAATTGTTGTAGCCAATATCAGTATTCCACCAATGATTCCATTTGTTCTTTACGGGAGTTTTGTGTTTGGTGGCATGTTTATGGAAGAACCTGTACCCATTGGTTTCAGTAAAGAAATAACATTAGAAACTGTAAAGATGCATGGCTATCAATATATAGTTGGTAGTTTTGCGCTCGCTGTTACAGCTTCTGCGGTTTCGGGAATTGCAACATTTCTGATGCTGAAGTTGTTTTCTAAAAAATGATGAAATATCGATGCCACAGATTTCATAGATTTACACGGATTTCCTGCACAGATTTAAGTAGTTTATAATCTGTGAAAATCTGTGAAATCTGTGGCAAGAAAATATCTTATTAAAAAAATAAAAAATGTCATCAGCAACTTTAACGGATATTGATTACGCCTCTGAAATCAGGAAACTGAAGAAGGATAAGAACGCTATTATTCTTGCGCATTATTATGTGGTTCCTGAAATACAGGATATAGCTGATTTTATTGGCGACAGCTTAGGACTTTCGCAGCAGGCGGAAAAAACGGATGCTGCCATGATTGTTTTTTGCGGGGTGCGCTTTATGGCTGAAACCGCCAAGATTTTAAATCCCGGAAAAAAGGTTGTATTACCTGACTTAGAAGCAGGCTGCTCCTTAGAAATGTCATGCCCGGCTGAACCTTTCCGCAAATTCAGGGAGGCGCATCCTGAGCATGTAGTGATTACTTACATCAATTGTTCGGCAGAAATAAAAGCGCTCAGCGATATTATCTGCACTTCTTCCAATGCGGAAGCCATCATCCGTTCGGTTCCTGCTGACAAGAAAATAATTTTTGCTCCCGATAAAAACCTGGGGCGTTTTTTAGCCAAAAAAACTGGACGCGATATGTTATTGTGGGACGGCAGTTGCATGGTGCATGAAGCCTTCTCCATTGATAAACTGCTGAAACTTCATCGCCAGCACCCCAATGCAAAAATTGTGGCGCATCCCGAAAGCGAGGAGCCGGTATTGAGGGTGGCGAATTATATAGGCTCTACAACAGGGATGATCAACTATGTGAAAAACGACCCGCATAATGAATTTATAGTAGCCACCGAAGCAGGTATCATGCACCAGATGCAGAAAGAAGTGCCGCACAAAAAAATAATTGCCGCGCCCGCCTTTGAAGATAATACCTGCGCCTGCAGCGAATGTCAGTTTATGAAGATGAATACCCTGCAGAAACTATATCTCTGCATGAAAAACGAAAAACCGGAAATACTGATTGAGGAAGAATTAAGGCTGAAAGCGCTGAAGCCTATTAAAAGAATGCTGGAGATTTCGGAGAAATTTTAATCGTGTCTATTGCATTTATCAATGAAACTAACACAGGATGCCCCATAGAAAAACTGCTCATCCCTGGTGTAAAATGATTCTACCCCACGGGAAAATGATTCTACCGCATGGGAAAATGGCTTTTCCGCATGGGAAAATGATGCTACCGCACGGGAAAATGAACCTTCCTAAAATGTTCAAAGTTTTTTTAAAAATTCTTGAGAATATTTGAAAACTTCAATCAATTAACAACTTTCCGGAAGCGATAATTCCTTCATTGCCGCCTGCCCTGAAAAAATATAAACCCTTGCTTAAATTTCCGCGCCTGATTTCAAAAGGGTTGCTTGATATTTTGAAATTTATATCAAATGTATAATGTATGTATGAAAATAAAAAATGATTTTTGCAGTCATGAATACAGATTTCCTTGTCATAGGTTCCGGGATAGCCGGGCTAACTTTTGCGCTGAAAACGGCACAGAAACTGCCATCAGCAAACATTACGATAATAACTAAAGCAGACGAAAGCGAATCAAATACCAAGTATGCGCAGGGAGGCATAGCTGTTGCATTAGACAAAGTTTTTGATTCCTATAAAAAACATATTGACGATACGCTGTTATGCGGTGATGGATTATGTAACCGC
>Ga0172370_10010299_pt1 | contig 10748 bp, 9 predicted proteins | sample LakKiv5m_FD_114538 | JGI IMG/M metagenome (GOLD analysis project Ga0172370, IMG submission 114538) | Freshwater microbial communities from Kabuno Bay, South-Kivu, Congo - kab_022012_11.5m | ecosystem: Environmental > Aquatic > Freshwater > Lake | place: Democratic Republic of the Congo...
CGTCGCGCTCGACCTCTACTACCTCCTGGCCGAGGATCACGCCAAAGCGAAAGCGGTCGGCGTCGTCGCGGTCGTGGCTGAAATCGCGGCGAATTCCAATCTCGGGTTCGTCTTCGGATCGAACCACGCGCGGCCCTTCTGGCACGGACCGTTCATGCCCGTCTACTTCATCGTCACGTCTCTCGTCAGCGGCGCCGCTCTGCTCCTCACGGCAATCTGCGTCGAGGACTACTTCGCCCACGGGCGGCTCCGCGGCGGGAATGCGCCTCTTGCGCGCGGCCTTGCCAGGCTTCTCGCGTCCCTGCTGGCAGTCATGGCTTTCTTCACAATCTGGCGCATCCTCTCCGGCGCGCAGGGCGGGCACCGGCACGTCTCGGAAGCGACCTTGGCCTTCGTCGTCGGCCCCATGTTCACGAGCTTCTGGTTCTTCGAGGTCTTCCTCATGTACCTCGTTCCGTTCGCGATACTTCGGGGGCCCATGCGGGAACGCCCGGCATACCTCGCTGCGGCCGGCGCGCTGCCCTTCGCCGCGATGTTCGTGGCGCGCCTCGACTTCGTCTACGCGGGGCAAATGCTGTCGCTTCGGCCGGTGCTGGGCCGCGCGGGAGAGGCCATCGCGTATTCCCCGCCGTTCAAAGGAAGCCCGGCGGGTTTCCTTGCCTACACGCCGTCCATCGTCGAGGTCCTTGTCGTCTTCGGAGCGATGTCCGGAGCGCTGCTGCTCTACGTCGCCGGTCTGAACGTGCTTCGGCTCGGAAAGGAGGCAGGACGTGACTGAACCCGTTTCGACGCCGGTCGAGCGCAAACCGGCACCCTACTGGAATTCGTACGTCGCAGGCATCGGTCTGGGGCTCGTGCTGCTCGCGTCCTTCGTCGTCATGGGCCGCGGCCTGGGCGCTTCGGGAGCGATGACGCGCATGGCGGTCTACGGCGTCCACAAGGTCGACGCGAGCGTCCGCGGAGGCACCGAGGCGGAGAGCGCGACGCTGGCGAGGCACAACGCCTACGGTGCGCAGTACGTCGGCGGGCCGGGCGATCCGCTCGACGACTTCCTCGTCTACATGTTCGTCGGAGTCCTCGTCGGGGGCTTCGTCAGCGGCCTTGCGGCGCGGCGATTCGCCTTCGGTATCATCCGCGGGCCGCGCACGACGGATCGCAGGAGACTGGTCCTGGCGCTCGCGGGAGGCATCGTCTCGGGCATCGGCGCGAGGCTCGCGAGGGGCTGCACCTCGGGGCAGGCGCTCACGGGGGGCGCGACGTTGGCCCTCGGGAGCTGGGCCTTCATGATGTGCGTCTTCGCGGGCGGCTACGCGCTTGCCTATTTCCTCCGGAAGGAGTGGACCTGACATGGAGCCGATTGCACCGATCGCCAAAGTCTTCGAATGGGGCCCGCAGGCCGGCGCCGCCTGGGGCGCGCTGCTGGGCTGCGGCTTCGGGTTCTTCCTCGAAAAGGCCGGATTCGGGAGCGCCACGACGCTCGCCGGACAGTGGTACGGCTACAACTTCGCGGTCTTGCGGGTGATGTTCACGGCCATCGTGGTGGCGATGCTCGGGCTCTTCGGGCTCCACTACGCGGGATTGGCGGACCTGGGGCTGCTCTACGTGAACGACACGTATCTGCTCCCGCAGGCGATCGGCGGAATCGTGTTCGGCTTCGGATTCGTCATCGGGCAGTACTGTCCGGGCACGGCGGTCGTCTCGTGCGCGACGGGCAAGTTCGACGCGATGGTCTTCATGGGAGGCTTCCTCATTGGGGTCGTCGCCTTCATGTTCGGATATCCTGCGATCGAGGGACTCTACAACGCGACCTCGATGGGAAGAGTGATGCTTCCGGAATACCTCGGCGTTCCGGCGGGCGCGGTGGTGTTCGGCGTGGTCCTCATGGCGCTGGGGGCGTTCGCGCTCACGCACGTTCTGGACCGACGCTTCGGCAACGGAAAGGAGGCCTGAATGCTCTCCCGCAATGCGATCCTGTTCTCGGGAGCGCTTCTTGTGGCCGGCGCGGGCATCGCGGTCGCGTCGATGCGCGGAGGGCCCCCGCGTCGCACGACGAGGCAACTCGCCGCGACGCCGGATCGGCTCGTGACGGCCCCGGAGCTTGCGGACTGGATCGTGAAGGGCCGGCGCGACTTTGCCGTCGTTGACCTCCGCGAGCGGAAAGCCTATGAAAAAGGGCACATCCGCGACGCCGTGAGCTGCGGCTCGTGTCACGACAGCCGCGATGCCGCGCGCCGCGACGAGCGTTTCGTGGATCTCTCCAGGAAGCTCGTGCTTTACACGCAGCACGGAAGGGAAACGGTGACGCTGCCTGCGCTGCTTGCTTCCAATCCGAGGCTCTTCCTGCTGGAGGGGGGATACGATGCCTGGCAGTCGGAGGTTCTCGCGCCGGTATCCTTCGGCGGAGAGACGGACCCGGAACAGGTCCTGGCGAAGAAGCGGCGCGACGCGATTCGGGGCCGTTTCTCGGGCGAGGGCAGGGCGGAGGCGCCCGCAGCGATTCCGGTCGTGCCCGTGCGGCGGGCGGCACCGCACTCTTCGGCTTTGCCCAAAGAGGGCTGCTGAGCCGCAGTCGGAGCGGCGGCCTGTGGCCGCACGTCGGGCTCCCGGCCGTTGGCCCGTTCGGAGCGATCACCAACCGTGAGATGTTCACGGCGCCTCGACGGTGCGGCATTCCGCCGTTCGCCGCGCTAGACTCTGCCTGAAATCCGCGTAGAGTCGCGCATCCCGTTCGGGATCGTGGCATTCCATGCACCCGCCGACGGCGAGCGTCCGGGCTCTCGTCTCGCGGTCGAGCGGCCTCAATTCAATGCGTGTCGAAGCCGGGCGCACGCGGTCGTCGGGGAACCCGATCCATGCATCGGCGGGCAATCCGTCGAAATCCAGGCGCCGATATGCCGGCTCGAATGTCCAATGCCCGTCCGAATGCTTCAGCAGACCGGCACCGTATCCGAGCGCGGCGGGATCGCTGTGGCACGAGCGGCACGTGCGGCCCTTCTTCGTGGTGGTGTGCGGCACCGAATACGCATACGCACGCAGGAACCTCGTGTGCGGCCCGACGAGTGCATCCGAGGATTCCGGCAGTCTTCCGGGCGTGTGCGGACGCTCTTTGTTCAGCGTCATGATCATCCCCGGCACGACCGGCTCGATCATCTCCCGGCCGTCCCTGCGCAGGATTCCGAGCGTCGGTTCGGCGGTCTGCGGAGGCACGTCGTATTCGACCCAGTCCTTGCCGTCGGCTTGCGTGTGGCATCCGACGCATCGCGGTGCCCACGCGGAATGGCATGCCTGGCACGAGAGCCTCTCGTGTCCGCGCACGGCGAAGCATGCCTGCGCCGGCGGCACGCCCGAGCGACGTCTTCCGTCGAGCTTGCCGAGCACGACGACCTTTCCGTCGCCCGCCGGCCAGGCATTCGTGACAGGCTCTCCCGAGGCATCCTCGACGAGCAGCGAGTTCTCCGACGTATTCCGCAGTTTCGCAATCGCCCGCGTCTCCGCGTCGGTCGAGGCCAACGCCACCGCGCGGGCCGGCGCGATCCGATGGCAGGTCGTACACCGGATCCGAGTGGCCTGCTCCTCGTGGAGAACCGATTGACCTGTCCCCATCAATTCTCCGGAGAGGTGGCAGTCGACGCACGCCATGCCTGCCGCATGATGCGCGTCGTCGCCGGCCCGCCGCAGAATGCGCCCGTCGGCAAGCTTCCACTTCTCTCCCGGAGCGGAAGCTTCCGATTCCGCCCAGCCCGCGTATCCGAGCGAGATGCGGCCGGAACGGCTGTGGCAGCCGAAGCAGTTGTCGTCCGAGACGGCGATGCCCAGGGCCGGGTGTACGAAGCCGCCGGGATTGTCGCGAACGGCCGTTCTCCGGGGCGATTCGCGCAAGTGACACGCGGCGCATCCGCCGCCGCGCGATGTCTCCGATACGGCCGCGGGCGCGCTCTTCGGGGTTGGGAGGTGGCAGACGACGCAAAGCTGCTTCAGGTGCGTGTCCGCGGGAGATTCACCGAGAGTTGCGGGTGTGCCGCTTCCGTCCGGCGTCGCCGCCTCCCCGAACGCGAAACGATCGACGGCAATCATCCCCGAAACCGTCGCCATCGGCGAGCGGCGCACGCGTGCGACGATCGCGCCGTGGCACGATGCCTGACCGCAGGTTCTTTCCGCGGCATCGAGATTGCCCGGCACGAGAATCATGCCGGCGTGCGCGCCCGCGGCGTCCGGAGCGAACGCATTGCCCAGGTGGCAGGAGGCGCATCCGAGTGCCTCGGGATCGTGCGAAGCCTCAATGCCCTGGACGTTGTCGTGGCATGCGAGGCACCCCTCGCGACGCCCCTGGACCAGCACAATCCGTCCGGGCGCCAAACTCGCCGGAGCAATGGGGGAAAGCGTCGGCACGGCGGTCGCGCTGGCCGGCCTTGTTTCCGCCCAAGGGGAGACGAGACTCCAGCCGGGCCCTCGGAACAGGGCCGCCCAGAGTCCCGCAGCCGCATACGCCAGCAGCAGGAGTGCAAGGAACAACACGGCCGCAAATCGCCGCCGCGGGGCAAGAAACGGCAGGGCGAGAAGCGCGGCCAACGGAATCGACAGCACGAGGTAGGACCACCCGGGCCGGTCGAGCCAATGAAGCATCTCCTGCATCGCAAGGAAATACCACGGTCCTTTGACAACGGGACTCGCACCGTCGTGCAGGCCCGGGGGAAAGACCCATCCGAGCAGCACGGAAGCTGCGCCGACCGCCAGCAGGCTTCCCGCCCCCGGCCAGATCCGGCGTCCGTGTTCGATCGATATCAGCAGGAGGGCGACAGGCAACGTCGCTGCGTGGAGAACGTAGACAAGCTGCAGGTCGCCGCCGGTTCCGAGCAGCGCCGACGACCATCCCGAAACCGCGCGCCCCGGCAGCTCGAGCAGCCCCGTCACCACGTCGCGGGCGAGCCGCCCTTCGGCATCGCCGCGCATCATGAAACCCGTGAGCGCGATGGCCGCCGGCAAGGGCGCCGCCAGCACCACGCGCACCCACGCACCGGGCCGAAGACGCTTTTCGCCCCGCCGGAGCACCTGCTCCGCGGCGTGCAGCACGCACGCAATCAGGGCCAGATGGCTGCTCCATGCGTGCACCGCCCGCACAAAACGCCCGGGCAGCGACGCAAGCTGCAGCATCGCGACGGAATCGAGCGCTGCGCGAACGTCGTAGCCCGCCGCAAGGACGACGCCCGTGACCAGAGCCACTGCCGCGGAGGCAAGCGCGATTTCGCCCGCGGACGCGAAGCGCGCGTTCCACCGATCGAAGAGCGCAAGGGCGCGCTGTTCAGTCGATGACAACGGTCACCGTTTCCGGGTCCGAGCCCGCCGCGATGGTCAGTGGATGCAGGCCGCGCCCCGCGGGGCCGCCGCGCCGTCCGCCCGAGGTGTCGAAGGTCGAGCCGTGGCACGGGCACACCAGGCGGTCGCCTTCGCTTCTGCCAATTCGGCACCCGAGGTGGGGGCATTTTGCCGAAAAGGCACGCAGGGCGTCTCCTTCCCGGACCAGGATCACGTCGCCGTGGAAGCGGACGCCGTCGCGATCCGGGCGCGGCAGTACCACGCGCGCCGGACGCTGGCGCTCCCGCCGATCCGCGCCGAGCGCCCACCAGAAGGCCGCCAGCACTGCGCCGGCGGCCGCGACCGCCCCGCGCACGAACGCCCTTCGCGGGAGGACCGCACCGGGGGCCTGCGACACGACCGTCATGGGTAGAGCATCCCGGGCGACCGCCCTCCTGTCCAGCGGGGCGCTTCCGCCGCGCACGCGTCGAATCTTCGCCGCCCCCTGACCGATTTGTCGTCCTCCGCCGATCCGCCTCCGGAAAAATATCCTGCAAAAACAGGCACTTGTGAGCATCGACCGACGGGCACGCGGCTTGCTTGCCTCCTCGCCGTCACGCGCCCTGCGGAGGGTCGAACATGGCTGCAGCGAATCCATCTTCATCCCTCATCCTTCATCCTTCATTCTTCATCCTTGTCTCCCGCGCCCCGGTCGTCCTGCTCGCCTTCGCGGCGGCGTGCGGCCCCCATACGGCGGTGCGCCGCACGGCGTTCGTGCCCGGCGTCTTCGGTCCGACCGCGGCGGGCCGGCCGCTGGAGCGCGGCGAGTGGAAGCTCTCGGGCGGCCTCGACTCCGCGGAGCTCGGCGAGCAGATCATCGCGTACCCGCACGAAGACGAGCCGGGCGTCGCCATGCCCCGGGCCCAGCTCACGGGCAACGCATGGGTGGGCGTGACGCGCTTCCTGGAGGTGGGCCTGCAGTTCCGCTACGCGCCCTACGAGTGGTCGCGTCCGGGTGCCATCGGGGTCCTCGACATTCCCGGCTGCTGCGGCCCCGTCTACTCGTTCACGGGCGGCACGGGCGTGCGCACTTCGTTCCACTTCGGCGAGCTGCCGATGTGGCTGTCGCTGAGCACGGAGTTGAACTTCTCGCACGTGAGCCAGGCGGTGTTCGTGCGCTGCCCCGGCTGCGCGTCGGACGAGCCGCACAACTACACGCTGGACCGGGTCGAGGATGCCACCGCGTTCACGCCGAACCTGTTCCTGCACTTCGGCGGCGACGTCGGAAAACACGTACACCTGAGCGTGTTCGCGGGCGTGGAGACGGGCGTGCGCAACAACGGCTTCGACCCGGACATCCGCAACCGCGACGCGTCCACGCTCGAAAGCTACCCGGTATGGGTCCTGGGCACCGGGGCGCAGTTCCGCCTCGGGAAGATCGTGCTGGACGCGAACCTCGTCCTGCCGGCGTCCGAAGAGCGCACGATCAGGTTCGGCCCCGGGCTGATGCTCCAGGCGGGGCTGGTCCTGTAGTCGGGAACGCGGGCCGTCCTTCGCGGCGTGAGGCGGACGAGGCTACCCGTCTTCGCGATCGCCCCCGCCCGTTCCCAGCGCCACCAGCGGCTCCGCGGGCGTCTCGTCGCCGGCGAAGTCGATTCCACCGCCGGCGCCGGGCAGACGCCTGTCGAGCAGGTGCGTGGACCTCACGTTGCGCAGCGCGGCGAGCATGTTGGGCTTGAGCCGCCGGCCGACGCGCGTTTCCAGCCGCGCGAGCAGCTCCTTCATCGCCTTGCGCTGGTGGTCCTCCTGTGAGCCGCACACGTCGCAGGGCACGATCGGAAAGCCGCTCAGTTGCGCGTATTCGGCGATATCCTCCTCCGGCGCGTAGGCGAGCGGGCGGATGACGACGTTGCGGCCGTCGTCGCTGCGCAGGCGCACGGGCATCGCCTTGAGCTGGCCGGTGTAGAAAAGATTCAGCAGCAGCGTCTCGACGAGGTCGTCGCGATGGTGTCCCAGCGCGATCTTGCGGCAGCCCAGCTCGACGGCGGCGTTGTACAGGATGCCTCGCCTCAGCCGCGAGCACAGCGGACATGCGGTGGCGCCCTCGGGAATCTTCTCGCGCACGATGGCGTACGTGTCGCGGCGCAGCATCCGGTACTCGAATCCCTGCTCTTTCAGGTGGTTTTCGATCACGTGCTGCGGGTATCCGGGGTGCCCCTGGTCCACGTTCACTGCGAGCAGATCGAAGTGCACCGGCGAACGGCGCCGCAGCGCGAACAGCAGGTGCAGCAGCGCCCACGAGTCCTTGCCGCCGGAAACCGCGACCAGCACGCGGTCGCCCGGCTCGACGAGCTTCCAGTCGTCGACCGCGCGCCCCACGTGCCGGAGCAGCGAATGCTCCAGCCGTTCCCTGCGATCCCGCATGCGGCTCCCACCCCTACGCGCGCTTGTAGAAGGGCGTCTTCGCGACCGCGGCCGCGGCCGCGCGCCCTCGGATGTTGACTTCGACGCGCGTCCCCTCGGCCGCGAGCGCGGTCGGCACGTACGCGAGTCCGGCCGCGATCTGCACCGTCGGCAGCAGCGTCCCGCTCGTCACCCGTCCGACCTTCTGCCCGTCCTTGAGCACCGCGTAGTCGTGACGCGCAATGCCCTTGTCGACGAGGCGCAAGCCTACGAGGCGCTTCTGCAGGCCCTGCTCCTTCTGTCGCACGAGCGCGTCGCGGCCGCGGAACGGCCCCTTGTCGAGCTTCACAATCCAGCCCAGCCCCGCTTCCAGCGGCGTCGTCGTCTCGTCCATGTCGTTGCCGTACAGGCGATAGCAGGCTTCCAGCCGCAGGCTGTCGCGGGCTCCCAGGCCGCACGGACGCAGTCCGGCAGCGCTTCCGGCCTCCAGCAGCGCATCCCAGACCGACCGCGCCCGCTCCGGCGCCAGGAACAGCTCGAAACCGTCCTCGCCCGTGTAGCCCGTGCGCGCCAGGATGCACTCCGCACCCGCGGCGCTGCCTTGCGCAAAGCGGTACGTGCCGATGGCGGACAGTCCGGTCTTCGTCAGCTTCTGGACGGTCTCGACCGCGCGCGGCCCCTGCACGGCGATCTGCGCGTAGTCGTCGCCGCGGTCGGTGACGGTGCAGCCGGGCCCTTCGCCGTGCTCCTTCATCCAAGCGAAGTCCTTGGCGCGGTTGGCCGCGTTCACGCACACGAGCAGCCGGTCGGCGCGGATGCGGTACACGATGAGGTCGTCGATGACGCCGCCCGAGTCGAAGAGCATGGCGGTGTACTGGGCCTGGCCGTCCTCGCAGCGGCGCAGGTCGTTCGTGACGAGTCCCTGCAGGCGCTCCAGCGCGTTCGGGCCCTCGAAGAAGACCTCTCCCATGTGCGAGACGTCGAAGATCCCCGCCGCCCGGCGGGTCGCGTGGTGCTCTTCGAGAGCGCTATCGTACTGCACCGGCATCTCGAAGCCGGCGAAGGGGACGATGCGGGCGCCCAGCGCGCGGTGGGCGTCGAACAGCGGGGTGCGGCGCAGCTCTGGCATGGCGGGCTCCTCTCCCGGGGCGCGCATCCTAGTCCCGGGCGGGGCCGCGGGCATCGATTCCTGAGCCGCCCCTCGCCGTCGCGCCCGGGCTACGCTCCGCACGTGGACGCCACCTTCCTGCGCCGCGCCTACGACCGGTGCGCCGACGGCTACGACGAACGTTTCGCCGCCCAGCAGTCGGAGAAGTTCGCGGCGCTCGCGGCGCACGTGCCGGCGCCCGCGCCAGGCGCCCTCGTGCTCGACGCCGGCGCGGGCACGGGACTGCTCGGCCCGGCGCTCGCGCAAATCGGCCCGCGCTGGGCCACGATCCGCATCGTCGCGTGCGATCTCTCGGTGGCGATGCTCCGCCACGCCCGGCCGCGCGCGACGGCGTGCGTGCAGGCCGACGCGCGGCGCCTCCCGTTCGCGCGCGCATCGTTCCAGAGGATCTTCTGCGTCACGGGCATCGTCGCCGCGGAAGATCTCGCCCCGGCGCTCGTGTCCTTCTGCCGCGTGCTGGCGCCCGGCGGCTGGCTCGCCCTGTCGCTTCGCTCCGCCGAACTCGCCCGGGATCCCGCGGCGACGGCGGCGGAGCTGCGGCTTCCGCTGGACCTGCATGCGCACGGCCGCGCTGCAGGCGACGTGTGGCTCTCGCTGCGGCGGCGTTGAGACGACGTCTCACCGGATGTCCGGGCGCTCGGAAAACGCAGCGAGGACCGACCGCCACGGGACCTCGGACGGCGGATCGATCGCCGATCCCGCGACGGCGGAGCGGAACCGCAGCCGCACGCGCTGCTGGCGCGCGCCGCGCCTTTGCGGATACACTCCGCGCCCGTCCGGGGGAGAACACTGCGCCCGTTCCCGGTGGACGCGAATGTCGGAGGTCGTGATGGCATCGGCTCGTTGGACTGCGCTGGCCGCGGCGATGGCGGCGGCGGGCTGCATCGGCACCACGGACAATCGCAACACCGGCCCGAGCTGCGGCGACGGCGTCTGCGCGAGCACCGAGAGCAAGGACACCTGCTGCAAGGACTGCGGATGCGCCGCGGGCAAGACCTGCGACGCCTCGACCGGCAAGTGCGCCGCCCCGCCCGTGTGCGGCGACGGCACCTGTGCCGCCAGCGAGCGCAGCACCTGCTGCAAGGACTGCGGCTGCACCGTGGGCGCCTGCAACCGCCAGGCGAACGCCTGCGAGGGCACGACGGTCTGCGGCAACGGCACCTGCGAAACCGGAGAGACGCCCGCCAACTGCTGCGACGACTGCCCCTGCAGCGGCTCCGCGACGTGCGGCGCGGACCATGTCTGCACCGGCAGCTCGACCGGCGTCGCGCCCGGCTCCGCCTGCACCGTCGACGCCGACTGCGGCGGCGGCGGCGCCGAGTGCGACCGGCGCCTGCCCGGCGGCTACTGCCTCGTCCCCGGGTGTACCGTGGGCGGCTCCGACTGTCCCGCGGGCTCGTTCTGCATCAGCCTGGGACAGGAGGGCGCGTGCGTCGAGGGCCGCTGCAGCGTCGACGCCGACTGCAGCCGCGCCGGCGAGGGCTACGTGTGCGACACCGACGACAGTTGCTGGTCCTACGCGTTCGCCGAGGTGAACCCGTCCGGCGCCGCGATGGGCGACGGCTGCACGGACGACGCCGGGTGCAAGAGCGACACGTGCCTGCCCGAGCTCAGCAACGGCTCGCCCACCGGCTATCCGGGCGGCTACTGCACGTCGATGGGCCGCCCCGACGTACAGGGCTCGTGCCCGGCGGGCTCCGCCTGCAAGCAGGTCGAGGCGTTCGACGCGACGCTGTGCCTCGACACCTGCCAGGACTCCGGCGAGTGCCGAACCGGCTATTCGTGCGACCAGGGCGCGTGCACGCCCACGCCCGTGTGCGGCGACAACGTCTGCAACGGCACCGAGACCAAGGCGACGTGCTGCCAGGACTGCGGCTGCGACGCC
>Ga0172370_10010303_pt1 | contig 10745 bp, 9 predicted proteins | sample LakKiv5m_FD_114538 | JGI IMG/M metagenome (GOLD analysis project Ga0172370, IMG submission 114538) | Freshwater microbial communities from Kabuno Bay, South-Kivu, Congo - kab_022012_11.5m | ecosystem: Environmental > Aquatic > Freshwater > Lake | place: Democratic Republic of the Congo...
AAGCCAGGACACCAGAAAGCTCAGAAAATTCCAATAGGAATTAGGCTAACAATAAAAGCAGTAGAATCAATGTTGGCTCAAGATGATTGCGGCGAAAGTGGTGGAAGATTAGCAACTCGAGCCCCTCAAACTAAACATACCATAGAATTAAGTTAAAAAATGATAAGACCAATAAAGAAAAGGATTGAAGGATTATACTTTTCACTTTTGAATCCTGAACAAATAAAAAAAATAGCAACAGCCAGAATAGTAACACCCGAACTTTATGATATAGATGGTTATCCTGTTGATGGCGGATTAATGGACCTCAGATTAGGAGCAATTGATCCTGGAGTTAGATGTAGAACTTGCGGAGGAAGATTAAAAGAATGTCTAGGACACCCAGGAATGATTGAATTATCAAGACCAGTTATACATATTAAGTATATACCCATAATTGAAATGTGCTTAAGATGTTTCTGTCAGCACTGCGGAAAATTCTTACTGTCAGAAGAAAAAGCAAATGACTATCCTATTCTTAAAGAAAGAATAAAAAAAGCAAAAGATGCAAAAAAATGCCCACACTGCGGAAACCTTCAGGAAAAAGTAAAACTTGACAAGCCACTTACATTCAAGAAAGGCAAGAAAAGAATATTTCCTGACGAAATTAGAGATATCTTAGTAGGAATTCCAAATGAAGACTTAAAATATGTAGGAATTAATCCAGAAGTTCTAAGGCCAGAATGGGGAGTTCTAACTGTTCTTCTTGTCCCACCAGTAACAGTTCGCCCAAGTATTACACTAGAAACAGGCGAGAGAAGTGAAGATGATTTAACACACAAGTTAGGAGATATAATCAGAGCAGACCAAAGATTAAGAGAAAATCTAAATGCAGGAGCACCAGAAGTTATTATTGATGATTTATGGGATTTACTGCAGTATCATATTACAACTTTTTATGATAACTCAATGGCAGGAGTTCCACCAGCAAGACATAGATCAGGACACCCACTTAAGACAATTACAGAAAGAATAAAAGGTAAAGAAGGACGTATAAGACACAACCTTGCTGGTAAGAGAGTTAATTTCTCATCCAGAACAGTTATCTCTCCTGATCCAAATCTAAAAATAAACCAAATTGGAATACCTAAGGAAATTGCAACAACACTTACTGTAAATGAATCAGTTACCACACTTAACATTGAATACTTAAAGAAATTAATCAAATCAGAAGGTTATCCTGGAGCAAATTATGTAATTAGACCAGACGGAAAACGTAAGAAAATAATTTCTGAATTAAAAGATGAAATAATAGCAGAACTAGCTCCGGGTTATATAGTTGAAAGACATTTAAGAGATGGAGATATTGTTTTGTTTAATCGTCATCCTTCGCTTCACAAAGCAAGCCTTATGGCACACTTTGTAAAAATCCTACCTTACAAAACTTTTAGACTGCATCCTGCTGTCGCTTTCCCATACAATGCTGATTTTGATGGAGATGAAATGAATATACACGTTCCTCAAACAGAAGAAGCAAGAGCAGAAGCTCAAATCTTATTGGATGTAAATCAAAACTTAATGTCTCCGAAAAATAATACTAATCTTATTGGTTGCATCGCAGATGCAACAACAGGAAACTATCTCTTGAATCTTGCAAATTTAAACAAATCAGATACAGCCCAATTATTATACGAGGCAGGAATAAGTTCAAACCTAAGCAAGAAAAGTTTTGAGGGCGGAGAGATATTCTCTGAAACTCTTCCAGAAATAGACTTCAAGTTTAAAACAAAATCTTCAGAAGAAACATTCAATATAGAAAAAGGAGTCCTAAAATCAGGAGTTGTCGACGATAAACTATTTGGAGTTGAAAATGGAGCTCTCATAGCAGAATTAGATAAAACATCTGGCAGAGAAAAAACACTTGATACAATACATAAAGTATTTGCGCTTGGAACAAAATATCTTTCAAAACGCGGATTCACTATTTCAATAAATGACCTTAAAGTTAATAAAAAAGTAGAAGAGACAACAACAAAAATAGTAAATGAAGCTGAAGAAAAAACAAATAAGATAATTGATTCTTATTATGAAGGAACACTTGAAATCATACCAGGAAAAACAAAGGAAGAATCAAGAGAAATCAAGATAATCCAAATACTTAACGAAGTACGTACAAAAATAGGTCAGATAGTTAAGCAAGAATTCCCTCGTGATAATCCAATTAATACAATGATTTTATCTGGTTCTGGCGGAAATATACTTAATATAACTCAGATGGCTTGTTGCGTAGGTCAGCAGTCTCTATGGGGTAAAAGAATTGGAATAGGTTATACAAATAGAACACTATCTTTCTTTAAGGAAAATGACTTGTCACCTAAAGCAAAAGGATTTATTATGAGTCCATTCATGAAAGGACTCAAGCCTTATGAATTCTTCTTTGGAGCAATTACAGGAAGAGACTCGCTGATGGATACTGCCTTAAGAACACCAAAATCAGGTTACCTATACAGAAGACTTGCAAATGCTCTGCAAGACTTAAAGGTTAACTATGATAAAACAGTAAGAGACGGCTCTGATAATGTAATTCAATTCATGTATGGTGATGACGGCATGGAAGTAGCAAGCATGCACAAGAACAGAGTAATTTCTCCAGGAGAGGCAATTGGAATTTTAACTGCTCAAAGCTTTGGAGAACCATCAACTCAGATGGCTCTTAATGTATTCCACTTTGCTGGAGTTTCAGAGATGCAGATTACACAAGGTTTACCAAGACTTATAGAAATTTTTGACGCAAGAAAAACACCATCAACACCAACGATGGAAATCTATTTAGAAAAAGAATATGATAATGAAAAAGATGCCAAAACAATAGCAGAAAAAATAAAAGAAACAACCTTTGGAGAAATAGTTGAGAAAATCAAAACAAATTTTGGAGACAAAAAAATTGAGATATCAATTAATTCAGCTGCTCTTAAATCAATCCACATGGGAATTGATACTGTTTCTGAGAAATTAAAAGAAAAAGGTCATGCAAATAAAGTAAGAGATAATTCTATTGTTCTATTCGAGCCAAAATTGGATTTCAAGCAGTTGTATAAATTAAAAGAAAAAATAAAAACAGTCCACATTTCAGGTATAAAGGGAATAGACCAGATACTTGTTGTAAAGCGCGAGAATCACTATGTAATTTTAACTTCTGGTACTAATCTTAAAGAAATACTTGAATTCAAGGGAGTAAATAGAGAAAAGACAATTACAAATGATATTAATGAAATCTCAGAAGTTCTGGGAATAGAAGCAGCAAGACAAGCAATAATAAATGAACTAAGAAAGACAATAGAAGCTCAGGGACTTGACATAAATATAAGACACCTAAAGCTTGTCGGAGATGCAATGTGCTCTTCTGGAAAAGTTTCTGGTTCAACTCGTATGGGTATTATTTCACAAAAGAGTTCTGTTCTTGCAAGAGCAAGCTTCGAAACTCCAATAAAACATTTTGTAAATGCTACTCTTAAGTCTACTAAAGATGAGTTGGCTTCTGTTATAGAGAACATAATTGTTAATCAGCCGATTCCTGTTGGAACAGGATTACCTGGCTTGCTTGTCAAGGTTACAGGTAGATTAACACCAGAGGTAGAAAAAACTAAAGCAAAGAAGGAAAAAGATAAGGAATAATTCTGGGATAATTAATATGATAAAAACTTTTGATATGCAATTTATTAGGTATATTAATCTATTTGGAAGAGTAACAAAAGTAAATCCAAAACACTGTTTTTCTTACAATAATATGCTTGTTTTTATTGTTCCATACTCAAAAGTTGAACAGGCTATTGGAAAGAACAATATTAATCTAAAGAAAATAAGCGAGATTCTTGGAAAAAGAATAAGGGTTATTCCAGAACCAAAAAATAAGAAAGATATAAAGAAGTTTATAACAATTTTAGTATATCCAATACAATTTAATGGTCTTGAAGTAACAGAAAATCAGTCAGGAGATGAAGAACTCTTGATAACAGCAGATTTACAAGGACGTTCAATGCTCATAGGAAGAAATAAAATTAGGCTAGAAGAGTTGAAAAATATAGTTGAGCAGTACTTTGGAATAAAGAATGTTAGGATTGCTTAATTCTCTAGTTTTTATCTAGAACCTCTCAAAACCTTTTTAAACCACCAAAAACATAAAACTATTGTTAAAATGGGACTATTAAACGCAAAAAAACTATCAAAGAACAGAAAAAAATTTAGATGGAGCAATAAAAAATATAAAAAGCAAAAGCTGGGCTTATTTGCAAAATCAGATCCTCTTGAGGGAAAAGCTCAAGCAAAGGGCCTTGTTACTTCTAAAGTTCAAAAAGAAGCAAGACAACCTAATTCAGCTATGCGTAAGTGCTGCAGAGTTCAACTCATAAAAAATAATAAAACAGTTACTGTTTTTATTCCAGGAAACTTAGCTCAAAAGTTTGTAGATGAACACGACGAAGTTATAATTGAAAGAATTGGTGGAAGAATGAATAGGTCTAAAGGAGATATTCCTGGAGTTCGTTTTCAAGTTATAAAAGTAAATGACCAGCCTCTTGAATTGCTTTGGAAGGGCAAGATAGAGAAGGGAAGAAGATAACATGAAAATATTCGACTTGTATGATTGTGAGAATGTAGTAGTAAATGATCCTGCTCTTAAAAGAATAATAAATCTCAAGCCCAAACTAGTTCTTAAAAGTCACGGAAGGACAAGAGGAAAATTCAGTCAGACAAAAATCAATATAGTTGAAAGATTGATAAATCTTATAGGTGTTCCTGGACACAGAAATAAGAAACATATTATAATGACTTCATTAGCTTCTGGAAAATACACTAAAAATGCACGAGTTGTTCTTGATGCATTCAAAGTAATTGAGCAGAAAACAAAAGAAAATCCTGTTCAGGTCTTAATAAAAGCAGTTGAAAAAGCCTCTCCCAGAGAAGAAGTTACAACTATCGAGTATGGTGGAGCAAAATATCCTCAAGCAGTTGATTGTTCTCCTATGAGAAGAGTTTCTTTAACACTAAGACTAATTGTCCATGGAGCTTATGATAAAGCTTTTGGAAAAAAGACAAAAATAGAAGATGCTCTTGCAAATGAAATTCTTCTTGCAGCACAAGGCTCAGGTGAAAGTGCTGCAGTAAAAAAGAAAGAAGAACTCGAGAAGTCTGCTAATTCTGCTAGATAAAATTTTTAAAAATAACTTATTTTTTATATAAATCTTTAAAAATAAACTAAGCCCCCTAGGTTCATGCCAAACGATTCAACAAACCCAAGAGATGAGGTAGTTCTTGAAAGAGCAGATTTTGAAAATAAATCCTTGCTAAGGATTAACACCTATGCAACTAACATGACTGGGCCATCTCGTTCAGAAAATATTGTTGTAAGTGTCCAAGGAAAATACAAGCCATTTCTCCTTGTTTCTGCTGTTAATACAAGTAAAGAAATTCTTGGTGCTATTCCAATCTCTGCTAGCCTTGATAGTGCTGCAAAAAAGGTTTTTAATTATGCAAGAAGGTATGCACAAGAACAAGCTCAAGATCTTGAATTGCCTTTTAGAGAAACTTCTGGATTAGTTGAGCTTGCTCGTGAAATAGTTGTTTCTGCAAAGCGCACTTTTCATATAAATCTTTAAAAAGTTGGCTTGCCTATTATATGCATGCTGCAAGCAGTACCTACAGAAGTTATAATAGAGCCTGATGATAAGGGTTTAGTAAGAGTTAATACTTATACTGGTGAACCCGGCAGAATAATTGATTCTATTCAAGTTGGAATAAGACAGGTTGGAAAGTATGATAGTTTATTGGTTGTTAGTCATTGGCCACATAAGCAAGAAGATATTCTTGGTCCACTCGGCGAACAGGGTTTAGCAGCTCAAACACTTTTAGATTATACAAGAAAATATGCCAGAGAAGTTGCAGCAGAATTGCAAGTCCCGATAAAAGAATCAGGCAATCTTGTTGATGCCATAGAAAGAGCAGTTCTTGATGCATTTGGTTCAGAATCTATTTTACAAGCCTAAATATTTTATCTTTTCTTACAATAACCTTTAAAAACCCTTTTTCTTATAACCTTTTATAGATAATCATGGCAAAAAAAGAAACAAACCTTGAGAAGATTCAAAGATTATGTACTCAGCAAAAGAACATAAGAAACATAGCTACAAGCGCGCACATTCACCACGGAAAAACAGCCCTCACTGATAATCTTCTAGCTGCATCGGGTTATATGGCTGCAAAAAATGCAGGAGATTTAGAAGAAGGTATGGCAACATGGCAGCATGGTGATGAACAAGAGAGATTAATGACAGTCGATGCAGCTAATGTATCCATGGTTCATGATTTCCAAGGACAAGAATATTTAATTAATCTTATTGATACACCAGGACACGTTGATTTTGGAGGAAATGTTACTCGAGCCATGAGGGCTATTGATGGAACAATTGTTTTAGTTTGCGCTAGTGAAGGAATAATGCCGCAAACAGAAACAGTTATCAAGCAAGCAATTAGAGAAAGAGTTAAACCTGTTCTATTCATAAATAAAGTTGATAGACTTATCAAGGAATTAAAATTAACACCAGAAGGAATGCAAGAAAGACTTCTTAAGATAATTATGGACTTTAATATTTTAATTTCTCAACTAGCTGAGTCTGAATTCAAAAAAACTTGGCAAGTCGATGTTAATAATGGAAGTGTTGCATTTGGCTCTGCTAGAGATAATTGGGCTTTATCTGTGCCTTTCATGAAGAAAAAAGGAATCTCATTCAAAGATGTTCTTAATATTTACAATTTAAAAGAAGAAGAGAGAAAAGACTGGTGCTGGAAGAATGCTCCTTTATTTGAAGTTCTTCTTGACATGGTAATTAAACATCTCCCTAGTCCATTAGAAGCACAAAAATATAGAATTCCAAAAATCTGGCATGGCGATTTAGAAACAGAATTCGGAAAGAATCTTGTTAATTGCAACCCTCAAGGAAAAGTTGCTTTTGTTATAACAAGAATTGTTATTGATCCTAGAAGTGGAAAAGAAGTTTCAGCAGGAAGATTATTTTCTGGTACTATTAAAAATGGTATGGAAGTCTATCTTAATATGGCAAAATCAAAGCAAAAAGTTCAGCAGGTTCTTATTTACAATGGTATAAAACCAGAGCAAATGGAAGAGTTGCCTTCAGGAAATGTACTTGCAATTGCCGGAATAACAGGAGAAGCAGGAGAAACAGTTACTGTTGAGCCAGAAACTCCATTTGAAGAAATGAAACATATATTTGAACCAGTTATCACTAAATCTATTAGTGTTCCAAAACCACAGGATTTACCAAAACTCATAGATGTTCTTAAAAAAGTAGCAAAAGAAGACCCATCAGTAAAAGTTCAAATAAATGAAGAAACAGGCGAGAATCTTATAAGCGGAATGGGTGAGCTTCATCTAGAAATTATTGAAAATCGTATTAAAACAGAAAAAGGAGTAGATGTTTTAACAGGTTCGCCTATTGTTGTATACAGAGAAACAGTAGATAAAGAAGGAAATATTGGAGAAGGAAAATCTCCAAACAAACACAACTTATTTTTCATAAAAGTTGAACCACTTGAATCTCAGGTTTACCAAGCCATGCGTAATGGTGAGATTAGTGAGGGAAGAATAAAGAAAAAAGATGAGCCATTATGGAAAAAACTCAACGAGTTAGGGATTTCAAATGAAGAAGCAAGACAATATGTTGATATTTACAAGGATTGTGTTTTCCTTAACAAGATTAAAGGCGAGGTACATATACAAGAAGTTATAGAGTTGGTTTTAGATGCGTTTGAACAAGTAGTTGATGCTGGTCCAATTGCAAGAGAACCCTGTACAAAATTAAAAGTTTCTTTGGTTGATATAAAATTACACGAAGATGCAATACATAGAGGACCTTCTCAGGTTTACCCTGCTGTAAGAGATTCAGTAAGAGCAGCAATGGCAACAGCAAAACCAATACTTTACGAGCCTATTCAGACAATGTTATTCGAGGGCCCAATAACATTTATGGGAGAAATGACTAAACTTATTCAAAGTAAGAGAGGACAATTAGTCGATGTAAGTCAAACAGCAATTGATTGTACAATAAAAGCAAGAATGCCTGTAGCTGAAATGATTGGCTTAGCAAGTGATTTAAGGTCTGCAACAGAAGGCAGAGGTAATTTCTCAATGGTTGATCAGTCATTCGAGAAGATGCCTGGAAGCGTTCAAGAGCAAGTTGTACGCCAGATTAGAAGCAGAAAAGGTTTAGCTGATAATGAGTAGTTCTCGATAGAAAAGCTTAAAAGTCTTAATATATTAATAATATTAACATAATCCCGGGTGATTGAAAAGTTGCCCGATGCTTTATTTTTGGAACTCTTGTAAGGATAAGATTTTAATAAAGAGAGATTATTTTGTTTAATGAATAGTTCTCGATATCTTTTTATACCCTTTTAACCTATTAGAATCATGGGAAAGAGGAGTGCAATTATTACAATTCTTATAGTCTCTATATTAGGGGTCCTCTTCTCAGGTTACCTTACCTATCTGGAGTTATTTAAGAAAATCTGCGCCTTTGGCTATTGCGTTACTGTTAATGGAATTCCAACCTGCCTATATGGTTTTATTTTATTTTTCATTATTTTGATTGCTTCTATTCTTGGGCTTGCGAGCAGAAGGTAGAATTATGGAATTATGTGCTCTAGCTTCAGGTTCAAGTGGAAACTGTTTCTTCATAAGTGATAATAATAAAAATATTTTGATTGATGCAGGCATAAGTGCAAAACAAATAACAGAAAGACTTGCAATAATAAACAAAGGTGCAGAAGATATAGATGCAATATTCATAACTCATGAACACACAGACCATATTAGGGGCGCGGATGTATTTGCAAGAAAGTTCAAAGTCCCTATTTACTTAACAAAGAACACAGAAAAAAATTCATTTATATGTTCTGATAAAGATTTAATTAACACTATTAAAAATGATGAGACCATTAAGATAGGGAAATTAAATGTAGAAGCATTTCAAAAGAGCCATTTAGTTTCTGATCCTGTTTCATTTTCTGTATCTTCAAATAAGAGTTCAAATAAAAACTCAAGAGTTATAGCATCGATTATAACTGACCTAGGTTATGTCTGTGATAATACTCGTGATCATATCCGCGATTCAAATTTTATATTCTTAGAGTCAAATCACGACGAGGAAATGTTAAAACAGGGTTTTTATCCATGGTATTTAAAAAAATGGATTTTAAGTGACCAAGGCCACTTATCAAACAACCAGGCCAGTTTAGCTGTCCTGGAACATGGAAATAAAAAATTAAAAAATCTCGTTCTGAGTCATATAAGCAAGAACAACAATACTCCAGAACTTGCTCTGAAAGCATTTGAAATTCTTAGAGAAAGAAAAGATCTTAACCCAAAAATATCTCTTTCATGCAGAGAATTTCCAACACAATTATTTAAAATTTAGATAAAAACTTATTAAAATGCAAAAAAAGAAAAAACAAAAAATATCAAGGGTTTTATATTGGACTCCAAGAATTCTGAGTATTTTATTTCTTTTATTTTTAGTTCTTTTTAGCCTTGATGTCTTTGATAGTTGCTCGAGTTTTTTAAGTTGCGCTCTTGGATTACTTATGCATAATATTCCTGTTTTTATCCTCGCAATTATTCTTTGGATTTCTTGGAAAAGAGAATGGATTGCAGGAATTATTTTTATTTTTGCAGGATTACTTTACATCTATCTTACTCTTTTTAGAAATAATTTTCAGTGGTATTATTTATCTTGGAGTTTCATAATTGCAGGTCCTGCAATTCTTATTGGAGTTCTTTTCTTCTTAAATTGGAAGAGGAGAAAATAAATCTTTTCCGAAGAGAAAACAAATAAATCTTTCTTTTTTCGAAAGATTTATAAACCCCCCAAAACATAACATTTTATCATGGCAGAAAAAAAGCCGAACATCAATGTTGTTTTTGTAGGTCATGTAGACCATGGAAAATCTACAACTATCGGTAGATTAATGTATGATTCTGGAAACCTACCTGAACAAGAATTACAAAAGCTTAAAGAAGAAGCTCAAAAAGTAGGAAAAGTTGGATTTGAATTCGCATTCGTTATGGATAAATTCAAAGAAGAAAGAGAAAGAGGAGTTACAATTGACTTATCTTACAAAAAATTAGTTACTAAAAAATACCAAGTCACAATTATTGATGCTCCTGGACACAAAGATTTTGTTAAAAATATGATAACTGGAGCTAGTCAAGCAGATGCTGCTTTTTTAACAGTTGCTGCTAAAGAAGGAGTTCAGCCTCAAACAAAAGAGCATCTTTGGCTTTTAAGAACTATGGGAGTTCAACAGATAAATGTTCTAGTTAATAAAATGGACGCTGTTGATTTCAAAGAAGACGCTTACAAAAAGACAGTAGCTGATGTTTCTGTTATACTTAAACAAGTTGGAGTTAACCCTGAAAAGGTTAAATTCTTGGCAATTTCTGCTTTCAAGGGAGATAATGTAGTTAAAAGATCACCTAATATGCCTTGGTATAATGGACCAACATTAATGGAAATGCTTGACTTGCTCGAAGAGCCTAAAAAACCAATAAATTTACCAATGAGAATGCCTTTGCAAGACGTTTATGATATTACTGGTATTGGAACTGTTCCTGTTGGAAAGATTGAAACAGGAATAATGAAAGTTGGCCAAAAAGTTATAATCTTACCAGGAAGATCTGGAAAAGGAGTTCCTGG
>Ga0172370_10010304_pt1 | contig 10744 bp, 4 predicted proteins | sample LakKiv5m_FD_114538 | JGI IMG/M metagenome (GOLD analysis project Ga0172370, IMG submission 114538) | Freshwater microbial communities from Kabuno Bay, South-Kivu, Congo - kab_022012_11.5m | ecosystem: Environmental > Aquatic > Freshwater > Lake | place: Democratic Republic of the Congo...
GGCCATGCGGGTCCGGCCCAGAAAGTAGCCGCTTGAGTCGAGCACGGCGATGTTATAGGGCGCGCTGTCCGGTCCGACTGCAACCAGCGGCCAGCCGTACCCCACCGGGCCTTCGCGGTACTCGAATATGCCCGCACCCGGCGCGACATCCCTTGCTACGACCGGCCGAATGGAATCGCCGAGCCGGGGCGGCGCGAGGTTCCGCACCATCATCCGCTCCCGCACTGCTGCACTGTAGCCGAGAACCGGCGACAGAGCTGCTGAACCGAACACGGCGACCAGCGCCGTGACCATGAGTCTGCGATTCATCGAGCCTCCCTACTTCTGCAACACAAGCTTGGTGACGGCTAACGGCTGACGGCTGATAGCCGTCGGCTCCAACCGGACGAAGTAGACCCCGGCTGGCAGAACGCCCGATGATAGCCTGGTCTCGTGTCTGCCCGGTGAAACCTCGCCGTCGGATAGCGACCGCACGAGTCTGCCGCCTGCGTCGTAGACGCCGAGGGACATGACCGAATTGTCCGACAATGCGGATCGTGTCCCAAGGCTGCCCGGCACGTCGTACCTCACCGAGAACGCCCCGCGGGCCGGATTCGGACTGACCGAGAGCGACCATCGCAGGGGGACATTGTGAGTCCCTTCTGCCACGCCGCCACCGATGAAGGTGATGACGCTATCCGAAATGTCCCACTGCCAAGGGACATGACCCAAATCCTCCTGGGATTTGGGATCGTGTCCCGAGGCTTGCCCGTAGGCAACGACGACCACGCGGGCGGTCTCAGGCACTCCAGAAGGCACAACCCAGCGATAGGCCGTATCCGCGCCGGGTAGTCCTGTCGCTATGGTAGAAAGATGCCAGAGCGAGTCGCGCCTCAGGAACAACGAGAGCGAGTCACATGTCGGCGGCGTGTTGGCACGCCAGCGAATCTCAACCGTGTCGCCGACGCTGCACGAACCGCCGTTGGGTGACAGTAGGTCAACAGCATCTATCTCGAAGATGGATATCTTGGCGTTGCCCGCAGTTATCAGCTCGTTGTACCCATCGTTGTTGATGTCGTACACGGTGCTGACCAGGGACCGGAATCCACCGTGGTCGTTATCCCAGTGCCACACCTCTTGAGGCATGAGGTTGCCGACGACTTTGTACATCCTGATGACGTCCGGCGTGGTCCAGATGCACTCGTCGACCCCGTCGCCGTCGATGTCGCCGCATTCGCTGACTCTGCCCCAGTCGGTCCCCGAGAACCCGACCGAATCCACCAACACGCGGGCGTACTCATCATCACCAGTCATTTCCCACATGTAGAGGTAAATCTTGCCGCGCGGGACGTTCTCGTACGCAACGTAGAACTCGGGCAGGCTGTCTCCGTCGATGTCATTGGTCATGAACGCGTCGGTTCCGTTCGGCTGTCCGACTGTATCCTGGTACACGACCTCATACTGGTCATCGCCCGTGCATTCCCAGACTGACGTAATTCCGGCACTACCAGCCGAGGCAGAGGCGAAGTCCATCTTGCCATCCTCGTCGAAGTCGCCGACGGTCATGCAACTGAATGCATGCGTGACATCGCGCCAAACGAGTTGATTCTGGTCGTTGCCTGTGTTCTCCCAGATGCAAGTCCCAAGACCGGGCGTGGCGCTGAATATCTCCTTGCGACCGTCTTCGTCCATGTCTGGCAGATAGCGGGTGAGAAAGGGTATCGCGAAGTTGTTCCCGCACCGGTAGTACCAGGAAAGCGAGCATGGGTAGCTGAGACTGTCCCGGCTCTCGATGGTTATGACGTCGTCATAGACTACGTTGGGATTGGTGGAGTCGTACTCAACCGTGACGCAGACCACGTCAGTCAGACCGTCTCCGTCAATGTCCCCGGCCGCAAAAGGAATGGCGGTTCGTGCCCTGATAAAGGGAAGCTGTAGGGCCGTATCCTCGAACACGAAATCGAATTGGTTCCAGCCTTGAAACTCCCAAATCTGATGACATGCGCTGTCGTTGTCGAAGAAGTACATCTCCGGTAGCGAATCGTGGTCGCTGTCGCAGCACACAACGCGGCCATGACTCCCATGATACGGACCAGCGGGGATTTGCGCGATTCTCCTCATACTGGTGGCGCCAAGTCCCGCCACCCACACGGACAGGACGATGAGAAGTTGGCGCGTCATAGGCGAGGGCGGGGAGGCGGTGTCCGCCTCCCCGCCCTGCTATTCTACCTTACCAACGTCACGCGTCCAGTGGAGACTTTGCCGCCTGCAGAGAAGCGGACGAAGTACACGCCGGCAGGCACGACCCGGCCGCGGCCGTCGTTGCCGTCCCAGCGCGCGGTGTGAAAACCCCTCTGTCGAGGCCCGCTTTCCAGCCGCTGCACGAGCCGACCTGATACGTCGTGTACCGTGAGCTCAACCGACCCATACTGCGCGAGTTCGTAGTTGACCGAAGTCACTCTGGCGAACGGATTCGGAGTGCAGCCGCGTAGGCGAGTGACGTACGTCATGCCGGTGCCCCAGCTTTGCACGCCCCCATCATCGCCCGGCTCTTCCTCAATCTGGAACAGCTTCAGCCCGGCGAGCGATACGTAGCCGCCGGTCACGCGCGCCACTTCGACGATTATGCGTGTGTCCTTCTTGTACAGCACCTTTGGCACCTGCAGCCAGAAGGTATCGGGTACATTCGGCGCTACTTTCACTCGGTGCCAGGCCCCGGAGTCGTACCGCACGTTCGCGTTCCACGTACTGTCGCCTTCGTGGTACAGCACGGCGCGGAGCTTGTACACGCGGCGCGGGTCGAGGTACGGCAGTCGGTAGACTAGACCGGTTGCGCTCGTGTCGGTATTCCAGGACTCGAACTGCGCATAGCCGCCGCGCGAGAGGCAGTAGGGTGATTGTCTGGGTTGTCCCAGCTCAGCCGCGTAGAACGAAGCGGGTTCGTACTCCTCGCGCGGATCTGGGCCGAAGCCCTTGCCAAGTGCCGGAATGTAGTCGTGCGACCCGAACCCCAGCGCGTACTGCGGTGGGTTCGTGTCAGTCTGTTCCGTCCAGACCGTCCTGAGCCTGAACAACCATGTGTTTGGGAAGGGCCAGTAGCCATCAACATGCGGATAGCGGGACGGAAACTGCGTTTGATAGATCGAATGAGGTCCCGCATCTGTGAGTAATCTGCCCCAGATTTCGGTGCTATCCGGTGACACCTGCACCTGCTCCTGCCACACCGTAGCGATGTCCGTCGTCATCACAGGGTAGTCCGACTCGCAATCAGTCGACTGACTCTGGTTAGACGGATCGCTCCAGACTGAGACTGAGTCGTTCAGCCACCGCGAGATACGCCAGATGTCGCCTGAGATGCCGAGGCTATCTGGCCCTCGCCAGACGCAGAAGACGTGGTCACCGTAGGCTTCCACGGATGGATGCGAGGCGGGCTCGGTGATGAATTGGCCCGTCGGCGACGAGATCTGAAATGGCGCGGACCAGTCCCCGCCGCAATACTGCTGGCGATAGAAGACACTCTGGCCCCTTATCCACGCGACGTGAACATAGGGGCACGGGGTGACGGCTATCGACGCGCCGTAGCATGATGTAGGTCCCGCCGCATCTAGTGTCTCTGCCTGTGCTTCTGCGCCCGAGGACAGAAACACGCTGTAATAGACGAAGTTGTTGTCCGGCCACACGGATACGGGGTACGCCACGCCTGCGTTGGGACAGTCGATTGGCGACACGTCTGCGGCCAAGGATGGCGCGCCGGCCCTTGCACCAGCAGTGCTCTGGAAGATGGTGCCTTTGTCCCAGGTCCCCTGGGCGTTTCTGATGGCGCGTTCGATGCTGCCATCAGAAGTAACGTAGGCTACCCATGGACCCAGCCCCGCCGCACCCGCATTCAGGACGACGGACGGGTACGCACCCGCGCCGATGGGCTCAGCCGTAGACCAGTTCAAGCCGGCGTCGGTAGACAGCGTGTAGAAGACAGAGTCCTTGTCGGTGTAAACAACATGGAGCCTGCCAGTGTATGGGTCACGGACCAACTTGCGGCTCCAGTTTGGATACGTCATCTCCGACGTGGGGAACGCAGTGTCGCCGCTGACTTCTGACGTCCCGAAGTATGGTAGCATAGGAGTGTGCGTCTGATCGGGGCTGCTCTGCAACACGTGCCCCTTGCTTGCCGACACGGAGAATGAGCCCGTATCCTCGGCAGTCAGAGATAGCCAGACATCGCCAGCACCATTCGTCGTACCCACGGCGTAGAAGTCGCCTTCTTTGTACGCGCAGACCTGTGCGTTTTCGACAGGCTGGTTGTTGATTCTGACGCTGACATGGAAAGACTGAGGTCCCGTCGGTATCAGCGACGGATAGCTCACGGTCGCTGCCTCTGGTATTCCACCTGACCAGACCGGCATCGCCGGGTTGCCGAGCCAGTAGAAGCTGTAGATGTTGCCTAGCTTGCTTGTGTCGGTTGGCCATTTGTGCGCGATATCAGCATCCATGAGCATCTGGATGCCGCCCAAGTCGAATACTGGAGCCCCGTAATACCTCGGCGTTTGAGTCGCCGTATAGTAGTTAGCTATCGCGCTGACTGCAACGGTGCATTGGGCATCGGCTGCGGGTCTGTTGGCTGTGGAGTAGCAGGCGAAGCTGGCAACCGCGCCTTTCCTGGAATGGCCAAACGTGCTCATCCACTTCTGAGACAAGCTACCTGAGTCAACATTGCCGCAATTGCAAGCCAGGTTGAACACCACGGGCGTGTGTGAGTTTTGGAGGCCGTCAACATGCACATTCGTCCAGGACGACTCTTGTTGGTACCAACCGTCCCACCGGTCGGGTCCGCCCTCGCCGAGATAGATCAGGACCCCGGTGCCCGTGTTGACGCTAGCTGCTATGGAATCGTTATTGTAGTAGACCCCCGGCCCTGGTGACTTACCGAAGATCGTATCAATCGTGTAGTGGTAGAAGTGCATTGTCTCTTGCGCTTGAGCGACCGCTCTGACCACAGCATCTGGCTCCGGGTCACGGTGCGCAACGAGGGTCATCCTGTTCGGCCAGTCGGCAGAGTCCTTTCCCAGCATGTAGTCTCTTATCTTCGCAATCTGGTGGGAGAGATCTGCGCTGTTGTCCGGCGACAGCCGCGCAATCCCCAACTCGGGGTAGTTATCGCATCCGAGTGGACCCTGTGAGTCGCCGGACAGGTCGGAATACCAGTAGTCGCTGTAGTACGGCGTACCCGGGCAGCCGGGTTTTGGACGAATTTGGTCGTATCTCCCGACGAGGAAAACCCAATGGAGAGCATGGGTGACCTGGCTGGTGTCGTATCGGTCGATTATCACCTTCTTTATGCTCTCAGGCTCCCAGCTATATGATACGGAGATAGTCTCAGCGCTATCCCCGAGTACGGTCATCAACCTGAGAAGGCTGTCCAGGGCTGGGTTGGTTGTGTAGGCAGTATCGCAGAACACCAGGCACTTTGTGCCGGGCGGGGCTTGAGCGGTGGTGGTCAGCCCGAGCTTGTCGTAGTTCTGAACCAGACGCCGGTACATCGGCACCATCCAGTTTGTAACCCTCGCCGGGTAATGCCCGCCGCTGAAGTCGACCCGGAACTTGATACGGGACGTGACGATGACCTGATGCTGTGCGGGCCGAACTGTCACCGGATAGACATGCACGTTGACCACATCCAGGTCACGCCACGTGGCAGTCCGGGGACTGCTTAGTCGGTCGGACGGATATTCAACGTCACTGGCGTAGAACGCGTTGTCGACCGTCAGAGGTTCCGCCTGCTCGCCATAGTTCTGCGGGCGCTGCATGGGGTAAACCCTCGCCACGTCGAGCGTCTCGGTCTTGATGCTGAGTACCGTGAGCGTGACGGCCGAACCCGTTGGCCTTGCCAGGAGCACGGGTACGGCTGGCACCTCCGGCTTGCCGACGTCCAATACGGCTGATACCGCCCCGGGAATGGCCAGCTTCACGTATTCTACGCCGTCGATAGCCACCGATTCGGTCTGCACACCCGGGATTTCGACCGTGACGGTGGCGCCGGATGCGCTTGCTGCACCGATAGATACCTTCGCAGGTCCGGTACCCTTACCGACCTGCATCCATGCGGCCGAAGCAATACTGGTCGAGATCACCATGACTACTGCTATGACTGCTCTCATCTTATCCTCCTTCTGACGACCTCTGAGTCTCACGACCTTAGGTCGGGATTGCGCTTGCACCGCCCGCTCCCCGCCGACGGTCAGTACGCGGATTGCGGACGATACCGATTGCCAGACTCTGCCTCCTCACGAAAACAGGTCCTGCGCGAATCGGCGTAGAGGCGCACGCTGCACTGCACGGCAGCCCTGGTATCCGCCGTGCCCTCTCGCCGTCGGCTCGATTCTAGAGTCGTGACATGCCCTTGTCAAGCTTTGCTGTCATGCCCCCCCCCATGGACATAACCAACTGAAATCAAATCACTTGTACGGTACGGTAAGCAGTCATGCGGGCGTGCCCGGTCAAAGGGGGCATCCGAAATCCCTCCTCGCCGCACGCTGTGACCCGCGGTCTGGGACGGTGAGTGGCAGCGGTCCGACTTCAGCGCGAGCCTTCCTGGGACAGGGCTCGGAGACGCTCGACTGCGCCCGGGAAGCGCGCGTCCTGGCTCAGCACCTGCTGAAAGACAACCCTGGCCTCTTCGGTCCTGCCCAATGCTTGCAGAGCAACTCCCAGGTTGTACCGCGCCGCCACGTCGTCCGGCCGGCTTGCCAGCGCCCGACCGAGCTCGACGATGGCTGAATCCGGGTTGCCGTTGAGCACCAGCACCTGTCCCAGGTTGCTCCGGGCCATCGAGAGGTCCGGCCGCAACCTGAGTGCCGCGCGGTACTCGACCTCGGCGCCGGCCAGGTCTCCGGCCTTGAGCAGCGCCACGCCCAGGCTGTTGTGAGCCAGCGCCGAATTCGGGTCAAGGCCCAGCGCCCGGCGAAAGGCCTCGGCCGCGCCCGCCAGGTCGTTCTGCTGTATCAACACGTCGCCCAGGTTGGCCCAGGCAATGGTGTCGGCTGGGACAAGCTCAAGGCAGCGGCGCAGCTCGCTCGCCGCGCGCTGCCAATCGCCGGCAAGCTGCAGGTCGTGGGCGAGTTCGAATCTTGCCACCGCGTCATTCGGGAATTGGGCGACCATGGCCTTGCTCAGGCTCAGTTGGTTCCTCCACGCCGGCATGGAAATGACTGCAAATGACCCCATCGCAGCGGCGTAGAGCAGCGCGAGCGCGGCCAGGGCCTTTCGCCAGCGCCGGGCCGAAGCGGCGAGCGCGGCGAGGGCGAGCACGGTCCCGACCGTCGGCAGGAAGAGCATGCGCTGCGAGAGGAATGACCGGCCGGGCGGGAGCAGGTCGCACGCCGGCAGGATGGCAAGAAGAAACCAGAGGCTGCCGATTCCGACCGGCGTGCTCCGATACCGAATCGCCGCCCAGACCGCTACGACAAGCGCGGCCGCAGCCACCATGGTCGGCCAGCCGAACGCGCCCAGCGCCACCGGGTCGAGGAAGAAGACGCGGCGCTCGAAGGGAAAGAGCGACATAAGCGCGTATCGGCCGAACGAATTGACCGGAAGCATGAAGCGGAGCCCGGGGCCGACTTCGCCCCAGCCGGGAGCAGGGCCGGTCAGTACCGCGGTCCTTGCGACCAGATAGACGACCGCCACTGCCGCCATCGTGCCGACGAGCAGCCCCGCGCGTCGGCGCTGGGCAGGTTGGCGGAGTTCGGGCAGCAGGACAAATAGAGCCAGTGCCGGGAACAGGATGGCCGTCTCTTTGCACAAAAGTGCGGCGGCGAAGGGCACGAGCGTCAGTCCGAGCTGCACGCCCGTGGGTCGGCGCCGAAAGCGGGGCAGGGCGAGGAAGGCAAGCAGGACGAAGAGTGTCATCATCAGGTCGGTGCGGCCGGACACGAAAGCCACGGATTCCACGTGCGCAGCATGCCAGGCGAACGCCAGCCCGCCGATGAGCGCCGGCCAGAACGAGGTCAGCATCTCAATCAGTACGAGCACCACCAGCACACCGACTGCGCAGTTGAGCAGCACATTGGTCAGGTGGAAACCGAGCGGCCTTATGCCCCAAAGTTTCAGGTCCAGCCAGAAGCTCGAGATCACGAGGGGCCGGTAATAGGCGTGGGGCGAGAGTCCCTGCGTCGAGCGCCAGTGAGTGTAGCTCTGGCCGAAGTACCCGAACGGCGTCGATGCCTGCAGGTCCTGGTTCTGGACGATGAGCGTCATGTCGTCCGAGACGAAGCCGTAGTTCAACGTCGGCAGGTACAGAAGCCCGGCCAGCGCCGCGATGCCGGCGGCCACGAGCACCAGCCGCGGCCCCGGCCGGTCGGTCTTCACGGTTCGCTTCTTTGCCATTGCAACTACATCATCCCGACCACCGCGCCGGTGTCAAGCGGTCGCGGGCCCCGCAGAACAGACAATGACGCCACGAAGGCACGAAAACGGGGTGAAACGGACTTGTGACGTCCTGCGCCCATTCGTTTCGTGCCTTTCGTGCTTTCGTGGCCTCAATCTCGGGTCTAGGGACAACAGCCGGTGATTGCGTGAATGGCGCTTCGCCGGTAGACTGGAAGTCCGTGCCTGACTCGACCCGTTTTCTCAAACCCGAAGTCGTCGCCAAGCTCAAGGGCATCGACCTGAAGGCCCGGCTCGTGGTCGAGGGCTTCCTTGCCGGCCTGCACCGGTCCCCGTACAAGGGCTTCTCAGTCGAGTTCACCGAGCACCGGCCGTACCTGCCCGGTGACGAGCCGAAGCGGATTGACTGGAAGGTTTACGCCAAAACCGACCGGTTCGTCATCCGGGAATACGAGGAAGAGACAAACCTGCGCGCCTACCTCGTACTCGACGCCTCCGGCTCGATGTCATACGCGACCGGCAAGGTTTCGAAGCTCGAGTACGCGAGCATGCTGGCGGCGAGCCTCGCCTACCTGTTGCTGCACCAGAAGGACTCGGCCGGACTCATCACCTTTTCGGACAAGATAAACACCTATGTGCCGCCGAGAAGCACTCCGGCTCACCTCAATTCACTTCTGCACCAGCTTTCAATCGTGAAACCCGGCGGCGACACGAACATCGCGGGAACCTTCCACCAACTGGCCGAGCGGGTGAAGCGCCGCGGCCTTGTCATCATCATGTCGGACTTGTGGGACGAGCCCGCAGCCGTCCTGACTGCCCTCCGTCACTTCCGGCACAAGAAACATGAAGTGCTGGTGTTTCACGTCCAGGACCCGAACGAACGCGAGTTTGCCTTCCGCACGCCGGTGGTTCTCCGGGACATGGAGACCGGACGGGAGATGACGGTGGACCCGCGGGTGTTGCGCGAGCAGTATCAGAAGGACTTCGACCGCTTCTTCGCCACGTTCGAGCGCGGCTGCCGCGAGGCCGCGATTGACTACCACCGGGTGACGACCGATACGCCGTTCGACCGCGCGCTCTTCTCGTACCTGGAGCGGCGGAGCAGGATACGCTAGGAGCGAAGTACGAAGTACAGAGGACTAAGGACTAAGCAACAGCTAAAGGCCGAAAGTCGGAGCTTCTACCTTGATACTTTTCTGTTTCCGCGTTGCTTTGTCCTTGTTACTTTGTCCTTTGTCCTTTCCTGAGCAATGGGCTTCTCAGCGCCTTCGCTTCTTCCTCTTGCCGCGCTCGCCGCGATTCCCGTCGCCATCCACATCTTGAGCCGGCTGCGGCTGAAGCGGGCCGAGTTCCCGTCGCTGCTTCTGCTCAACGCCGTCAAACGCGAGCGGTTCTCCTGGCTGCGGATCAAGGAACTACTGCTGCTCATCTTCCGCACACTTGCCCTTCTCGCGCTGCTCCTCGCCCTGGCCCGGCCCTATGTCCGTCACCGCCTGCCCGGACTCGGCCGCGCGAACGACCTCATCGTCATTGTTGACGACTCCTACAGCATGGGGCCGCCGCGGCAATGGCAGCGGGCGATCGCGGCGGCGCGGGAGATTCTGGGTTCGCTTGGTCCGGGTCGCCGAGCGGCGCTCGCTACAACAAGCGACCAGCGTGCCGTGGGCAGCTTGCCGTGGCAGGCTCCGGGCAGACTGCTGTCGCTGCTCGACTCGCTCAAGCCGTCATTCACGGCTGCGACGCTCGAGCCTGCCCTGAAACGCGCGGTCGAGCTCGCGAGACCTGCTCACGCTGACGTCGCGGTGGTAACCGACCTTCAGGCACGCACGATCCCATCCGACTGGCAACCGCCGACCGACGTGCCGGTCCGGCTCGTCTCGGTCGGCTCGCCCGACGGCGACAACGCGGGTGTAGTGCGGGTCTATAGCGAAGACCGGTTCCCGGTTGCGGGCCGGCCCACGCGTATCAAAGCAGATTTCTCGAACTACGGACCTCATCCGGCGACGCGGACCGCAATCCTGACCCTCGACGGCCGGCGCTGGGAACAGGCAGTGACAATCAAGCCCCATGCCACGGCGACCGTGACCTTCGATGCAGCGTCGGTCGACTCCGGCTATCACGTGGCCGAAGTCGAGTTACGGACCGATTCGCTGGCAGCGGACAACGCGCGCTGGCTCGCGTTCTACCAGCCGCGGCGCATCGGCGTACTGGTGGTTGAATCACCTGCCATCCCGGCCACGTACCTGCTCGACGCACTCGGCGCCGACTCGTCTTCGGTCTTCAGCCTGACCACCATCGCCGCGAGTGAATTCGGCCGGTATGACCCGCGCCGGTTCGCCGCCGTCATAGTCACCGACGCGGCCGCGCTCAGCCGCCCCGACTGGAC
>Ga0172370_10010306_pt1 | contig 10743 bp, 14 predicted proteins | sample LakKiv5m_FD_114538 | JGI IMG/M metagenome (GOLD analysis project Ga0172370, IMG submission 114538) | Freshwater microbial communities from Kabuno Bay, South-Kivu, Congo - kab_022012_11.5m | ecosystem: Environmental > Aquatic > Freshwater > Lake | place: Democratic Republic of the Congo...
AATATCTACCAATACTTGAATTACTACAACAGCAAAAGAATACAGTTAAAACTTAAAATGTCACCATATCAGTTCAAACAAAAAGTCTCAGAAAGTGGTCTTGAAAAATGGGGTACTTGACATAATTGTTGATCAAAAAGAAGTATTTGCAAAAAACTGGACTCAAAAAACAGTCATAAAAAATGCCTATAATGCTCTTTTTGCAAATTTTGTCCGCATACTTTCATTACAAAATGACTCAGGGGAAATTATTCAGGAAGCATCAACTTCGTTGCAGGACATTACCATTTACGAAAGATTTTACAATCTCCAAGCAGGAGGGCTTCTTATTGACAGTATTAACAGCGAAGAAGTAAAAAACAGACTAACGACCCTATCATTTGTTACAAAAAAACATATGGACACAGAGTCACAGTTAGCTGATTTATTAAGCTATGGTTTAAGACTAGAATATTGCGTAAATCATAAATTAATAACCGTAGCCTCACTAAATAATTATCAATTAATGATTAGAAAAAGAGCAAAAAGCAAGCTTTATAAAATTCAATCCAATGTTCCTCTAAATAAGAAAACGAAGTGCAAACATCTGCAACCTCTAACGATTTTACCCTAAATATGCAAAAAACTGGCTAGCGGCCAAGGGCTCACTTTCCAGTTTCAGCATTATTATGATAATAAAAAGATAGTTACTTGTCAATAGTAAGAAATATTATTGAGAGGACCCAAACATAAACTCTTCATCGGCACGGGAGTAATCAAATATTTCTTCGGAAGTAAACCAAACAGCGACTTCTTTTTCTCCGTCTTCGATAGTATCCGAGGCATGAATGATGTTACGTAGTGGTCGTGACTGCTCGTTGGCAAGATCAATTGTGTCATGGGAAAAATCGCCGCGGATTGTGCCCGGCGCAGCCAAAAGGGGAATCGTATTACCGGAAAGCTTGCGGACAATTTCAATGCAATCATAGCCCGAAAGAACCATGACTAAGACAGGCGACTGTTGAAGATAGTCAACAAGCCAATTTTTGACGGTTTTACCAATCGTCAAAGCATCATCCGTATTAAAAACTTTTTTCACATCCAACCCTTTTTTTGCATAGTTGGTCAGCGTGCGTTCACCGACTTTTTTAAACCAGGCTTCAGTTTCCGGATAATGATTGACGATTTCTTTTTCCGAAGCCCAGATGAATTTCAGGCCGATTATCGTTAAACCAACTCGTTCAAAACGGTTTATTATCTTCCCCATGAGACCTCGTTGAACCGCATCGGGTTTTAAAATTATTAAAGCTTTTTGTTTGATCATATTTAAAATTCAAATATCAAAATTCAAATCCACAATTCAAATTCAAACATCAAAACTCAAAACGTTTAAATATTTAAATTTTGTCATTGAATTGATATTTGTTATTTGTAATTTGTTATTTAAGATATAGTTTATCAATATCCCGTTTATAACTTTTAAACGCGCTTATTTCCGGAAAGGACGTCTGACGTCCAAACCAGTATTTTATTTCCCGTTTTGCTTCTTCATCTGATCCGGAGGCATGAACAAAAGTTTTTACGACACGGTCAAGACCGGCTGAAAGGGGAGATGAGTCAAATGAATAACTGGCGTGAATTGTTCCCGGATCGGCCAGTAATGGAATCGTGTGTCCGCGCAATTTTCTGGCAACATTTACCGCTCCCGGTCCTTCCCAGACAGAAACAATAATTGGTCCCTCTTTCCAGTACTTAATTAAACGTTCGTACACAAATTGACCCAACTTATTGGGATCATCTGTTTTCATCTTTTCTTTAATATTAAGCCCAGATTGTTTAAAGCTGGCCAAAGTTTTTTCACCCATTTCTTTTATCCATTCGGGCGTACCCGGATAATGGTTTTTTATCACCTGTTCATCTGGTCGGACCATTTTCGCTGCGAGGAGTTTTAATCCGGTGTTTTCAAAAGTCTCAAAAATAGTTCCCACTAAGCCACGTTGGAGTGCGTCGGGCTTTATAATAATTAGTGTACGATCGATCATAATAAATTCAAATATCAAAATTCAAATCCACAATTCAAATTCAAACATCAAAACTCAAAACGTTTAAATATTTAAATTTTGTCATTGAATTGATATTTGTTATTTGTAATTTGTTATTTTATTATAGATGTCTTTTGTAATTTCATCAATAGTTTTGTTGCCGTCGATTCTGATCCACTTTGTCCAAATCTGTTTTTTAATTAATTCGTTGTATTGCTGGTGGGTTTTACGGATAAATTCAAAATCCTTTTCCCGGCGGTTTTTTTCTTTGGCTTCACCGCTTTTTCTTTGGATGGCAATATCAGGATCGACATCCAAATAAAAAACCACATCCGGTTTTTCAATTTTAAAATCTTCGGCGAACTTCAGCGCCGTTTCCAGTTTAATACCTTCAAGCGTTTGATAACAAAGGGTGGTAGTAAAATAACGGTCAGAGATAACTACTCCTTGTTTTCTTTTTTCCAGAAGCCATTTTTTGTCAAAAATAAACTGCATGGTGTAAAGGAGGAATTGCTGTTCGGCGGTCAGGTCCTTATTTTGATACAAAAATTCTTTGATTAACCGGCCGATGTTTTTTTCATAGTCCGGATATTTTACCCAGAAAGCTTTTTTTTGGTTGTTTTCAAACAGTTTGATCAGGTTTTTTGCCTGCGTCTCACAACCAGCGCCATCAATGCCCTCGATAACGATAAACATAAAATTATTATAAAAGTAATTCGTTCCAATGTCCAGAGTAAGCGAAGATATCTGTTTTGAGCCAATCGCCTGCGGTCCCGCTGAGCGGGATGAGGCGGGCGAAAAATACGATATCGAGCTTACTCATATCTGTTAAAATATAAACGGTAGCCCTTATAGCCCTGCCTGCCGGCAGGCAGGTCAACGGATAGAAAGGGGATAGAGAGCTCCCATAATTCAACGGATAGAATAAGCCCGTCCTAAGGGCAAAATGGTGGTTCAATTCCGCCTGGGAGCACAATCTTAATGAAAAAAACCATTTACCATATTAAAAATAAGTTGTCTACCCCGGAGTATTTTAAAGTTCTTGCTTTACGTACGATCGGGAATTTTTTAATACTGTTTTCGGTGTTTATGATTGCAAAAACGTTTTATTTACCCGTACGTGAAGAAATTAAATATTTTATTGATACGAAGCTTCATAAAGAGTATATATTAACAGACGTTAATAATATTAATAATATCAAAACACAACAACCTAAAGGCTTATTAGCCAAAACACTAAACTTTAAGCAGGTTGAGTTGTTGATTCCCCAAGATCCCCAGTTCAGTATTGTTGTTCCAAAAATCGGCGCCAATGCAAAAATATTACCCAATATTGATGCTGCCGACGAGAAAGTATATCTTGAGGCATTAAATAAGGGCGTTGCCCACACTTTGGGGACGGCATTTCCCGGCGAAGGCGGACACATCTTTTTATTTGCTCACTCAACTGATTATTTTTGGAATGTTGGGGCATATAATGCGATTTTCTATTTACTTAATAAATTGGTAGAGAACGACCAAATCAATATTTTTTACGAAGGTCAACGTTATGTCTATCGCGTAATCGGCAAAGTAATTGTCGATCCCTCACAGGTAGAGTATATTACCAGAAAAACCGATAAGGAATTTGTGACGCTGCAAACTTGCTGGCCGCCGGGAACAACGCTAAAACGTCTGCTGGTATTTGCGGTCCGGGCGAAGGAATAAAATATCTACCTGACCCCAACGAGGTAAAGATCAGGAAACTGGTTATTCTCAGGGTTCAAATTAGACAAAGTTACAATTTTTCCGTCCGCTGTATTTATAAAGAAAGAGCCTTCAAAAGGTCCAGAATATATCGTTTGCTTATTAGTATTATCATAATCAATAACGGAAATTTTTTTGTTTTCTGCAAAAACCAAATGGGCTGAATCAGGATACCACTGGGGGAAATTCGGATTCTGAACTTCCTGCCTGCCGGCAGGCAAGGCAAAATTGGAAATTAAGAAATTCTTATCCTCTTTTTTGTCATAGATATAGTAATTGTTTTTTGTAAGGTCGCGATTTTCTTGGGTTTGATTGCCGGCAATGAGTGGGGGATCAATAATCAATGGAAGTTGTTCCTTAATCGTCGATTGGTAGAAAACCTTATTTTTATCAGGGGAAAAACTGATGATTTTAAAAGAGTCACTGGCAACCTTAGCAAAATCTTCGGGAAAAGCTTCAAGGATTTTTTGAACCTCTTTATTTCTTTCTTCATCCCAGGCAGCAATCAGAGTCGATTTTGAAGTACTGACTTCGAATATATTCTTATTATCGCCATCTAGAGAGAGTAAATATGCCTGGCTCGAGGCAAAATTAACGATTGCCTCTTTATAGTCCGGAGAAAAATAAACGCTGGGATTATTAAAATCAACATCAGGATTAGATAAATCTTTTTTCAAAACCAATAATTTTAAAGGAGGAAGGAGGGATAAAGGCTTTTTGCTCGCTTCAAACAAATAGATTCCGTCTTTTAACGGATCATTGTTGTCGGAAAAAATAATTATTCTTTCAGTTTGGTCAACCGGGACAGCTGAAACGACTCCAAGATTGGTCAGGGGAGACAGTGATGGATTAAGGGGGAAGAGCTGCGTATCAACAATATAAACCAGTTCACCCTGGAGTTTGACAGTTTTCATCCAGCTGGTGTAGCCGTCTTTTTTTATTTCAATTTTATAAGTATCGGGCGGCAGGGTAAGATTGGTATCAGTTACTCCTTTGAGCTGACCGTTTAAATAAATTTTCGCCGCATTTGGATTTGAATTAACGGAAAGAATTCCGGTTGGCGTCAAGGATTTGTTTTTTAAATTCCAACGGTATCCACGACCGTATGCAATTACAATCCCGACCAAAGCAATAAAACCAATCACCGCAAAAATTCTCAAAATATACTTCATTTGTTAATTAAATTATTTTATTAGGAATATTATACAATACTAATAGAAGATATTAAAACCTGATATATAATGTAATATTAATAATATAATCTGATATGTTTTTTCAGAAGAAAATCGGTCTTGATTTAGGGACAGCCAATACCTTGGTTTATGTAGCCGGTCAGGGAATTGTTCTTCATGAACCGACCGTGGTTGCTTATTCATTAGAAGATAGGCGCATCGTTGCTGTGGGCGAAGAAGCGCGGGAAATGCTTGGTCGGACCCCGGGTTCGATTGTTGCCAGTCGGCCGATGAGAGAAGGAGTAATCGCCGATTACCGGACAACCGCAGCGATGATTACATATTTTTTAAAAAAAGCTCTCAACGGTCGGGTATACTGGCCGCAGGTTGTAATCTCTATTCCTGGAGGGGCATCTCAAGTGGAAAAACGCGCAGTTGTTTCCGCTTGCAAACAAGCAGGCGCATCCGATGTTTACCTGATGGAGGAGCCGCTGGCGGCAGCGATCGGTGCAAAAATCCCGATTTCTCAAGCGTCCGGCCATATGATTGTTAATATCGGCGGTGGCACTTCAGAAGTGGCGATCATTTCTTTAGGTCAGTTGGTAGAGTATAAAACTGTCCGTGTTGCAGGAACAAAACTGGATGAAGCAATATTAAGTCACATGCGGAAAAAACACAACCTGATTATCGGTGAACGGACAGCTGAGGATATAAAAATAAAAATAGGCAATGCCTTAATAAAGGAGACCGCCTCCGACAAAGTTACGGCGGTCGAGGAAAAAACTATGGAGGTTAAAGGCCGTGATTATCAATCCGGTTTACCGAAAATTTTGGTTGTCGGTGAAAAAAGCATTAATGAAGCTTTGCAAAAACCATTAAAAGCAATTCTTGAAGGAATTAAAGAGGTTTTATCCAAGACCCCGCCGGAACTGGCAGCCGATATCGTCGATAAAGGAATAGTTTTAACCGGAGGAACAGCTCTTCTTACCAACATAGATCATTACATTACGTATTATACCGGGGTTGCCTCTTTTGTGGTTGAAGAGCCGCTCTTTGCAGTTATCCGCGGTGTCGGGATGGCGACCGAAAACCTGGATAGCTTCAAAGACGCAATAAAATAACTTATAATAAATATTAAACATAAAATATTAAGTATTAAAAATATAAAAATAAAAAATTTATTACAAAGAAAATAAAATATAGTTAAATCTATTATAAACATAGAAAATTATATATATTTTTAAATTTGAGTTGGTATAATAATAAAATATCTGATTAACTAAATTATACAAAACTATTAGAAATTAGAAATTTAAAATTAGAAATTTAAACCTGTAATAAAAATACTTCTTATGAAGCAAAATAAAATATTTAATATTTTGATTCCTATTGATAGTAAGCAGAATATCCTAGAGAAAATTAAAAAATACCTACTTAGATCAAGGGGTTTTTTCCATATCATCTCGCTAAACCCGGAAAATCTAATCCTTTCCCGAAAGAACCTGGAATTTAATAAGGTTATCAAGACGGCCCAAATAATGATAGTTGATGGTGTTGGGGTTGTTATAGCAGGCCGAATACTCGGAATCAAGATCGGGGAGAGGTATCCGGGGGTAGACCTGATGAAAGAAGTGGTTACAATGGCTCAACAACTACGCTTGAAAGTGCTGCTGATCGGTGGAAAGGATAATTTAGCACTTCGGCTAGCTCAGTGCTACCAACGTCAGTTCTCCGAGGCTAAATTTTTTGGATGCTATGGGATAAAAAACATAAAAAATCCGCAACCCGATGAGGAGAAGGAGATTTTCTCCATAGTGGCGGACTATAAGCCCCATATCATATTTGTCGCTTTTGGCTCCCCGGACCAAGAATTATGGATAGACCGTCACAAAAACAAGTTTAATAATTGTTTAGTGATGGGAGTTGGAGGAGCGTTTGATTTTTTATCCGGAGAAATTGTCCGCGCGCCGCAAATTATGAGAAATATAGGATTGGAGTGGTTATTCCGATTATCAATTCAACCCTGGCGAATTAAGCGGCAACGGAGATTAATACAATTTTTATGGCTTGTCTTACAAGAAAAATTCAGTCGTCATTAAACGGTGTTCTCGTGTTCAATAAATTCTGTTTTAACCTTTAATTTTTGATCAATTATTTTCTGGAGCGCCAGAATGCCAAATCTTTCTGTGTGATAATGACCGCCGGCAATGAAATTTATCTTAATTTCCCGGAAGATTTCCCTAATCCATTCGGAATTTTCACCGGTAATATAGAGATCAATATGGTTATCGATCATCCATTGGATATCGGGCGGAATCGGTGTTCCCCGGCCGGAGACCGCGACTACGGTTTTAATATTTTTATTTCCATAAGGATAAATCACTGTTGTCGGACTAAGTTTCGGTTTCAACAGATTTAATATTTTTGTTAAGGCGACAGATTTTAGCTCGCCAATATAACCCCAAGGTTGACCGCCATGCAAAAAAGGCTTGGTAATTTTGCCACCGATGGCACGGATAATTTCCGCGTTGTGACCGATCTTTGGGTGGCTATCCAAAAGAAAATGATATCCGAAAAGTGATAGATTGTTTTTTACCAAAAATGCATATCGCTGATGAAAAAGTTCATCATAGCGGTTGGTTGACGGGAAATTAAAAGAGTGGTGGACAATCAATGCCTGGCATTTTTTTTCTTTGGCTTTTTTAAATACCTCAATTGAAGCGGAGACCGCCAGACCGACCTTTGTGATCGATTCAGATCCTTTGACCATGAGCCCGTTGGCCATATAAGGATCGATTGCGGACACGACTTGATTTTTATCGTAGACCATAAATTCGGTTAAAAAATTATGGAGATGAGTTAAAGTAATCATATAAAAACGATTGTAGCAGACACACCTTGTTAAAACAAGGTAAATTTGAGAGAATAGCTTACATCGTCAATGGAAAAAGATATTATTCGAACAATCAAATATTTTGCCTTGTTTGATTACCCGCCTACAGAGGACGAGATATACTGCTTCCTAAGAAATAGCGCTTCTTTTGACCGATTTAACGCGATTTTAAAAAAAAAGGTAAAGAAACGCGTTATAACAACCCAAAAATCAAATAGGTATACTGTAGGGGAGTACCGTATAAAAATATCAAATATCAAATATCAAATATCAAAAAACAGCAATGCAGCAATGAAACAATGCAACAATTTTATTAAGAGATTTAATAATTCTCAAAAAAAACTTCGATCTTGGAGGTTTAGATTATATATTAAACTTCTTTCTTTATTTCCTCAGATAAAACTGGTGGGATTGTCGGGGTCGATGGCGATGATGAACGCGGGTTTGGATGACGATATTGACCTTTTTATTATTACGGCCAAAAACAGATTGTTTACGGCAAGATTTATTGCAGTTGTCATTAGTTATTTGTTGGGAGTTAAGAGAAAAAGAGTTGATGCGAAGGTGAAAATACCTGTTTTGAGTCAATCGCCTGGGTTCCCCGCCGAAGGCGAGGGTGAGGCGGACGAAAAACACGGTATTGAACCTTCGCAAAATAAAATCTGCCTCAATCTTTTTTTCGACAAATCAGATCTTGCTGTTCCCAGCTTCAAACGATCTGAGTTTGTCGCCCACGAAGTATTACAGATGAAGCCAATCATTAACAAAACTCAGACATATGAAAAGTTCTTGCAGGCTAATTCGTGGGTAGGGAAGATATTTCCTAACTCAATAATTAATAAATTACGGATTACGGATTACGGATTAATTCGCAATTCGCAATTCGCAATCGGACAATTAATAAATAATTGGTTAGAACAATCATTAAAAAGCTTTCAGCTCAATTTAATAAATAGACATAAAACTACTGAGATCATTACGGCTAAACAGCTTTGGTTCCATCCGGACGATTTTAGCCGTAAATTACCTCTTAATCTGCGCCGGAAGCGTTGAGAATAGGGCGGCGGCGAAAAAGATGAGCCAAAACGGGAGATTGAATAAAACTATTAGGCTGAAAATAATTAATGCGGCAATGTTTCCGAGCTTCCAGCCAACCTCCCGGAAAGCAATATATCTTTGCCGGTTTTTATCGGCATGATCATAGGCGATAACCATTAATGGCAGGACAAAGAATGAGCTTAGTACCTTATGGAGCGTATCAAAAATCGACAGCGTTAACGGGGTTTGAAAAATAGCTTTTCCCAGCCAGCTGGTAGACACGGATAAAATCCCGATTTTTTCCAATTTTTCCTTATTGATGTGATCGAGAAATATTCCGGTAACATAATAAGCTAGAGCGGCTAAAAATAAAACCAGCGTTGAAAATTCAGCTAAAACCAGCAGATTCTTTAAAACATAAAAAAGCATCAGCGGCCAGGCAACAGTATAGATTATTTCTTCGGCTCCGCCACCGATGAAGGCGATAAAATCGCGCGGCATTTTTTTAGCCTCATTTTTTATGTCTTCGAAGCTGACGGAATTGATTTTTTCTACTTGTTTGAAAAAAAGAATAAATATTAACGATATTACAATCAAAACTATTCCGGCTCCATAAAAGCTTAATTCATTTCCCAGATTCAAAAATAGACCGCCGACGAGCGGCGCAACAATCGTGGCAATAATTCCGAGTGCCTGAACCGTGCCGACTTCTTTGCCCAATCGTTTATGGGTGCTTAGTTCGATAAAACAATAATGATAACTGAACCACCATAAAGATGAGGCTAAACCGAAAACGACCGCACCCCAGAAATAGTCTTGTCTGATGAGCAGGATAAAAAGGAGCAGTAAGATCAGTTGTCCAAGGAAAAAGGTGGTTTTTAACCCGTATTTTGAGGCAATTTTAACCGTTAGAGTGATGGTCAGCAAATGAAATAAAGCATGGAGCAGAAAAAAAATAATGGTAATAATAAGCGCTCCTTTTTCGCCGACGATGAGGAAATGCTGAAAAACCAAAATGGGCAAGAATAAAGAAAAAAAGCCGAAGATAAACGTGCGTAAGGTAGCCACAAGATAGAGGAGTGAAAGCCGGTTGTGATGATGAGGAAGATGGATAAAGTGGTAATGAGTGCGCATAAAATCATTGTAGCAGATAAAAACATTGCATTTTTAAAACCCTCATGTTATAATATAACCTATAATTATTTTTATTAATATAAAAATATGCCTTTAATTGGACGATCACCAGTTCGACACCGACAATTAGATCAACAAACCTCTACCAGAGAGAGAGAGTTACAGGATCATATCCAGGAGAAGGATCTTCAGGTATTAAGTCTGGCGAAATTAGTCCTTGGACAATTGGATTGGCTTTAATCGGTACTGCTATTGGGACTGTATTGTGTAAAATAGTAAATGATCCGGCAGTGCAAAGCTTTCTGCAAACGTTGTCAACTCCAAATCCATAATAATTTTTTACCCATTCGAGCTTCGTTTTTATTAATCGTCTTCGAATGATATAATTTTATCTGTCAATCATGCCGCAGTGGCGGAACTGGCAGACGCGCACGGTTCAGGGCCGTGTCTCGAAAGAGGTAGGGGTTCAACTCCTCTCTGCGGCACCAAGGAGAGATGGCTGAGTGGTCCATAGCGAAGGTTTGCTAAACCTTTGCGCTGTTGAAGCGCACGTGGGTTCGAATCCCACTCTCTCCGCCAGTTGGGAAATGTCTTTGTTGGCTCGCCCTCTGCGAGTGCTCGCCAGCCGATTTTAAGCGCAAATTGGAATTTTTTATCTTTCAAAATGAAGTTCGAGCCGATATTTTTTAGGAATGCTCGGATTTCTTGATTGTCGCTTTGCGACAAAAGAATTTTGGCT
>Ga0172370_10010310_pt1 | contig 10742 bp, 10 predicted proteins | sample LakKiv5m_FD_114538 | JGI IMG/M metagenome (GOLD analysis project Ga0172370, IMG submission 114538) | Freshwater microbial communities from Kabuno Bay, South-Kivu, Congo - kab_022012_11.5m | ecosystem: Environmental > Aquatic > Freshwater > Lake | place: Democratic Republic of the Congo...
AGCCCCTTTTTCGTAGCCGACCAGCTCGCTCTCCAGAATCGACTCGGGGATGGCCGAGCAGGTGATCGCGACGCAGTCGCCGCGCGCCCGCGGGGTGAGGCTGTGGATGCGCCGCGCCACGCGCTCCTTGCCGGTACCGCTCTCCCCCAGCAGCAGAACGGTGGCCTCGCTGGGGGCCGCCTGGCGCACCAGATCCATCGTCGCGCGGAACGCGGGCGAGACGCCCACCATGCGGCCCAGGCCCTCCAGGCGCGCGCGCAGCACCCGGTTCTCGACGACAAGTGCCTGTTTTTCCAGCGCTTTCCGGACGGTGGCAACGACGGCGTGGCGCTTGAAAGGCTTCGTGATGAAGTCGTAGGCGCCCTCCTTCATGGCGGCGACGGCGACCTCCACGGTGCCGAACGCGGTCATGAGCACCACCTCGACCACCGGTGCAATGGCCTTCACTCCCCGGAGCAGTTCGACACCGCTCATGCCGGGCATCTGCAGGTCGGTGAGGACGACGCCGGGAGCCTCGCGCCGCACGAGGTCCAGCGCCTCGGCGCCGCTGCGGGCCAGGTGTACGCGCAGCCCTTCGCGCACGAAGATGCGCTCCAGCGACTCCAGGTTGGCGGGATCGTCCTCGACGACGAGGACCGCTGGTGCGCCCGGCGCGGGCCCGCGCGGCGCGGGCGGGGTCGAGGGAGGCGCGACGGCTTCGGGTGTCTCGCTCATGGGTCCTTCCGCGGGCATCCGACCCGCCCTGCACGCATCTACGCTCCGCCCCCGTCCGTGCCGAGAAAGAGCTCCAGCCCCTGGTCGATGGCGGCCAGTTCTTCCGGCGCGACCCGTCCGAACACGCGACGGACCCGTTTCTTGTCGACGGAGCGGATCTGGTCGACGAGGGCGAAGGAACGCTTGGCGAGACCGCTGCGGCCTGGGGACAGAGCCGGGTAGAGCGCCCCTTCTCCCGGCGTCCCGGTGACGGGCACGACTGCGACGAGGGGGAAGCGCTGATCCGAGTTCACCGCCGGGTCGCTCACGGCGACGCAGGGGCGCACACCGTGCTGCTCGTGGCCGAGTGTCGGGTCGAGAACGACGAGGACGACCGTCCCGCGATCGAGTCTCACGACGGCTCCTCGACCCAGCCTCGGCCCTCGACCCAGCGCACGGGCTTGCCGGCCCCCGGCTCGACGAGGTCTTCGTCGCCTGACGGCAGCGAGTCCGCCCAGTCCGCGACGCCGTTCTCCGCCAGGGCGACCGACTCGGGGTGCGGCCTGGCGAGCGACCGCAGCAGGCCCGCACGCCGGCGCCGCGAAAGCTCCCGCCGGATCGCGTCGGCCACGAATCGGCTGCGGTTGCGCTCGTGCCGGTCGATGTCCTCGACCAGCGCGGCAGGCAGCGTCACGGTCACTCTCTCGCTGGGCGGCATGGAACCTCCCGTATGAGGAATTGTACGATCATACTCTGCGGGAACGCAACGCGGAGTGCAAGCGTGCGGGCGCCCGGCTCATGCGAACGCAGCGGAAATGCGTTGAATTCCGCACCCGCAGATCGCGGCCAGGCACAGCGGTGCCGGTCCGGACAGACCTGCGTCGCCGGCGCGAGCGCGCTATACGGGTGCGGGCGCCGGCCTTCCGGCGCGCGCGGAGGCGCCATGGACGCCGGCACGCTTTGGGACGAATTCGAGGCGAAAACCAGGGAGATTCGTGATCTGATCGCCGTGTCGGATCTGCTGCAGTGGGACCAGGAGACGTACATGCCGCCCCGGGGCGAGGCCGCCCGCGCCCGGCACCTGTCGCTGCTGAAGTCGCGCACGCACGCGGCGCTGTGCGACGAGCGGCTGGGGCGTCTGCTGGACGACGTGCGGCCGCGCGACGACGCGGAGCGCGCGACGGTGCGCCTGGTGCGGCGCGAGCGCGACCGCGCGGTGAAGGTGCCTGCACGCCTCGTGAAGGAACTCGCCGAGACGCAGGGCCACGCCGTCGAACACTGGAAGCGCGCGCGCGCCGCGAAGCGTTTCGAGGACTTCCGTCCGTGGCTCGCGCGCCTCGTGGCGCTGCGGCGCGAGCAGGCCGACTGCATCGGGCACGCGGGCGAGCGCTACGACGCGCTGCTGGAGGCGTACGAGCCCGGCATGACCGTGGCGCGCCTGCAGCAGGTGCTGGGACGCCTGCGCGACGGCCTCGTTCCGCTCGTGGCGCAGATCGCCGCGCGCCCCGCCCCGCGCACGGATTTCCTGCACGCCGACGCGTGGGACGTCGACGCCCAGTGGCTCGTGTGCCTCGACGTCATCCGCGCCATGGGCTTCGACTTCGAGGCAGGGCGTCTGGACCGCTCGGTCCACCCGTTCTCGGTGGGCATGGTGCCGTCGGACGTGCGCCTGACGACGAGGCTGCGCCGCGACGACGGCGCGAGCGCGCTCTTCAGCGCTCTGCACGAGGCGGGCCACGGCCTGTACGAGCAGGGGCTGCCCGCCGAGGGCACGTGGGTCGGCACCGCCGCGTCGATGGGACTGCACGAGTCGCAGTCGCGGCTGTGGGAGAACTTCGTGGGGCGCTCGCGGGCCTTCTGGACGCACTGGTTCCCGAAGCTGCGGGAGCGCTTCCCCCACGCTCTGGCGGGCGTCGGCCCCGAGGAGTGGTGGCAGGCGGTCAACTGCGTGCGCCCGTCGCTCGTGCGCGTGGACGCCGACGAGGCCACGTACAATCTGCACATCCTGGCGCGTTTCGAGCTGGAGCTGGACCTGCTGCGCGGCACGCTGGACGTGGCCGACCTGCCTGCGGCGTGGAACGCGAAATACGAGCGCTACCTCGGCCTGCGCCCGCCCGACGACGCCGTCGGCGTCATGCAGGACATCCACTGGGCGTGGGGCGAGCTGGGCTATTTCCCGACGTACTCCCTGGGAAACGTCTATGCCGCAACGCTCGTGAAGGCGATGGAGAAGGCGGTGCCGGGCATGTGGAAGTCCGTCGCGGCGGGCGATCTGCTGCCCGTGCGCGACTGGCTGCGCGCGAGGATCCACTCGCGCGGGCACCTCGTGGACTCCGAGGAGCTGGTGCGCTCGGTCACGGGAAGCGTCCTCGACGAGCGCGATCTGCTGGCATACCTCCGTGAAAAGTATTTGTCGAAGTAGAATAAAGGTGCGGGCGCCATGGCGGGTCGTGCGAAGGCGGAGAAGGCGACGAGGAAGGCTGGAAAAGCGGGCAGATCCGCAAGGGCACCCCTGACGAACGTCGAGCGCGCCGCCGAGGCGCGGGCGGCGAAGTCGGTGCCCGCGCGGCCGTCCGGCAGCGCAGCGCTTCGCGCGCGCGCGGCCGCCGTCCACGAGCGGTTCCTCGCGGCGCAACCCGCCCCGCGCTGCGAGCTGGAGCACCGCGGCGCGTGGGATCTGCTCGTCGCCACGATTCTCAGCGCCCAGAGCACGGACAAGATGGTGAACCGCGTCCTTCCGCAGGTGATGGAGCGCTTCCCCACCCCCGCGGCCATGGGCGCTGCGCCGCAGGAAGACGTGGAGGCGGTCGTCAAGTCGACCGGCTTCTTCCGCAACAAGGCGAAGGCCATCCGCGAGGCCGGCCGCATGGTGGCCGAACAGTTCGGCGGAGAGGTGCCGCGGACCATGGAGGAAATCACGCGGCTGCCGGGCGTCGCGCGCAAGACCGCGAATGTCGTGCTGGGAACCGCGTACGGCCTGACGACCGGCATCACGGTGGACACGCATGCACTGCGCGTCTCGCGCCGGCTCGGCCTCACGACCGAGGAGGACCCCGAGAAGGTGGAGCAGGACCTGATGCGCCTGTTTCCTCCCGAGGCGTGGATCGACACGGGCCACCGCATGGTGCTGCACGGCCGCTACGTGTGTACCGCGCGCGCGCCCCGCTGCGCGGCGTGCCCGCTCAACGAGCAGTGCCCGAGCGCCGAGGCCGAGCCGGAAGGCTCGTGGCAGGAGCGCGCAGCCCGCGAGAAGCGGCTCGTCGAATCGCACGGCGAGGCCGAATAGGAAGGCGGGGACGTTCAGCCGGAGGCGGGGCTCTTCACGCTCAACGCCGCCCGCACGCGTGCGACGATGTCCTCCGTCCACGCGAGAATCTGCGGGAAGTCGCGCTGCGTCTGCGAATCTCCGAAGCCGGGGTAGCGCTCCGCGACCGCGTAGTCGGTTACCGATTGCAGCATTTCCTGCGCGATTTCAAGAGCGATCGGCGTCCCGTCGCGCACCGCATCCGCGAGCGCCTCAAGGTCGTGGATCTTCGGGGGCACGGCTCCTTGGGCAACAAGGCATGCCTTCAGTGCCTTTTCGACCGCCTGCTGACACAGAAAACATCCCACGCCCGCGGGGCCGCGGAGCCTGTGGATCATGCGCGCGGCCTCCAGATCGTCGTCGAGCTTCTCGAACCACGCGGCGACGTCCATCGTGCGGTCTTCAGCCATGCAGCACCACGCCCTCTCGCTCCGCGATCGAAGCGACGCTCGAAAACAGCCTTCGCACACGCAGGTACTCGTCCGGCGTGTAGACGAAAAGATCCATCGGAAGGCCGATACCGCGGAGCGCCGGACGAACGCGCCGGCTGCGCTCTCCCAGCGTGCCGTCGAAGTCCAGGACGACCATGATGTCCACGTCGCTGTCCGGGCCCGCATCGCCGCGCGCCTGCGACCCGAACACGACGATGCGCTCGGGCCGCAGCGGCAGGAGCCTGCGCCGGATTTCCTCGAACAGCTCGGCGCGCGTGCGGGTCTGACGCGTTCCCGCTTCCATGCGTGCAGAATACCGCTCGCGCGGCATTTCCGCTACAACTCGCAAGTCCCTGCGTCAACGGCGGTCCGAGCGCGCCTTGGAACCGCAGCCGGGTCGCGGCGACCCCTCGATGCGCCGCCCGCGCGAATCCTTCCGCGCGCCGCCGGATCTGACGCTGCGAAGCCCCCGAATACGGGGTGAACCGAGCGGCCGTGCGGCCGCGGGAGCATCACCATGTCCGGAACGACCGCGCTGGGAGCAGCCAATTTCAACGAGATCGTGAACCGGGACGGCATCGTCCTGGTCGACTGGTGGGCGCCGTGGTGCGGCCCCTGCCGCATGTTCGGCCCGATCTTCGAGCGCGCCGCGCAGAAGAACACCGACGCCGTGTTCGCCAAGGTGAACACCGAGGAGGAGCAGGGACTCGCCGCGGAGTTCGGCATCCGCTCCATTCCGACGCTCATGATCTTCCGCGACCGCGTGCTCCTGTTCTCCCAGCCCGGAGCACTGCCGCAGGCCGCCCTCGAAGAACTGCTGGGCAAGGTCCGCGCGCTCGACATGGACGCCGTGCGCCGCGACATCGCGGAGAGCGAGCGCAAGGCAAAGCCGAAGGCCGCCGCGCACGCAACGGCGTAGTCGACCGGGACGAGCGGATGTCCACATATTAGGATATCTGCTCGTCCAGGCCGTCTGCACAGCCGCGAGGCGAAGGACCGCTTGCCCCTGCGCAGAGCCGTCCGCATCTTGTGCGAACGGCTGCGCGCGCGGCCGCTGGGCGGGGGCGGACGGTGCAGAGTACGGAGTACTACCGTTTTCTGGCGGCCACTCTGGGCCCCGCGCAGCTCGGACGCGCGGCTTTGCGGCGTTTGAGGCGCGACACCGTGCGTCGCCTGGTGCACCTGCCGCGCCCGAAGGTCGAGCACCCCGCACAGGCGGCCCGGCACATCGTCGGCGGCCATGTGGGACGCGGTCCGCTCGAGCCCGACGACTTTCCCGCGGCAAGGGAAATCGCCGCGTCCACGCTAAGCTGGTACGCTGCCGAGGCCCACGCGAGCGCGGATCGCGTCCTCGCAGGCGACCTGTTCCTCTTCGGCGCATGGCGCGGCCACGCCCGCGGCGAGCTTGCCCGGGGCATCGCCTCCGTCGACTGGACGCGCGACCCGCTCGGAGGCGCCCGCGCACCGGATCTGCCCTCGGACAGGCTGGATCCGAACCATCCGAGATCGGACGCGCGATCGATCTGGGAGGCCGGTCGACTCGCGCACGTCCTGTGGCTCGCGGTCGCCGACGCCCTGCCCGCTCCGCGCGAGGCCGCCAAGTCGCGAGCGGCTTCGGATCCGGGCATCCATGCACGTGCGGCCGTTGCACACGTGCGCGATTTCGCGGCGACGCAACCCGTCGGGCACGGCATCCACTGGACCTGCGCCATGGAAGCCGGGCTGCGGGTGATTCACGTTTCACTTGCGCTGGACCTTCTGCGACGCGCCCCCGAGGCCGACGCGCTGTTCTGGATCGAGGCCGCACGCCTTCTCTCCGACCACGCCGACTACCTCGCGACCGAGCTGGAAGACGGCCGCGCGGTGCCCAACAACCACCTGCTCGCGGGGCTGGCGGGACTCGCAGTCGCGGGATCGCTCTGGCCAGGCGTTCCGGCGGCGGAGAAGAGGCGTTCACACGCGCTCCGGGATTTCGCGGAAGCGCTGCTGGACCAGACCGCACCCGATGGGCTCGCGTTCGAGGCCTCGCTTCCGTACCACCGCTTCGCGACGGAGCTGGGGCTCGTCGTGGAAGCCTGCGCGAGGCGAGCCGGCGCGACGCTGGGAGGTGCGGCGCTGGATCGCCTCTGGCGCATGGTCGACGTCGCGGAAGATGCCACGCTCCCCGACGGACTCCTCGCGAACGTCGGCGACAACGACTCGTCGCGCGCTTTCGCGTACCGTCCGCGGACGCCGCTGGAAACGCCTCACCTGGCGGCCATACGGACTGCTCTCGGGGGTCCCGGGAACCCCGGCCAGATCGAGCCCGAAGCGCTGTTTCTGTGCGGAATCCGGGGATTCCGGCTCCTCGTCGCACGCGCGCCCGGTCGAAACGACCCGCAGCCCATGATGGTCGACGGCCTCGCGGTGCTGCGCTCGGGCGGGCGCGCGGTGACGCTGCGGGCGGGCGGCAACGGGCAGAAGGGCCTGGGCGGGCACGCGCACAACGACAAGCTCTCGACCGAAATCGTGCTGAACCGCAGGCGCTTCGTCGTCGATCCGGGCTGCCCCGTCTACGCGGCCGACGCGAAGGAGAGAGACCGATTTCGCTCCACGCTGTCGCACCCCGTGCTCTGCGTCGACGGCGAGGAGCAGTCGCCCATTCCGCGCGGCCGCCCGTTTCTGCTGCCGGATCGGGCGCGGGCGCGCCTTCTCGAGCTGGACCTCGGCCCGGCCGGCGCGCGCGCGTCCGGCGAGCACGCGGCCTACGCGCGGCTGCGTCCGCCCGTGCTGCTGCGTCGCGAGGTCGTGCTGCCCGAAGGCGGCGGACCCGCGGGGCGCTGCGTCCTCGTGACGGATCGCCTTTCGGGAGGGGGCGGGCACGTCGTCGAGGTGCGCTGGCCTTCGCCCCTGCCGGGAGCGCTCGTCCGGGGCGCTTATATTGAAGAGATTCGCTCGCTGCGGGCGCTGGAAGAGCTGCCCTGCGGCGAGGGAGCTTTCGACGCCGAGCGCGTGATCGCGTGGCCCACAGGTCCGGACGGGCCGGGCGCGCTTCTCGCGATCGCCTGCACGCAGCCGTTCGAGGTGTCGGTGGAAGGCTCGATCTGGTCGCCGGGCTGGGGCGAGCGGCGCCCCGGCTGCACGGTGCGGGTCCGGCTGCACGCGCGGCTGCCGCTTTCCGTGACGAGCGCGTTCCTCGCGGACTCGTCGCGCTGAAGGGTGCCGCAGGGCATCCGTGGGGAGACAGGGCATGGAAGGCACGGGGAAAGCGGACCTGATGACCCTCATCGAGGCGCGCACGGCGCGCGTGGGGGTGATGGGCCTGGGCTACGTGGGACTGCCGCTGGCGCTCACGTTCGCCGAGCAGGGCTTCGCGACGACGGGCTTCGACGTGGACGCGGAGAAGGTCGGGCGCCTTTCGCGCGGCGGGAGCTACCTGCGCCACATCCCGGACCGGCGCGTCGAATCCGCACGAGAATCCGGACGATTCGAGGCGACCCGGGACTTCGCGAAGCTCGCGGACTGCGACGCGATCGTCGTCGCGGTTCCGACGCCGCTCACGCCGGCGCGCGAGCCGGACATGACGTTCGTGGTCCATACGAGCGAGATCGTGGCGCGCCACCTGCGCCGCGGGCAGCTCGTGGTGCTGGAGTCCACCACCTGGCCGGGCACGACCGACGAACTGGTGCGCCCGATTCTGGAGCGCAGCGGGCTCGTCGCCGGACGTGACTTCCACCTCGCATTCAGCCCCGAACGAGAGGATCCCGGCAATCCCGACTTCGACACGCGCACGATTCCGAAGATCGTGGGCGGCTTCACGCCGCGCTGCCTGGCGCACGCCGCGCGCCTGTACGAGGGAGCCGTACAGCGGGTCGTGCCCGTGAGCGGCACCCGCACTGCCGAGATGGCGAAGCTGTTCGAGAACATCTTCCGCTCGGTGAACATCGCGCTGGTGAACGAGCTGAAACAGCTCTGCCACCGCATGGATCTGGACGTTCACGAGGTCGTCGACGCCGCCGCGACGAAGCCGTTCGGGTTCATGGCTTTCCACCCCGGCCCCGGGCTGGGCGGCCACTGCATCCCCATCGACCCATTCTACCTGACCTGGAAGGCGCGCGAGTACGAGTTCGCGACGCGATTCATCGAGCTGGCGGGCGAGATCAACACGTCGATGCCGTACTACGTGGTGCAGCGCACGCTGGAGGCGATGAACGACCGCGGCCGCGCTCTCAAGGGCGCGAACGTCCTGGTGGTCGGGCTCGCGTACAAGAAGAACGTCGACGACGTGCGCGAGAGCCCGTCGTTCCGCGTGATCGAGCTGCTGCAGGAGCACGGCGCGAACGTCGCGTATCACGACCCGTACGTCCCGAAGACGCACCGGATGCGCCACCACGACCTGCGCCTGGAGTCGCGCGACCTGGACGACGCGGGCCTGCGCGGCACCGACGCGGCGATCATCCTCACGGATCACGACGGCGTCGACTGGGCTCGCCTGGTGCGCCTGGTGCCGCTTGTCGTCGACACGCGCAACGCCACGAAGAACGTGAAGGAAGGGCGCGAGAAGATCGTGGCGGCATAGGCTCGCGCGCGAGCCGGCCGCCGTCCCGTCTGGCGGGGCGAGCGGCCGGCCCGCGCGCAAACGGCTTCGCGCGAGGTCCTCGGTAGCGCTCCTGCCTAGGGCTCCTTCACCAGCTCGTCCACCAGCGCGACAATGGCGTCGATGTCCGCCCCGCGGATGGCGCCGCGCTGGATGCGCTTCACCTTGCGGTCCCTGCCCAGCAGGATGAAGATCGACGTGTTGTTGCAGTCGCCGAGGCCCCACGCCGCCGGAACGGCCAGGTCCTTGTCCGTGAGGATGGTCGAGTTGTACTTCTCGATCTTGCCCCGGACGATCTTGCGGATGAGGAAGTTCGGGGCCTTGGAGTCCTTCAGGTCCGCGATGCCGATGCCGCGGTACTTCGCCTTGTCGTAGTTCTTGGCCTTGAGCGCGTCGGCGAGCGGGTCGTTCAGGTCGGCGGCGTCGGCGTCGTTGTAGAAGATGGCGAGCACCTTCTCGCCGAAGTCCGGAATGGACGCGGGCTCGTCGTTCGCGTCGCGGATCTGCACGTTCTTGAGCTCCTCGCCTGTTTCGGCGGCGAGCACCGGCGCGGACGCGGCCAGAGCCAGAGCGACTGCGGAAAAGCTTCCCATGCGGTTCATCGCGACCTCCCGAGGTTGCGGTTCGAGGCGAGCCTCCGGGCTCGCGCGAGGGCACCGCACAACGTCCTAGCCCGGGCGGGCGCGCCCCGGCAAGAAAGAAGCGCGCCGCCCGCCCGCCGGCCCGTTCGCCGCACCGCGTCGAAACCGGGCTGTGTCCACGCCCGGACTCTGCTATCAAGTGCGGACGCATGGCGCCCCTCCGCGAGCCAAAGGCCCCCCGCACGCGCGTTCCGGCGTGGCACGTCCTCGCCGCGGCGCTGCTGCTGCCCGTCGGGGCGGCCGCCGAGGCCGAACGCGACCGCTTCAGCGCCGGCGGCTATTTCCGCGTCGCGACGCGCCCCGACCTGCAGGGCGGCAGCTCGAAGCTCGGCTACTGGAACGTCAGCGGGCGCCTCCTGAACGAGGGCCCGTGGGCCGCGCTGGAGCTGAAGCTCGACATCCTGCAGCCCCAGCCCGACGCGCACCGACCGTGGACCAGCGTTCACGCGAAGGTCGAGGGCGGCAGCCTGCTCACCACCGACCCCGCGCGCGGGGCGCTGGGCGAGTACCGGCTCACGCAGCTCTACGCACTCGCGGGCGACGTGCTGCTGGACCGCGTGACCTGGCAGGTCGGCACGCTCGACACGTGGCTGGGCGACCTCGGGCTCTACGACATGAAGCCCGCGCAGATTTTCTACGAAACGGTAGGAGCGGCCGCGCGCTACCGCGGCGGCGTTCTGGACGCGATGATCGGCGTGGGCGATTCGGGCTGGTTCCTGCGCGGGGCGGCGTACGACACCATCTTCACGGTCGGCGGCCTCGCGAAACTCAAGTTCGGCGGATTCGAAGTGGGAGCGGGAGGGCAGCTCCTGCACGAGCCCTCCATCGCGGGCGATCGCAACGCGCCCTACACCACGCCCGGCGTGCGTTTCGAGGACTACGTGCGCGACGTGCGGACCGGCTCGCACGAGGTCGTCGACACGGTGGCGCGCGAGAAGTTCGGCGGCATCGAGCGCATTCCCGACGGGGCGGAGCTCTTCGACCGTGTCCGGCCCTCCCCCGCCACGTCGGGCAAGGCGGTGGGCTACATCGGTTTCGGAGGCCTCGGGCCGCTCGTGTGGAACAGTTTCTACGCCTCGCTCCAGCTCCGCCACCCC
>Ga0172370_10010311_pt1 | contig 10742 bp, 2 predicted proteins | sample LakKiv5m_FD_114538 | JGI IMG/M metagenome (GOLD analysis project Ga0172370, IMG submission 114538) | Freshwater microbial communities from Kabuno Bay, South-Kivu, Congo - kab_022012_11.5m | ecosystem: Environmental > Aquatic > Freshwater > Lake | place: Democratic Republic of the Congo...
CCGAACTCCGGGAGTTTTTCGTTTTGGAAGTAGGGGTATATCTGGGCCACCATTTCGGGGTACTTGATGGTGACTGGAAGACTTTGATGACTTACTGATTTCCAGTACATCCTGCTGAATTGGTAAACCTGGTCGATCAATTCTTTTATGAGATTCTCATCGTCCAGGATTCCGGTATCCGAACAACCGAATGAAATTTTCACGGGGAAATGATATTCTCTTTGTCTGGGTTCTGAGGTTTCATCGTACCGTGTATTATTGAACAGAAGGTAGGAGCGGGGACCAACTTTTACTATTGTACCGCTGTATGGCATTAAATGTGTACTAGACATATCGAATGCAAGAAGCTCCTTGCTCTCAGTCTTATTAATTGTAACTATTATAACGGGTATTTGCAGGCCTAACTTGTACAAGGTATCAACAATAGGTTTGAGTTCGTTCTTGCTGATTACCTTGTAAAAGTGAATTATAAGACGACTTGCATGTTCATGGTCAACCAGATATTTCAAAACGGCTTTCCTGATGGAACCGGCTAACATTGTGGTATCGTTCGCCTGGAAACAATCAAAGCCTTCAAATATTCCTTCGTTGTTAAAGCAGAATGCACTTCCGACATACTTGTTTTTCCTGGAATTTGAATAAAATGCTCCAATGCCGACAATCAGTTCATTAGTTATTGACCGATTTAACCGCCAGGGAATACCATCTAACTTGGCCAACAAGGCAACTTCTATGTTCGGAAGGAAATAATCGAAATTCTTATTGAAAATATTTTCCTTGTAAACAACCTGGGAGGATATTCTTCTTTGAAGCAACATTTCTTTTATCCGATAATAAATGATATGTTTGGAAGAATCCTCAACGAATTTGTTATATGGGCTTATGTAGATTGCAATATACCGGAAAGCAGGATCAAGGTTCTTTGCTGCCAAAGCTGCTCTGACTTCTTCTATTATGGTAAATTTTGACTTAAAAACAATACTATCTTCTTTCTCAATATAAAATGGTTGTTTGAGATAGGTTGTCATTCCCGGAAAAGCAAGATAGGAGTTGCCGGAACTACTTTTCTTAGAAAATCCATTGATAAAATAGTTATACAATTGTTTGACAGCCATTTCTCTGTCAGGCTGGTGATAGATGAAAAAGAATCTTACATATTTTACGTCGGATGCTTTATATGGTCCGTGCAATTTCATTCCCTGTTGAGGATCTATATGCTTGCCTTTACCAAAGAGCAATTCATTTGATTCCATTTCTAATCTGAGTGTATCATCAAATGATACTGAATGAAAACCATCAGGGTGAATAGGCAGTACAGATAAAAACTCTGAAGTATCCAAATAGGTATTGTAAAAAGATTCAAGTTCACGCAGATACTTCGGATAACGATTCCTGAAATCAGGGACATGGAATGAAATTTCAAACTCGGTCTTTAAAGGATTACTTATAACCGGGAATAGTTTATCAAGGTCCTGCTTATAATGAGGGGGCATGTATTTAAACTTATGCAATACCCCGTCACAGTTGATCCAGTTCAATTTCTCTGTTCTGAAATCCTGCAAATCCTGCAAACTTTTTTTCAAAACCTTGGTTATTCCATCAAAGGATAGAACAAGCTCAGGGCCGGCAGTAATCCTTGCCTGCTGAATCTTTAATGTATATACATTGTAAACAGAGTAAATATTCGTACCTAAAGAGGGATTCTTAATCCAAACCTCGATGTCGTTTGTGAAATTAGGATAAACAACATCAGCTACACTTTTAAAATGCTTATGGATCAGATACCGGTAATAATGATTTGCAAAATATACTGCCTTTTCCAAATCAACTTTGATCAGGCGTCCTTGTTTATTTTCAAAGTCAATGTAGTACCAGTCCTGGACTGTTAGTTGTTTTGTTTTATACAGTGATTCTATGAACTCCTTTCCAAGATCATCACGATGAATCGGAACAAATCCATCCTGTTTGATCTCATTTATATGACAATCCAATATGTCGACCGGACGGGAAAATGGTAATATATTCAGTAACAGGCCTTTTGACATTTTCTTATTTTTATTCTTCGATACCCATTTCCTTCAAAGCATTTTTTATTTCCTCTTCAATCGTCTCAGACTCGGTTTCTGATTCAATCTGAACTTTCAATTTAAGATTAGGATCAGAAGCGAGTTTGGAAAGAACACGGGTATAAAATATATTCCATTTTTTTGGAGGAATATTGCCCTGCCATGTGATTTTTCTCCGGCCAGGGGACGGAGGAGTTACCGGAGTGGGAGGGGTTGATGCTGAAGTTTTTTTTCTGACGATAGCTGTGGATTTTCCTGAAATATCGTTACAACTGGCCTTTATCGAGTATAAACCTTCAATTTCCTCTACCTTTAATAGACCTGTTTTAGAGATTGCTCCATTCGAGGTCGACCATTCAATTTTCGGAATTTCGATTTCATCACTATGCTGGTCGAATCCTTTTGCGGAAAAAGAAAAAGATTTATTTATCTCAAGTTCAATGTTCTCAGGAATTACCTTAATGGATTTTAACTTTCTTGGTTCAATATGCTTTCTGGCTTCTTCGGATCTAATAATAAACATTTCATCAGAAATCTCGATATCTGAAGCAGACAATGGCTCCTGAAAGTGGAATGGTTCATACTTTGACCCTCGCTTACCTACATAAGCGATTATTCCATCGGTTACCCCTTTTGCGATTGACCTTTTTACTGCATCTTGGTCGGTGAGTCTCGGAAAGATTGCTGTAGCATAAAAGGCATCCCGAACATTCTTTGTACTCCATTCTATGAAAGCAGGGGGCCAGTTCCGTACGAGAAAGTTTGGATTGACATCATCAGTTATTTCACCATCAAGTTTCAGCCGTTGTGAATAGAGTTGGGGTAATGTATGAGCCTGGCTGGAATGCAATAACCCGAGATCCTTATACTGAATGTCATTATTTTTATCAAGTAAAATGATGGTTTTATAAGCTTTCCAGATATTTTCTTTCAGAGCAGACAGCGCCGATTTCATATTGACCATAACCTGACGCGCTTGTTCCTGGTCAAGATTAATCTCATCCGCCTCCTCATCAATGGCCTTCCAACCCAGGTACTTCCTTGCTTCATTTTTAAGACCCTGATTTGAATCCACCGCAGTAAAAATGATACCACTTTTATATACCCGGGCGGAATTTCCATAATTCCTGAGCAGATCATCAATAAATAGCTTCGCTGAAGCATCATTGAGCTTTCTTTCAGGATGCATAACAACAAGCGTAAGAACAGGTCTGTCGGTAATCTGAATACTTTTTTCAGGAAACATTATTTTCTCAAACCCATTTTTTTTCTCGAACTCCTTCTTTACTTCCTGTTCGATCAGCTCGTCGATTTCCGGAGTTTGAACTCCTGCTTTCCGATCACTAAACCGCTTGATTAGATTCTCTTTCGTAGAAAATTTATACTTAGACCCGGTGGAAGTCAAATAATAGCAGTTCTCAAGAAGCCCATCGAGAACACTATCCAATAAACCTATGTCAAGGTCGGGTTCTCCAATGGAGAATTTAATTTCAGGGACTGTTGCCAAACCTTCTTTGGTTTGTCCTCCATTGGATTCGAAAAAAATGACTGTTGCAGCTTTTTTATTAAGCCTGGCTTTCTTTATTGTATCAATTGCTTCTTCATCAAGCCTTACTGCATGGGAATCATTCTTTCCTGTAATATCCGTTGAAATGGCTACTTCCAGTCTGTTCTCACCCAATTGTTCAAACACGGCTGCCCGGAAGTTCTGATCTTCCAATGGAGCTGAACCCAGGGTGATCAATGGATCTTTTGCCACATTTTTATATCCATCATTGTATGCTTTTGAAACCCATAAGGCAAGAAGTCTTAACATACCACGGGTTTGCTGAAAACGATTTATGGATTGCCATTTTCGTTCGAACAACGATAATAATGAAGGATGAAAAGGGTAGGAGGCTTCAAAGGATTCCCGTGAGGTATCTACATTGAACCAACTTGGGATCTGTGATTTGTGTTCCTGCAACCATGTGACATAGGCCCCAATGCTTTTTTTAGCATCATTTGGCAGTCCATTCCATTCAAATAACCTGCGACGAATAATCTCATTGGTTTCTTTTTCGGCCGACATAAACATGGCTTTACCAAGACGGTCGAGCATTTTTTTAAACCGTTCAAAATCTTCAAGATCCTCTGATGTCATTTCAAGTTCGGATGCCGGAATTGAAATTGCCAGAACAATGTTATTTCTTCCCCGCGCATATTCAGAAAGCGTATGCAGGAAATTATAAAACTGAGCGCTTAGGTTGTGGAAGTTCCTGTGTTTGCTAACATAATTAAGCAATTCATCAAACAATAACAGATACGACTGATCTTCTTTGAATAACTTTGCCAGATCATCGCCGGCCGGAGCGATGCAATTTTCGTCGTGCGATTTCAATAATTCATATCCGGCTATTCCTTCAACCTGGTAAGCAATTTCACCCCAGGGAGTCTTTCTTAAAGGTTCCCCTTCACTTTGTCTGCCAGAAACGGAACTGAACTCTGTTCCCACAAAAATTCCAATTTTCGCAGTTGGAATATCTGGAATGCCTGCTCTTTCAAGAATTTTATCCACTCCATGAAAGTTTCTTGCTTGATTCCCAAGTTTAGCCAGGTGGTACAGCAGGGTCAATGCATGTGTTTTTCCGCCGCCAAATTGAGTTACAAGATTAAAAACAGCAGAGGTTTCTGTGGCAATGCCGGATAACCTGCGAACCGATTGCGATGCAAACTCAATCAAATTCTTAGTCATGTACGTTCGATGAAAAAACCTTTCAGGATCGATATAATCCTTATTTTGAGAAGTTCCCAATCGCACATGGTCGAGGTGCACCGCAAATTCAGAAGCATCGAGCGGTCTTCCTTCAATCAGATCCTCGCGGGGAGCAATGATATTGTACCAGGGTTTTAATGCCATGATGTGTATTTTTTAGTATCCCAATCCTTTTTTAAATGTCTGTACACCTTCAACCCATCGTCTTTCATTGGTTCCTTGCGGATAAAGAGCGTTTAGCGCCTGTGCCAGCTTCCAAAAATTATCGTCTTTACCGACTCCATCTTCAATAAGGAATCTTTTTAATGCTTCCGACCGACTGGCGGCAAACAATAGCATAGCCTGATGAAGACGATCGAGTGTTGTTTTTCCGGTATTTTCTACTTTTAACTCAATAGGCGTATAGGAAAGTTCATCATCTCCTGTTCCTGCAAAAATGCTCAACTGCACATCCCTTTTTTTCTTCACTACTTTTTGTTTATATCCTTCAATTCCAAAAAGATGTTTTGTTCTCTCTTCGACCGGAAGTAATCTGGCTTTATCTCCTTTAATCTCCACAACCGATCTCATGTTTTCAAGACGGGCGCCAAGCCCCTGTGCGATTTTACGGGCAGTATCATACTCAAGGTAAAAACCACCTGGTGACTTTTTAGGTATTTCTTCCTCATCTTCCTCTATTTCTCCATCTTCCAGTTGATTGCTGTCTGAATTGGTATTTGTGGATAAAGTCCAAAGCCACATGGCCGTGATTCGCGCATCTTCTTCCAAGGTACGGGCATCTGCGTCACTAAATACCATGCTTATTGCTTCCTGGCTAACGGAGGCCCAAACTTGCTCAAGATATTCCTTTAACTCAACCTTTTCTCCATTGGGCTTTTCTACTGCGGAGTACTTAGAATAAATTTCCAAAGCCGGTCCGAGACAAGAGAATATTGCATCTGCTCCAACAACACCTTCTAAAGCTAAACGAGGCATCCATTCATGTATTCGTTTTGGAAGAGCAAATAAAATATCACGCCAATCACCAATATCATTATCTAATTCTAAACTTCTTGGACGACAAATTAAATGGACAGAAGACGCTAATGCTGCTGAATTATTTGCTCTTAACCTCCCGGGTCTTTCAGTATCAATTGGCCATGATCCTGTGAAAACCCAACCAGCATCAATCATTGCCTTAATTTGTGCTTCCCAACCTTCCGTTGTCTTATGGGCAAATACTACAATACAAACTGAACTCGGCTTAGAAATTCTCTTCGCTTCTTTCATTGCAAGTCCCATTTGATTTTCATACCAAGTTCTATCCTTGATTGAATATCTCACTGAGTCCCAACCTGCCATCTCACAAATCTCTTCTCTCTTTGGGGCTAAAGATTCTCTGAAAAATGCAGGAAATTCTTTCCCAATACTTCTTTTCAACCAGACATAGAAAAAATCAGACAAATCGGCATAAGGAACCGCATTATAATACGGAGGATCAGTAAATACATAATCAACACTATGATCTGGTAACGGATGTGATGTTGCTGAGCTTTGTAGTATTGAACCAACACCATTTGCTGAAATGTTACACTCTTCAATAACTCTCGTTACCCAGTTAATCGCACCAAGCAAATTGCCTGAAGAAACAGCAAACGGGTTTGCTTCGGCAAAATCCCATATAATACCAAGTGCTTGACGACCAAAGGTATGAGCAATAAAATCACCAGCCCAAACAGCAAGACTACTCCAATAATCCGCACATCTATCGATGACAAATGCCAAGCATGTTTTTAAGGCGATTTTATATTCTTTATCATTTTGAAAATCTATATCAAAAATATTGGAGTTAAGATATTCGACAGATTTAATTAAAGATAAAGCCTGCCTTGAATTAAATAAACTGCCCCAATTATGATGTCCATAAATTGGAACATTAAACACGCCGCTCATAAGAGGTAATGCCTCTGTGGGCAAGGATTCGGGGCTTATTTCAAGAAGTTCATTTAATTTTTTAACAGCAGAATTATAGATATTAATATCATTTTCAGAAACAGTCCTATAGGACTTGCCTCCAGTTTTTTGATTTTCAACAACAATATATAATAAAGTGGAATCTTTGACTCCACCTTCTTTCTTGTTTAGTTGAATCCTAGTCGAGGAAACCGGAGTTGTATATCCACAGCATGGGCAGATAACAGAGCCTCTACGAACCGTCCCTTCTTTGACATTTATTGTTGTTGGGTTTTTTAATACAACTGGAAAGAGAATGCCCTTTTCATCATAATTCAACTGCAAGGCAAAGGAATCGGCCCTTTTCTGACTAATCCATAAATTTCTGATTAAAGGAACTCTAACACCACAATTAGGACCTTCACAATTAATAGTCCTAGCCCAAATAAATGCCAATATATTTTCATCCTTGGAAATTCCTTGGTAGAGGGAGAATAAATCATTGTACAAATATTTGATTAATTTGTCACCATACACTGGCAAATCCTTGACTAATCTATCTCCATATTTTGGAATATACTCGATTAATACCTTATTAATAAGATATGGAATTGGATTTATATCACTGGCAAAACAATCACCACCAACCCTTAAAATCTCAAGAGGAATAGATCCTCCGCCAGCAAATGGATCTGCAATTATTGGTCGATTGCTATCTGAATCTCCTAAGGAATTATGGGCAATTTGAGTCAGACTCCTTGATGTTAATAGATAGTCTTGTTGAGTACTATTATCCCAGTTTGAAAAATCCGCAATAAAATCGAGTAAAAGCTGACGAAGGAAGGTTTTATTATTCAGGAGGGTTTTATCGTGGTTTACTTTAATGAAATGCTCAATACTTTCTCTGGACAATAATTTCAGGTGTTCATTGTCGCTCCATTTTAACATTTGTTCCTTTGCTTCAATAGTAAAATCATCAGGGCATAGTGGATCGGTAGGATCTGGCCATAAGGAAGCGCATAGTACAGCACGACATGCTGCTAATGGTCTTCGTGCCCACCAGATATGCAAGGTGGAGATGTGACCATGGCGAATGGATTTTTCTCTGCGAGAATGCGCTGATATTCGTTTTATAGGGAGATCAACTTCTATGAGGCGTTTAGGATAATTCATAAATCAGTTTCTGGAGATCTATACTCATTGTTAAATTTTCTCAAATCTTCGTTAGAATAATCTGGTTTATCCTCGGCAAAAGCTAAGTTCACCCCCTGTGAAGACAAGGCATACCAGGTTTTTCTCTCCTTTTCAATTTCAGGGCTCAGTTTTGCCTGGCTCAGGATTGCGGTTTCACTGGCTATGTAGTGTTCGATCTTAACAAAGGGTTGCCAATCTATTAAAGCCGGATTATTTATCACATACAGACTGGGTTCTTTAAGACAATTAAAGACCACATACAAGTAATAATCATTTTTCAAACGACGCGCAGTTTTTAACTCGTTGGAGGTCAATGCCACATCTCCGATATAAGCCCGGCCTTTCACTTCAATGAATTTAATATCTATCACGGTTGAGGGATCATCAGATTTATATTTTCTGGAAATAAGATCAAATCCCTTGTTATCATTTTCCACACTTTCGACCTTGTAACCTATTGATTCTTCATATTCAATGGCTTTTTGAACAGCAATGGCTTCAACTTCCTGATTGCTAATCATTTTTTTTACAGAAGGTTCATCTTTTTCCGGATGAGGTAAAACCCACGCGGAGCCCAGGTGAATGATACCCGAAATGGTGCATTGTCTTTCTCTTGCCAGATCCATTTTCCTTTTTTCCTGCCTGTTGGATAATTCCATTATCCGGTTTTCGGTTTGGGAAATATTGGAATGGAGAGAAGGATTTTGGTCGCCTCTTTCTTTTTGCCCGATATACTCTGCGAGCTTTATATTTTGCTTGTTAATAAGTTCATTAAGACTCAAATCAAGATGCTTTTCAATGATAACAGTCTCTTTTCTGCGTTTTTCCTGTATTTCCTGCAGGAAATCCTGCAAAACTTCATTCACAAGAAATTGCTCAAGGTGGTTTTCATCAGGAAAACTATGAACATCTGGGAGAATTGAATTATTGGACAATGTGAGAAGGTCAAGAAATACCGTAGGTTGTTTGATAACTAATGTACCATCCGGATGAGATTCAACCACCCAAAGTCTTTTATGTATTAAATTGCCAATACCATCAACGACTGAGGCTTCAAATGTGTCAAGTTTTTTAGACTCTATTGCGTTTATATCATAAAAGACCGTTCCTTTTTTCAAGTGAGGTTGAAATTCAGTAATCGTGGTTTCCCTGATTACTTCGAACAAAGGATGGCCGGGAGTAATCCATTCAAGCGTTGGATCTTTTTCAAGATTGTCTTTGGAAAAACTGATATCTTTATATTCCTTGCCAAGAATACCGAACCTGCCCTCAAGTTCATTCCCTTTATGCCATAAGTTTCTGGGAATCCTGCCGACTGTATAAATATGCGAGTTCTTTCGCTTCTCCTTCAATTTAATACCCTGATATGGAGAAGCTGTATTAAAAAAATCTTCAACAACTTCAGGAACTAATCTGCGCTCCTTTGCTTCAGCCGATTTTCCAATTATTGCAGAAAGATTCAATTCTTTTTTGGCCAAACCCTCAAGAGTCGAATTGGTGATACTGCGAAACCTTTCAGTATCAATATCTTTAATAATACGGTCCAGAATTGGTTGTTCGGTCTCAAAGTTCCTGGAATACATATCCCGTAGCATCTTTTCCAGCAGGTTGGAAGGGAATATATCGCCAAGAACATTAAAAACCTTGCCAGTTTTACCGGGATCAATATCATTTTCAATTTCAGTAATGCGATCGAATAATTTTTGTAAAACCCTTCCCTCTCTGGTATTTGTCGAAACGAAGTTTAGTATCAAGCAATCTTTTTCCTGCCCGTATCGATGAATGCGCCCCATCCGTTGTTCCAAACGCATTGGGTTCCAGGGAATATCAAAATTGAGCATGAACCAGCAGAATTGCAGGTTTATACCTTCACCGGCTGCTTCCGTGGCAACCAGTACCTGAGCATCCTCTTTAAATTCCCTTTCGGCAAAAATTCTTGTTTTGGGGGTATTCCTATCTCCGATCTTCATGCTCCCATGAATCTGGGTGACCTTTAAACCCCATTCTATCAGCTTCCCTAACGGTTTGCTATCCTGACCATCTCCTGCAAGATAATCCAGCGTGTCTTTATGCTCAGTGAAAATGAGCATTTTCATTTTTTTGTTATCAAAAACGCCCTGGGTGGTCAGCGTTTCTTTCAATTTTACAATTTTACTTTCAATTTCTTTGGTTTCTAATTCCTTTGCCTGGGTTATCAACTTTTCAAGACAGGCTATATCAATTTTCAACTCGTTGGGATCAAAGGAGGCAACTACTTCTTCAAGTTTATCAACAATATTCTGCTGTTCTTCTTCGGGGAGGTCCTCGAAATTATCCGGTAATTTATTTTCGATTTGTTTTTGACGGTATCCTTCGGGATCTTTTAATATTTCTTCCCGTTTACATTTCATTCTTTCAAGGCTGCGCCTGACAGCGTAAAGACTTGAAGCAAACCTTCGTTGGAGCATAGCCATGGTAAAACCAATTGCTCTTGCTCGGGCAGAACTGTCGGCAGAAGCCCTGAATGATTGATCTTCGACATATTTGGTTAGTTCATGATAGAAATCATATTCTTCAGATTCGATCTGAAAGGGAATTGTCTGAACAATTCTCTTTGTAAAAAGGGATTTTACTACACCTTCTTCATCAGGAAAAGTGACCAGCGCTTCTTTTACTCTTCGAAGATAAAAAGGTGCTTCATGAGTAAGTATTGCTTCATCGAGACTTGCAATATCAGCGTAAACATCTCTATCGAGAAGTTTCAGAAATAGTCTGAAATGTTCCGGGTCTCCTTTGTGGGGAGTAGCAGTCATTAA
>Ga0172370_10010313_pt1 | contig 10741 bp, 10 predicted proteins | sample LakKiv5m_FD_114538 | JGI IMG/M metagenome (GOLD analysis project Ga0172370, IMG submission 114538) | Freshwater microbial communities from Kabuno Bay, South-Kivu, Congo - kab_022012_11.5m | ecosystem: Environmental > Aquatic > Freshwater > Lake | place: Democratic Republic of the Congo...
CAGTCGTCATCCGGACGCTCTCGGTCGCAAATCAGCGGCCACACGGCTACCGGGAAGTCCCATGAAGCCTTCGAGGGCGAGTGAGCCGGGGTTTTCGGGGGGGACCGGTGGATTCGGGCTAAGATGGCGGTGGGCCAAAAACCGAACGATCACGATGTCAAAGCACTCTGGCGCCGCTATAAGGAGTCTGGTGACGGGAAGGCCCGCGACGAGCTGATCTTGGCGTACTCGCCGCTGGTGAAGTACGTCGCCGGGCGGATGGGCACGGGTCTCCCCGCCCACATCGAAGAGAGCGACCTCATCTCGTACGGACTGTTGGGGCTGATCGGGGCCCTGGAGCGTTTCGATCCGTCGCGGAACATCCGCTTCGAGACGTACGCCATCTCGCGCATCAAGGGATCCATGATCGACGAACTGCGCGCCCTCGACTGGGTGCCCCGCTCCGTCCGGAGTTGGGCGCGGCAGGTGGAGCGGGCCGTCACGAAGCTCGAGAACGAGCTCCGTCGCGCTCCCAGCGACGAAGAGATCGCGGACGAACTCGACGTCACGACCGATGAGTTCCAGGACATCCTGACGCAGATAAGCACCGCGTCCATCGTGGCCCTCGACGAGTTCTGGACCCTGTCCGGCTCCAGCGGCGACAAGGTCACCCTCATGGACACACTCGAGGACAGATCGGCTCCCGACCCGTCCCGGGCGTTCGACATCCAGGCGGTGAAGGAACTCCTGGCCGACGCTATAAAGCGACTGCCCGAGAGGGAGAAAGTCGTAATCGGCCTCTACTACTACGAAGGCCTGACACTGAAGGAGATCGGGGAGGTGCTGGGGGTCACCGAATCGCGTGTGTCCCAGTTGCACACCAAGGCGATCCTCCGACTCAAGGGCCGGATCAAGCAGGAGCTGGAGCCCGGGCTGCTGCGTCCCTAGCAGGGTCGCTCGGGTCGCATGCGCCTGCGGCCCCGCGCATGAGAATCGCCTATGCGCCGACGCGGCCGAGCGCACGCGGGCCGAGGCTCCGTCTGCGTCCCACCCGCCACTTCCCTGTGCTACACTACGCCGGTTCGTCCCTTGACCCCGAGGGCGTGTTTCCGCGGTGGTGTCGGTCCCTGAGGCCGGTTCTGCGGGAATCCTCGGGAGCGTACACAACCAGCACGAAGGAGTCTTACATGCCCGCTGCATCAATGAAGCAACTCCTGGAGTCCGGGGTGCACTTCGGACATCAGACCCGTCGTTGGAACCCGAAGATGAAGCCCTTCATCTTCACCGAACGGGGCGGGATCCACATCATCGACCTGCAGAAGACCACCAAGCTGCTGGACAAGAGCTACGACTTCGTCCGCAACATCTCGGAGCGGGGGGGAAACGTTCTGTTCGTGGGTACGAAGAAACAGTGTCAGGACACCATCCGCGAAGAGGCCGAGCGCGTGGGCATGCCTTACGTGTCGCACCGCTGGCTTGGCGGCCTGCTGACCAACTTCGCCACCATCCACGACCGCATCAACCGCATGCACGAACTGCGGCGCCTCAAGGTCGACGGGTCGCTGGCCCTGCTCCCCACGAAAGAGCGCATGAACATGGAGCGGGAGTTGGAGAAGCTCGAGACCAACCTGGGTGGGGTGGGCATAATGGCTCGTCTGCCCGATGCCGTCTTCATCATCGACCCCAAGCGTGAAGCGATCGCGACGAAGGAAGTCAACAAGCTGGGTCTGCCTCTGATCGGCCTGGTGGACACCAACTGCGACCCCGATGAGGTCGAGCTGATCATCCCGGGCAACGACGACGCCATCCGCTCCTGCAGTCTGATCATCAAGACCCTGGCGCGGGCGATCGAAGAAGGCCGGCAGAAGGTGGGTTTCAAAGAGTTCTCCGACGCACCGGCGGCTCCCGCACCGGCTCCCGCAGCGGCGGCTGAACCCGCGGCCGCCGAGGCCCCGGCGGCCGCCCCGATCGAGCCCTCGGCGCCCGCCCCCGAACCGGTGGAAGAGCCGGCCGCAGAGGCCAAGCCGGAGGAGTAAGACCGGACGACGGGCTTTCGCCCCCGCGCAGAACACGAGGATGAACATGACGACGGAGGCCGGCTGAGGTCTCATGGAGGATACGATGGCTGTCAGTGCTCAGGTGGTTAAGGAACTCCGCGATAAGTGCGGAGCGGGGATGATGGACTGCAAGCGCGCCCTGGAAGAGACGGGTGGCGACATAGACGAGGCCGTGACCCTGCTTCGCAAGAAGGGAATGGCGTCCGCCGACAAGAAGGCCTCGCGCGCGGCTAACGAAGGCCTGATCGACAGCTACATCCATATGGGCGGCAAGATAGGCGTCATGGTGGAGATCAACTGCGAGACCGACTTCGTGGCCCGCACCGAGGAGTTCGGTGCCTTCGTGCACGACGTGGCCATGCATGTTGCCGCCGCGTCTCCGCGCTACGTGCGACGCGAAGATGTGCCCGCCGATGTGCTGGCCGCCGAGATGGACATCTATACCGACCAGGCCCGCGCGACCGGCAAGCCGGAGCAGGTCGTGGCCAAGATCGCCGAGGGCAAGCTGAACAAATGGTACGAGAGCGTCGTGCTCTTGGACCAGCAGTTCGTCAAGGATCCCGACAAGACCGTCGACCAACTGCGGCGCGAGCTGGTCGGGAAGATCGGTGAGAACGTGGAAGTGCGCCGCTTTGCCCGCTTCCAGCTGGGCGAAGACCTGGCATGACACCGCAGGACGCTCGTGCTGAGGGAGGACCCGTCTACGGGCGGGTGCTCCTCAAGCTGAGCGGTGAGGCCCTGGTGGGCGACGGTACCCAGGGCATCGATCCCGCGCGCATGGTCGCGGTCGCCTCCGAGATCCGTGACGTCGTCGCGCTCGGGGTGGAGGTAGCCGTCGTGGTAGGAGCCGGCAACATCTTCCGGGGGGTCGCCGGCAGCGCAATGGGCATGGACCGGGCCGCCGCCGACTATATGGGCATGGTTGCCACGGTCATCAACGGCATGGCACTACAGGACGCCCTCGAGAAGATGGCCGTCGACACCCGGCTGCTATCGGCGATCGCCATGCAGGAAGTGGCGGAACCCTATATCCGCCGGCGTGCCATCCGACACCTGGAGAAGGGCAGGGTGGTCATCTTTGCCGCGGGTACCGGTAACCCGTTCTTCACCACCGACACGGCGGCGGCCCTGCGCGCCCTGGAGATCGGGGCGGAGGCCATCCTCATGGCGAAGAAGAAATACGACGGCGTCTACGACGCCGACCCCGAGATCCATCCCGAAGCCGTGCTCATCCCGCGCATCACCCACCGGGAGGTCCTCGAGCGGGGACTGAAAGTGATGGACTCGACCGCCCTCTCGCTTTGCATGGACAACCGCCTGCCCATCCTCGTGTTCAACATGAGCACCCCCTCCAACATCACCCGGGTGGTCAAGGGCGAGCACACAGGGACGGTGGTAGAATGTGCCCACGAATCGGACGGCGAGTAGGAGGCTGTTGAAAACCGAAGCCTTGGCCACCAGAACGCACTGGCCGGCGCGATACGGCGTCCTCGGTCGCGCACGTAGCGCTGCTACGAGCGCTTCCTGCGTCCTTGTCTCGCACTCGCCCACCGCGCCCTGATGGCGAAGCGTCACTTTTCAACAGCCTGCCGGTAGGGAGACGAGCATGGTCGACGAGCTGATCGAAGACGGCAATCGGCGTATGGATAGTGCTATCGAGGCCCTGCGGACGGAGTTCAATTCAGTGCGCACAGGGCGCGCTTCCACGGCTCTGCTCGATCGGATCTTCGTCGACTACTACGGTGTCCGCACCCCTCTGAAACAGATGGCCAACGTGGCCACGCCGGATCCTCGCCTGCTCTCCATCACCGTCTTCGACAAGAGCGCGGTCAATTCGGTCGTACGGGCCATCCAGGAGTCCGACCTGGGTCTGACTCCCAACACCGACGGCAGCGTCATCCGTTTGAACATCCCCGCGTTGACCACCGAGCGGCGCAAGGAACTGGTCAAACTGGTGGGCAAGTTGACCGAGGAAGCCCGCGTGGCGGTGCGCAATGTGCGCCGGGATGTCATCTCCGATCTGAAGGAACTCAAGAAGGAAGGCGAGATCTCCGAGGACGACGAGAAACGTGCTGAGGAAGGCGTCCAGAAGCTGACCGACAAGCACATCGAGCACCTCAACACGCTCCTCCATCACAAAGAGGAGGAGATCCTCGAGGTCTGATGGGAATCCTTGCCTGGTTCAGGGATCTTCGCGGGTCGCCCCGTGAGGGTCCCTTTTTTACAGAGCCCCTCCCGCCTGAGCGGGTGCCGTTCCACGTCGCGATCATCATGGACGGCAATGGACGCTGGGCCTCGCGACGGCACGTGCCCGTCCTAGCCGGGCACCGAGCGGGTACGCGCGCGCTCAAGGAGACGGTCAAGTCGGCTCTGCGGGCCGGCGTGCGGCAGCTGACCCTCTACTCCTTCTCCACCGAGAATTGGAGTCGGCCGGCTGAGGAAGTCGACGGTCTCATGGCCCTGCTCGAGGAGATGATCGACAGCGAGGTGGACGAGCTGCGCGAGCAGGGTGTGCGCCTGTCGTTCATCGGCCGACGCGAAGCCCTGGCGCCGGGGCTGCAGGCCAAGATGGCTGATGCCGAGGCGCGCACGGAGGGCAATGACGCCTTGGTCCTCTTCGTAGCTTTCAACTATGGCGGACGCGCCGAGATCGTCGATGCCGTCCAGGCCGCCCTCGCCGGCGGGGTGACGCCGGCGCAACTGACCGAGGCCGACGTGGCCGCCCATATGTATGCGCCGGAGATGGTCGAGCCCGATCTGATCATCCGCACGTCGGGCGAACGTCGGCTGTCCAACTTCCTGCTGTGGGAGTCGGCGTACTCGGAGTTCTACTTTTCGGACCATCTGTGGCCGGACTTCGACGGGGCGGAGTTCCAACGGGCCCTGCGGGAGTACGCCTCCCGCGACCGGCGCTTCGGCGGACGGCAGGGAGAGGGTCATGCTTAGAGCCCGCCTGCTGGTGGCCGCGGTCGGTATCCCGCTCGGAATCGTGGTGGTCGTCCTGGGAGGTCCGGTCTATGCGGGGGTGGTCGCCGTTCTGACCATCCTCGGTCTTCATGAGTTCTACACGCTCACCCGTCCCTACCGGCCCAACCTCCTCGCCGGCTATCTGGCCGCGCTGGCCGGGCTGGCGGGCGCTTACTTCGGGGGGTTAGGCGGCCTGCTGGGGGGCATCACCACTCTGTTGGCGTTCCTGTTCTTCTGGGGCCTGGGCGGTCGTCTCGGAGACCATCTGGTCGGGCGGATGGCCGTGACCGCGTTCGGGGTGGTGTGGTTGGTGCTGGGCTTCGGTCACCTTGTCCTTCTGCGCAACCTCGACAACGGCCTGGCGCTCACCATATTCGCCATCGGGTGCACCTGGGTGAACGACACGTTCGCCTATTTCACCGGTCGCCTGCTTGGACGCCATCGCATGGCGCCGCGCATCTCTCCCAACAAGACAATCGAAGGAGCCGTGGGAGGAGTTGTCGGCTCGGTGCTGTTCGCCCTGGTGGTCAAGATGTACTCGCCTTCGTGGTTCTCATTGAGCGATGCGGCGATACTGGGCTTGGCGGTCGGCATAGTGGGGCAGTGGGGGGACCTCTTCGAGTCGACCGTGAAGCGCGACCTGCGCGTGAAGGACTCGGGGCGTCTGTTCCCCGGCCACGGAGGTCTCCTGGACCGCTTCGACTCGGCTCTGTTCGCCGGCATCGCCACCTATTGGGGCGCGGTGCTGCTTCTGAAAGAGGGGGCGCCATGGCCTTTCTAGCATCGATTGCGCGTGCGGCGACGATGCCGACTCCGAGCGGACCGCTGTGAAACACGTACTCATACTGGGGTCCACCGGCTCGATCGGAGTGCAGGCCCTGCAGGTGATCGCGAACAGTCCCGACCTGACCGTCGTGGGTCTCTCGTGCGGATCGCGGGTGGGACTGCTCATGGAACAGGCCACGTCTCTGGGCGTCACCGACGTGGCCGTGGCCGACACGACGGCCGCGGACGGCCTGTCGACTGCGCTCTACCCCGAACTGCGGGTGCGCGCGGGCGCCGACGCGGCCGCGCGCCTGGTGCGGGACGTCGACGCCGACCTGGTCTTGAACGCCATCGTCGGCTTCGCCGGGCTCGAGGCCACGGTGGCCACGTTGGAAGCGGGTGTGCCCCTGGCGTTGGCCAACAAAGAGAGCCTCGTAAGTGGAGGCCGATTCGTGACCGACCTTGCGGGTCGGAGCGGCGCCCCTATCATCCCGGTCGACTCCGAGCATTCCGCGCTCTTCCAGCTCCTGGCGGGCGAGGAGCGCAGCGCCGTGCAGAGTCTGGTGGTGACCGCATCGGGAGGTCCGTTCCGTGGCCGCACCGGCGCCGATCTGGCCGCCGTCACCCCGGAGGATGCCCTTGCGCACCCCACGTGGAGCATGGGACCCAAGATCACGATAGACTCTGCCACTCTCATGAACAAAGGGCTGGAGGTCATCGAGGCCCACCATCTGTTCGGCGTGCCGTACGAGGACATCGAGGTGGTGGTGCATCCCCAGTCATTGGTGCACGCGCTGGTGCGGCTGGTCGATGGAGCCCTGCTCGCGCATGTGGGCATGCCCGACATGCGCGTCCCCATCGCCTACGCGCTCTTCCACCCAGAGCGTCGAGCGCTGCAGACCGAGGCGCTGAGTCTTGCCGGGACGGCGCTGGAGTTCGTGCCCCCCGACCTTGCGACGTTCCGCTGCCTGCCCCTTGCCCGCGAGGCGGGTAGGGCCGGAGATGCCGCGACCTGCGCCATGAATGCCGCGAACGAGGTGGCGGTACAGGGGTTCTTGGATCGCCGGTTGCCGTTCTTGGGTATACCGGGGGTGGTAGAGGATGTGCTCGACCAACTCGACAGCCGGCGGCCCGCTTCGTATGAGGAGATTGCGCGGCTGGATTCCTGGGCCCGGGCGGCGGCGGCCGAGTTGGTCGGGCGACGGCGGAACTGAGCGTGAGGAGCCGTCGTCGTATCAACGCCGTCGACCTGTGTGACATGACCGACTGAGGTTTGCTGTGGGAAGCGTGACAAGCATCATCGTGGCCATCTTGGGCCTGGGTTTCTTGATCCTGGTCCACGAGACGGGCCATTTCATGGTCGCCAAGATATTGGGGATACGCGTTGAGGAGTTCTCCCTGGGGTTCGGCCGCTATCTCTGGAGCCGGCGTTGGGGAGAGACCGTCTACGGGGTCTCGTTGCTCCCCGTCGGTGGCTACGTGCGCGTCACCGGCATGCACGAGGAGGAATTCCAGGCCCGGGTGGACGCCGCCCGTGAAGCCCGCGAGTACTCCGGTCGCGACGCGGAATCACGGCTGACCGGACGGTCGGCCATCAGTGACGAAGAGGTGGCTCAGACGCCTCTAGACCGCCGCTACTATGCGCGGCCGGTGTGGCAGCGCGTCGTCTTCATCATGGCCGGGGTCACCATGAACGTGGTCGCCGCGTTCGTGCTGCTCTACATCGTCGCACTGCAGGGTTACGTCGAGCCCACGACGTCGGTGGCTGAGGTCTCGGCGGGGAGCGCGGCGGCGGCGGCCGGGATGCAGGTGGACGATCGGGTGATCTCCATCGCGGGCATCCCGACCGGCGACTGGGTCTCAGTGCAGGCGGCGATCAGCTCCCACGCGGGCGAATCGATTCCGGTGGTCGTGGAACGGGGCGGCGCCGAGATGACCCTGACGGCCACCGTGGGCACCCGGCCGGACGGTTCCGGCATCTTGGGCGTTCGTCCGGGAACCGAGACCATCCAACCCGGAGTCATCGCATCGGTGGGTGTGGCGGCATCGCGTACGCGCGATCTCTTCACCGCCACGTTCGGGGGCATCAAGTCGATGGTGACGGGCGAGGCGTCCGTCACGGGCCCGGAGGGACTGGCCGGGCCTGTCGGGATCGTCACGATATCCTCCCAGGCCGTTCGCGGCGGATTCTTCCTCAGCCTGTTGGCGTTCATCAGCGTTCAACTCGCCATTCTCAACATGATCCCGCTGCTTCCCCTGGACGGCGGCCACGTGCTGTTCAGCTTGGTCGAGAAAATCACGGGGCGGAGGATGTCATTGCATGCCTTCGAACGGATCTCCGTCGTGGGCATCTCGCTGTTCCTACTGCTGGCGATCGTGGCCACCAGTAACGACATCGGCCGGCTGTTCAGCGGCAGGTCGGGCCTGTAGGGCGTGTTCAGCCGAAGGCAGGTGTCAGTAGGCGGTGTCCGTGTGGGCGGTGACGCCCCCGTGGTGATCCAGTCGATGACCAACACGCCGGCCCACGACGTCGAGGCCACTCTGAACCAGATCCGGGCACTGGCCACCGAGGGCGCCGCCCTGGTACGGGTGGCGGTGCCGGACGCCGACGGGGTCGGGGCATTCGAGGAACTGGTGGCGGCATCGCCGGTGCCACTGATCGCCGACGTGCACTTCGACCACCGGTTGGCCGTCGCCGCCATAGAACGAGGTGCGGCGGCAGTGCGCATCAACCCGGGCAACATCGGGGGGCCGGAGCGGGTGCGGGAAGTAGTGGAAGCCGCCCGGGGGCGACACGCGGTGATCCGCATCGGAGTCAACAGCGGCTCGCTGCAGCGCGACCTCCGCACCATGGAAGAAGACGATCCGGCGGGGGCGCTCGTGGAGTCGGCCGTCCGCTACTGCACCCTGGTCGAGGAGTGGGGTTTCAGCGATCTCAAGGTATCGGCCAAGTCGTCGTCACCGGTGGTAACCATCGCCGCGAACCGGCTGCTGGCCGAGCGGGTGCCCTATCCGTTGCACCTGGGAGTGACCGAGGCCGGCACTCCGTGGGCGGGCGGCATCCGCAGCGCCGTGGCCCTCGGGGCCCTCCTGGCGGGCGGAGTGGGAGACACGATCAGGGTGTCCCTCACCGGCGACCCGGTGGAAGAGGTACGGGTGGCCCGCGAGATCCTTGCCGGCCTGGGGCTGGCGCGGGGGGGACCGCGCGTGATCTCCTGCCCCACCTGCGGGCGCACCCGCATCGATCTGGAGCGCCTAGCCGTGGAGGTCGAGCGACGGCTCGAGGTCCTGCGCCCCGAATTCGACGCGCGGGAGCTGGATCTGGAGGTGGCCGTCATGGGCTGCGTCGTGAATGGGCCGGGCGAAGCCCGCAAGGCCGCGTTCGGCATCGCGGGAGGAGAGGGCGAAGGCGTGATCTTCGTCGAAGGCCGTCCGGTGAAGAAGGTGGCACAGGAACGCCTGGTCGACGAGCTCTTCGTGGCCATCGACTCCTGGCTTGCACAGCACCGCCGGGTGGGAGAACATGGTACGACTCCGCCGCCTGCCGGCGGCGAAGTCTGAGCCCGCCACCGAGGAGAGATAGTATGAGGGCGTCGCAGCTCTTCATGCCCACGCTGAAAGAAGATCCGTCCGACGCGGAGGCCGCCAGCCACAAGCTGCTTGTGCGCGGCGGATTCGTGCGGCAGTTCGCGTCCGGCATCTACATGTTCCTGCCCCTGGGATGGCGGGTCATGAACCGCGTCAACCGCATCATCCGCGAGGAGATGGACGCCATCGGCGCCCAGGAACTCTCTATGCCCACCCTGCATCCCGCCGACGTCTGGCAGCAGACCGGACGCTACTACGACATCGGTTCCGAGATGTTCCGCCTGAAAGATCGCGGCGACCGGGACATGGTACTGGCCATGACCCACGAAGAGGCCTTCACCTGGCTCGCTTCGCACGAGCTGCGGTCGTACCGCGATCTGCCTCAGATCTGGTATCAGATCCAGATCAAGTTCCGCGACGAGCCCCGACCCAAAGGAGGCATCCTGCGGGTGCGTGAGTTCCTCATGAAGGACTCGTACAGCTTCGACATGGACGTGGACGGACTGGAGACGAGCTACGCCAAACACATCGTGGCCTACGATCGTATCTTCGAGCGCTGCGGCTTGGACGTCTACCGAGTGGAAAGCGACCCCGGCATGATGGGCGGCGCGAAGGCCCACGAATACATGGCTGCGTCGGCCGCCGGCGAGGACCGGGTGGCTCTCTGCGCCGCCTGCGGCTATGCCGCCAACCTGGACTTGGCCCGCTCGGTGGCCCTGCCGCCTGAGGGCGTGGTGGCGGACACGCTCGAAGAGGTGTCGACGCCCGACAAACGCACGATCGCTGAGGTCGCCGGGTTCCTCGGCCTGCCGGCGTCGTCCCTGGTGAAGTCGCTGTTGCTGATGGCCGATGAGGAGCCGGTGCTGGCCCTGGTGCGGGGCGATCAGGAACTCCATCAGCAGAAACTGGAACGCTATCTGGGCCGGGAAGTGCGGCCGGCTCATCCAGAGGAGGTGCTGGAGGTCACGGGTGCCGAAGTCGGCTTCGTTGGGCCGGTGGGCCTTAAGGGTGTCCGGGTGGTCGCCGACGAGAGCCTGTCTCCGGCAGGTTCGGGAGGATCGCGCGCCTACGTCACCGGGGCCAATAAGGCCCACACCCATCTGCGGGGAGTGGTGCTGGGCCGCGATGCCGTTCCGGAGTATGTCGACCTGCGCGAAGCGGCCGGGGGGGAGGGATGCCCCGAGTGCGGCGCGACGCTCCGCCTGGAACAGGTGATAGAGGTGGGGAACATCTTCAAACTGGGAACCAAGTACTCTGTTCCCTTGGGGGCCACGGTCCTGGATGAGGGGGGGGCGGAGCGGCCGATTGTCATGGGGTCTTACGGTATCGGACCTGCCCGCATAGCCGCCGCAGCCGTGGAGCAGCGTAACGACAATCGCGGCATC
>Ga0172370_10010321_pt1 | contig 10738 bp, 7 predicted proteins | sample LakKiv5m_FD_114538 | JGI IMG/M metagenome (GOLD analysis project Ga0172370, IMG submission 114538) | Freshwater microbial communities from Kabuno Bay, South-Kivu, Congo - kab_022012_11.5m | ecosystem: Environmental > Aquatic > Freshwater > Lake | place: Democratic Republic of the Congo...
GCTGGAAGCGTAAATTACCGGCACATACCCCTTTAACTTTCCCGCTAATTCCCTGCCCGCTTGTTCAAATTCCTTTGGCTCTAAAATTTTCTTTAATTCTTTCACCTCTTTCAACGGCTCGCGCGCGCCGATAAATTTTAACATCGCTTTTAAACTAAAACCCAAAGCCGAGCGCGGCTGAATGCCGGTATCGGGAAGTTGAATATACGGCAAATTTTTTTCTTTGGCAATTTCCAATAACTTTCCCCCGACCGCAATTACTGCGGCGCTTAAATTTTTTGCCGATGCTTCCCGCAAACCGTCAATCACCTCTTCTGTGTTGCCCGAATAAGAACTCGCGATGATTAAACTTTTCTGCAGCTCTTTCTCTGAAATCTTTGGCAAACTATAATCACTGTGGATGGTTAATTTTACTGACGGGTCGTAAGACAAAATCAAATCCGCCGCCAAGTGCGAACCGCCCATTCCTAAAACAATGAACTGCTTGCGCCGTTTAAAACTTTTTTTATTTTCAATTTTTGGCTGCCAGGCAAATTGCTTAGGCAGATTTTTAATCGCGTCTTGCATCATAAAATTAAATTTTCAATTGCTAATTTTCAATTTTCAATACCCTCGCTTTCAGCGAGGCTGTTTGGAAATTAAATGATTGAAAATTGCTTGAAAATTGAGAATTGAAAATTGTAAATTATTATTTAATAGTATCATTTTCCCCGTTTTTGCGCAAAAAAGCGGCTAAGCAATCGCTTAACCGCTGTCCATCTTTTAAAAAAATATTTTACTTTAACAGCACTCTCGTTTCCATTTGATGCTGACCGGCAGCTGATAACAATGACCAAATATACGGCTGGTTGCCGGCCATCTGCAGATCGCTGACAGTAGCCGCACCCACATGCGCCAAGCCGCCGCAAATCAGTTCGCGGTCTTCCGGCCACCAGCTTTTTAACGAGCCGCGGCATTCAATCAAACCTTCTACCCCCTCCGGTGCCTGTTTGCCCGCGCCATAGCGGACCATCGCAGAACGATCGCGAATAGCGCCAGGCGACGCCATACCGCGATAAGGGACAAGATCCCCTGCTCTTGCTCTGCTTGCAATCGCAGCTAATGATTCCTGCGCAGCTGCAAAAAATTTTCCAGCCATGCAAAGATGCGCTCCGGCTGCCAATGCTTTAACCATTTGACCGGTATTATTAATTCCGCCATCGGCAATAATAATCGGCGCGTGCGTTGCCTCTTTTATTAAATCCTCCCGGGCAAAAACGCATTCGCGAATCAAGCTCCACATCGGGACGCCGACGCCGGTAGCAAGTGAGGTAGTGCAGATTGAACCGGAGCCGATGCCGACTTTTACCGCGTCAACGCCGACAGCCGCAAAGCGCAAATAGCCGTCAATACTTGCCACGTTTCCGGCGATAACAGCGGCGCCATAAGGCTTTGCTAATGTAACAATTTGGGCAGCCTGCCTAATGACCTCCGGGCCATTTCCATGGCTGGAATCAATAACAATTATACTTACACCTAATTTCAATCCCTCTTGTACCCGCTGAATATCCGCTGTTTTTACCCCCACCGCCATGCCTACTACCGGATGATCATTATAGTACATTGGTTTAGCCGGCCGGCAATCCTTGCGGAAATAAATGCCGCAAAAATTTCTTTTGTTATCAACCACAGGTAAAACCGAACAACCGCTTTCAGTTAATAGTCTCTGCCGCGCCTCCGCAAAAGAAACTTGGTTTTGGACGCGCTTTAATTGCTTAAAAGGCGTCATCCATTTGCAAACTAAATCATCGGCATTCTCTTTAAAAGATGCGTCTTTTGTGAATAGTATGCCGATTAATTGGCCGTTATCAGACACAATGGGAATGGTGCTATATTTATATTTTGATAAAATGTCAGCCGCGTCCTCTAGTGTGGCATTAGGCCCAAGAATTTGCGGCTTTTGCACCAAACAAGGCCGGTGTCGCAAAACTTCCTCAATCCACTGCAGTTGCGTTTCCATTTTTTTATGACGATAAATTATGCAGGCCATCCCTAGCTCAAAAGCCGCTTTCCCTAATTCAGCTCCGGCTACCGTATCCATTGGCGCTACCAACAACGGTGCGGCTAAATTGACATTGCCGCAACTAACGCTCAAATCCGCTTCTGACGGCGTAATTGTTGAATAGCAATCGGTTAAAGCGACTTCGTCCAAAGTATATTTGGGTAAAAGACTGCCCGGTCCCGGCTTATAATCTGGATACATGCTTTTCATTAATTTATTAACAAGCCAGTTGCGCTCCTCCTGTTTGCTATACTCTAACAATTTTATCTCCTTTATCTCCATTGTCATTGCCTCCTTTTTTTATATAAAGATCAAATTTTATTAAAATCACCCTATCACACCGTACAAAAAAAAGCAATGATTACCGCTTACTACGCTTACCGACAGCTATTTGGCATTTAGAAAAATGGCGGATAAAAAATCTCCCACGCCCTTTCGGTTGTGGGAGATGAAATCGTCAAAAAAAATAAAAATAAATAACGAGTTAGTGCTTGGCAAAGCCGCGATTTTCCAGTGCGAGAAACGCTACCGACATTCCAGCCTGCCGGAAAAATTCCTGCACATTTGGCAATTCTTTGCCATCGGCCGGTACAACTCCGCCAATGCAACCGGCATCGCGCAAAAGTTCCGGCCCTTCGCGCCGGTCAGCGACCGTTATCTGTTTACGCATCTCATTCAAAAAAATCAGGATGTCAGCCGGATTTTTCATAACCTTTACTGCCAATATAGTATCGTTTAAATTTTCTACTAAGTCAGCTGTATCAGTTGTTCCACTCGTCGCGTACGGGAAAAAAGCGTCGGAAGCAAACACTGATAATTTTGTGTCATGATAGGCACGCGCGGCATGATCCAAACAAAGCCGCACGCAGGCAATCCGGTCCTGCTGGCCGCAGCCAAGGCCGATTAACTGGCCGTCTTTTGCGAGCGCCACCGTATTGCTGGATGCAAACCAGCAGCAAGCCCAGGCCACGAGCAAACTGGCAAAATCATCATCTGCCAATGACAATCCTACCCATTCTTTAATGGTATCGGGCGTAAGCACAAAACTCGGGGTGCGCTGGCGCAAAAACCCGCCTGCTACTTGCCGCCAAACCCATTCATCAGGCGGCAGTGGTGGATCAGCTAACGCTGGATTAGCAAGCAAGCGCCGCTTTTCCCTTTTTCCCAAAAGCTCTATCGCCGAGGGACAAAATTCGGACGCCAAAATTACATCCAAACCCCAATTCTTCCGGCCGATATCTTGTCCGGCCGGCGACATTAGCGCCTGCCCCAACGCATCGGTAATGGGGAAGTTTGTTACCACTTCCCCGCCCATAATCGCTACTGAATCACCATACAGCGCTTTATTAAGCGCAACTAATGAGTCATTCCAATCAATTCCGGCGCCGCAAGGATTGCCGTGTTTTCCGGCAATGACAATAAAAGGAACTCTTCCCTTCCATCGTCTGAACGCCTCTGCCAGAAAACGAAGAATGTTTGTTATTTGGCTCGCGTCAGCAATGGTAATATAGCTCGGGTCGCCGGACATCTGATAAAATCTGGACATAGCGAGCGGGTCATTTGTTGCTATGGAAAATAAATCCGCCGGATTCTGGCAGCGGTTTTCCGCATACGCTAACGAGATAGCTGAATCCATAAAGATAGCTTCCACTTTTTCACCATTTTGCGCCGCGTAAAATTTTCTGATGGCCGCGTCATACTTTGCCGTCAGGCTAAAAACTTTTTGCGCGAGCCGGCGGCGCATTCCTCCGCTTACTTCCCCCTGCTTTTGCAAGGCTGTCAAAACTAGAGTCCGGCCGGCCGGGTCGCAAATCACGATGACATTTTGGTGATTTTTAGCCGCGGCGCGCAGCATGGCCGGTCCGCCGATGTCCGTTAATTCCACCACTTTGTCCATGTTCGCCGCTGGGTCAGCTATTGCTTCCCAAACCGGATACACATCCACGCAAACCAAATCAAATCGCGGGATGCCGTATTGTTCGCGCTCCGCATTATGTTCCGCCGTATCCAGCGCTAAAATTCCGCCATGGATTTTGGGATGTAAAGTTACCACCCGATGGCCCAAAATCGGCGGCATGCCGGTAATACTTCTTACATCTAAAACACCATTCACCCCATGTTCAGTGAGATATTTATGTGTCCCGCCTGACGACACAACAATAAAGCCAAGCGCCTGCAAACCTTGAGCAAACTGCTCAATACCTGCTTTGTTGTAAACCGAAATCAATGCCCGTCTTATTCGTTGCTCCACCATAATCTAATACCTCCAGTTTTCTAAAATGTAAAAGGTCAATGCCTTTTTAACCGCTTCTCTTTTGCTCTAAAATTACAATAAATCAAAATAAAAAGCAAATTATTGTCAATTACATAAATTTACGCTATAATAAAACAACTTATTTACTTTCGTCATTTTCGCTCCATATTTATTGTTATGGGAGCAGAAATGACATTTTGAAATCTTATGTCTGAAATAATTTTAACTGATCAAAATTTTGATCAAGAAGTTTTAAAAGCTTCCGAACCGGTGCTGGTTGATTTTTGGGCGCCGTGGTGCGGACCGTGCCAGTTTATGGGGCCGATTATTGAAGAGTTGGCTAAAGATATGGCCGGCAAAGCTAAAATTTGCAAATTGAACGTGGATGAAAACCAAGCGACTGCGGAAAAATACGGCGTGATGAGCATTCCGACTTTAATTATTTTTAAAAACGGACAAATCGTGGAACAAGCAAGCGGCGTACAAAGCAAAGAAGCATTGGCCGACAAGCTGAACAAATTACTATAAACGCTTTACAAAAAAACAAAAAGGCAAAAAGGTCTTCCGGCAAGAAGACCTTTTGTATTGAACTATGCTTTTTCTATTCGGCAAAAATCGGCCGCTTAGAAACTCGGGAGCGTGATATTTCGCCGTCAGGCGATGTAAACTGCACGACTACATAATCATCGCCTTCCTCTACAATTTCCGACTTCCATAGTGGTGAATGTATATAAGCACAAACATCCTTCGGTATTTTTTCCACCTCCGACCATTCTCTGCCTTGCACTTTTATGCACCGCCACTTTCGTACCCAAAAAACTAATTTGCGGTACATAGTTTTATCAACCTCCTTATACTAAGATGTTGTCATTATACTCTACCAGCCACAAAAAAACAAGAAAGCTAAAATTTCTTGTTTTTTATATTTTATGTTTGTTCTGTGCTTTCGCGGGATTGCCCTGTCCGAACGACATTATCCGCGTCCCTCGCCTCTTCGTCCCCCGCCCCTCATTACTCGTTACTTATTACTTACTTTCTTAATTCCTAATTCTTAATTCTGCATTCTTAATTCGTAATTTAATTAGTAGTCCCTCAACTTCTCAATCCCCACCATCTTTTGAATTTTTTCCAGCGCTTTCGCTTCAATCTGGCGGATGCGCTCGCGTGTTACGTCAAACTCCTGCCCCACCTCCTCCAACGTATGGGCAACGCCGTCCACCAAACCGAAGCGCATCTCTAAAATTTTGCGCTCGCGAGGCGACAGCTCTTTAATAATATCGTGCACATAATCACGCAGCAGTTTCAAAGCCGCTGCCCGATCCGGCATGACGTTTTTCACGTCTTCAATAAAATCTTCCAGAGTGGAATCCTCTTCATCATCGCCGACCGTTGTTTCCAGTGAAACAGTATCTTGGGAAATTTTAATAATATGCCTGATTTTATCCAAATCTTCTCCCATTTCGGCGGCAATTTCTTCCGGCAGAGGCTCCCGGCCTAAATCCTGAATGAGCTGGCGCTGGACTTGCTGAAATTTGTTAATCGTTTCCACCATATGCACCGGAATGCGGATAGTGCGGGACTGGTCGGCTATCGCGCGCGTTATCGCCTGCCTAACCCACCAGGTGGCGTAAGTGGAAAATTTATAACCTTTGCGGTATTCAAACTTTTCTACCGCCTTAAACAAGCCGATATTTCCCTCCTGGATTAAATCCAATAAAGACAAGCCTTTGGCGCCGGCAAATTTTTTGGCAATGGAGACAACCAAGCGCAAGTTGGCTTGAATCAATTTATTCGCCGCCTCTTTATCGCCTTTTTCTTTGCGTTTGGCAAGTTCTACTTCTTCGGCGTTGGAAAGTAACGGCACTTTGCCGATTTCGCGCAAATACATTTGGATGGAATCGGAGGAAAATTCCGTAATGTCAAACTTTTTCTTGCTGTTGATATTTTCTATAATTTCTTTAAATTTGCTTTCCTGCTTATTTTGTCCGCCAATATCCGCGTTTAAAAAACCTTCCGTGCCTTCAATTATTTGAATACCATTTTTATTCAAATCTTCCAAAAAACACTCGTATTCGTAAATATAATTTTCCAATTCCGGAAAGGCGTACAGCAATTCAGTTTCCGTTATAAATCCGCGCGAACGCCCTTTGGCAATGATATTATGCAACATTAGCTCGTTGGGCTTGGTTTGTTCCGCCGCCGCTATCTTTGGCTCAATTGCCGGGCGGCCGGATTTGTTTTTACGTTTATTTTTAAAAGCTGCGGCATTGTGCTTGTGGCTCAACCGGGTGAATCTGCCAGCGGTATTTTTTTTAGGCTTAATCCGATTCTTTTGGGCTGTCAATTTGCGGATTTTGTTTTTTCCCGCCGCCTTTAATTTGCTTTTGTTTATTTTCTGAGCCATAGGTTAATAAAAAAACAAAATAATTAAAAATTCAACCGTCGCGCCTCTTCCGTCATAAATTTTAATTCATCCATACATTCTTTGATTTTAATGCCATCATGGGATCTTTCAGCATCAGACAGCCGCTGTTCCGTTGCCTGCATTTTTTTGATTAAATATTTTCTTTTTAACTGATTGATGATTTTTGCCGCCTCTTTTTTAGCTGCCGCGGCATCAATTTCATAAAAATCGCGTTCTCCCAATAAAATTAAAGCATCAGTTAAATCCAATAACTTCGACAAATCACTCTCGTGCTCGATATTATTATTCAACCAAAACTTTAAACTATCCGCTGTTAAACGCCTGTCGCCAGTGCCTGTTGTGTTATTATAATAAATCACGAGCTTTTTGTAAAACAGGCGATTTAAATCTTCCGCCAGCATATCGGGCGTAATTTGGCCGACTAAATAAGATATGCTTTCAGGAAATTTTAAACTCAAAGATAATAAAGATTCGCTCAAAAGCTGCTCGTGGCTGATTAAATGTTCCCGCCCTGGCTGTTCCGGCGAAGCATCTTCACGGCGGCGGATATTTTTTTGCCGGCGGCCGACTAACGCTTCCCGCAAAGATTGCTCGCCGACTCCTACTTTCTCCGCCAATAATTTCAGCCAAGCGTCCTTTTCAATGCTATTGGAGATATGGGAAATGACCGCCAAAATTCTAGCGGCGGCTTGTTTTTTATCTGCTATTTTATTCATATCCAAGCCGCGGAAAACTTTGACAAAATAATAATCAATAATGTCTTGCGCGCTGGCAACTGCCCGCAGGAAATCATCCGGGTTGTGACGGATGCATTCATCCGGGTCTTTGCCGCCGGGAATTTGCACCACTTTAATATTCATTTCCTGCCCCAGCGCCTGTTCAATGCCGCGCTCGGCCGCGGTTTGCCCGGCCGCGTCCATGTCAAAAGAAAATAAAATATTACTGGTATACCGCTTAATCAATTTGACTTGGTCGTCCGATAAAGCGGTGCCGGAACTCGCGACAATATTTTTAAAACCGGCTTGATGCGCCGAAATAACATCCATCTGCCCTTCCGCTATTATGGCCACCCCCTGTTCGCGGATAGCATTTTTTGCCCTGTCCAAACCAAACAAAATCTTACTTTTGTCGTAAATTTGCGTTTGCGGCGAGTTAATATATTTTCCCATTTTTTCCGTCGCCTCTCGTTCAGGGGAAACGCGGGCAGTAAAAGCTACAGTATTGCCAGCGGAATCATTAATCGGAAACATAATGCGGCCGCGGAAACGGTTAAAAAAATTCATGCCCCCTTCTTTTTTTACACTTAAACCGGCTAAAAAAATTTCACGTTCATTAAACCCTTTACTTTTTAAAAAATTCAATAAATCATCCCAGGAATCGCGGCTGAACCCGATTTCCCACTCCTCTATAGTATTATCATTTAAACCGCGTTGTTTCAAATATGCGCGAGCGGAAGCGGCCTCGGAAGTTTCCAACAATACTTTATGGTAATATTTAACGGCCAGCGCTGTCGCATCCAGCAGCCGGTTGCGCACGCTCGCCTCCTGCGCGTTATAAGAGCGCAATTGCACTCCGGCTCTGGGAGCAAGCTGGCGCAAAGCCTCAATAAAAGTAAACCCTTCCATTTCCATCACAAAACTAAAAACATCTCCTCCCTTGCCGCAGCCGAAACAGCGCCAAATCTGCCGCTCAGGCGATACGACGAAAGAAGGGGTTTTTTCGCGGTGGAACGGACAGCGGGCTGTAAAATTAACTCCGACCGGTTTTAATTGCACATATTCACGGATTACTTCCACAATATCTAGTTTTGATTTTATTTCTTCAGCTTGGCTCATTGTCATTGCGAGGAGTCCGCCGATTCGGCGGACGACGCGGCAATCCCATGAGTACCGCGATTCTCTTATTATTTTTATTATCTTGTTTTCTTGCTTTATTGTTTTATAGCTATGGCCGTAATTTCATGGAGTTCGCCTGCTCTAAAATTTTTGATTCAAAGCTGGAAGTTAAATTTTTCTTCGTTGCATATTTTTCCCGCGCCAAATTAATTAATTTCTGCAGCAGTGCTGGAAACTCCACGCCGGATTTTTTCCAAAGATGGTGGTAAAGCGTGCCGGGCAACGTATTTATCTCGTTTGCGTACATAACTTTGTTTTTTTTGTCATACAAAAAATCAACGCGCGCCGTACCGGAGCAGCCGCAGAGTTTAAAAATGCGCTTGGCTAATTCCTGCGTGGAACTGGTAGTTCTTTCATCCAGCCGCGCCGGAATAACTATTTTTTCCTGCGCATTGCCGAGTTGCGCGCCGCCTTCTTCTAAATATTTATCTTCATAAGAAAATAAATCTTTGTTAAAGAGCGACTCCTGCAGCAGCGAGGCCTGCGGTTCGTCATTGCCCAGCACCGCGCAGGTAATGTCGGCTAACTCTTCCACCCCCTCTTCCACTAAAATTTTTGTTTCGTAGTGCAGCGCTACTTCAATCGCCTGCTCCAACTCCTGCTCATTGCCCACCTTCGTAATACCGATGGACGACCCTAAACGCGCCGGCTTCACAAACAGCGGATATTTTAAATCTTTAATTTTATGCGACACTATTTCTTTGTCTTTAGTAAATTCACGCGCGAAAAAAGAGACAAATTTCGTCGTGGCAATGCCGTGCGCCTGATAGAATTCTTTAGTCAAAACTTTATCCATGGCAATCGCTGAGGCGGCCACATCACAGCCTACATACGGCACATTGCAGAGTTCAAACAAGCCTTGCACTGTTCCGTCTTCCCCGTTTTGCCCGTGAAACGCCGGAAACGCTAAATCAATAACAATTTCCTTACCTAATAATCCTTTCTCTTTAAAAACCATCTTTCCTTTGGATTTTTCCAAATCCAAATAACATGATTTTAACGAATCCACCTTATTGCCATCTTTAAAAAAAGACAGCTTCTCCAAGCCCTGTCCCACAGACCAGCGGCCGGTTTTATCCAAATAAACCGGCATTATCCCATAATTTAACTTCTTCAAACCGGAAATGATAAATTCGCCGGTAATAATGGATACGTCGTGCTCCGGCGAACGCGAGCCAAAAAAAACTCCGATATTCATAAATTTAAAAAATTATTTAATTGTTTAAAAATTGCCTGCCCGCCCCGCTCAATGCATAAGCGCCTGAGCGGGCGGGCGGGCGAGAAAATTCTGAAATTAAAAAACTATATGTAGTTCTCCGGCCAGTCATTCTGGAATAATATCACGTCTCCCGCGCGGACAAAAGTTGGTATCGCCGCATGCGCTTCAGCGGCAGAATTAAACCATAAAATTTTATCCGGAGCAAAATCATTGTTTTTTAATCCTTCCGCAATAAAAGGCGTAACGCTATTTTTAATTAAAACCACTAAATCTGCTATGCCGCTTAATTGGCGGCCAATCTCGTGATGAATGTCCGGCGCTTGCCCATCGGCTTCCACCAAACCCGGGGTTAAATAAATTTTTCGCCGATTAGTGAATTTGGCTAAAACATTAATCGCTTCCTTAACACCGGCCGGATTGCCGTTATAACTGTCGTCAATTACCAGCGCCCCATTTTGCCCGGGTAAAAATTGCAGCCGGTGCGCCACCGGTTTTAATTTGCTTAAACCGGTTTTAATTTGTGCCGAAGACAAATTCAAAGCGTGGGCAATAATTACTGCGGCAATCACGTCGCCGAAAATATAATTGCCCAAAAACGGCAACTTTATTATACCCATCGCACCGACTGTATTTGGTCCAAACAGTTCCGCGCTCTGGCCGCTGCCGTCCGAAAAAAATTTTTGATTGGTCAGGTGGTATTCGCAATGCTTATTGTTAGTGGCACTGTAAAAAATGACTTGCCGTCCGCCTAAACACTTTTCATAGTTAGTAGCGACCCGCCCGTCATCCGCGTTTAAAATTATTAAAGCGTCTGATTTAGCCTCCTCTACCACTTCAAATTTCGCGGCAACCGTATTGTCCAAAGTACCAAAACGTTCCAGATGGCTTTCGTTAATGCCGGTTA
>Ga0172370_10010323_pt1 | contig 10736 bp, 5 predicted proteins | sample LakKiv5m_FD_114538 | JGI IMG/M metagenome (GOLD analysis project Ga0172370, IMG submission 114538) | Freshwater microbial communities from Kabuno Bay, South-Kivu, Congo - kab_022012_11.5m | ecosystem: Environmental > Aquatic > Freshwater > Lake | place: Democratic Republic of the Congo...
GCCAGCCTTCGTCGCGCAGTCCGTCGCAGTCGTTGTCGACGTCGTCGCACGCCTCGTAGGCCTCGTGGTGGATCGCCTCGTCGTTCGGGGCGCAGTCGGTCGTGTCGGGGTCGCCGTCGTGATCGCTGTCGATGAGCGGGTCGCAGGCATCGCCCACGTCGTCGTCGTCGACGTCGGTCTGGTCCGCGTTGGCGACGAAGATGCAGTTGTCGGTCAGGTCGAGCACGCCGTCGTTGTCGTCGTCGGGGTCGATGCAGTCGGCCAGGGCGCCGCCGTCGTTGTTCGGCCAGCCCTCGTCGCGCTGCCCGTCGCAGTTGTTGTCGACGCCGTCGCACGCTTCGTAGGCTCCGTGGTGGATGGCCGCGTCGTAGGGCGCGCAGTCGGTCTCGTCGCCGTCGCCGTCGGCGTCCTGATCGCCGTCGCAGGCGTCGCCGATGCCGTCCTGGTCGGTGTCGACCTGGTCGAAGTTCTTCACGAACTGGCAGTTGTCGTCGCCGTCGGGGATCTCGTCGTTGTCGTCGTCGGGGTCGACGCAGTCGGCCAGGGCGCCGCCGTCGTTGTTCGGCCAGCCCTCGTCGCGCGCGCCGTTGCAGTTGTCGTCGAGGTCGTTGCAGAGCTCGTCGGCGTAGTGCGAGATGGCGGGGTCCAGCGGCTCGCAGTCGGCCGTGTCCCAGTCGCCGTCGTTGTCGTCGTCGGCGTCGCACACGTCGCCGAGCCCGTCGAAGTCGAAGTCCTCCTGCCCGGGATTCGGGACGTTCGGGCAGTTGTCGCTGTCGGGCGGGACACCGTCGCCGTCCACGTCGTCGTCGATGCAGTCTGCGGTGCCGTCGCCGTCGAGGTCGGCGTACCCCTCGTCGACGTCGTCGTCGCAGTCGTCGTCGATCCCGTTGCAGGCCTCGAAGGCGCCGGGGTGCACGGAGGCGTCGAGGGGCTGGCAGTCGACCTCGTCGGACGAGCCGTCGCCGTCGCTGTCGCCCTCGCACGCGTCGCCCACGCCGTTGTCGTTCGCGTCGGCCTGGGTCGGGTTCACGACCAGCGGGCAGTTGTCGGTGGGATCGCCCACCTCGTCGTCGTCGTCGTCCTTGTCGACGCAGTTCGCCGAGCCGTCGCCGTCGGTGTCGAGCAGGCCGTCGTCGACCTGCCCGTCGCAGTCGTTGTCGAGCCCGTCGCACAGGCTCTCCAGGCGCGACGTCAGCTGGTAGACCTCGCTGTGCGCCGCGTACTCCTTGTCGTGGCACGCCTGCCATTCGCCCTGGACGCAGAGGGCGGCCGGCTTCATGGCGCCGTCGCACACGCCCGCCTGGTTCTCGCACTCCTGCGGGTCGTCGACCGTCAGGTCGTCGTCCTCGGCGTCGGTCAGCTCGTCGCAGTCGTTGTCCAGGCCGTCGCAGATCTCGGGCGCCGGGTCGCGCGGCACGCACGTGACCGAGTGGCCCTGCACGCACGAGAGCATCTCGCGGAAGCAGGCCCCCACGCCGCAGGTGACGACGCCCAGGTCCTCGTCCTTCTTGCCGTCGCAGTCGTTGTCGAGGCCGTCGCACGTCTCTTCGGCCGGGAACACGGCCTCGCAGCCGACCCACTCGCCGTTGTCGGCGCACGTCTCCTCGCCGTAGGTGCACGTGCCCACGTCGCTCACGCCGCACGCGCGCACGAAGCCCTCGGAGCCGTCGCCCACGCCGTCGCAGTCGTCGTCGACGCCGTTGCAGATCTCGTCGGCGGGCAGGCCGGGCACGCACTCCTGCGGCACGCCGTCGACGCACGCGCGGACCTCGCGGAAGCAGGCGCCGACGCCGCAGGTGAGCGGCGCCAGGTTGTCGTCGACGTCGCCGTCGCAGTCGTCGTCGACGCCGTCGCAGCCCTCGTCCTTCGGCAGGACGGCCGTGCAGCCTTCGTACGCGCCGGCGTCGGTGCAGGTTTCGGTGCCGAAGGTGCAGGGGCCCACCTCGGTCACGCCGCACTCGCGGAAGAGCTCTTCGGACCCGTCGGCGACGCCGTCGCAGTCGTCGTCGACGCCGTTGCACTGCTCGTCTTTCGGCGTGCCGGCCACGCAGTCCTGGGGGAGGCCGAGCAAGCAGGCCTCAATCGTGCGGGCGCAGGCGCCCACGCCGCACGAGAGCGTGCCGAGCTCCTCGTCGACGTGCTCGTCGCAGTCGTCATCGAGGCCGTTGCAGACCTCGTTGACGGGTTCGCCCGGCACGCACTCGGTGGGCACGCCGTCGGTGCAGGACAGCACCGTCCGGAAGCACTCGCCCACGCCGCAGGTCAGCTCGACCGCCAAGCCCTCGTCCGTCGCGCCGTCGCAGTCGTCGTCGAAGCCGTTGCAGGTTTCGGGCAAGCACTCGACGTCGTTCTTCACGTACACGAGAACGTCGGTGCCGAGGTCGCCGTACGACGCGTTCGGGTTGTTCATGCCGGGATCGTTGTACACGCCGCCGGCGTGACCGTAGAAGGTCCAGATCGGAGCGTAGTCGGGCTGCCACACCATGCTGTAGTCGACGCCCTGGCCGTCGCATCCGGGATCGGTCCAGAAAAGCGGCGACACCGAGTAGCCGGGCTTCGAGAGCCCCGGCGAGACCAACGTGGTCTCGAAGCCGTCGGGCATGCAGGTCGAGGCCTTGTAGAACGCCTGGTCGATGAACACGCGTGTGCTGCCGTCGAGGCTGTCGAAGCGCATGACCTGGAAGGCCTCGCGCAGGGTGATCCAGGCCTCGTCGGACAGCACCACGTCGGGCGTGGCCGAGGTCGGTACGCCGAACTCTTCGGCGCCAAAGCCGGTCTTGTAGTGGCCCACCAGCGTCCACGCCCCAGCGCCCAGGCCGCGCTGACACCACGCTTCGAACGGCGCGGCCGGGCCATCCCCGTCGACGTCGATGACGTAGACGCCGTCGCTGCCCTTCGGCTGGATCGTCTCGCAGCCGGTCAGCGCGTCGCGGCACTCGTCGTCGACCGCGCCGTTGCAGTCGTCGTCGAGGCCGTTGCAGGCCTCGGGCAGGCCGGGGTGCAGCCACTTCGCGAGATCGTTGCAGTCGCCGGCGACACCCACGAAACCGGTCGGGGCGTTGCAGGCCAACTCGGTCGAGACGTCGGTGCCCCAACCGTCCTTGTCGAGATCGCGGTACCACGTGACGAGCACGCCCTCGTCGGTGTCGCCGTCGCAGTCGTCGTCGATCTCGTTGCAGACCTCGGGGGCGTCGGGGTTCACGTCGAGGTTCAGGTCGTTGCAGTCGAGCGGGTTGTCGACGAAGCCGTCGGGCGCCGTGCAGGCCTCGGTGGAGAGCTCGAGGTTGCCGAAGCCGTCGCCGTCCTCGTCGACGTAGAACGTGGTCGTCGCGCCGTTGTCGGTCACGCTGTCGCAGTCGTTGTCGTTGCCGTCGCAGATCTCGGGGTTGGGCAGGCCGGGCACGGCGTCGCAGGCGGTGGCGGTGGGATCGAGCGGATCGCACACGACCGCGCCCTCGGCGTAGCAGTCGCCTTGGCCCGCAGAGCAGGGCGTCCCGAGACCGAAGCCCTCGTCGACGTCGGTGTCGCAGTCGTCGTCGATCCCGTTGCAGAGCTCGACGGCATCGATGTTCACGTCGGCGTCGAGGTCGTCGCAGTCCCAGTCGTTCGTGGAGTAGGCGGGAGGCTGGTCGCAGAGCTGCACGGCGACCAGCGGGTTGCCGTACCCGTCCCCGTCGAAGTCCAGGTAATACGTCGCGAGCACGCCCTCGTCGGTGGCGCCGTCGCAGTCGTTGTCGACGTAGTCGCACTCCTCGAGCGCGACGGGGTTGATCAGCGCGTCGGTGTCGACGCAATCGAGCAGTTGACCCACGTCGAGCTGGCACGCGAGCTCGGGGCACGCGGCGTCGATCGTGCCGCAGAACAGGTCGGTGTCGAGGTCGCACACGAGCGTGCAGTCGTTGTCGACGAAGCCGTCGCAGTCGTTGTCCTGCCCATCGCAGACCTCCGGCGAGGGCGTGCAGGTCGCGTCGTCGTGCACCCACATCAGCACGCGGCCGCCGAAGAAGCCGAAGTCGTCGATGGGCGTCGTGAGCGCGGCGTCCCAGAAGAGACCGCCGGCGTAGTCGACGTAGGTCCAGTCGCCGTAGGCCAGCTCGAACTTCACGTACGTGTAGTCGGCGTCGACGCCGTCGCAGCCGGGCTCCTGCCACAGGAGCGTTGTCGCGGTACCGTCGAACAGCAGGCTCTGCAGCGTGTCGCCCTTGCCCGGCACGTTCGAGCACGACGCGCCCAGGTACAGGGGCATGGGCGTGTGCACGGTGATGACCGACTCGACGTCGGCGAACCGGACCACGCCGGAGTGGGCGCGCAGGTACTGCCACGCACCGTCGGCCAGCACGACGTCGGGGACGTCGACGTCGGGCACGGGCGTTCCGAAGCTCTCGAAGCCGAAGCCGGTCATGTAGTGGGCCACGAGCGTCCAGCCTTGCCCATCGGCGTCGAGGGCGCACCAGGCCTCGAAGGGGCCGACGCCGCCGGGCCCGTCGGGGTCGATGCTGTAGAGGCCGTTGCTCGCCGTCGCGGGGAGCGCGGCGCAGCCCGTGATGGACGGGAGGGGCGCCACGCCGGCGTTCGCGGCGGGGAGCGCGACCACCAGCGTGACGAGCAGGGCGGTGAGAAGGGACGTCGTTCGCATGGCACCCTCGCATGGTATTTCAGTATCCAGATTCGCGAACGCTATCCAGCGAGAGGGGCCGAGTCAAGGCTCATCGTCGGCCTTGTCGGAATCCCGATCGGGTAGCCGGAGTTGGCGTCGCGCGGCCCGGACGGGACGCTCGATGAGTTCGCCTGTTCCGTCGAGCATCGCTTCGTGTAGAGTACGGTGACCCTCCACGGGAGATCCCGATCATGTCCGATCCGCTCTTCCAGCCCATCCGGCTGAACGCCCTCGAGCTCCCGAACCGCATCGTGATGCCGGCCATGCACCTGGCCATGGCCGACGAGGGGAGGGTGACCGATCCGATCGTGGCCTTCTATGCCGAACGCGCGCGCGGCGGCGCAGCGCTCGTCACGGTCGGCTACGCCACGGTCGACGAGCACTCGGGAGCGCCCGACTGCCTGGGCGCCCACGACGACGCCTTCCTGCCCGGGCTGACGCGCCTGGCCGCGACCATCCACCAGGGCGGGGCGCGCGCGTCCATCCAGCTGAACCACGCGGGCCGCTACGCCCATTCGCTGTTCCTCGGCGGACGCCAGCCCGTCGCGCCGTCGGCGGTGGCCTCGCGCCTGACGCACGAAGAGCCCCGCGCGCTCACGATAGGCGAGATCGACGGCGTGATCGCGGCGTTCGGCAGGGCGGCCGCGCGGGCCGTCGAGGCCGGCTTCGACGCGGTCGAGATCCTGTCGGGCACCGGGTACCTGATCAGCGAGTTCCTGTCGCCTCTCACGAACCGCCGCGACGACGCCTACGGCGGCTCGCTCGAGAACCGCATGCGCTTCGGGCTCGAGGTCGCGGCCGCGGTGCGCGGGGCGGTCGGGCCGAGCCGCCCGGTGATCGTTCGCCTGAACGGCAACGACTTCATGCGCGGCGGCCAGGATCCCGACGAGCTGAAGGTCTATGCGCGCGCGCTGGCGAACGCCGGGGTCGACGCGCTGTGCGTCAACGTGGGCTGGCACGAGGCCCGCGTCCCGCAGATCGTGGCGTCGGTGCCCCGTGGCGCCTATGCGTACCTGGCGCGCGGCATCCGCGAGGCCGCGGGCCTCCCGGTGATCGCCAGCCACCGCATCAACGATCCCGCGCTCGCGCGCGACCTGCTCTCGGACGGGTGGTGCGACCTGGTCGCCATGGGGCGCGCGCTCATCGCCGACCCCGAGCTTCCGACCAAGGCGCGCGAGGGGCGCGAGCGCGAAGTCATGCACTGCGTGGCGTGCGCGCAGGGGTGCTTCGACCACCTGTTCGAGATGCGTCACATCGAGTGCCTGTGCAACCCGCGCGCCGGCCACGAGGCCGAGGCCGTGGCCCGCACGTCCTCGCCGAAGCTGGTGCTGGTCGTCGGCGGCGGCCCCGCCGGGATGAGTGCGGCCCTGGGCGCGCGCGCGGCCGGGCACACCGTGGTGGTGTGCGAGCAGGACGACCGCCTGGGCGGACAACTGCACCTGGCCGGGGCGCCACCCGGGCGCGAAGAGTTCCTCGAGCTCGCGCGCGATCTGGCCGCCCGGGTGGCCGCCGAGGGCATCCCGGTGCGCACGGGCCTGACCGTCGACGAGCGCCTGCTCGCGAGCGAGCGGCCCGACGTCGTGATCGTGGCCACCGGCGCGCGGCCCATCGCGCCGCCCATCCCGGTGCAGCCCGGCGCCCGGCTGGTGCAGGCCTGGGAGGTGCTGGCCGGGCGTGCCAAGACCGGCCGCGACGTCGTGATCGTCGGCGGGGGCGCCGTGGGGCTCGAGACCGCGCTTTACCTGGCCGAGAAGGGCACGTTGCCCGCCGACGTCGTGAAGTTCCTGCTCGTGAACCGCGCCGAGACCCCCGAGCGCCTCTTCGAGTTGGCCACGCGCGGCACCCGCAGGATCACCGTCATCGAGAAGATCGACCGCATGGGCAGCGACGTGGGGCGTTCGACGCGCTGGGTGATGCTGCAGGACCTGGAGCGCCTGGGCGTGACCACCCTGCCCGCGGCGACCGCGCTCGCCGTCACGCCCTCGGGCGTGCTCGTATCGCGCGACGGCGTGGAGCACGAGTTGGCCGCCGATACGGTGGTGCTGGCCGCCGGCGCGGCGCCCCATCGGCCGCTCGTCGAGGTGGTCCAGCGGCTCGGGTTGGAGGTTCACGTCGCGGGCGACGCCCTGCACGTCGGGACCGCGTTCGACGCCGTGCACGCAGGCTGGAAGCTCGGCCAGTCCGTGTAGGGCTCGTCCTCGCCGAAACAAGAATCGATAGCCGCAGTCGGGTCTTTCCCGTTCGCTGGCCTCTTGGAAAGGTAGCAGGCCCGCTGTAAAAAATCTCCTTGCAGACGGTCGCAAACGGACGTAGGGAAAGAACGGGAGTCGCGATCGTCGGGAGGAGGCAGCCATGACCAGGCGAGAGACCGTCAGCAACGAGCCCGTCTACACCATCGGCATCGCCGCCCGCAAGCTGGGTGTCTCGGTGCACGCGCTGCGCCTCTACGAGCGCGAAGGGCTCATCCGGCCCTACCGCACCGACACCAACCGCCGGATCTACTCCGACGTCGAGGTCCGCAAGGTCGAGGGGATCAAGGACATGATCCGCCAGTTGGGCCTCAACTTCGAAGGGTTGCGGCGGCTCCTGGCGCTCGTCCCGTGCTTCCGCGTGTGCAAGGACTGCTCCAAGGAAACGCGCGGCGTCTGCTCGCACTACCAGAGCAAGGACCGGCCGTGCTGGGCGTGCGAGACCCCGTGCAGCGCCGCGAGCGACGGCAACGCCTGCCGCGAGTGCCAAGTGTACACGAGCGTGATGAGCTACGCTGACATCCAGCACCTGGTCGCCGGCTGACCGCCGCGTCTTCTGCTCCCGACTCGGCCCGGAGTGTCCGACTCCGTTCGTTCTTGACAATCGTCCACGAATAAGCTATATTCCCGAGCGGAAGGTGATTGAATGAGCCGCTCGGCCGTTGCCAACTCCGCCTCGATGCCCGTACGCTGCTGTTGTCCGCGGCCGGCGTGCGGCTCCGCCCGGGCAAGGTAAGCCTCCCCGGTCCGAGCTCCCCGTCGGCCTCTCCCGCTTCGAAGGTTCCCACCGCAACCCCGGCCCGGAAGGTGCGCCATGCTCCACGCTCGCGAGCGCGAAACGACGCTCTACGACGACGCCCACGTCGCCATCGCGCGGCTGATCGGCCGCACGCACAACAACCCGCTGGGCGACACGGCCTTTCCCCTGCTGCGCCAGCTGTTGCCCGATCGACCGCGCGTACTCGACGTCGGGTGCGGGCGCGGGGCGTCGGCCCGCTGGTGGGGGCGCGAGGCGGGGGCGCGCGTTCTGGGGCTGGACCCGGCGCCGGCCATGGTGGCCGAAGCCGAGCGCCTGGCGGCAGGGGAGGGCCTGCAAGGCCTGCTCGAGTTCCGCGGCGACGAGGTCGCGGGCGCGCGCGATGGCGCGGTCTTCGACCTGGCGCTGGTCCACGACGTGCTCTGCTACGTACCCGACAAGCGAGGCTTCCTCGAGCACGTCGCGCGCCAGGTGAGGCCGGGCGGGCTGATCAGCGTGACCGACTACCACGCCGACGCGGTCGATCCGGTCGTCGAGGCCATCGTGGCAGCCTGGGGCATCGTGACGCCGCCGACGTTCGACGCCATGGGCGACCTGCTCGCGTCGGTGGCGGGCACGCGGCTCTTGCAGATCGACTCGACGGGGCAGTACCGCCGGCACTGGCTGGGTGTCCGCCGCGCCCTCGACGCCCGCCGCGAGGTGGTGCGACGCGAGGTGGGGCCGGAAGCCGTGGAGCGCTTCGAGACCCAGATTGACGCCATCCTGTCTGCGGTGCGCGAGGGGGCGTTCGGTCACCTGTGGAGCGTGCTGAAGACCAGGTCCTGATCAATCTGCGCGCACGACGCGCGCGTGAAGAAGAAGGGAGACACGACATGGGACGCATCTACGACGACAACAGCCTGACCATCGGTCGCACGCCGCTCGTGCGGCTGAACCGCATCAACGACGACGGCCGGGCCGTGGTGCTGGCCAAGGTCGAGGGCCGGAACCCTTCGTACTCGGTCAAGTGCCGCATCGGCGCGGCCATGGTGTGGGACGCCGAGCAGCGCGGCCTGCTCGGGCCCGGCAAGGAGATCGTGGAGCCCACCTCGGGCAACACGGGCATCGCGCTGGCGTTCGTGGCCGCGGCGCGCGGCTACCGGCTCACGCTCACCATGCCCGAGACCATGAGCATCGAGCGGCGCAAGGCGCTGATCGCGCTGGGGGCGCAGGTGGTGCTCACCGAGGGCCCCAAAGGCATGAAGGGGGCCATCTCCAAGGCCCGCGAGATCGCCGACTCCGATCCCGGTCGGTACTTCCTGCCCATGCAGTTCTCGAACCCCGCGAACCCCGCCATCCACGAGCAGACCACCGGCCCCGAGCTGTGGGAGGACACCGACGGCGACCTCGACGTGTTCGTGTCGGGCGTCGGCACCGGCGGCACGATCACCGGCGTCAGCCGCTACTGGGAGCGCACGCGCGGCAAGCCGCTGCTCTCGGTGGCCGTGGAGCCCACCACCAGCCCGGTCATCACGCAGAGGCTGGCGGGCCAGGAGCTCGTGCCCGGGCCGCACAAGATCCAGGGCATCGGCGCGGGCTTCATCCCGGACACGCTCGACCTCGGCCTGATCGATCGCGTCGAGACCGTGAGCCTCGAGGAGTCGATCGAGGTCGCGCGCCGGCTCGCGTCGTCCGAGGGCCTGCTGGTCGGCATCTCCAGCGGGGCCGCCGCGGCCGTGGCGCTGCGCCTCGCGAAGCTGCCCGAGCTCGCCGGCAAGCGCATCGCGGTCATCCTGCCCGACCTGGCCGAGCGCTACCTCTCAAGCCTGCTGTTCGAGGGCATGTTCGCCGGCGTGGAGCAGATGAAGGCGAGCTGACCGCACGCCGATCGCTGCCATTCGTTTTTGCTTGTCACCCCGTCGCGGGCGTGGATATAAGGCGCGAGAACGAACGGCGCGGAGCCGCGATTCGACCATGCCGGAGGCCGCCTTTCCCCCGCCCGAATGGCTCGAGCAGAACCGCGTCCAACTCGAAAAGTACGCCGACGACCAGAGCCTGTTCAACCTGCCGGCGCTCCTCGACCGCGCCGCGCTCCTGTGGCTCGGCGCCGCGCCGCTCGGCGACGTGTTCGAGGCGTGGCACCAGGCGGCGCTCTGCCTGCAGGCCAACACCGACGCGCACCTGTACCGCATGCCGCCCACGCGCTTCAAGTCGCGACGCATCGAGCCCATGGAGATCGCCATCCTGTCGGGCAACCCCGCGCTCATGCGCGAGCTGGCCCAGAAGGTGGGCCTGTCGGTGCACCCCGTGATGGCGGGCCTGGCCGATGACGCCACGCTGGCCGAGGTGCGCACCGTCACCGGCTTCTTCGAGCGTGGCACGACCATCGGCGACCAGGACCTGGCGGGGCTCGGCGCGCTGGCCTACGCCGGGGCCCTGTCGGCCATGCTGCAGGGCTTCGACGACGAGGCGCGCGCGGTGCTCCGCCTGTTCCTCGGCGAGGTGCGCGCCAAGGGCGTGACGGGCGGCCCGGGGACCCCCGAGGCGCTCGGCCGCTACGTGGCCCTCGATTCCATCCTGATGGCCTGGCTCGACGACGCCGCCGACGACGCCGCGGCCTGGCTGATCCGGATGGCCGAGAAGGACGTGGTCCGCCGCCAGGCGCTCTGCGTGACCGCCGAGAACGTCGCCGAGGTGCTGAACCGCACGCTGCTGTCGCTGCTCGGCCTCGCCGTGCTGCGCGGTGTCCAGGTTCCGCAGTTGCCCGATCCGGGGCTGGCCGATTTGCAGGCCTTCCTCGGCGGCCGCGCCGACGATCCCGATGAAGCCGAACGCCGGCGCGTGCGCGTGGCCGGCGTGATGCGTGATCTCGATTCCGCCAAGGCAACCATCACCGAGGGAGAGAAGCCATGAGTCAGCGCCTGCTGCTCGGCGACGAGGCGGTCGCCCAGGCCGCGTTCGATGCGGGCATCACCACCGCGTACGCCTACCCGGGCACGCCTTCCACCGAGGCCTTCGAGTTCGTCGAGCGCCTGGTGAAGAAGGACCCCACCGTCCACGCCAGCTGGGCCGCCAACGAGAAGGTGGCCTACGA
>Ga0172370_10010326_pt1 | contig 10734 bp, 8 predicted proteins | sample LakKiv5m_FD_114538 | JGI IMG/M metagenome (GOLD analysis project Ga0172370, IMG submission 114538) | Freshwater microbial communities from Kabuno Bay, South-Kivu, Congo - kab_022012_11.5m | ecosystem: Environmental > Aquatic > Freshwater > Lake | place: Democratic Republic of the Congo...
GCCTCGAGGAACTCGCGGAAAGAAATAAGTGCGGTCGTGAACATAGTATTACCTTTTTAGTAATAGATAATCATACATCATAACCCGTCTTGTTTCCTGCGGATTTGAAGTACAATAACCAGTATGAAGACCTTAAGACAGGATGATGCGCGCGGCTTGATGATCAAAAATGATGTCGATGCACTTCTGTTGACCGATTATTATTCCATCGCGTACGCGACGGGATTCCGGGGGTTGTCTCCTGCGGAACGGGAAGCGTGGGTCATTTTGACCAAAGACGATATACATCTTTGGAGCGACGGCAGGTATATGGACGAGGCTTTCGCGGACCGGGCCCGCGCAAACGGGGTCCGGGCGCATTGCATCTCTCCCGAAGACGGTCTCCTGAAACAGATGGAGCGCATATTCTCGCGCGTCCTGCGGCTTGGGTTTGAGGCGGAGGACCTGACATGGAGCGAGCACCAATATTTCGGTCGGGTTCCCGCATTCCGGTTGGTCCCGCTTTCGCATCCTCTCATGGGTTTGAGGGAAGAAAAAAACAAAGATGAATTTGCGTCGATACGGGAAGCGTGCAAGGCGACAGACCGGTGTCTGAAAGACGTCATACCGTCCGTCCATCCCGGGCAGACGGAGCGGGAGATCTCATATGCGCTCACGGATTGGATCCGGGCCAACGGATACCAGACCGCATTCAGCCCCATCGTCGCGGCGGGTGTGCATACCGCTATTGCCCATTATGATACGGACAACGGAGCGGGGGTATTGCAAAAGAACGACCTCCTCCTTATTGATTTTGGGGTTGCATGTGACGGATACAACGCGGATATCACGCGGATGTTCGTTGCCGGCGAGGTGGGTCCGGAAATGCGCGAAACATATGCCGGGCTGCGGGAAGTGCAGCAACGGGTGGTCTCGCATCTTTCTCCGGGAGACGCATATCGTGCGATAGATGCAGAGTGCAGGACGGGGCTCGTCCGCCTCGGTCACCCTACGTATCCGCATTCGACGGGCCACGGGATAGGACTTGCGGTCCATGAGTATCCCAAGGTCGCCGGCACCTCCAAGGAACGGGTCCGGGAGGGACACGTCTTTACGATAGAACCGGGCATCTATCATCCCGGCCGATGGGGCATGCGGCTTGAGGATACGGTTGCGGCAATAGACGGCAAAGTGGAAGTATTGACCGCGGCCTCACGGGACTTGGTCAGGCTTTAGAGCTCGGGTTTCGGGGACGTGTTGGATGCTTCGGTCGTGGCGGGAGGTTTCTCGGGTTCTGTTTTTTCTTCTCCCTCGGAGGTCTTCGGTTTCTCCCCCTCGTCTATAGTCATCTCCTGGCTCATGGTCATCGTTTTCTCGGCTTCTTTTGCTTTCGGTTTCTTGACATCGACCAGCTCCTCGTCGTCTTTGGATTTTGCCTTGAGCCGTTCCGTGATTTCTTTTTCTTTTTCACGCTGCGACTGGACCGCTTTTGCTGCCTCGAGCTTGGCCTTGAGGTATACCGCAAGCTCCTCGCCCTTGAGGTTGTTAATGAGGAAGATGGGCAGGATGTACCCGAGGTCGTCGACGCCCTCCTGCTTGATCTTCTCGTCCGCGGACATGAGCTTGTTGAGGGTGTTGGTGATGAAAACGGTGTCCTGCTCGACCCACTGGTCGCGCGAGGTGATGTTGTCGGATACCGGAACCTCACCCTTTTCATACTGTTCGGTCCACATCTTCTTTACTTCCTCGTAGTCCTCAAGCGAGATGCTGGACGGAATCGACACGGCTTGCTCGATGTTTTTCTCCGGTTCCGTGACCAGCGGGACCTGGGCGGCGATGATCTTCTTGACCTGGTCCGCCTGAACGTTTTCTTTCTGGGCGACCTGCGCGACTATCTCGGTATTGGTCGATGCCACGGTGGCGACCTGTTTGATGACGGTCGACACCTTTTCCTTCTCGATGCCCGTCTCCTTGCTTATCGATGCGACGACCTGTGCAGGCGCCTGGTTGTAGCTTTGCTTGTAGGAGGTGAGGATCGTCTGGATCTGGGGGGCGGTTATTTTGGCCGCCGGCGCCATCACTCCTCCGGCGGTCTTCGTCACCGTCGAGGCGAGGGACGTGTTCACCGACGAGACCATGGAGTTGACGACGGAATTGTTGGACGCGATGGTATTGACGAGGGACGTGTTTATGGAAGACACCTTGTCCTGGGAGACATTCACCTTGTAGGAAATCGCTTGGGTCACGGGCGCCATCTGCGGGACGGATTTGACAAGCTCCTGACGGTGCACGCTTTGTTCCACACGGGATGAGGTGATGGACGAGAGCATCTGTTTGGCGACGCGGTCATCCTTGATGCTCCGGTTGAAGAGTTCGGTCCGGATGTTCATGAATTTCTGCCGCTCGGCCGGGGTCTCCGCCTTTGTTGGTTGCGCGAGGTTGTCGATATTTTGGCGGACCGTTTGCTGGACCTGCTTGTTGGTCTCGAATTTGGCGATGTCGGTAATCTTGGTCATGGACAGATTGAGGGATTTGGTGATATCCTCCGTCTTGCTCCGGCGTATCTCCTCGATGGTTTCTATCTTTATCCTCATAGGAATGTCCGTGTCATGGGGCAGCTTCATGGCACTGCCGATATTGGACTGGGCGGGAACAGGCATCGGGGAAGGCGGCTTGGGTCCGGGAGAACCGCCCATCTTGTCATACATGGACATGAGGACATTTTTCATGGCATAGATGCCGTCGCAACAATAGTCGCGGAATATCCGCAGCAGCCACCAGGGGAAGAAGGTGACCGCCCACAACATGACGAGCGTGATGACATATTCGGCGAAGGTGTCGACATAATTGCCGTTGTTGAGTGCGCTCAGTTTGTGCGAACCGACCTGGGCAGGTCCGCCGTAGGTGATATTTATACCCGTAGGATAGATGTAGCCCAGCATGTTCCCCGCCCGCGAGAAGTCGAACAAGTAGGGGATACCGCGCCGCCATATCGTGGCGAGCGCCCCCAGGAAGAGGGCAAACAGCGGACCGTAGAATACCCATTGGAAAAAGACCCCGATCCAAATCCATCCGATATTCCGTATGAAGACAAACGGCATGAGCAGCACCAGGAATGGCGATACGAAGATAAGGAACCACAGGAGGACCTTCCGGAGAAGCAGCATCACACCCATGACATAATACGTCACATTGGTGAAACGGAGGAGGAACATCTCGCTGTCGATTGCCTCCTGGACCTTGTAGTTGAGGTCGCGGCAGCCGACGAAGTTGGTGTAATTGTTTTCCTGGCTCACACCTGCGAAATAAATATTGAACAGCTTGTCGCCCCCCAGGTTCTCGATGAAAAACTTCATGAGGATTTCCGAGATCTGGATGATAAAGAGGGTGATGGCGAAGGAGAACGATATGTAAAGAAGCCCCATGACAATCTTCATGATGCTCGGCCATACCTGTATCTTCAATTGGAAATTGGACTGCTGTCCGACGATGTATCCCAGCCCGAACAGGGCCACGACGAGGATGAAAAGGAACGTGGTGACGTTGCGCGTGGTAATCCATATCGTCTTGATGGCGGGATGATCATCTATGGAGCTTTTGCTTATGGTCCAGTAGATGAATTGCCGCGCGCGTTCGTTCGCCCGTCCCTGCGTTGTTACTTCCGGGTCAAGAGCCCAGAAATGGTTGAGGAGCGGGTTCTTGACGAATTCCTCATAGGTGTTGACGCACGGTTCCCCCGGGTATGCGTCCTTGAGGGCGGTCGGACAGGTCCCGAGGCCGGGCGCGATGGAACAGGAGAGGGGGACGGCAAGGGAGGGGACGCTCGAGCTTGATTGCGCGGAGACAGGTGAAACCCGTGCCCATACAATAAGCAGGCACATAAACAAAAACCCGGAAATGAAAATGCGTACGGGTTTCATAAGGTTCTTCTTTCATCATAATGGAATCCCCGCTGCTTGACAACCCTTTATTGCGTAGCGTATAGTGAGAGTACAATACTAATATATACATATATAAAAAACTACATCCTCGGTTTATTTCTTGCCTTGGCATTTGTCTTCCTGCCCCTCACGGTACGGGCCCAGGCCAATACTCCACGGTGGGTTTGTCTTGAGAGCAAGCGCTGCGACCAGGCGGCGGGAGCATGCGCGGCGACGAGCGACTTCCCGGCCGTGCACCGCGCCAACCTGACGATAAAGGCGGACGCAAAACCCCTTGCAAGCGCAGACACGTATATCATCGGATGCATCTCGACGGACCAGGCCCCGGGACAGCTTTGCACGACGGGCAACGCACAACTTGACATAAGCACGGTATATAAAGAAGACCGCGTTGCGATGCTCAATCAACGGACCGGATTTGTTTTCGACGGGCTTCTCGGCGCGGACGGCAAGGTCGGAGTACCGAACCCGGTCCGCTCCAACACGGACAGCACCCTGGGACACATAGAATGGGCGGACCACATGCCCGCGAGCCATGAACACAAGTGGATGGCGATGAACTACTGGGACCCGAATTCGGTGCCTGATGCGGGAGCGGGGGGCCAGCAGCAGGGAACATTTTCTTTTGAAAATGCCGAGAAAAACTGCGTGAAGATTTCATGGGATCCGTACGGACGGATATTCGATGCGACGACCCTCGAGCCCATCGCAGGATCGGTGGTGACGCTTCTTGTGAAACGGCAGGACGGCTCCTTCACTACGGTCACGGCCAATGACGTCCCGGGAACCGCCATCATCAATCCCCAGACCACGGTCGAGGACGGACAGTTCAGCTTCGTCGTTCCGCCGGGCGATTACAAACTGCAGGTAGTGCCGGCAGCGGTTGCGGCGATGTCTGCGGTCGACGCAAGCTACACGAAAGCATATTACGAGCTGTATCCGTTGGAGACGGGCGATGTCGTACACCAGACGGGTGCTATCCAGCACCGCGACATTCCGGTGACGACCGCATCCACGAACACGCAGCCGAAGCTGATGGAATACTTCTACGAGACATCGGGGAACGGCAAGGCGACGGTGCATGGCAGGGTATCGCATCCGCTCACCAAGCTCATCGCAAGCACCATCAAGGTATCGACGGCAGATCCCAATTCGAAAACGCCGTACCGGCCGGTCGGCTCATACCAGACGGACAAGTGGGGCAAGTTCAATATAGAGATAGACCAGACGAATTTCGAGAAGACAGCAGATTACACCGAGGCATTCGGACAGCTGGAACTCGTGAAGACGGACTTGCGGGACACGACTCCACCGCCTGCCGCCCGCACGCCATGGCAATGGTTCCTTGCCCGGCTCGCGGACTTGACCACAACCGTTTTTGCTCAAGCCAAAAACACCATCATCAACTTCGAGCCCATACCCCAGTATCTGGACGGGTATGCCTATGATGCCAACGGGAAACCCATGGCAAATACGCGCGTCGGCGTTTACGAAACGTTCTCAAACAAGCCGTACGTCGAAGTCAAGACGGATGCCAACGGGCACTTCGTCGTGACATCCCAGTATCTTCCCAACTCGACGTATGAGATACGATATACCACGCCCAACGGATCGACAACCAAGGTCACGCCGTCCAAGTTCCTCGCGCAGAACCAAAAAGACAACTACCAACGCAAGGTCGACTCCTTTGTGTATCACGACCAGAAGGGTGCCGTTGTCGCCCAGCCGGGGACGACCGCGCGGGCGGGCGGGACAGGGAGCAGCGTTTCGGGAAGCACGAAAACGGGTTCGGGATCCAAGACCATCGCGACGAATCGTGGCGGATCGGGTAGGAACGGCTCCGCTACCACGGGAGGCGGCACGACAAATGTCGTAGGCCAAACGGCAGGAGCGGCTAATCCTGCGGTCGTCCAGACAATGCTCGTCTTATTCCTCCTGGTCCTGCTTCTCGGAGGAGTCGGCGTCGGTGCATTCATGTACATGAAACACAAACCCACCCAGATGATGTAAAGGAGTCTGTCGGGTGGAATAAGCGCCGCGTAAGCGGCGCTTTTTACCGGCTTATCCCGCATGAGGAAAAGGTATCCATTCCCGCATGAGGGTATGCAAAACGTAAGGCTTCAGCGAACCAAAGATATATGGAGACAATATGGAAGCAGTTATCCGTGGTGTTCGGGATGATGGGAAGGTTTCTTATTCGTTTTCTTGTCTGCCTCGGAATACAGGAGCTTCTCGCGGCTTATGTAGAGGATGCTTCCTGCAAGAAGGATGAAAAATCCCCCAGCGAGTGCTCCCAAGTTGCGCACATCCTCTATCCCTGTCTGCGGTAGAGCGGTCGGTTGGGGAGGAGCTGTCGGTTGGGGAGGGGAGGTCGGGATGGGGGTCGGGCTCACGGGAGTCGTCGGCGTCGGCGCCCATAGGGTACACAGCTCCGTCGAACCCGAGCTTTCGGCGATTATTTTGAAAACAACCGTTGCAAATACCCCGGATCCGGTGAAGCCGGCGCCCTTGGTGCCGGTGAAGAGGAGCTTGCCGGTGCCGAGCGTGTTGTCGACCGTCACGGAGTCCATCGCGGCTCCCGGAGCGGAGCTGACGTACTCGAGGAGCGTGGTGTCATAGGTGAGGCCGGATTGGATGCTCGTGATGCTTGCCCCCTGGGTGTCGATGTTGATGGTAAAGGTGACGTCCTGTCCCCGTGAAAGCTGTCCCGAGGGAGGGATGAGCTCGAACTTGGTAGCGAAGCTCGGCCTTGCGAGGACGAGGAACGAAACGAAAGCTACGAGCAGACTTCCATAAAAACGCTTCATATTACTTCATCATAATATACTATTGTACGAAGTACAAGGGGTATGGCTGAGGCGCTGTTATCTTCTTCGTTGTGGTATAATAAGACATAATGATAAAAAGAACCCTTGCTTTCCTTGTGGGATTTTTTCTCCTCGTGCCGTTCTTTTTCTATATCATCAACTTCTCGTTCTCCCAGTCCATAACGCTTTCGGACAAGAAGGTGATTTATGACCTTCCATATGCAGGAGTTCTTCCGGACAACCCGCTCTACATCGTGAAGCAAATCCGGGATTTCGTCGTGGAGCTGACGACGCGGGATTATGCCAAGAAAGCAGAATTCCTGCTCCTGGGATCGGACAAGAGGGTGAATATGGCCATGCAGCTTGCCAAAAAAGGAAAGAACAAGCTCGCGATACGCATGCTGCTTGAGGCCGAGAACAACCAACTGAAGATAAATACCCTCATGCAACAGTCAAAGAAACAGGGCAGTGCCTTCAAGGAAAGCTTCATCTACCGTCTCAAGCTCAGCAACGTCAAACACCGCGAGGTGATAGAGACCCTCATCAAGGAGATGCCCCAAGGGGAAGAAAAGGACCTCAACGACGTTATAGACCTCAACGACCGCGTCCGTACCAACCTCGAACATGCGTGACCGGTTGCTTTTCCGCGCTCCATTTGGTATAGTTATATCTTCCCAACCATAAAAAAGGAGGATAATTGACATGCCAAAAAAAACAAAAAAAACAACTCAACCAACTTCAGCTTCCGTGAATCCCATGGAGGCTCTCCTGAAAGGATCCACGTTCACTCACCTGCGCAAGGGCCAGGAAACAGATGCGGCCATCGTTTCCCTTTCAAAAAAAAGCGCCATCTTTGACATCGGAGGCAAGGCATTTGCCGTGCTTGGCGATCGTGAACTCAAGGAGATATCCACTTACCTGCCATACCTGAAAGTGGGCGAGAAGGTCCATGTCAAGATCATAGCGGAAGAGTCGAAGGAAGGATACCCTGTCGTTTCCATGCGGACGTTTTTCGAAAAAGGAAAGTGGGAGATCCTTGCCGGGAAAAAGGAAAAGGAAGAAGAAATCGAGGTTGTCTGCGGCGAGTACGGAAAGGGTGGCGTCTTCATCGACTTCATGGGTATACGGGGAGTCATCCCGAAAATCCAGCTGACCGAGGATTTTCTCCAGAGTCCCGAGAAGCTCCATGGGCACAAGATAAAAGTCAAGATCCTCGAAGTCGACGAGAAGAAAAACCGTCTTGTCGTATCCCAGAAGGTTGCATTCCTTCATATATCACAGAAGGACCTTTTGGACGGCTTCAATAAGATAGAAATAGGCAAGACATACAAGGCACGCGTCCTGGGAGCGTCCGAATTCGGCATATTCTGCGAAGTCGAGGGAGTGGAAGGTCTTGTCCATATCTCGGAGATTTCATGGGAAAAAGTATCCAATCCTTCCGCATATGCCAAGATAGGTGAGACCATAGATGTCGCGGTCGTCGAGAAGAATCTCCAGGACCTCAAGCTGAATCTCTCGATAAAGCGCCTGTCGCAGGACCCGTGGAGCAATATCGAGGAACGGTATCCGAAAGAAAAGGAAGTAACCGGCGAGGTCGTGCGCCAGGAGCGCTACGGATACTTCGTCAAGCTGGAACCGGGTATTGAGGGCCTCATCCATGTGAGCAAGCTCACCGGCAAAGAAGACCTGAAACTCGGTTCGACCATCAAGGCATTCATCGAGAAGGTTGATTCCAAGAGCCGGAAGATGAGCCTGGTCCTCACCCAAAAAGAGAAACCGGTGACATACCGCTAACGAACGGAAAAAAAGGGATCCTAAGTTGAAACAGCACGCAAAACATGCGTGCTGTTTTTTTTGGTTATCACGCTTGTTTGACTCCGGTATTTTAGGTTATACTGGATATATGGAGCAGCATTCGATACCGCGCCAGATTACTTCATTTGAATTCAAACTGATAGGGTTCATGACCCTGAAGCAATTCCTGTATCTGGTCATCTTCGGCGCATGCGGCTTCGTCGCATATATGATGTTTCCCATCTCCGTCCTCAACGTCATCGTAGGGATCATTGTATTTGGAGTCGGTCCCGTCTCCGCCTTTGTCCCCATCAACGACCGGCCGATGGATGTCATGCTGCGCAATCTATGGAAACGCCTCAACTCGCCGACGCAATATTTTTTCCGCAAAGAGAATGCGCCGATAGCCATCTTCCAGAACCTGTATTTTGTCACCGATCCCCACCGCGTCATGGCGCATGTGGAATCGCAGAAGATGCTTGCCTCCTACCTTGCCGCGACGCGCCAGACAATGGTGGCAAACGCCAAGAAACAGGAAGTCCAGAAGGTCGTACAGGCACCGACGAGCGCCCTTCGCGTCCAGGCGCCTTCCAAGAAGGTCGCGGGCGTGCCTGTCTTCAAAGTTCCGACGACGGCAAGCATTGCCGCTCCCGTCACTGCCCAGCCCGTCGAAAAGAAACCTTTTTTCATCGGCGCCATCAAGAACAAAAAGCAAATCCCCCTTCCCGGTATCCTGATCTACGTCAAGGACCAGGCGGGCAATCCGGTACGGCTCCTGAAAAGCAATCCCCATGGAGTTTTTGCCACGTACAATCCGTTGCCTGTCGCGGAGTATACGTTCGAGATGAAAGATCCGAAGAACATTTATTTCTTTGATACAATGAAATTAGGGGTTGCAGACTCAAACCCCAAACCCTTCGAGTTTATCTCGAAGGAAATGATGTGATATTCTTATGCCCGTCCAAAAACCAACATCACCCATCAAAGCATCCACCCAAAGTTTTGTCGAGATAGAGGACATCAAAGACGATGTCATGCTCCTCAAGGATTTTTCCGCCGCCATTGTGATTCAGGTCGGCGCGGTCAACTTCTGGCTGCTCTCGGCCGAGGAGCAGACTTCCATCATCTATTCGTATGCGGGCCTCCTCAACTCCCTTTCCTTTCCCATTCAGATGCTGATTTTGTCCAAGAAAATGGATATATCCTCGTATCTCGAGTACATCGAATCGAAGATGAAGGTGAACCGGGACGAGCTGATGAAACGCCGGCTTAACGGATACAAGGATTTCATCAAGAGTGTCGTGAAAATGAATACCGTGCTGGAAAAGAAATTTTATTTCGTCGTTCCGTTCTCGCCGCTTGAGCTTGGCATCTCGGGCGCCGGCTCCGGATACAAGAAAGACTATATCATCGCGCGTGCCAAGACGGCCCTGTATCCGAAACGCGACCATCTCCTGCGTCTCCTGGCGAAGATAGGATTGCGTGCGACCGTGCTCCAGAAGCAAGAACTGACAGAACTTTTTTATAACTTATACAATCCGTCGGGGACCGGGCGCATGCTGGCGCCCATCGAGAGTTACACGGATGTGGTCATGTCACAGACCTAAAGAACTATGGCTGTCCAACCGAAACAAACACAGGCAGTAGACGCTCCGCAGAGTGTGGGACAGGTCCTTGCACAGGGGACCGTGTCAATCAAAGACATGGTCGCTCCGTCTTTCATCGAAGTGGATTTCACCCATATCAAGATAGACGATAAGTATTACCGGACCATGTATGTCGTGGGGTATCCGCGGTACGTGTCCGCCAACTGGCTGTATTCGCTCATCACCTTCGATCATCCTCTCTATATCTCCATGTACGTGTATCCGACCGAGTCCAAATCGGTGCTGGATGAACTCCGCCGCAAGATAGCCGAGATGGAAGCTACGATCGAGGCCGAGATAAAGGCGGGCAAGGTCGTCGATCCGACGGTGCAGGTCGCCCTTGACGACGCGTTGGCGCTCCAGGCGGAGTTGGCGAAGGGAGCGGAACGTTTCTTCCAGTTCGGACTGTACATAACCATCCCGGCCGATACAAAAGAAGAGCTTGAACGCATCAGCAAGGAAGTCGACAACGCGCTTTCATCTATCCTCATCATCGGCAAGCAGGCGATCCTCGAGATGGAGGAAGGATTCAAATCAACCCTCCCCATGTTCTACGACAAGCTTTCC
>Ga0172370_10010328_pt1 | contig 10733 bp, 10 predicted proteins | sample LakKiv5m_FD_114538 | JGI IMG/M metagenome (GOLD analysis project Ga0172370, IMG submission 114538) | Freshwater microbial communities from Kabuno Bay, South-Kivu, Congo - kab_022012_11.5m | ecosystem: Environmental > Aquatic > Freshwater > Lake | place: Democratic Republic of the Congo...
ATCTGCCGAATTCGAACTTGGTATCGGCAATAATGATTCCTTTTGTCTGGGCGTAGGTGGCCGCTTTTTCATAGAGGGCGACGGCCTTGGCGCGGACCTCCACAAAGGCCTCTGGGCCTATGATTCGGACTGCCCCGGCCTCATCAACATTGATGTCATGGCCGACATCCGCCTTGGTGGAAGGCGTAAAAATGGTCTGGGGCAGCTTTTCAGATTCTTTCAACCCGCCCGGCAGCTTGATGCCGCAGACAGACTGCGTCTTCCGATATTCTTTCCATCCCGAACCGGACAAGAACCCACGCACGATACACTCGATGGCGAGGGGTTCGGCTTTTTTAACAAGCATGGACCGGCCGCGCAAGACATCTTGATATTTTCTGGCCTGTGGCGGGTATGCGGCCACGTCCGCCGTCAACAGATGGTTCTCGCAGATATCCTTAAGATAGTCGAACCAGAAAAGAGAGATCTTCGTCAAGACCTCTCCCTTATGCGGGATACCGCAGCCCAAAACGACGTCGAAACAGGAAATACGGTCCGTCGCGACGATCAACAGACTTTCGCCGAGATCATAGACATCCCGCACCTTGCCCCTGCGCAAAAGCTTTAAATCGGGAAAATTTGTTTGAAGGAGGATTTCCTCGGACATATAAGCTGTCTATTCCTGAAGCCTCTTGTTCTGCGCTTCCCACTCCAACCATATCTCCCGGGGAAGCTTGTTACCGAAAATTTTCAGAAATTCCTTCTGGCTCTCCATCTCCTGTATCCACTCAAAACGGTCGACATCCAGAAGTTTATGCAGCGCCTCTTTGGACATGTTGAGCCCCGTCAAATCCAGGCCTTGAGGATCGGGGACATACCCGATAGGTGTTTTTACCGCCTCGACCCTATTGTTGCAACGGTCAAGGATCCACTCCATGATGCGCAGGTTTTCGCCATAGCCGGGCCATAAAAATTTCCCGTGTTCATCGAGACGGAACCAGTTCACGTGAAAGATCTTCGGCTGTTTATCCATCTTCTTGCCCATCTCAAGCCAATGGGCGAAATAATCACCCATGTGGTAGCCGCAAAAAGGCAGCATGGCCATGGGATCGCGACGGACCTCGCCCACCGTGCCCATCTGGGCGGCGGTGCGCTCGGACGCCATGGTCGAGCCGACATAGACACCGTGTTGCCAGCTGAACGCCTCATACACCAGGGGCGCCAGGTGCGTGCGCCGGCCTCCGAAAACGATTGCAGAGATGGGCACGCCGTGGTGGTGTTCCAAGCGGAAAGAGATCGACGGACATTGGGACGCCGGTGCCGTGAAACGGCTGTTCGGATGGGCGCCCTTGATGATCTTTCCGTTCTCATCCTTCATGCCGGGCCGCCAAGGCTGGCCGCGCCAATCCATGCCTTCGGACGGGGGCGGTTCGTCGCCTCCCTCCCACCAGACCGTGAAATCCTTCTTCAAAAGAACATTGGTAAAAATCGTGTTTTTCTTTATCGTCGCCATGGCGTTCGGATTGCTTTTTGAATTCGTCCCGGGGGCCACGCCGAAAAACCCTGCCTCGGGGTTGATCGCCCACAAAGCGCCATCGGAATCAATCCTCATCCAAGCGATATCGTCTCCCACGGTCCATATCTTATAGCCCTTGCACTTCAAGCCCTCGGGCGGAATAAGCATGGCAAGGTTCGTCTTGCCGCAAGCGCTGGGGAACGCGGCCGCGATATATTCCACATGGCCGTTAGGCTCTTCGATGCCCATGATCAGCATGTGCTCGGCCATCCATCCTTCCCGCAGCCCCATATAACTGGCGATACGCAACGACAGGCATTTTTTGCCCAAGAGGACATTACCGCCGTAACCTGACCCGACACTCCAGATCGCATTATCCTCCGGAAAGTGAAGGATCAATCTTTTGTTGATATCAAGATCAGCCTTGGAATGGAGACATTTGGTGAATTCGCCTTCGGCGCCCAGAATATCGAGCACCTTCTGGCCGATGCGCGTCATGATGCGCATATTCAGGACGACGTAGATGCTGTCCGTCAGCTCCACGCCGACCTTGCTGAAAGGAGAACCCACAGGCCCCATGGAGAACGGAATCACATACATCGTGCGCCCCTTCATGGCCCCTCTGAAATAACCCGAGGCCTTATGATAAGCGTCACGGGGAAACATCCAATTGTTCGTGGGGCCAGCGTCTTCTTTTTTCTTCGTGCAGATAAATGTGAGGTGTTCCGTGCGGGCGACATCGTTCGCGGCCGTGCGGTAATACAAACAACCCGGGAGCTTCTCCTGGTTCAACCGGATAATATCTCCGGCCGCCACGGCCTCGTCTTCAAGGCGCCTCTTTTCCTCTTGCGAGCCGTCGATCCAGACGATGCGATCAGGCTTGCATAAAGAGGCCATCTCGGAGACCCAGGTCTTGAGCCTCACATGCTTTGTGGGGGGTTGTTTTTTATCGGGGGAAGGAACCATGGTTGTTCTTTCGGCCGCTTATTGAGGATTCTCAAGAATCGCCCAAGGCTGCTTTGAGTGCCGCCCAGGTTTTCGGCCCGACCTTACCGTCGGCAACCAGGCCGTTCTTCTGCTGGAACTCTTTGATAGCCGCTTTTGTCTTCGGGCCGATCTTGCCGTCGATCTCACCCTGGTAAAGACCAAGGCCCTTCAGGGCCGTCTGGATGCCCTTCTCGTCCGGCGTCTCGCCCAGCACGACGGCCGGGGCCTTCGCCTCTTCGGGAACAGGGACATCCACGGCCACCTGCGTCTGTACCTGCGGACTGTTGTCCACGAGCTCTACAGACTCATCGCGCGATCCTGAAAGGAGGGTATCCGCCTCGCTTAAATTCAGAACACCCTCCTCAACCGCAAACTTCTGTTTTTTGTTATCCTTGCTGCATCCTGATACGACAAAACAGGAAATCACAAATGCTGCACACACAAAATGCAAAGCGAACATTTTCTTATCTTGCCTTTCTGATTTTACCTTTCACAAAAGGGTAACCGGTCAAGCTGTTCCAAAAAAGGAGGCCGGTCAGGGCGTTATTATGGGAGATATTTCAAAAGCTTTTCTTTTGTATTTTTTCCGGCAATCCCGTCGGCCTTTAGGCCCATATCTTTCTGGAACTGCTTGATTGCAGCGGTGGTCTTCGGCCCGATCTTCCCATCGACCTTACCGTCATAGTAACCGGCATTCTTCAGGGCCTCCTGGATTTGCTTCTTCGTTATTGTCGCCGCCGTGGCTCCCGAAGACTCCTGTTCGCGCATCTCGAAAGAAGCCGGCGCCTCGGACGTCATCGATGGCCCTTCAAGCGCCTGGACTTTGCTCTCAAGGACCTGCACGCGGCTCTCCAATGACGCGGAACTCGATTTGGTCGTAGCGCACCCGGCTACGGCCAATGCCGCCGCCAACACTCCAACTCCCACCCATATCCTAGCCATACAAACCTCCTTAATTTTGCCCCTACCTAGGCCTTTTCCTCATAAAATTAATCCAGAGTCTGCGAAGAAAATTTTTGCCGACTGGCCAGCTTCGCTGGTCGAGTCGTTGCAAAAATTTTCAAGCGTTGAGACGAAAAATAATGGTTATTCCTTGATCCTGTCTCTGACAGAACTGCCCCCTTCCTGTCGGCAGGCAGAAAAGAAATTGACAAGTGGTTAGACAAGGAATCTTCCCTTGATTTTAAAGATTTGAGCTAATATATCACAAGTGGACTAAATGTCAAATACCTTTCCAAAAACATGACGTTCAGGTTGATGGAGAGGTCCCGGCCGGGCTGGAATAAAAAACAGGGCCGGATGACGCCTGGCCGTATCCGCGTCACATGCTCCCGGCGATTTTTTTACCCGCACCCACGGCCTTCGGCCAGTGCCCCACCTGTAAAGATGGAGATTGGCGATGTCTCAAGACATCGCCATGGCATTCGGGCGGGATTCCCTGCCTGCCTCGGCCTCGGCCTGCCCTCCGGGCAAGGCCAGGGCCGAGGCAGGTGACCACGGCGGAAGCCTGGCACGAAAAGAGGCCACGGCTCGCCCGCCTGCTTGTCGAAGACAAGCGAGCGGGCAGGCCGTGGCGCTCCACCTAAAATAGGAAAATGGCCTGTCCGAACCCTTGCCGGATCACTTGACTTGTTTAAGGAAACAGGCAACCACGGCGGGATCGAACTGGCGGCTGGATTCTTTGGCAATGGCGCTTGCCGTTTCTTTGCGGCTTAAGGGCTTGGCGCGGTACGGGCGCGGAGAAACCATCGCCTCATAGGCCTCGGCCACGGCGATCATCCGCGAGGCGATCGGAATCATCCCCTCCTTGAGGCCTCGCGGATAACCGGAACCGTCGAAATGCTCATGATGGGCAAGGACATCCTCTTTAAGGGCCGCAAGAAAAGCGATAGGACCGATGAGGTCGATACTGAAAAAAGGATGCTGTCGCACCAGGGCCCTTTCCTGATCGTCAAGGAAAGACTTGCGCAAGACATCTCTGGGGAGGTTCAGAAAACCAAGGTTGCACAACAGCGCCGCGCGCCTGGCGCGAACCGCCTCCGCTTCCGGCAAGGCCATCTTCAAACACAGACCCTCCACATCCTTGACGATGCGGTCCGTGTAGCCCGGGTCATAACCAAGGATCTCATTGGTCCTGCGTGTCAAAGGCCTCAACGACTCCAAGACGGCCTCTTCGTTTTTCAGGTTCACATACCGCAACTTCTCTTTCATTTTCAGAATAAAGTCCTCATCGGAATTCTTTCGGACAGGCGCTTGCGCTTCCCCGGCCCGGGCCTCTTCTTTGCGGAAGACCGTAATATGATTGCGGCCCTGGGCCTTACTGTGATACATCGCCTGGTCGGCGGCATTCAAAAGGGCCATCGGATCAAAAATGCCCGTTTCCGGATAAGAAGCGATCCCTATGCTGACGGTAATGGTCACACGGCGGTCCCTATTGCCGAGGGGCTTCTGTTCCAGTGCCGCTGCGATCTTGCGGGCCATGGTCAGGGCCCCGGAACCGTCCGTATCGGGGCAGAAAACGACAAACTCTTCTCCGCCGGAACGGACCACAATGTCCGTCGCGCGCACGCTGACCTTCAGGAGATCTGCGAATCCCTTGAGAACCGTATCACCGAACAGATGGCCGTACGCGTCGTTGACAGCCTTGAAAAAATCCAAATCGATCATAATGACGGCAAACGACCTGAAATAGCGACGGGCCCGCTGGGCTTCCTCATAGAGTCTCTCATGAAGATAGCGATAGTTATAGACACCCGTCTGCACGTCTTTCAGCGCATTCTCGACCAGAGAAGCGTTGAGCGCCCGCAGCATCAAGTTGGCGTCCCGCAATTTGATGGAGGCCGTCTTGGCTTCCGTAATATCCGAAATGAATACAAGGGTATGGGGCGGCTGCGTGCCGAAGACAAGGGGGATGCTGGACGCCAAGGCATAAAGATAATGGCCGTCTTTTTTAACGAAGATGATCTCCTGGGCCCTGCGGATCAGCTTGACGGGCGGCAGACGCCGGTGTTCCTCGGGCAGAATAAAATCATAAAGGCTGCGGTCCACCATTTCAGGATCAGAATATCCCATCAGGTCCGAGAAGCTCTTGTTGACGAACTGGATCGTATTGTCTGTGCGCAATTCCACGATGCCTTCCACCGCATGCTCCATGATCGTGTGGATCTTTTTGTAATAATACTCAAGCATCTCCTCTGATTTTTTCCTCCGGGTGATATCGCGGAAGATCTCCACGCGGCCGCCGTTGAGTTCGCCGTGCGTGATGGGGTAGCTCCAATGCTCGATATGGTCGATGTCCAGGTTGCCCGGCCTCTTCATCTGGTACTCAAGATTCTCCACGGCGGTGTTAGCCTCGTAGGCCGCCAGGATGCCTTGCAGGAAAAGGTCATGCTCCACGATCAAGTCCTTGAAGTTTTCTTCGAAGATCTTGCGCATGTCCTGGCCGACCATGCCTGTCTTGTCGAGACCAAAATACTTGGCGACACTCGACGAGGCCCAGCGCACACGAAAACCCCTGTCCAGGATCATGATGATATAATCCAGCGTATCAATGCCGTCTTCAAGCATCGACTCGTATTTTCTCTCCAGCCGTTGGACCTCCATGAGCTTGGTCCTATCTTTGAAGACGGCCTTGGCGCCGCAGTAACGGCCCTGGTTATCGCAAAACGCGACAGAGTTCATCTCGCCGGTGATCTCGCCGCCCCACTTGGTCTTCAGAACAAAATCCTGCATCCGCACCCGGCCGGATTTCAAAAACTCCTTTGCCCTCTCCGCGAACGCCGCCCGGCTCTCTGGAGCGATGATGTCGTTCATATGCATGTTCAAACATTCTTTCTTCGTATACCCCAGGGAATCCGCCAACTGCCTGTTGACATAGATGAATTTTCCGTCGCGGTCGACAATGCCCATCAGGTCGCTGGACTCATCCAACAGCGTCCGATACTTCTCGTCGATCAGCTGATAGAGAAGCCGGGAGGCCAACGGCAGGTCTTCATCTCCGGGATTCAAGATCTTCTCCAGATAATCCACAGCGCACCTCGGACGGGGTTAATTCGCCCAAACAACTTATGTCGCTTGCCGCTTTGCCACAAGCTCCATAAATTGTGGGCTCATTAAAAATAAAAAAAGGCCTCCGGCTTTCCCAGAGACCTTTCCTAAGAAATCTCATGCGGCATATAAAACAAATCATATATGCCCCCCTCTCTTCTGACAAGATTAATATACCACAAAAGTAAGCCCTTGGCAAAAAAACAAAACAGGATTCCGGAAAAGCCGGGCGCAAAGGACGGGGCGGAGACCGCGGAAAAAAATCAGGAGAGAAGAAAAAAACCGTTGCTCTTGAGGAGATGGTGGTCGGAAAGAATCTCACGGGTAGGGCCGTAAGCGACCACGCGGCCGCCGCTGAGCAAGATGACCTGCCGGGTCAAAACCCGGATCATCTCCAGATCGTGAGATGCGATCAATTTGGTCACCGAAATCCCCTTAAGGATATCGATAAGCTGCTGCCTGTGGCCGGGATCGAGATTGCTGGTCGGTTCATCGAGTACCAGGAGCCTGGGGGCCATCGCCAGCACCGTTGCCACAGAAACCCTCTTCTTCTCGCCGAAGCTCAAGTGATGCGACGGCCGCTCCACGCTCGCCTCCATGTCCACCGCCCGCAGCGTCTGGCGCACACGCCCGCCGATCTGGTCCTGCGGCAAGCCCATGTTCAACGGCCCGAAGGCGACATCATCGAAGACCGTCGGCATAAAAAGCTGTGTATCGGGATCCTGAAAAACCAGCCCCACATCCCTGCGGACACGGGCGAGGTTTTCGTCGGATATCTCCCGGGAAAAAACCTTGATCTTCCCTTCGCCGCGCAAGATCCCGTTGAGGTGTAACAATAAGGTCGTCTTGCCGGCGCCGTTGGGGCCGATCAGGCCGACAGAATCGTCTTCGGAAATCGAAAAAGACAGGTCTCTAAGCACCTGCGTGCCGTCGGGATAGGAAAAACAGAGATGCTCTATTTCCAGGGCATAAGACATAATGCCTCCACGCCTGCCAGGGCCGCAAGGGCAATCGCCAAAAACGCCCCATCCGCCCAGCCGGCCGTGCGCGCAAGTGCCGGGTGCGCCAAAACACGGACCGTTCCGTCATAACCGCGCGCACACATGGCCAGATACACCCGTTCTCCTTTTTCGTAGGACCTGACAAACAAATGACCGAGGATGCTCGAAAAGACCCTCAGCCGGCGGCCAATCGAAGAACGGTTGTCCACGGTCCGCGACAACTGGGCCTGACGCATCCTCATAAACTCATCGAGAATGAGATAGATATAACGATACAAAAACGACAACATCCTGATCATGATCAAAGGAAACCGCATCCCTTCCAGGGCTTTGAGCAGCCGCGGGAACGGTGTCGTCGCCACCATAAGAAAAACCGCGGCCATGGCCTCCACCGCCTTGACGACGATAACGGCAAGCACCAGGCCCGGATGTCCGCCGCCCCGGGAGCCGCGCATGGACCACCCTGTCAAAAGCACGAACGGCAGCAGGGCCAGGATACGCACGACGATGGGGCGTAACGGCAGACGCGCACAGGCAAAGACCGCCGCCAGAAGGATGCCGTAACAAAGGAGCCCGCGGATGTCTTCGCGGGGCTGTAAGAGCACGAGCAGGATAAAAACACCAAGAACCCATAGCTTCGCGCGGGGATCGCGACGGCACAAAAATGAACCCGTATGGGAATATTCGTCGATGAAGTTGTGGTGCATAGATAGGCCCTTCTGGCCGGGGAAAGACGATCAGAGGATTTTTCTGCCTGTCGTCGCCATGCTCAAAGACGCATGCTTGATGCCCTTCAAGGCCTGGATCCGGTCATAAAGATCCTGGATGCGCTTGGCGCGGCCGCGCACGACGATGATCTCCAGACAGTTATGATGGTCCAGATGGATATGCTGGGTGGAAACGACATGCTCCTGCGCGTCGTGCTGGATCCTCAGGAGGTTTTCCACCAGATCGCGCCTGTGATGGTCGTAAACGACCAGGAGCGCCCCTGCGACTTTTTCATTCTCCTGCCATTCCTGGGCCACGAAAACGCCGCGGATCAGATCGCGGATGGCCTCCGAACGGTTCTTATATCCCTTGCGGCGCATGTAGCCGTCAAAGCGGCCCAGGAATTCCTGTTCCATCGACACGCCGAAACGCGACAATTTGGACAAGACGCCCTCCTCTTCTCAAAAAAGGCCTTCCGTTTTGCGGACCCCGGAAAAGCTGCGTGTTACTGATCATAGGAATAATAACACGTTATTTCTGCCTGTCAAATCTTTTGACAAAAAGAAGAAGCCTAATGGAGGAACCGCAAGGTGCGGACGGCGTGGCGGAATGCTTTTTCGTAAAGGGCGTGATCTTTTAAGCCGGCGTCAAAACGCAGGACGTAGAGGACATCATCTTTTTTGAAAACCGCCATCGTTTCTTTTGCGGGGATTGTCGGAGCCCCGGGGGCGTGGAGCCTCTCCCTGGCCTGATATGTCACGACGGTCTCGTTGGCAGGAATGCCGGCGATCGTTATCTTGCGCTCCGAAAGGACCTTGGCCGGGGCCATCCTCAGGCGGGTCCGCACGATCGAGCCGCCGAAAGCCCGGGGCGTCATCGACGGATCTTTCAATGACGAGGTCTTTTTGGCCATCACCACGATCATAGGCCTGAATTTCTTTGCACGATCATTATCGATGAAAATGACATTTGTGTAACCGGCCTTCATGTCCCTGTGCTCCTGGACGATCCAGCCTGCCGGATACTCAAGGGCGATATTCAGCTCGGGGTCCTTGGCGCTGTAAAGCTCATAGCGCATTTTCGGAGAACAACCTGCCATAAGACCTCCCAGAAAAACTACACAACAGATCAGGATTTTACGCGTCATCGTTTTCCTCACTGGATAGGAAGTTCGTAGAGCGGGTAACCGGCATAGGTCTGCGCGACAGCCGTATAGAGAAGGTCTGTCCCCAGTTCTTCATCGGATTCATAAAGGCTCAGGACGTAATCCAGCTCGGCATTCGTCTCATTGCCGCGGATCTCCCGCCAGAGCAGCGCTTCCTGGCAAAAAGCCAGATATTCCTGCTGAATGCTGTCCGATAACACGTCCTCGCCCGTGACGGGGTCTGTAAACCATGTCAACTCGCTGACATCAATTCCGAGGGAATCGGCCATCTCCTGCGCCCGCGTATCCATATTATGGTCGTAGTCGGCGTGCAAAGCTTCATGAACAAGAATGGCGGCGATGGCCGTTGCGCTCCAGCTGGAATCCAAAAAAGTCGAATTGAAATAAATGGTGTTGGCGGTATAGGGGTCGTCCGGATAAAAATCCAGCCACCAGGTAGGAATATACATACCCAGGACGCCGGCTCCCAAACCCGCATAACTCAACGTGACGCCGGCCGAATTGACCAGGTCATAATAATAGCCGCCATTGGTCGTGCCTTGAAGAAGGCCCAGAACGGTCGAAAGGTCCTGATGGACAAAACTGCCGCCGGCGCCGCCGGATGAGTTGTCGTCGGAAGAATCATCGCCTGAGGAACCACCTGATGAACCACCTGAGGAGCTTCCTGATGACCCACCGGAAGAGCCGCCCGAAGACCCTCCTGACATGCCGCCGGATGACCCGCCGCCCGAAGACCCTCCGCCGCCGGACGACCCCCCGTAGCCGCCGCCATAGGACGAACCCGGAGAATATGCATAGTCCACATGGCCGTCGGAATACATCGCGATCTCGATGGGCTTCTCGCCTGTCGTGTCTTCGCCGACACGCTCGGCAACGGCGGCAAAATCCTCCGAAGTGGCGTTGACGATCTTATAGGTAAAATTCTTGTCCTGGATATCGGCTTCCGGAAGGAGCTTGTTGATCTCGGCGGTGTCCGTCGCATTGACATAGGAACCGGTCTCGGCGAATTCCGACACCTGCGCCTTGCGCACCGCGGCGAGGTTATTCAGGGCCTCCGTATTTTCGGCCTTGGAAGTCACGCGGAAATAGGCAACGACGGCCAGAGACGCCAGGATGGCGACCACGACGACAATGATCGTGATCTCAAGGACAGTAAACCCCCGCCATGAACGCGACCTCCCGTCACGCCCTCTTGAAAACCGGCTGGCGAAATGGAGATATCTCATAACTACAAGTCTAACATATTCTTATAACGTGTTCCAGTCTAAAGAAAGAGTAGAGCCCCACGGCCTGCCCGCTTTCAGCAGGCGAGCCGTGGGGCGGAATCCCG
>Ga0172370_10010335_pt1 | contig 10731 bp, 10 predicted proteins | sample LakKiv5m_FD_114538 | JGI IMG/M metagenome (GOLD analysis project Ga0172370, IMG submission 114538) | Freshwater microbial communities from Kabuno Bay, South-Kivu, Congo - kab_022012_11.5m | ecosystem: Environmental > Aquatic > Freshwater > Lake | place: Democratic Republic of the Congo...
AGGGGGACTTTACCAGCAATTCCATATAGTTCCCCCCTTTTCTAAAGGGGGGTTAGGGGGGATTAGGATGGTTCCGCTATCGGAAAAAACTTTTGGCAAACGCTATATACTCGTTGCCAAAAGGTTTTACCGCCCCCCCTCACCCTGCCCTCTCCCACCGTTGGGGGGAGAGGGGATAAGAGGAAAAATTTTTTGGCAAACGCCATAATTACTTCTCTGACCGGGTCAAGGAGACGATCGAAGAGTACCCCCTTGCAAATCCCGGCTCCGGAACCGAAGAAATTAGTCCCCTTCTTTGCCATAGATGCCGAAGCCGGGCCCTGCCGGGCTTTTATAGAGCTTGCCGTGAGCGCCCTGGGAGGGATCGTTAACAACTTCTTCGATTATGGCAAATTGTCCCCAAATGGCCGTACCGATAGTGATACCCTGGGGAGTCTTCCACACCCCGCCGTCCAGGACCGCATCATCCGGCGGCGCCACGATTTTTATGAAGTAAGTCCAGGTCTTGTACTTACCGCTGCCCAGCGGCCACTCCACCTTACCGCTCATGTGGTTAGTCAGCCAGGCACCGGAACCCTGGTAGGTAAGGGAGCCGAAATGGCGGTCCAGCAAGCCGTCACCATCACAGTCCTTGTTGCTCAGCCAGGCGTCGTTCCATTTCATGATGAGGTCATATGCAGCGGGGTCCGGCACCGGTTTACCCCGCATAAAGTCGTCGTATTTGCCGTTAAAAATGTGGGCTTCGTAATTGTAGCCCCATTCATCGTAGCCCGGGGTGATGATCTCCCCGGCAGAATCAGTGATGGTGCGGCCCTGGATGGTAGCGCAGTCAATACCCCAGGCCAGGCTGGCCAAAGCACCGCTGATGGCAAACAAAAAAAGGATCGTGGACAGCTTTTTCATAATGCAATTTCCTCCTTGACAGCCAAGCTGCCTTATTATGTTATGCCGGTAGGGGGTCCCTACGACTTCGACGTAGGAAAATTATCGACAGGTCCACAAATAAACTATAGCACTAATTATGGATAATTTACCAGGGCGGAAAGGTTTCCTGAGGCGCGAGCCTCCAGCTGAACATTCTATAACCCCCTTTTTTGTAAGTCAGCTGTATATGCAGATTGGCCCCTTCCCGGCCTCAATCGGGGTAAAAATTCCCTCAATATTAACCTGGCGCTAACCGAACGCTAACAATCGGTCGTTATACTCCTGGTTAAGTCATATTCCCGTATCTCAGACCACCAGGAGTAATAACATGCGAAAACTTTGGTACTTGTCAGTCGCGGCCTTGTCCGTACTCGCCCTGGTAACCCTGTGACAGGCCGAATCCCTGGCCATCGTGTTCCGGGCCGCCAAGAGCAGGCTGATTACCGGTATCCTGCTGGCGGTGGCCCGGGTGAGCGGGGAGGCCGCGCCCCTGCGGTTTACCTCCCTCAACAGCCCCTACTGGTTCGGCTCCCTGAATGAGCCCACCCCCAACCTCACTGTCAGCATTTACAATTATGCCATGTCGTCTTACCCGGACTGGCAGCAAAAGGCCGCCTCGCTGTTGATAACCTCTGGAGTCCTCATCATTACGGTGCTGGCGCGCTCCTTCCTGCGGGGAAAAAGCCTGCCTATACGCCTTGCCAAAAGTATTTTCTCCCCCCCCTCACCCTAGCCCTCTCCCCCCGCTGGGGGGAGAGGGAACAAGAGGAAAGAATTTTTGGCAAATGCTATAAACGGAGATTCGGATCATGCCATCCCACAATCTCGCGCTTCCCCTGATTGGACGGTTGACCCCCTTCAGACGCAGTGCCAATCTTGCTCTCCGGGAGGAGGCGCGCCCTCAGATGGAGGGCAAGCCGGCTGCTCCCCTCCAGGTAGTGGAGAAAATCCCGGTGGCAGCCAGTCAAGGCGAAGGTTTGATAAAATCCGAGGCGCTGCTGGAGCGTCTGGGTTTGGCCAGTATGGTTGCCACCCGTCAGCTCAATTTTTTTATGGCGACAACCAGGCCTTATTCGACAACAACCTGGATATCGCCGAGCACCGGGTGACCGCCATCATCGGCCCTTCCGGGTGCGGCAACTCCACCCATCTGCGGATTTACCACCGGATTTTTCAGCCCTACCCCGACCAGCGGGCCGAAGGCGAAGTCCTGATGGATAGCGCCAATATCCTCGCACCTCACTATGACATCATGGCGCCGCGGCGCAAAATCGGCATGATCTTCCAGAAGCCCACCCCCTTTCCCATGAGCGTCTTCGATCATGTGGCCTTCGGCCTGAAGCTGCATTACTCCATGAAAAAAAGCGAAAGGGTGGACCGGGGCGAGGAAGCCCTGAGCCGGGCGGCGTTGTGGGACGAAGTGAAGGATTCCCTGCACCGCCCGGGCACGGCGCTCTCCGGGGGGCAGCAGCAGCGGTTGTGTATCGCCCGGGCCCTGGCGGTGGAGCCGGAAGTCCTGCTCATGGACGAACCCACCTCGGCCATCGACCCCATCGCCACCGCCGAGATCGAGAAACTGTTCAACCGCCTCAAGAAAAGCTATTCCATTGTCATTGTCACCCACAACATGCAGCAAGCCGCCCGCATCTCCGATTTCACCGTCTTCTTCTTTCAGGGGCATATCATCGAGTTTGTCGAGCCCCAGCAAATTTTTACCAACCCGTCGCACCAACAGACGGAAGCGTACATCACCGGCCGCTTCGGATGATGCCCGGTTGAAGGCCGGGTCACGCCGAGTTGAGACCTCTGTAAAGTCTCAGGTAGGAGAGCCGACCTCGGCTGTCCATACTCTCTTTAGGCGCAGGCGAGGGCGTATAGCGTTTGCCAGAAATTTCTTACAGTTGGGGGTTTCCAAATCCCCCTTTATACTCGTTGCCAAAAATTTTTTCCGCCCCCTCCCTAACCCCCGGTTGGGGGGAGAGGGGAGAAGAGGAAAGAACTTTTGGCAAACGCTATAGGAACTCGCCGCCGCGAATCGCCAAAAAAAGGGCAGGCCCGGGGGCCTGCCCTGATGGTTTCGGGACCGTAAGGCCGGAAAGCCTATTTAGCCTTGGCGGGGGCCGGAGCGCTGACGGGCTGGACGGCCAGGCCCGGTGTAATGTCTTTCTCGGTTTTGCCGTCCGGCGGCAGATTCCGGCGGTAGGCGCCGGAGGACTTATCTAACTGGGCCACCGCCAGGTTGTAGTCATAGAGGGCCATGAGGTAGTCGCCCCGGAAGGCGCCGAAGCGCTCGAAGGCCTGGAAGATGTCTTCCATTTTCCCCAGCCCCATGTCGAAGTTGCTGAAGGAGGTGACCAGCCAGCGGCGGGCATTGACATAGGCCTTCTCCATGCCCAGGGAACCCTTGTAATTTTCCTGGACCTTGCCGTAATCCTTGGCCACCTCCACCGGGATGCCCATGAGGGCATGCCTCTCGGTATGCTGCAATTGGTTGAGTTCCGCCCGGGCCTGGCCGATCTTGGATTTCAGGATGCCGAAATCGAAGTGCCACTTGGCCCCCACCATGGGCAAGGCGCCAACGTCATTGAAAAAGTCGTTGTTATACGGATCGGGGTTATAATCCCGGCCCGGGGCGCCGGCCACCTGGCCCACCACCGCCAGGAAGAACGACGGATAGCGGTCGGCCTTGGCCGCGTCCACCAGCAATTGGCGGGCCACCAGGCCGCTCTTGAGCTGGGTAAATTCGGGCCGCAGCTCCAAGGCCAGCTGGATGTAATGATCCAGGCTGCCCGGGGCGGTGGGGGCCGGCAATTCCTGGGGTACCCGGAAATCCTGGCTGGGGCCATAGCCCACCAGGGCTTTCAGGGCCTGGTAGGCTACCTTGGAGCCTTCATCGGCCTGGGCCGCAAATTTTTCCACCCCGCCTTCATACATGGCCAGGCGGTACTGATCGCTCTCCTTGACGTTGGGCGAGTTGACCCGCAGGAGACGGGTAACGCGTTCCCGGGCATCCCGCAGGTAGGTGCGGGCGTCGGCCACCGCCTCCTTGCCCTGGTTGGCCAGGATCAGGCCGTAGTAGGCCTGGGCCACCTGGAGCATGACTTCGCCCTTCTTGAGGTCCACCCCGGCCTTCTTGACCTCGATGTTCTTGGCCGCCGCTTCTTCCCGGTAGGCGATTTTGCCGAAGGTGTAGAGGGGCTGCACCAGGGAGAACGTCAGGTTGCCAAAGACGTTCATGCCGTGGAGCTTGTCCTTGGGGTCCGGGTAGTAGAGGGTTTTGCCCTCGCCGACCTGGCGCACCTCGCCTCGCCGGGCATTGGGGACTACCCCGCCGGTGGCCAGGGCATCGAATTGCGGCCAGCGGTAGCCGTGGGCCTCATTTTTCTGTTCTTGGGCCAGGGTCACTTCGCTCTTGGTAGCTTTGATTTCGTGGCTATATTGCAAGGCCATGACGGTGAGTTGTTTCAGGTTCAGCACCGGCGTCGCGGCGCCGCTGGCCGACAATGGCGCCAGCAGAACAACCAGGGCCAGCAGTGCTCCCCCTGTACGGGCCCATACCATCATCTTTCCCCTCCTTTGTGCCGGGATTTTGTGATTGCAGCAGTCCTGAAACAATCCCCTGTCAACCGGCAAAGCTTCGCCCCGATCATATCAGGGACGCATCGAAAATTCACCTAATTTCTTACAGAGCAGCTATCTTCTCTCGGGTTCGGAGGCCGGGAAACAATTGCATCGGGGAAGATAAATCAGTTAATATTATTATTGAGGTTACATAAAGGGGAACCAATGACTAAGCCCAAACGAATCCTGGTCACCGGCGGAGCCGGCTTCATCGCCTCTCACGTGGCGGACCAGTTGGTGGCCGTGGGCCACGACGTGGCGGTGGTAGACAACTTGAGCATGGGGAAACGGGAATATGTCCCGGCCGCGGCGCAGTTTTATCCTTATGACATCAAGTCGCCGGAGACCGCTGAGCTCATCCGCGGCTGGCGGCCCCAGGTGATCGTGCACCACGCCGCCCAGATGAGCGTCCAGGTTTCGGTGGGCGACCCCATCTTCGACGCCCGGGAAAACATCCTGGGGTCGCTCAACCTCTTGCAGGCCGCGGCCGCAGCCAAGGTGGAGAAGGTCATCTTCGCCTCCACCGGCGGGGCCATTTACGGTGACGACGCCCCGCTGCCGGCCCGGGAGACCGATCAGGCCCGGCCCGAGGCCCCCTACGGCATCGCCAAGCTGGCGGTGGAGCACTATTTGCACTTTTATCAGCGGGAACATGGCATTATCCCCATCGCCCTGCGCTACGCCAATGTCTATGGCCCCCGCCAGAACGGCATGGGAGAGGCCGGGGTCGTGGCCATCTTCATCGAAAAATTCCTGGCCGGACAGCAGCCCCGGATCAACGGCGACGGCCTGCAAACCCGGGATTTCGTCTTTGTGGCGGACATTGTGGCTGCCAATCTCCTGGCCCTGACTTACCCTCAGGCCGGGGCTTTCAACATCGGCACCGGCAAGGAGACGGATATACTGACTATATACCTCAAGCTACAGGAACTCATGGGCTCTCCCCTGGGGCCGGTGCACGGCCCCGCCAAGCCCGGGGAGCAGCGCCGGAGCGTACTGGACAGCACCCGGGCCCAAACCGAACTGGGCTGGCAGCCCCGGGTGAGCATGGCCCAGGGCCTGGCCCAGACCGCGGCGGCCTTCCGGGAGGCGGCGGGGCGATGAGGAATTTGGGGGTGGCGCCGGCGCCGCGATATAATTGGCGTCCATCCGGTGGTGTCCATCCTGAAACTCCCCCTCCCCTGGTGCTAACCTTTACCCACAAGTAAAGGTGTGAAGGCAGGGAGTAAAATCAATCCTCGTTCCCAAGCGGGAGATTGGGAACGAGGCAAGAAAGGCTGTGCCTCCCAAGAAGACTTGTGGGTAAAGGTTAGCCCATCAAGGGGGAGGGAATTAAGGACTTTGTGGATGAACTCTAATTAACTTTTTGAGGCCATCGGGATCTAACCAGTACGCCTAAAGACAGGGGACGGATTGCCGTATGCAGAGCATGATCGAAGTACAGGACCTGACCAAGTATTACGGTCCGCAACTGGCCGTCAGCCGCCTGGATTTCCAGGTCGCGGCCGGGGAGATCGTGGGATTTCTAGGCCCCAACGGCGCCGGGAAGACCACCACCTTGAAGATCCTGGCGGGATTTTTGGCGCCGTCGGCGGGCGCCGCCAGGATCAACGGCTACGACTGCGTCACCGACTCCCTGGCGGCGCGCCGCTCCCTGGGGTACGTGCCGGAGAACGTGGCCATTTACCCCGACCTCACCGTGACCCAGTTCCTGCGGTTCGCGGCCCGGGCCAAGGGCGTGGCGGCCAAGGCCGAAACCGGCGAAGTTGACCGGGTAATGGCGGCCTGCGGTCTGGAAGAGGTCCGGGGCAAACTGGTGGGGGCCCTGTCCAAGGGCTTTCGCCAGCGGCTCGGGTTGGCCCAGGCCCTGATAAACCAGCCGCCGCTGCTTATCATGGACGAGCCCACCATCGGCCTGGACCCCTCCCAGATCGTGGAAATCCGCCAGTTGATCCAGAACCTGGAAGGCGCCCACACGGTGATGCTGAGCAGCCACATTCTGCCGGAGGTGAGCCAGCTGTGCCACCGGGTGATCATCATCAACCGGGGCCAGATCGTGGCCAGCGACACCCCGGAAAACCTTTCCCGGCAGCTGGGCCAGGGGGCCCGGGTGCTGATGACGGTGGCCGGGCCGGCCGACCAGGTTACGGCCGCTATCGCCGCGGTCTCGGGGGTGAAGCGGGTGCTGAGCCAGGCCGAGGGCAATTACCTGGTGGAGGCCGACAACGGCGCCGAGCTGCGCCCGCAGCTGGCCCGGGTAGTGGTGGAGCGGGGCTGGCAGCTCCTGGAATTGAAGTCCCAGGAGTTTACCCTGGAAGAGGTGTTCATCAACCTGGTAACGGAAGAAACCACTACCGAAGAAACCACGGAAGAAGAGTCATGATCCAGATCAGAGGTTGGCTGGCGGTGGTGCGGAAAGAATTGACCATCTATTTTTCCACCCCGATTTTCTATATTACGGGATTTTTCTTTCTGCTCCTGGCGGGATATTTTTTCTACACCAACGTGGTCTACTACAGCATCGTCAGCTTCCAGGCGGCCCAGCAGGCGTCCAACCCCCAGGTTGCCGCCCAGCTCAATCCCATGCAGATGGTCTTCCGGCCCCTGTTTGCGGTCCTGGGCATCATCCTGCTGTTTATGGTGCCGTTCATCACCATGCGCCTGATGGCCGAAGAGAAGCGCTCCGGGACCGCGGAACTGCTGTTCACCTACCCGTTGACGGATTGGGCCGTGATCACGGGCAAGTTCGGCGCCGCCTTGCTGATCTATCTCGTCCTGCTGGCGTTTACGGCCACCTACCCCCTGGTGTTGGGCCTGATCACCCGGCTGGATTGGGGCGCCCTGGGCGCCGGCTACCTGGGTCTGGTCCTGTTGGGAGCCGCCTGCCTGGCCCTGGGGTTGTTTGCCTCCAGCCTCACCGAAAACCAGATCGTGGGCGGGGTGGTGGCCTTTGCCCTGCTGCTCCTGTTCTGGATCATCGGCTGGGTCCAGGAATTGGGGGCCGGCGCCTTCGGCAAGGTCTGCCAGTACCTGTCCCTGTTGGACCACTACGAAAACTTTACCAAAGGGGTGATCGACACCCGTGACCTGGTGTACTGTCTGAGTTTCATCTACTTTTTCCTCTTTCTCACCAAGAGACAGTTGGAATCTCGACGCTGGAGAGCTTAATCGTGAGTTGGAGAGATCGATTCCACAGCCGCCGCGTGCAGTACGGCGCCGGCTCCATCGTGTCGGTGCTGCTGGTGGCCGGCATCCTGGCCCTGGCGGCGGGGCTGGCCGCCTGGCACCCCCTGCGCTGGGATACCACCGCGGAGCAGAGCCAATCGCTGTCGCCGGCAAGCCTGGCCTTGCTCAAGGAGGTCACCGTACCTCTCACCATGACGGTCTTCATGCCCGAGGTCTCCGGGGAACGCCAGGGCGCCAAAGAGGTTCTGCAGCTCTACGGGTTCCACAACTCCAAGGTCAGCTATCGCTTCGTGGACCCCGAGCGGGAACCCCTCAAGGCCCATCAGGCGGGGTATCGCTTTGCCGGCAACGTGCTGCTGGATTACCAGGGGCGGCGTCAGATGGCCGACCAGGCCAGTGAGAACGCCATCACCAATGCCCTGCGCAAGGTCCTGAAGAAGGAGCGCCAGAAGATCTATTTCCTCGCCGGCCACGGCGAACGGGAACTGGATGACCCCAAGCCCGGCGGGTTTCAGGTCGCCAAAACGGCCCTGGACAACGAAGGCTACGACGTCGAGTCCCTCAACCTGCTGAGCCGGGGTGCGGTGCCCCAAAATGCCGCGGTGGTCATTGTGGCGGGCCCCAAGAAGCCGCTGTTATCCACCGAGGTTCAGGCCCTGAAGGACTTCCTGGCGAAGGGCGGCCGGCTCTTCATCATGCTGGAGGCCTTTGAAGACGGCGGTCTGCAGGGATTTCTGGCCGGCTACGGCATCAGCCTGGACAACGGCCTCATCCTGGACGTCAATCAGGTGAGCCAGTCCCTGGGGCTCAGCGCCGTCATGCCCCTGGTGTCCCAGTACGGGCCAGCCAAGATCACCCAGGATTTCAAAAACCTGGTCACCATTTACCCCATGGCCCGGCCCCTGATAGTGCGCAAAGACCATCCGGACGTCTCCCTGCTGGCCCTGGCCACCACCATGCCCACCAGCTACGAGAAGCTGGGGAAAGAGTGGATCAAGGACGAGAAAGCCGCCTTCGATGCCAAGACCGACAAGAAGGGCCCCTTCACCGTGGGGGCCCAGGTCGACATCAAGCTGACGCCGGCGAAGAGCGAGCCGGCCGGGAAGGGCGACAAGCCGCCGGCCGCCCCGGAAGGATCGAAGACCCATATGGTGGTTTTCGGGGACGTGGACTTCGCAGCCAACAGCTTTTTCAACCTCTTCGGCAACGGGGACCTGTTTTTAAACAGCACGAACTTTCTGGCCCAGGCCATGGAGCAGATTACGGTGCGGGGGGCCGGCAAGGCCCAGCTCCTGAGCCTCAAAACCGGGCAGATCTGGGCCTTGTTCCTGGTTTGCCTGGCCGGGGTGCCCCTGGTGATGCTGGCGGCCGGCATCTGGGCCTACCGGCGGCGGCGGGCCCGGCGATGACTCTCCGGCGGCTGATCCCCTACGTGGTGGTGTTCCTGGTCCTGGCCGTGGCCTACGGCGGCCTGCGGTGGGGTAAGGAACGGCAGGCGGCCCGGGACGAGGAGGCCAAAAAAATCTTCCACCTGCAGGAAGGCGACCTCAGCGACCTGAGCCTGATCCGGGGTAAAGACGAGGTGCGCCTGGTCAAAAAAGACCGGGTCTGGCAGCTCACCGCCCCCGTGAACACCAAGGCCGACCAGACCGTGGTGGACTCCATGCTGTCCACCCTGGCCCGGCTGCGGCTGGAGCGGGACCTGGGGGCGGAAAAGGACCTCAAACGCTTCGGGCTGGATAACCCCGGCCTGGTGGTGAAATTCACCGCCCAGGGGCAGCCGCACCAGCTGGTTATCGGCGCCAAGGTGCCGGGAGACCGGAATTATTACGTCCTCAGGGACCAGGACCCGCAGGTGCTCACCATCAGCATGGGCAGCAAGGATTCCCTGGACCGCCAACTCCTGGCCCTCAGGGACAAGATCCTGCTGCCCTTTATCATCGGCGAAGTCAAGGGCCTCAAGGTCAAGAGTCCCAAGACCACGACGGTTCTTGCAAAGGCCGGCCCCCAGACCTGGACCTGGGCCGGACGGCCTGACTTCCGGGTCCGGGGCGACCGGGTGGAAAAACTCCTGCGCGACCTCCATATCGCCCGGGCCAAGAACTTTGTGGAGCCTATCCCCAAGAAATTAGAGGCCCTGGACCTGGTTCCGGACCGCCGGACCGAAATTACGGTGGCGACCGCGGCCGGGGACCGGACCCTTTGGCTGGGGGCCAAAAAAGGCGATGCGGTTTACGGCCGCCTGGGACCGGGCGGGGCCGTGGTGCTGGTGGATGCATCCCTGGCGGACGAGGTCAACAAGACCCTGGCGTCGTTGGAAGACCGCCGCCTGTGGTCCGGGGCCCTTGCCGCCGTGCATCAGGTGGTATGGGGTCCATCCGGCAAGACCTGGACCGCCCGGAAAGATCAGGGTTCCTGGAAGCTTACCGGCCCGGGCCCGGCGGCTACCCAGCAGCCGGCGGCGCGCCTGGAGCTGGCCTTGTGGAATTTCCAGAAATTGGAAGCCGCCAAAAAACTGCCCATGGGGGAGGCCCCCAAAGGTCCCCCGGTCTTTGAACTGAAACTCCTGGACCAGGACGGGAAACCCTTGCTGCATCTGGAGGAGTTGGGCGTCAAAGACAAGGGCAAAGACAAAGACAAAGGCAAGGGTAAGGGGAAAGTCAAAGGTAAGGATAAGGATAAGGATAAAGACCGTCTCGCGGTTCGCATCCATGAGGGCAAAACCATCGCCACGGTCCTCATAGCCCGGGAGCCATTCCACCAGTGGCAGGCAGAAATGCAGCGGCTGACGGCGGCTGCCGAACCGGCCGGGCCGTCAGGCCGGCAGGGTGAGGCGGGCAAGGGCGGCAAGGAGTAAAACGGGGTTCACGCAGTGCCGATCTGATTGAGGCCGCGGCCGTCAAAAATTATGGAGAATTTGGTGGCGGGGTGTCTGGCCTGGGCAGCATAACGGTACGCAGTGCGCACCCTGCAAGGCTGCGAAACGTTCTGGGCGGCACC
>Ga0172370_10010337_pt1 | contig 10730 bp, 8 predicted proteins | sample LakKiv5m_FD_114538 | JGI IMG/M metagenome (GOLD analysis project Ga0172370, IMG submission 114538) | Freshwater microbial communities from Kabuno Bay, South-Kivu, Congo - kab_022012_11.5m | ecosystem: Environmental > Aquatic > Freshwater > Lake | place: Democratic Republic of the Congo...
CTTCCATCTGAACGAAGAATAGACACCATTTAATTCCGTCCAAATTTCTTCATTATATTTTTTGAGCAAATCAATATCCATCACACTCCAGAAAGAAGACTTGTTTTTGATATTTTTTTGATAATATAGATCCTCACCATCTATTTCACTGGATTTTTCATACCATGGTAAATGTCTGGCCATATACGGAAAATCTGTGCGGATGGATTTCCACCACTTCTTCTGATTTGGGTAAATTCCCGGCCGATACATGGCAAATGTCGTATCGATGGAAGCATCGAATAGTCCATCTGCTATCTTTTTTTCCCAAAATTGATACTCCCACTCCAAAACATTTTCTTTGAATCCATAGGAATCAGGAATATCATCGATCTTCAGAGAAAATCCCACCTTGGTAAATTTCTTATATCTATCAAGGATGCCCTTGAAATGATCAGCGACATTCTGAGGGCATTCTTCAATCGGCAAAATATCATTGTCCGTTACAATATAATATTCATTGTCAATGATATCCGTGAATCGGCCGCAAGCCCAAACCGCCATATGCCCATAATTTTTTCCGAAACGATGGACTCTATGTTCAGTTTTTTTGAGATATTCCAAAAGCGGCGGATAAGTTGAGTTGTTGTCAACAATATTGATTTTTTCAAATCCCGCATTTTCCAACCAGCCTATAAGCTTTTTGAGATAGGTTAATCTATTGTAAGAAATAACAAATACTTCTATGTCTTTGTTGCTCATGGAAATATTTTCTTTTTATAGTACGTGATGATCTGGCAGAGAAAATCTTTTTGCTTTAGACCCACTTTATGAAGAGCGCGCCTGTTTTCTTTAAGAGTTTTTAAATGATTAGCAGAGCTTATTCCACCCATAACGAAGTTATCAATTATTGCATTAAATAATGTTACTTTGGATTTTCCTTGATAAAAAGCTTTTAGACAAAACTCATAATCTGCTGCAATTTTATAGCTTTCGTCATAAAATCCAAACTTATCATGAAGCGATTTTTTATAAAAAAGCGAGGGATGTTGCATGGGATGGACAGGAAGCATCTCGACAGAAGTTTGGACCAGACGGCTGGTTTTTATATTTTTATCCCAGATGCGGGTTTTGCCATAAACTGCGTCGGCTTCAGGATGCGCGTCTGCGCATTCATATGCCATTTCAATCGCATCTACTTCGAGCCAGTCCCCCGCTCCAATTATATTTAAAAAATCACCTTGGGCAATTTTAATCCCTTTGTTCACGGCACTATAAATTCCCGTGTCTTTTTCGCTAATCCATCTTAATTTTCCAGAAAATTTACTTTCGTAATCCCTAATTATACTCGGTGTACTATCAGTTGAGGCGCCATCAACAATGATCACTTCATAATCATCAAAGTTTTGACCCAATATCGAATCTAGCGTGCTTTCCAGATGCCTGTCTGCATTATATGTACATATAATTATCGAAAATCTCATGCTAATTCTTTGCTTTTAAATTTCTGAAATATTCAATTGTTAGTCTAAGGCCATCTTCCAATTTTATTTTTGGACTCCACTTTAATTTCTTTTTAGCCAAGGATACATCGGGCTTTCTCTGCTTTGGGTCATCTTGAGGAAGTTTTTTATAGATTATTTTACTTTTGCTTTCCGGAATCATTTCAAGAACTTTTTCGGCTAATTCTTTAATGGTAAACTCTCTTGGATTTCCAAGATTAACCGGTCCAGTAAATTTTTTGGGGCTCATCATCATTGCCACCATTCCATCAAGCAAATCATCTATGAACTGGAAGCTTCTTGTTTGGGAACCATCTCCATATACAGTAATATTTTTGTTGTTTAATGCTTGCATAATGAAATTTGAAACTACACGACCATCATTAGGATGCATGTTTGGACCATAAGTATTAAATATACGAACAACCTTGATATCTAGTTTATGCTGACGATAGTAGTCGAAAAACAACGTTTCCGCGCACCGCTTACCTTCGTCATAACAGGAACGGATTCCAATTGGATTCACTCTTCCCCAATATGATTCAGGCTGCGGATGCACTTCAGGATCGCCATAGACTTCGCTAGTAGAAGATTGCAATATCCTTGCCCTAGTTCTTTTTGCTAATCCCAGCATATTTATAGCTCCATGCACTGATGTTTTGGTTGTCTGAACAGGATCGAATTGATAATGTATAGGCGAAGCTGGGCAAGCTAAATTATAGATTTGATCTACCTCCACATACAAAGGAAACGTGATATCATGGCGCAGAAACTCAAATTTTTTGTTCCCAATGAGGTCCAGGACGTTGTCTTTGCTTCCCGTAAACAGATTATCCACACACAGGACATCGTGCCCATCATTCAGTAGTCTTCGACACAAATGAGATCCGACAAAACCTGCTCCTCCTGTAACTAATATTTTCATTTTTTTATAATTACTTTTTTACTTTAAATAGATAATAAATGCGCCTGGCGGGTCCCCTTAGCCTGCTATTCAATATATTTTCAAAAAATTTTCTTATGTATTTTCTTGGAGAAAAAAGTGCAAATTTAATCTTTAAAATTAATTCTAAGCAATATTTTTTAATAATCTTAATAAAAATTATTTCTAAGAAATTAAAATATTTATTTTCAATCCTGGTCCTCTCTTCCAGTTTTAGCCTATTGCTTTTTTTTTGACTTGAAAGTCCATCAAAAAATTTAAAATTAGAAACAATTTTAGGAATTTTTTCAAAAACTACCTGTTTTTGGCAAAAAAATAACCATTTTTCATAATCAGCCAATATTTTATAATCAGTATCGTACAAGCCATGTTTTTCAAATAAATCTCTCCTAATAAATGTAGACTGATGATTTATACAGACATTTAAAAAATAATACTTGTTTATATTTTTTGGAAAATTAGATAGTTGTTTTTTTCCATCTTTATGCACAATACAACAATCGCCGTAAAGAATATCGCTTTTATACCGCGTATTCCTAAAAATATTGCTTAAAATACCATTGGAAAAAAGATAATCACCCCCATTAAGAAACAGTAAAAATTCTCCAGTTGCCATTTTTATACCCTTATTCATAGCATCATATACTCCATCATCTTTTTCTGAAATAAATTTATGTATATATTTTTCATATTTTTTAAATATCTTAATCGTTCCATCATTTGAACCACCATCAACAACAATCCATTCGATATTATCATAAATTTGCGCAACAACACTGGCACATGTTTTTTCAATCTCATCTACCTCATTATAACAAACCGTGATTATAGAAATTTTATGATTATTGCTTGATTTCATTTTTTATAAGACTTCTCACATATTCAAAATCAGTTTGCGTCCTTGATGGCAATTTTACCGATGGGTTAATTTTTCCTTTTATAAAATCGATAATTTTTGATAATTTTATTTTCTTCTCAAATACATGCAGATCATCCTTATTTGAAAGAAGATGCATATATCCATTAGAGTAATATTTCTTACCATATTTTTTAGCTATTTTCTCAATACTCTTTTTGGTAAAAAAGGAGATATGTTGTCCATGCTCCTCGCCTAAATACCACCAATTTTCAAGATTTTCTTCCGGAACAAGCTCAGTAGAAAACAAAAAGTTACTACTCATCGATAAAATGTAGTCCAACTCCTTATATGGATCTTCGGAGTGTTCTATCAATTCAAAGGCTGTAACCAATTCGAATTTCCTGTCTTTTTCTTTCAAATCATTAATATCAAAATTTTTTGAAAAAATGTTTTCACAATATTTATCCTCGTGATAAAAATCAAAACCTTTATCACGCATGATTCTTGTGAACACACCATATCCTCCTGCGAAATCCAAAAATCTAGCCTTAGTATCAAAATTTTTATAAATTACTTCTTCAATTATACCTGAATATTGAATATTTCTGTTAACAAGTCCTACGTCTAGAGATGTTATTGCGCTTGCATATGATTCATTTAGCCAATATGGTCTTTCCGTTTGCATAAAACCGCAATCCGCACATTTATTGTAATTGACATTATATCTTCCAAGCACCTTTTTTGTGAATAATTTTTCTATTTTTTTACCACATATTTTACAAACTTCATTAGCCATACTCTTTATTTTATAAGATATTTAATTTTATGTTTTAATAATACGTGCATCTTTTCAAATATATTCACAGTTTTAATTACATTATTATAAGTTATTCCAAAGTGATTTTGATAAATATCATCAACAGCACTGATGTCTAATTTCAAACTATTTGGATGAATTATTTTTTCTATTATATATGTATTCATATTTGCCAAAGGATTTTCAACCTCTGTAGTATGCGTACCTCCTGCACCAAATCCGATATTGGAAATAAGATTTTTAGAAGGATTTATGCATAACCCATCCTTTTCAATAACTTTAAATGTCCACTGATAGTCCCACGTATCAATCTCGTGTTTTTTCATTTTATCTAAAATCATTCTCCAATAATTTTGAACATTTGCGTTTGAAGAAAATTTTTCAACATTTTTTTTATCATAGTTTTTCAAATCAAAATCATAGTATTTCCATCTATCAGCCCAACTTGCCCATCCCCAAACATGTTGAATTTTTGCAAAATAATAGCTAGCCCCATTTTCAAAATTCGAGACAAACTGATCTCCTGAAATATGCATAACTTTTTTATTATCTTTGTAATAATCCAAAAGATTTTCACAAAAATTAAAAAAAGACTGATTGGGCAAACAATCATCTTCCAAAATAACACCACTTTCTTCTTGATTAAAAAACCAAGCTATGGCTCCGGAAACTGCCTTACCACATCCCAAATTCTCATCCCTAAACAGAGTCTTGACTTCACAATTCCAATCAATTCCATCTACAAGCATTTTTCTAATTTTAGCAACAGTTTCAGATTCACCTTCTTTATTGGTACGCGGCCCATCGGAAGCAATATAAAGCCTGGGAGGTTTTGCATTTTTTATCTCCTCAAAAACCCTCTTTGTTGTGTCTGATCGATTGAAAACCAAAAATAAAACAGCCTTTTTCATATTTTAATTCCTTTTAATAAAATCAATTATTTTGTATTTATTCTTTTCCCAATTTTCAAAACCTTCTTTCATGAATTTGTATGTATTTTTTTGAACATTTTCTATGTCTGAAAAATCAATCTTTTTTGGATTATCCAAATCAAAAAGATATCCAGTTTTTCCATGTTCAATATATTCATTCATTGTCGGATTGTCTGCCGCCACAACTGCTTTTCCCATTTCCATTGCTTCAAGAAAAGACATTCCAATACCCTCCATTTCCCTTGGAGCCACGTACACGCCTTTCTCCTTAATCATATCTAACATATAATTTCTATCTTCAAACCAATCTGAATAAGTTATACTAAATTCTTTTTCATCATTCTCACCTGGCTGAATGAAATCCTGTCCAGGATCAACAGCTTTATGGATATGTATTGCAAACATACCTTGCTTAAAGAGTTTTTTAATAACTTCTATGTTTATTCTTGTGAGTCTTTGCCAAAAGAAAATCTCATCTTTTTTCCCAGGCAAAAAATCTCCAGGCTTTGGAAAAAATTGTATATACAAAGAATCCAGTCCCCATTTAACAAGAAGCTTATGTAATGATTTAGAAAAACTTATTATTTTCAAATCATAATAATTATTCCAAAAAACAAAGTCTCGTGGAATCCCATCATACATTGGAAAAAATACTATATTTTCATTTTTTATATTATTAAGTACTTCTTTGGGAGGAATACTTTGCCAAAAGATGACAGCATGATAACTCTCATCAACAAAAGATAAATCTGGAAATTTCTCTCCCTGCCAGCTACCATCTGCAACTGTTTCCACATCATAAAATTTACGCAAATATTCCAAGATAAACTCAGACGATTTTGTTTTATTATGATATGAGTGGTCAATAAAAACCATTTTTTTTGATTGATAGTTAATACTTCTTTTTTTTCTTGATGTGAACTTTATTTTATAATTTGCCTTTAAGTAAAAAATAACATCGATGCTTTTTTTTAAAATTAAAAAGATTCTTTTTATTAAATAAAATAACTTTAAAATAACTTTTCTACTTAAACTATTTTTTGGAAAAATTTTCTTATACATATTCCGCATTAAGGATGCAGCTTTCCACTCACGAGAATTATAAATATCATTCAACTCAAGAGTTTTCTTATTTATTTTTTCTACAAGAATATTATTAAGCTTACGCTCATTATAAATACACTCCCTTTCTTGCTTCGCTTTATTTATTATAAAATCCATCAAGTCTTCAAAAAACAGAGTTTTCCTTGCATATCTCCAGAAATAATTTGACATTTCAACCGTCAAATCATTCCATGGCTTTCTGCTGCTAGAGTAATGTATTATAAATGGATTTTGCGCAGCGCGCTTTGTTTCATTATTAAAATTAACCATCTCATCAAAAACATGCGTCATTACACAGTATTCATACCTTAATTTTTTATAATTACATTCAAATACTATATTCAAAACATCAAGATCTGGAAAAATAAGTTTATTTGAATTATCAGAAGCTACTCCTAGAAGTTTTTTTGTTAAATTATTCCCTCTCCAATAATCACAATTTACGATAAGCAACCCACTACAAAAATACTGGTGCTTTTTTGAGATATTAAAGAGTCTTTTATTCTCTGGCATATCTTTATAATCAGGCACAGCGGCTACTGGAAAACCTTCTAAATCTTCATCATAAATCTTTGCTATATCATCCAAGAAAATAACATCAACATCTGAGTATATGACCCTTGAAAATTCAGGCTTAAGATCTGGTATTAAAAATCTTGAAAACATGCTCAACGAAAAATGATGTGGTGTTGGCAATTTTTTAAATAGACTTAAATCAACACTTAGATATTCTATTGAAAAATTATTATATGAATTTAACAGATCTTCTATTTTTTTCTTAGATTCATCTGAAATTCCTCCATCAAGAATATAAAAACTTATATGGGATTTTGTATAATCCATTATTGAAGCAATTGTTGTTGCACAAAAAGGAGCGTAATTTTCATCACTCGCCAAAAATACTGGGATTTTCTTATTTACCATCGTCTTATTTTTTCTGAAATTCTTATAATTCCTTTAAAACTCATTCTGATAATTTTTCTTCTGTATGTTCCGTGTGGGAAAACAAAGCCAAAATATTTTGACAACAGAGTAACAAATTTCCATTTGTATGAATTCGATATTTCCAAGAGCTCTTGTTCTGCTCGCACATTTTTTGAAAATATAAAAGGCACCTCACTGCCCATATCATTTTTTATCTTCTTTAATTCTTCATTTTTAACAAAATAATCTATTGTAAATTTAAGACCCATTTTATCAAAAATATCAAAGAAATTAAATCTTTCTTCATTTAACAATACGGAATCCGTAAGACATAAATTTCCTTTTTCTATTTCCCACAATGATACTTTCTTATAATAAATTTTATCCACACTAATTCTATTGAAAAATTCTTCTCCTCTTTTAGAATTAATTATAACAGCTGAAACTCCTTTATTATCATCAAAGTCAGAATGATTTTCTTCTATACCCCAAAAATCACCCAGAATAATATCGGCCGTATTTTTTTCAAAAAGACGATATTTACAATCATAGCAAGATTCTCTAAGATAATAATTCTTCAAAAAACCAATCATGTATTCGTCTTTCCAAATTTCTTTTTTAATTGATTTATTTTCAAATTTATATTCTATCTGATAATTCTTACATCCTTTTTCTTTATTTCTAAAACTAACATCAACAACATCACTACCGTATTCATTTTTTAGTGTTTCTATTTGATGTCGAAACACTTTCTTACTTGGAACGCCATGACAAACAACAGAAATACAAAGAAGATTTTCGTATTCTTTTTGAAGAAAGTTCTTTAAACCTTCGATTTGACACGGCACACCAGAAAACAAAACTTTTCGTCCTAACTCTAGGGATTTTTTCGCTTCCTTGTAGCAATCATTTATTGAACTCTGAACATATTTAGATCCCCTTATTTTATACAGTGATTTTTTATTTTTTATTTTCACATGTCCAACATCACGACCCACATACGCAGCCCCGAAAACACAACCTCCGCCACTCAATATTTCATTCGCCAATGCGCTAAATAATCCGCCCGACGAACTACCTCCTCTTTCTTTTTCATTTTTGTTTTTGCACGCGTAAGAAGCAATTTAATTATACCTATAATTATAGTTTTTATTATTTGGACAAACTTTTTTACAAAGCCCGCAATTAATACATTCTGATTTATTCACAAACGGATACTCAAAACCCTCGGAATCCTCCTGCATTTCAATTGCCTTCTTGGGACAAATATTGCTACATGCAGAACAACCGGAACATCCTTCTTTTTTTGTAATAAAATCCATTTCAAGCTCTTCAATCCTGTTAATCACTGTTTCAAAAAGATTCCTTGAATTACGAATAAATTTAGGCATTTTTTGCTCCAAAACATTTTTTATTTCCTTCTCTTTATTTATTATAAACTTGAATTTATTAACTATAGCTTTTTCATTATTTAAATCTTGAACTGACAAAACATAATTTTCATAACTACCAAAAATGTCTTTAGCTATACCCTTTGATTTAACACTATATCCCAAAACAAGAGTTGGAATTTCTGTTGAATATCCAGCAATACTTGCATGCGTTCTTGCTGCTACCAAAAATCTGCATTTAGAAATGATGTACTTCAAATTACTACAATTAAGACTTTCATCATCAATTAACAAAACTCTATTATCTTCTTTGAATTTTTCTTTTATTTTTTTTAAAATATCTAAATCATTATTATCTTTTTTTGTAACATGTGGTAATAATACTACTGATAGCTTTAGATCTCTTAATATATAATTAATTAGATTAACAACCCCTTTTAAAACTAATCCTTCGTCTCCAATATTAGTTACGATTGGACTTATATTTATGCCAACCACATCCGCTTCCTCAAAAACCACCGGCAAATTAGTAACTTCAATGTCCAGAGAAAAAGCCGGATCTGGACAAAGAATCAATCTTTTATTTTCAATAAACCTAGAAAGGTTCCCGTGCGTTATAGACTCTCTAGCTAAAATAACATCGAATTTACGTAAGTCTTTTATAACTTCGTTATTTAAATTTTCCTCACCAATTGAGGCTCCCCACAAGACTAGCTTTTTGTTTTTTTCCCTTGCTTTTTTATCAATAACAAAAAGCCATGACGGTAAATCGTAGCAATAATTATCTCCCCCAACAGAAAGACAAATGTCAGCTTTGTCTATTTCAGATATAACTTCTTTTTCATAAAATTCCTCCATCATCAAGGAAGATGCTCCTGAAGTAGTTAACTCTGCTTCTTTATATTTCTCATTATCAGATAGATCATTTTTTGTACTATGATTTAAATATTTATCAATTAGTTTCTTATGTCTATTTTGATCATATTCTAAATCAAAAGTAGCAACAGTAATTTTATTACTACTGTTTGCTCTTTTTATATTGGAAGCAGTTGATTTTACTATTGCTTCACACCCCCTATTTAAGTAGGTTCCTTGTCCAAATAGTAATATTTTTTTTGCAATTTTTTTGCTTATTTCATTCATTATTGATCCATTTATGTTTTATATAAACCAGCCCTCTATAATTATTTGTAGCCCCTCTTGAAAAAATTGACACTGCTATAAATTTTGTCTTAACATCATAATAAATTTTTTCATTATCTCCAAAACATGCTATATTTAAATAATAATTTCCCTTTAAAACTGGTAAACTATCCAACTGCAGCACAAGTTCACCTTTTTTCTTAGAAATCTTAATTGAATCCATTTCAGTATTATAACTAAAAATCCTTTCATTATTATTATTCGAATACAACCCTACACCAATATGAAACCCTTCTCCCGCATTGCTATTTTTAAATAATATTTTTATATTGATTAAATCTCCCGTTTCAAAAACATTTTTCTCAACTCCATCTTTATCAAAAAATCCTGCTTTGATAATTTCAGCTCTTTTCATTAAATCATCACCTACAAATTCGCGTTCCTGATCTTTTTTATCTTCAAGAATTCTATTTTCTTCATCATGCATATTTTGATATATATATGCATCTGTAACCTCCTCAGATTTTCCTATTTTTAATATCTTTCCATTTCTTAAAAGCAAAGCCCTACTACAAAAACGCTCCACTGTAGAAATATCATGTGTTACAAGTATGACAGTTTTCCCCATATCTCGATATTTCTTAAATTCATCTAGACATTTATTTTGAAAGTTTGTATCCCCTACTGCCAGCACTTCATCCATCAAAAGAATATCTCGATTGGCATGGATAGATACTGCAAATGCAAGACGGACTTGCATTCCGGAAGAGTAATTTTTCAATTTTTGATCAATAAATCTCTCAAGCTCCGAGAACGCGACGATTGAACCAAATTTTTTTTCGATTTCTTTCTTGGAGAGCCCCAAAACAGTTGCATTGAGATAGATATTGTCTCGCCCCGATAACTCGGGATTAAAGCCTATTCCAAGCTCCAAAAACGGCGATATAAGACCGTTTACATGCACTTTGCCCTTGTCAGCCTGATATATGCCCGCCAGAATCTTAAGCAACGTGGATTTGCCGCTGCCGTTCCTCCCAATTATACCAAAAAATTCCCCTTATTTCACTTCGAAAGAGATATCGTTTAGCGCCTTGAATTCCTCGTAAGTGTGTTTCCGGAACATACTGACAAACGCC
>Ga0172370_10010338_pt1 | contig 10729 bp, 8 predicted proteins | sample LakKiv5m_FD_114538 | JGI IMG/M metagenome (GOLD analysis project Ga0172370, IMG submission 114538) | Freshwater microbial communities from Kabuno Bay, South-Kivu, Congo - kab_022012_11.5m | ecosystem: Environmental > Aquatic > Freshwater > Lake | place: Democratic Republic of the Congo...
GCAGCATAAGGCCATGGTAAATTTCAAACACGGCGGGCGCACAAAGGAATTGGCCGAACGAGCGAGTCTCCCTGAATCTCGATTGCTCGATTTTTCCGCCAACATCAACCCCCTGGGGCCGCCGGAATGGCTGCGCTCGGTGGTCGGTTCGTCGCTGGAGTCCGTGGTCAACTATCCCGACCCGTCTTGCTCTGATCTCAAGAATGCCGTGGCGTCAAAGTATAAGGCCCAAGCCGAAGAAGTTCTCGCGGGCAATGGTTCCACCGAGCTTATTTATCTCATCCCGGCAGCATTACAGAAAAGACGTGTACTTGTGCCTGTTCCGTCCTATTCGGACTACGTTTCCGCGGCAGAACTTGCCGGGCTGCCGGTAATGCGTGTAACGCTTCGCGAAGATCTCGGCTTCAAGGTAGATTTTGAAGAGCTTGAGTCTCATTTGGTAGGCGATGAGCTTGTTTTCCTGGGCCATCCCAACAACCCGACCGGAGCGCCTCTGGATGTGGCCCTGTTAGGAGCATTGGCGAAGCGCCACCTCTCGACGATCTTCGTAATTGATGAGGCGTTTGTCGATCTGGCCCACGAAGTCCCCTCCTTTTCGGCTGATCGAGCCGAGAACATCATCGTATTGATCTCGCTGACCAAGACCTTTGGCATTCCCGGCCTGCGTCTGGGCTGTGCTCTGGCTGCCCCCGAACTGGTGCGCAAGGTCCAAGCAACCCAGCAACCCTGGTCCGTAAATCGGATTTCACAGGCCGTCGGTTGCGCGGCTATGATGGATAGCGATTACGTGGCGCGAAGTAGAATCCTGGTGAATGAACAGCGACAACGCCTCGAAGCTGAGATCAGCTCCATCGCGGGGCTAAAGGTGTTTCCAAGCCGGGCCAACTTCTTGCTAATCAGGATCGACAGCATGGCGGCCGATGCTAGGACGCTTGCCGACAAGATGCTCGAAAGAGGGGTGGCCGTCCGCGTCTGCGATAATTTTGCCGGGCTGGACAGACGCTATTTTCGAGTAGCGGTAAGGACCGCGGAAGAAAATACCCGGTTGGTGGAATCGCTCAAAGCCGCCTTGGGCGTGCCTGCAAAGACTCGCAAGAAGTCCCCCCGACCGGCAATCATGTTTCAGGGGACCAGTTCAAACGCCGGGAAGAGCGTCTTAACCGCCGCGCTGTGCAGGATTCTCTTGCAAGATGGTTTTCGTGTAGCTCCGTTCAAGGCCCAAAATATGTCTCTGAACTCTTTCGTCACGCGAGCCGGCGGTGAGATGGGACGTGCTCAGGTGGTTCAGGCCCAGGCCTGCCGTTTGGAGCCGGATGTACGCATGAACCCCATTCTGCTCAAACCAAACAGTGACACTGGCAGTCAGGTCATAATCAATGGTAAGCCCGTCGGGAATATGGACGTTCTGGAATACGTGGATTACAAGCCTCAGGCCTTTGCCGCTGCCTGTGAAGCATATGATTCCCTGGCCGGGGAATTCGATGTTGTAGTGCTGGAGGGCGCGGGCAGCCCCGCGGAGGTCAACCTTAAGCACCACGACATCGCGAACATGAAAGTGGCTCAGTACGCAAATTCGCCCGTGCTCCTCGTGGGAGACATCGATCGGGGCGGTGTGTTCGCATCGTTCGTGGGAACCATGGAAGTCTTGGCCGAGTGGGAACGCCGTCTCGTTGCCGGATTCGTGGTGAACCGTTTCAGGGGCCGGGCTGATATACTCTCGGGTGCCCTGACCTATACGGAACGCCACACTGGCCGACCTGTGGCAGGGGTTGTTCCCTTCCTTCAGTATCTCGGGCTGCCGGAAGAAGATTCCGTGACTTTTAAGAGCGGCTTCTTCGATGATCGTCGCCCTGAGGGAGACCATGTGGAAATTGCGGTCATCGACCTGCCGCACATATCAAATTTCACGGACTTTGATGCTTTCAGAACCGAGCCTGACGTGCGGCTGCGAGTGGTGAGATCTTCCGAAGATCTTGATCGGCCCGACGCCATAATTTTGCCTGGAAGCAAGAACGTTCCCGGAGATCTCGCGCACCTCCGCGAAAACGGACTCGCGGACAAAATCTCAAGGCTGGCTGGGGATTCCCGGACTGAAATAGTCGGCGTATGCGGCGGTTTCCAAATGATCGGTCAGAGCATCGCTGATCCGCATCACATAGAGTCCGACGGTGAGACCATCGAGGGGCTGGGGCTCCTGAAGCTTTCGACGGTCATGGCCCTCGAAAAGACATTGACCAGGGTTCGAGCAGTCCATCTGGAGTCGGGTGAAGAGGTCACGGGATACGAAATCCACCACGGCCAGACAATGTCAGACGAAGCCCAGCCGGTGATCAGGCGCGACGACGGAGAGATCGCCGGGGCCAAGTCACCCGGTCGCGGCCTGTGTTGGGGCACTTATTTGCATGGCATATTTGACGCTAACGGCTTTCGGCGATGGTTCATCGACAGATTGAGAGAGCGGCGAGGCCTTCGGCCTCTTGGTAGGATTGCCGGCCGATACGATTTGGAGCCGGCATTTGAGAGGTTGGCCGATGCCGTTCGATCCAGTGTGAAAATGGATTTCATTTACCGGCAACTGGGGCTTTGATGGGGCTGGAATACCAAATCCTCCTCGCTGTAGCCCTGGATTTGGTCCTGGGCGATCCACGTTGGTTTCCGCATCCTGTCAAACTTGTAGGCCGATTCGCTATCTTTCTGGAAAACCCATTCCGCAGGATCGCGAGGAATCCAGGGACTGCAGGCATCGCGACAGCAGCGGTAGTCATCCTTGTGACCGCGGGATTAACCGACGGGATCGTGCGGTTGAGCACTATGGTTCACCCGGCTTTGGGCGACGCGGTGTCCGTATTCGTCATTTACACGGGGCTGGCGGCACGGGACATGATTGACCACAGCATGAATGTGTCCAAGGCCCTGGCTGCGGGTGACCTCAACGAGGCAAGAATCAAGGTGGGGATGATTTGCGGGCGTGACACGGTATCGCTCGACCGTGGCGGCGTGATTCGTGCGACAGTGGAGAGTGTTTCCGAAAACATGGTAGACGGCGTTACAGCTCCTTTGTTTTTCGCGGTCATCGGCGGACCGGTAGGGATTATGGCGTATAAGGCGGTGAGCACGCTTGATTCAACATTTGGGTATAAGAACGAGAAGTATCTCGAATTCGGACGGGCTTCAGCAAAGCTGGACGACATAGCAGCTTTTGTCCCGAGTAGGCTGACGGCCATTTTGGTCCCGATAGCGGCGCTAATTCTCGGGCAGCGCGCATGGAATTCGCTAAAGATATTTCTGCGCGACCGGAATAAGCACCCGAGCCCGAACGCGGGCCAATCCGAAGCCGCGATGGCCGGCGCATTGGGTTTACGGCTTGGGGGGCTCAGTTATTATGATGGAAACCCCTCCAACAAGCCTGAATTGGGCGATCCCCTGGTCGATCCCGATCCTCACCATATCCGCGCGGCCAATTCCATGATGATGGTGACATCATGCCTTGCTCTGGTGTCCTTTGTGGCCTTGCGCGTCCTTTTTGTTCAAATTTGGAGCGGAGTGCAATGACGTTCGCTTCTGTCGGCTGTGAAGGAAAAACAGTTTGACTCATCTCTGCCCCAGAATTCTCATCGCAGGCGCAAACAGTGGCGTGGGCAAGACCACAGTATCGCTTGGCCTTGTGGTCGCTCTGAAAAGGCGGGGCCTAAGGGTTCAGACGTTCAAAGTGGGACCCGACTATCTTGACCCTACCTATTTGGCGATGGCTTCACAGCGGCCTTGCTACAACCTTGACGGCTGGATGGCCGGGAAGGAATATGTCATAGACCTGTTCTCACGAGCATGTGCCGATGCTGATATATCGGTGATTGAAGGAGTCATGGGGCTTTTCGACGGCGCGAATTTCGACAGTCTGGACGGAAGCACCGCAGAGGTCGCGATATGGTTGAAGGCTCCGGTGCTGTTGATCGCCAATGTGCACGGGATAGCGCGCAGTCTTGCCCCTATTGTAAAAGGCTTTGCCGAATTTGAACCGGCCCTGAAAATTGCCGGTGTGATCTCGAACCATTGCGGTTCTCCGAGGCACGGAGAGTGGTTGGCCGAGGCGCTGAAGGTTTCTCGGCTGCCGGAACAAGTTGGAGCTGTTCCCAGGGGCGCTTTCTCGGAGCTTCCAAATCGACATCTTGGGCTGGTCACCGCTGATGCCGGCATTCTCTCTCCCACGACTCTGGACGCCCTTGGGGATGCTGTGGAAGACCACATGGCAGTTGAAAAGATCCTGGAAAAGGCCCGAGCCGCGGCGGGTCTGCAAGAGGCATCTCAGGGGGGAACTCTTTCGGGAAAAAGGTCCTCCCCCCAATTCCCCGTCAGGATAGGCTTAGCTTACGACCAGGCTTTTCACTTTTATTACCCGGACAATTTGGAAGGGTTCGAGAGAACCGGGTGTGAACTAGTGAAATTCTCACCGTTGCATGATGCGGATTTGCCGAAGGAACTTGATGGCATATACATTGGCGGCGGGTACCCTGAAGAATTTGCCGAGCGGCTGGCTCAAAATACGAGCATGCTGAAAGGCTTCAAGAAATTTGGAGAAGCCGACAAGCCCATTTACGCAGAGTGCGGCGGGCTGATGTATCTGGCTCAAGGAATTGAAACGCTGGACGGCAAGCGCCACAATCTCGTGGGACTCTTTCCCGCGTGGACCAGGATGCTGGACCGGCTCCGATCGTTGGGATATGTTGAAGTAACGCTCGCGCAAGATTCGCTTTTTGGAAAACAGGGAGACATACTACGGGGTCATGAATTTCACTATTCCGAGCTTGTAAGCCAGGAGTGGCAAGGATCAGGGTGGAACGCGGTGTATCAGGCCCACCGCCGACGAGCCACCCAGGCCGTTCCGGAGGGCTTCCAGAAAGGCCGAATTCTTGTGAGTTACATCCACATGCATTTTGCTTCACGGCCGGAATCCATAGGGCACTTCTTAGGCGTATGTACGAGAGAATTTGCGAGGACGTATCGCAAATGAAACAGGCACTGAGCAATCTTCCAGCAGGGGCACGGCACGGAGGCAGTCTCAAAATTATGGCCCGCCGCATTTGTAGCGTAGGGGCGCTTCGAGAAGCGCCCTAATTCCGGGCGGTTCACGAACCGCCCCTACGGGAACTCCTGCGCAGCCCGTGACATGTGCCTCGACGCCCACCCATACTTTGCATCGATATGAAAAGGTCAAAGCACGAGAACATGAATCCTAATACAAGTTCTAAAGCCCTCATTCACAGTCTTTACGACCATCCGATGAGCGGTGATCAAATCGAAGAGCGCTCGTTCCAAATTATCGACCAGGAAACACCGGAGCACAACTTCTCACCCGACCAGTGGGAAATCGTTAGGCGGATGATCCACACCACGGCTGATTTTGGCCTGATCCGCGAGGCGAGGTTTTCTCCGGATGCTGTCGATGCCTGCGTGGCCGCGCTGCGCTCAGGCGCCCCCATATACGTGGATTCTAACATGATTAAATCGGGCCTTTCACTTGCCCGGCTGCGGCAGGTTTGTCCAAAATACGCCTCTGACAGAATTCTATGCCACGTGGCTGATGAGGATGTTGTTCAAGCAGCGCGTGAGAACGGCCTTCCTCGGTCGCTATTCGCCGTGCGAAAGGCGGAGGCGATTCTTCACGGCGCCATTGCGGTCTTTGGCAATGCGCCGGTGGCATTGATGGAGCTGAATCGCCTCATTCTGGAAGAAGGGATCACACCCGCTCTCGTTGTGGCCATGCCGGTGGGCTTTGTCCACGTGGTCGAAAGCAAGGAAGAACTGATGTCCTTGAACGTCCCTTTCATAGCTATCGGGGGCCGAAGAGGCGGGAGCCCCCTCGCCGTCAGCACGCTGCACGCTCTCTGCTCGGTCGCTGTGAGGGGTCATACCCATGCGCTGTCAAAGAAGTAAAGCACGGGGGAAACTTCTTTGTGTAAAGAAGTTTCCCCCGGACCCCCTTCAAGAAACTCCATATTCCCTCAGCATTCCCGCTTCCTGCCGCAGGAAGCGGGAATGCTGAGGGCGTATAGAAGTTTTTGGAGAGGGGCTCGGGGAGGAACCTTTTTACAAAAAGGTGCTCCCCGTCTTACTTGCTTGACAGCGCATGGGTATGAAGCACTCCAAGCTCCGAACCGGATTCACCACCGGTACCTGCGCCGCTGCTGCGGCCAAGGCTGCGACCATGGTTCTTGAGGGCAAGCTTGCTCCAGGAAATGTGGAGGTCTGTCTTCCCGATGGTTCCAGGGCGACCCTGGCGGTGGCAGCGACCGGCAGGGTATCGGATTCGGCATGGGCCGCGGTGCGCAAGGACGCGGGCGACGATCCCGACATCACCGATGGCGTGCTGGTCGAGGCTTCGGTGTCATGGCTGGCCGCCGATGGGGTTGTCATCGCAGCCGGGGAAGGGGTTGGAACTGTCACAAAGCCCGGCCTCGCACTGTCTCCCGGCGAACCGGCCATAAACCCCGTTCCGCGGCGCATGATCACGGACGCGGTGCGTGAGGTTACAGATCGGGGTATAAAGGTTGTCATTTCCATACCCGGCGGAAAAGAACTCGCGGATAAGACCTTCAACCCGCGGCTCGGTGTTATTGACGGGCTCTCTATCCTGGGGACCTCGGGAGTGGTCAGACCGTTCAGCAGTTCGGCTCTTCGGGATGCCTTGAAGTGCTCGCTGAATGTGGCTGCTGCTTGCAAGGTTAGCGCGCCGGTTTTCGTCCCGGGACGCATCGGTGAGCGGGCCGCGAGAAGGCATTTTCGCCTGTCACCTGAGCAGCTGGTCGAAGTGAGCAATGAGTGGGGCTTCATCCTGGATCAGACGGCCGAATACGAATTTGAGCGGCTGCTGATAATGGGGCATCCGGGGAAACTTGGCAAACTTGCCGATGGCAACTGGGACACGCATTCGGCCAGATCCCGCAGCGCCGTGGGATTTGTTACAAGCCTGGCTGAAAGGCTTTTTCACCGAGATATCGGCGAGAGGTCGCCGACAGTTGAGGGCATTTTTTCATCCCTTCCGGAGAGTGAGCGAAAGCCCCTCGCGGACGAGCTGGCTCGTTTAATCGGTGAGGCCGCGTCCCAACGAACGGGCGAGCGATTCACCGTTGCAGTAGCGCTGGTCAATCTTCGCGGGGTATTCCTTGGATACCACGGGGACCTGAGACCTTGGCAATAAAGATAACTATAGTCGGATGCGGCCCCGGCTCTCCGGATTATCTCACCCGAACGGCGACTCGGGCGGTCCAAACGGCCGGGGTCATGGTGGGTTCGCAACGGTTGCTGGATCTGTTTCCTGATGCGGAGGCTGAACGAGTTCTTGTTGGCACGGACATCAATTTGGCCCTTGAGCTGATCGCGGAACATTGCGAACATAAGTCTGTGGCGGTCCTGGTCAGTGGCGATCCAGGGCTTTTCAGCCTCGCCAAAAGAGTGCTAGACCGCTTCGGACGGAAGTCGTGCGAGGTTGTTCCAGGCGTCAGTTCCGTCCAAGTGGCGTTCGCAAGGTTGGGTGTGGACTGGGCGGACGCGAGGATCATCAGCGCTCACAAGGAAAATCCCGATCAAGCCCTCCTTGAATCCCTGGTAAACGAGGACAAGCTTGCCATTTTCGCGGGCCGCAAAGAAGCGGTGGAATGGATAGCAGGTCTGGCTGGTGAACTTCGGGAGGACCGTCGCATATTCGTTTGCCAAGATCTTACGCTGGATGACGAACAGGTAAGTGAAGTGTCCGCGGAAGAGCTTTCCGGGCTTGAAGTGGGCTCTCGTACCGTTGTCCTGATTATCAAGAGCGCGATACTGGAATGAAGCGAGGAATCCTGTACGGAATAGGAATCGGTCCCGGCGATCCTGAACTTATCACGGTAAAGGGCGCTCGCATACTGGCTCGATCGAAGCACGTATTCGTGCCCAAGGCGCCTGCCGGTGATGAGAGCCTGGCCCTCTCCATCGCAAGACAGCATATTCCGGATGCATGTAATGTGACCATGATCGAATTCCCAATGACCAGGGACCGGGAAGAACTCCGGAAAAAATGGGAGGCTTCCACTGAGTCGATAGCATCGGTGTTGAGGGCGGGCGACGATGCGTGTTATCTGACCCTCGGCGACACGCTGATGTATTCGACGTACATCTACATGCTCAAGGCACTCCGCACGCATCTTCCCGATGCGGAAGTCGTGACGATTCCGGGTGTAACGTCGTTTAGCGCGGCCGCGGCTCTTGCAGGATTTCCCGTTGGGGTAGGGCAGGACCCTGTGATCGTCCTCCCGGCATCTGAAAAGCTTGAAACGATCGAACGCGCTCTGTCAATGGGTGGAACCATTGTTCTAATGAAGATTGGAAAGCAATTGGGGCCGGTGTTGCAACTTCTGGAAGCCTCCGGCCACATTGACAATGCTATCCTGGTTAGCAGGGCTGGACTGGCCGAGGAGCGAATCGAAACCGATCTGAGAAACCTCGGGCCAGGGTCCCCTAGTGAGGCTAATTTGAGCGTGATACTTGTGCACGCGTCCGATGAGGCGGTCGAATGAAGGTTCACTTTGTGGGAGCGGGCCCAGGCGATCCCGACCTTATCACAGTCAAGGCCGCGAGGCTGTTGAAGAACTGTCGGATCTGCATATACGCGGGTTCCCTGGTAAGTCCGGGCGTCATTGAGCTGCTTCCCCAATGGGCGGAGGAACACGACTCGGCCAAATTGAGCCTGGAAGAGATAGTGGACGTGTTCAAAGACGCACAAGAACGAGACCTTGATGTGGTGCGCCTTCATTCGGGTGATCCATCCATTTACGGAGCAATTCGAGAACAAATGAATGAACTGGACGCCCTGGGTATAGAGTACGAAGTGGTCCCCGGTATAAGCTCTTTTCAGGCCTCAGCAGCGGTGCTCAATGCTGAGTTAACCGCTCCCGAGGTGGCTCAGACGATCATCCTGACCAGAGCGCCGGGCCGAACTCCGGTGCCTGACGAGCAGGCGCTTGACCGACTGGCCCGGACCCGATCGACTTTGTGCATTTTTCTTTCAGCAGACAAGATAGAGGAGATAGCGGACCTCCTGGCCGGACATTACGGCCCGGAATGCCCGGCAGCCCTTGTGTACCGGGCCACTTGGCCGGATCAAAAGGTCATCGTGGGCGTTCTCAAAGATATTGCGAAAAAAACACTGGCCGCGGGTGTGAAGAAGACCGCCATTATCCTTGTCGGTCACGCGCTGGGCAAGAAGATCCCTGCGTCCAAGCTATACGACCCATCGTTTTCTCATGAATTCCGCAAAGGGACCGTCGAGTGAAAATTGCAGTTGTAACTCTTTCCTCTGAGGGTGCTGCCGTGGCAATGCGGCTGGCGGAAGGATTTCCCGACGCGGACGTTTTCCTACATGAGGGCGTTGGCGTTCAGTGGCAAGGGCATAGATTCGAGAGTATCGTCACCCTCACCAAGAAGATCTTCGACCGTTACCAGGGCCTCGTCTACGTTGCCCCCTGTGGTGTGGTGGTGAGAGCGCTTGCGCCTAATTTAAAGCACAAGAAGCAGGACCCTGGAGTCGTGGTGGTTGATGTTTGGCCGCGATATGCCGTGAGCTTGCTCAGCGGCCATGAAGGTGGAGCGAACGATCTGGCAGTGGCCGTGGCAAACATCATCGGAGCGGAACCCGTTGTCACGACTACCACCGATGCAAAGAAAAATCTGATTGTTGGAATTGGCTGCCGTCGGGGAACAGAGGCCGCGCGGATAGTCGCGGCTGTCAAGGCGGGACTTGATGAGGTAAAGGCGACCATCGAACAGGTCCGGTTGCTGGCTTCCGCGGACATAAAGGCTGATGAACAAGGATTGATCGACGGGGCCGCTGAACTCGGGTTGCCTTTAAGATTGATCCCCTCGCATGAGATTCGAAATTCGAAAAAGCAATTTCAACGCTCGGACTTTGTTGACGAAAAGGTCAACCTGCCCGCAGTGGCCGAGCCGTCGGCGCTTCTGGCAGGGAGGAGGACAAAATTAATTCTCCGAAAGAGAAAGTTCAACGGGGTCACAGTGGCCGTGGCTCAGGAAAGCTGTTTGTGGTAGGCATCGGGCCGGGCGGTCCTTTAGATCGCACCAGACGAGCCGAAAAAGCTATCGCCTCGTGCAGCGTTGTCGTAGGATATCAACGGTACCTGGAACTGATCGACGATCTGCTCGCGGGCAAGCAAGTCATCTCCTCAGGCATGACCAAGGAGCTGGAGCGATGCAAGACAGCTCTGGCGGCCGCGCGCCAGGGTGAGACTGTGGCCCTGATATCGTCCGGCGATGCGGGGATATACGGTATGGCAGGGCTGGCCCTGGAGCTGGCTACGACCACTGGAATGGACGTCCCCATAGAAATCATACCGGGAGTCACTTCCGCAACCGCTGCCGCGGCCAGGCTCGGCGCGCCCCTCATGCTGGATTTTGCAGCGATAAGTCTGAGCGATCTCCTTGTTCCGTGGGAAACCATCCGGAAGCGGCTGGAAGCCGTGGCCGCGGCTGACCTGGTCGTTGTCCTGTACAATCCGAGGAGCCGCAAGCGAAAGACTCAGCTCACAGACGCGGCTGAGATATTCCGCAATCATCGCCCGGGGACAACGCCGGTGGGTGTCGCAACTTCGGTCGGCACAGAAGACGAGCGCATTGTGGTCTCGGATTTGGACCGCTTCCTCGATGCTGAGATCAATATGAGGAGCCTGGTTATAGTCGGCAA